>Ga0067045_1002528_pt1 | contig 89911 bp, 67 predicted proteins | sample TerdegcTABiofilm_FD_59184 | JGI IMG/M metagenome (GOLD analysis project Ga0067045, IMG submission 59184) | Combined Assembly of (Gp0054472, Gp0054536) Wastewater bioreactor microbial communities from Singapore -Terephthalate degrading...
TTCGATGCCAGCCAGCCGGGCCTGCAGGGGCTCACCAGCGGCGGCCAGCCCGTTGTCATCAGCATCAGCGGCAACAGCATCAGCGGCGCCGTCAACGGCCAGAACGTCTTCACCTTGACGCTGGATCAGCAGGGTCACTACGTCTTCACCCTGAATCAGCCGCTGGATCAGGGCAGTGCGGACAGCCTGATCAAGGCGGGCTTCACCCTCACAGACAGTGATGGGGACAAAGTCTCCTCTTCTTTAAGCGTCGCCATCGGCGATGGAGCCAACCCGGTGATCAGCGCCGTGACCGGCACCAGCCTGACCGAGGCCAACCAGGGCGACGCCGCCGTGGTGGGCAATATGAGCTTCACCGTGAGCCACGGCTCGGATGCCCTCGATCAGAGCAGCCTCAGGTTCGACATCGCGGCGATCCAGAGCAGTCTGGATGGCAAATACAGCAGCCACGGCAGCCCGGTTACCTTCATCCTGGATGCTAACGGGGATCTGGTGGGCACCAGCGCGGATGGCCGCGAGGTGCTGCGCGCCGAGCTGGACTTGGTGGACAACAACGGCAACTGGAGCATCACCACCAAGGTGACCTTGAGCGGCGAGCTGGATCACCAGGGCAGCGAGTCCCTCGACCTGCCTCTTGCCATCACCCTCACGGACAAGGATGGGGACAGGGTCTCGACCCAGTTGCCGCTGACCATCAAGGACGGCAATGCGCCTGGCTTCGTGGCGGGCAGCGGGGTGAGCCTGGACGAGGGCAACCTCGATGGCAGCAACCCTCTGACCGGCACAGGCCAGTTCCAGATCGATGCTGGCTCGGATCGGGTGAGCGAGGTGTCGTTCGCCGATCCTGCCGAGCAGCCGGCCCTGACCGCCCTGGGCCAGAGCGTGAAATACGAACTGGTGGACGGCGATGCCGGCATCCCGGGCAACCAGATCCTCAAGGGCTATGTGGAAGTGAACGGGGTGCGGGTAGAGGTGCTGCAGGTCGAAATCAGCGGTAAGCTCGATAACGCCACCAGCAACGGTTTTGACTACAAGGTGACCCTGTTCGAGGGGGTACACCAGACCAATGGCAACAGCACGGAGCTGCCGTTCAAGGTCAATGTCGTCGACAGCGACAAGGGATCAGGCAACAACGACACCACCTCGGGCACCCTCAACATCAGTGTTGCGGAAGGGGACAAACCGACCCTCAGCCTCACCGGGGTGACCCTGACCGAGGGGCGCTTCGATGGGGCCGCGAGCAACCAGACCGGTGACGACCAGCAGGCCACCGGCACCCTGACCATCAAGGCGGATTCTGATCCCGTGGTGGACGTACGCCTGACCCTCTCCGGCCAGGTGCTGGGCGCCAGCGGCAAGGCCATCACCCACAATGGCGAGACCCTGACCTGGCAGGAGGTGCCGGGCAGCAATGGTCACAGCTTCCAGGGGGTGACCGCGAGCGGTACCCTGGTGCTGAGCGTGACCCTGCCGAGCGTGCCGGGCAGCATAGCGGCCCACAGCTCGGCGACCCTGGATTACCAGGTCACTGTGCACACCAACCTGGATCACGGCGCCGACGACAAGCTCACCCTGACCCTGCCGGTCCAGGTGACCGACAGCGATGGCTCTGTGATCAACGGCAATACAACAGCTGTGATCACCGATGCTGCCGACCCGAGCCTTGGCATCGACACCGGCATCAGCCTGCAGGAAGGGGCCGCTGGTCAGAGCCTGGATGGCCAACTGCCGGTCAATGTGGGCAGCGACCGCCTGGTGTCCCTGAACTTCGAGGGGAACCAGCCCGCCCTGGATGGTCTCACCAGCGGCGGCAAGCCGACCAGCTATCAGGTGAACGGCAATCAGATCACCCTGCTGGATGCGGGCGGCAAGACGGTGCTGACGGTGACCCTGGACTTGGACGGCAAGTACCATGTGCAGCTCGATGGCGTGCTGGATCAACCTGTGGGCACCAACAGCGTCAATCTGGGGCTGCAGGTGCAAGGCACCGACTTTGACGGCGACCAGAGCAACCTCGGCACCCTCAACATCCAGATCACCGACGGCGCCTTGCCCCAGGTCGACCCCGTCTCCCTGACTCTGGTGGAGGACAGCAACTGGAGCGCGGCCCAGACCCTGTCCGGGGATCTCAACATCACCGCCGGCAGCGATCCCCTTGCCAACATCAGCTTCGATGCCAGCCAGCCGGGCCTGCAGGGGCTCACCAGCGGCGGCCAGCCCGTTGTCATCAGCATCAGCGGCAACAGCATCAGTGGCGCCGTCAACGGCCAGAATGTCTTTACCCTCACGCTTGATCAGCAGGGTCACTACGTCTTCACCCTGAACCAGCCGCTGGATCAGGGCAGTGCGGACAGTCGGATTTTGGCGGGCTTCACCCTCACAGACAGTGATGGGGACAAAGTCTCCTCTTCTTTAAGCGTCGCCATCGGCGATGGGGCAAATCCGGTGATCAGCGCCGTGACCGGCACCAGCCTGACCGAGGCCAACCAGGGCGACGCCGCCGTGGTGGGCAATATGAGCTTCACCGTGAGCCACGGTGCTGATGCCTTGGCCCCCGACAGTCTCAAGTTTGATATTGCGGCCATTCAAGGCAGCCTGAACGGCAAGTACAGCAGCCACGGCAGCCTTGTGACCTTCACTCTGGATGCCAACGGGGATCTGGTGGGGACCAGCGCGGATGGCCGCGAGGTGCTGCGCGCCGAGCTGGATCTGGTGGACAACAACGGCAACTGGAGCGTCACCACCAAGGTGACCCTGAGTGGTGAGCTGGATCACCAGGGCAGCGAGTCCCTCGACCTGCCTCTTGCCATCACCCTCACGGACAAGGACGGGGACAGAGTCTCCACCCAGTTGCCGCTGACCATCAAGGACGGCAATGCGCCGGGCTTCGTGGCGGGCAGCGGGGTGAGCCTGGACGAGGGCAACCTCGATGGCAGCAACCCCCTGACCGGCACGGGCCACTTCACCGTGGACGCAGGCTCGGATCGGGTGAGCGAGGTGTCGTTCGCCGATATCGCAGAGCAGCCGGCCCTGACCGCCCTGGGCCAGAGCGTGAAATACGAACTGGTGGACGGCGATGCCGGCATCCCGGGCAACCAGATCCTCAAGGGCTATGTGGAAGTGAACGGGGTACGGGTCGAGGTGTTGCAGGTCGAAATCAGCGGCAAGCTCGACAACGCCGCCGGCAACGATTTTGACTACAAGGTGACCCTGTTCGAGGGGGTACACCAGACCAATGGCGGCAGCACAGAGCTGCCGTTCAAGGTCAACGTCGTCGACAGCGACAAGGGAGCAGGCAACAACGATACCACCTCGGGCACCCTCAACATCAGCATTGCGGAAGGGGACAAGCCGACCCTCAGCCTCACCGGGGTGACCCTGAATGAAGGGCGCTTCGATGGAGCCGCGAGCAACCAGACAGGTGACGACCAGCAGGCCACCGGCACACTCACCATCAAGGCGGACTCGGATCCCGTGGTGGGCGTGCGCCTGACCCTCTCCGGTCAGGTCGTGGATGCCAGCGGCAAGGCCATCACCCACAATGGCGAGCCCCTGACCTGGCAGGAGGTGCCGGGCAGCAACGGTCACAGCTTCCAGGGGGTGACCGCGAGCGGCACCCTGGTGCTGAGCGTCACCCTGCCGAGCGTGCCGGGCAGCATAGCGGCCCACAGCACGGCGACCCTGGATTACCAGGTGACTGTGCACACCAACCTGGATCACGGCGCCGACGACAAGCTCACCTTGACCCTGCCGGTCCAGGTGACCGACAGCGATGGTTCGGTGATCAACGGCAATACAACGGCAGTGATCAAAGATGCCGCCAACCCCGTGATCAGCTCCATCGGGAGTGTCACCGTCAATGAGTCGGATCTCAATGGCGGCACTGGTCAGCACGGGGGCACCAACCCTGCGGGTACAGGGGAGAAAGCCACCGGGCAGGTGGTCATCGATGCGGGTAGCGACAAGGTGGTGGCCCTGCAACTGGATGTGGCCCGCTTCAACGCCCTCAACCCGCTCAGCTCCGGGGGCAAGGCCGTCAGCATCAGCGCCGACAGCCAGCCGGGTGTCTATCTGGGCAAGGACAGCGGGGGCAAGCTCATCTTCAAGCTGACCCTGGATGTCTCCGGCCATTATACCTTCGAGCTGACCGGCAACCTGGATCACAGTGACCAGGGCGATGATCTGCTGGATATCCAGCTGCCGTTGCAGGCCCTGGACAGCGATGGGGATCTCAGCGGCGAGGTGATAGGTCACGTCAGCGTGCGGGACGATGTGCCCGTCGCGGACGATTACAGCAAGACCCTGAACCAGGGGGCGAAAGTGAGCGGCGATCTGCTGGCTACCGCCAGCGAGGGGGCCGACGATGCGGTGGTGAGATCGGTCACCATCAATGGGGTCGAGCACCCCATCGCCGCCAGCGGCAACACCACCATTGCGGTCACAGACAGCACTGGACAGACCATAGGCACCCTGGTGATCAACGCCGAGGGGAATTACAGCTTCACCGCCCGGCCGGATATAGATCACAGCAACAACACCCTGGTGCAGAAGATCGACTTCCACCTGGTGGACGGGGATGGGGATACCGATGATGGAGTGCTGACCCTGACCATAAGGGATGAGGCTGGTCTCCTTAACGTGACTGCTGCGACCGGGCAGGAAGATGAGGGGGCGCTGGATCCAAGCCAGGGCATTCCCATCGCCATGAACCTGGACATAGGCGACTTCGATCGGGGCGAGTTCGTTGAGAAATTGCTGATCCAGGCCCCGGCCAATGCCCATGGCACCTTCTACTTCAACGGTGTTGCGCTCACCACCCTCACCCAGGGTGGCAAGACCTGGTACCAGGTGCCGCCAGCGGCCATGGTGGCGGTGGCCAATACCGATGACAAGTTCCAGTTGACTGGTGTGACCTTCGTACCCGCTCACGACTATTCGAGCCAGAGCGATGGCGGCAACCCGCTGCGCTTCCCGATCCAGTTGCAGGTCGGCGTCACCGAGGGGAGCAAACCCTCAGTGCTGACCGGCAATCTGGCCATCACTGTGCAGGGCATTGCCGACAAGCCGCTCTGGGATGACGGCAGCACGAATAAGCACTACAGCACCGATGAGGACAGCACCGGCATAGCCCTCAACGTGCAGGCCAGGCTCACCGACACCGATGGCTCAGAGACCCTGAGCTACCAGATCAAGTGGGCGTCCGGCGAGGGCAGCCTGACCCTGAACGGCAAGGTGCTCACGCCCGACGCGAACGGCCTCTATACAGTCTCTGCGGGGGACATCAACAAGATCACAGTCGTGCCCGGCAAGGACTACAGCGGTGACATCAAGCTGGTCGTGACGCCGGTGAGCACGGAGAAAACCCCCGTAGTCACCGGGAAGGAGACGGCCCTTGGGGATCCCATCGATCTCATCATCAACGTCAACCCGCTGGCGGATGACGCCAAGCTGACGGTGCGCGACATCCAGGGCAAGGAAGACAGCCTGCTGGATCTGGGCAGCAAGATAGCGCTCGCCCATCTGGGGGATACAGCTGATGGCTCCGAGCAGATGTTCGTGCGCATCAGCGGCCTGCCCGCCGGTGCCACCCTCTGGCTCGGCGGCGTGGCGGTCACCCTGGATGCGAACGGTTATTACGAGGTGCCCTATGCCCGCATCGGCGAGCTCAAGCTCGAGCCGCCGAAGGACAGCAACGTCGACTTCGATCTCAACATCCAGGGGGTGGTAAAAGACACCGCCACCCTGACCGATGCCAATGGTCAGACTCACACAGTGGTCAACGAGAAGGTGACCGGCAGCCAGGGCCTGCATGTGGATCTGGTGGGGGTGGTGGATGAGCCTCATTTTAATCTGGACAGCACCGGCTGGAGCCAGGATGGCAAGGGCTACACCACCACCATAGGGGAAGATGGCAAGGCGCCGCTGGACTTCAAACTGACGTCGGGGGAGACGACGAGCGATGGTTCCGAAACTCTCAACCTGGTGCTGGAAGGCTTGCCGGAAGGGGCCAAGGTGTTCGATGGCAACGGCAAGGAGCTCACCCTCACCTTCGCCGGGCTCGACGCCCAGGGCAAGCCGACCTATCAGGTCGACGTCTCGAGTCTGGGCAACCTGCAGATCCAGCCGCCCCCCAACAGCACCGCCGATATCCACCTCATCGGCCACGTGGTGGTGACCGAGAACGACGGGGATCACCAGAGTTTCGATGTTCCGCTCACCATCAAGGTGGAGCCCGCGATCGATGCAGGTGACTATGCCAAGACCAGCCATGGTCTGGAGGATGAGTTCGCCGTGCTCGACTGGCAGCCGGACCTGACCGACAGCGCCGAAAAGGTGACTCACCTCAGCCTCTCCGACATAGAGCCGGGTTACGAGATCTGGATCCGGGTGGGCGGGGCCGAGACCCAGCTTAACGTGACGGGCGGCAAGGTGGAGTTGAGTGACGCGGATCTGAAGAGCCTGCTCGGCGGCGGTCAGCTGCTGGTGAAGGCGCCACAAGACAGCGACAGGGACACCACCATCAAAAGCCATGTCACCGTGACTCAGAAGGATGTGGATTCCAATGTTGTAGTCAGCAAAGAGGTCAATGGTCAGCTGCACGTGGATATCCAGGCCGTGGTCGAACCGGATGGCAACCTGGTGCAGCAGGGTGGGGATCTGGTCAGCCCGGATGGTCATGACATCCCGCTCAAAGATGTCTTCGTGTTCGATGACAGGGATCCGACCAGCGATGAGGTCATCGACTACCTGGTCATCAGCGATCTGCCCCCCGGCTTTGTGGTGGTGGGGGGGATCAACGACGGCCAGGGCAACTGGACAGTGCCTAACAGCGCCCTCGGGAGCTTCTCCCTGCGTTCGCCGGATGGTTTCACCGGCACTGCCACCTTCAAGGTCAGCGCCAAGGTGATCGATCTTGGCGACAACAACGAAGGGGATGTCAGCGCACCGGCTTATCGGGAGATCACCACCAGCGCCGAGTTCAAAGGTGCAACCCACTCTGGCCAGCTTGCGGCCGGCGTCGATCTCGACAACAGCCAGCCCATCACAGGGGTAGAGGATCACGGCGTCAACTTTGGCACCCAGCTCAAGAGCATGGTGACCCTGGGGACGGCAAACATCGGTGATGACGAGCTCAGCATAGTCCTCACCGGTCTGCCCCCCGGCGTGAGCGTGCAGGGGCTCACCTTCGACTTCGTCAACGGCGAGTACCTCATCAAGCTGCCGGGTGGCCTCAGTGATCTCGACAAGCTGACCCTGACCCTGCCGGAGGATTACGCTGGCAGCGGCCTGAGCTTCAACGTGCGTCTGGTCAATACCGACACAGTGAGCGGCAACACCAATACGGTGGAGAAGGTCGTTTCCCTCTCCATCACCCCCGAGGTGGACATCAAGGGCGGCGCGGATGGCCAGCCCGAGCTGCACCTGCAGGTGAAGGAGGTGAACGGTCAGCCGAGCAACCTGGAAGACACCGAGATCCACCTCGATCTCTCGGTCAAACTCGCGGACATCAGCCCCACGGTGGCCAACGGCGGCCTGGAGACGGTGGAGCGGGTAACCCTGACAGTGGATGCCAAGTACGGCCACTTCCTCGATGGCAACGGCCAGCCGGTCAATACCCTGGTGGTGACGGATCCCGATGATCTCAAGGATCTGGTGTTCGTACCCAGGGAGCACTTCAGCGGTCAGGTACCCCTGGGCATCAAGGTCGACATTCTGGACAGTGCCACCACGGGGACGGACAGGGGCAGTTGGAGCGGCAATGCGAGCTTCGAGGTGCTGCCGGTCAATGATCCGGCCCAGCTCACGGTGAAGGATGTGAGCGGCAACGAGGATGGCAGCGTCAGCCTCGGCGGGCTAGGCGCGACCCTGGTCGACAATGATGGCTCCGAACAGATAGTGGCGCTGCAGATCAAGGGCGTGCCGGATGGCTTCACCCTGTCGGCACCGGCGGTCAACAACGGCGGTGGCGTATGGCAGGTGCCTGTGGGCACAGACTTCTCCAAGCTGACCCTGATCCCGCCCGCCAACTTCAGCGGCAACGTGGAGCTCACCCTGAGCGCCTTCACCCAGGACTTGGGGCTCACCATGCCCCTCGAGACCAGCGACAGCTTCACCGTCACCGTCAAGCCGGTGGGGGATGTCATCATCGCCGACATTCAGGACAAGGCGAGCGGCACCGAGGGGGACGTGGTCACCCTCAACCTGGGGTTGGAGACCAAGGACACCCAGGCCACCGGCGGCAGCGCCACCAACGTTCACGAGAACGGCCCGGAGCAGGTGCGGGTCACCATAGAAGGGGTTCCCGATGGGGCAGAGATCCGTCTGCCGAGCGGGGTGACCGGCACTGTGGTGGATCTGGGCGGCGGCGTCTGGCAAGTGACCACGACGGGCGGCAAGCTGGCTGCCGTGGAGCTGGTGACCAACGACGCCAATGGCACCCTGGATCTCAAGGTGACGGCCCAGAGCCTGGACAACGGCGCCCTCGGCCCCGAGGTCAGTGGCACCATCCAGGTGGAGGTAAGCCCGGTCAACGACGCCCCCATCAACGTGCTGCCAATGGATACCCAGGTGGCCCAGGAGGACAAGCCCTTCGTCATCCAGGGTCTGCAGGTGAAGGATGTGGACGCGGGCAGCGGCACCATGGAGGTGCGCCTGTCGGTGGAGCACGGCACCCTCAACCTGCCGGCAGGGAGCGGCGTGACCGTGACTGGCAACGGCACCGGCTCTCTGGTGCTGACCGGCACCCTGGCGGATCTCAACGCCCTGCTCTCCGGTGGCGTGACCTATCAGGGCAACGGCGACTTCCACGGCAATGACGCCCTGACCATGGTGACCAATGATCTGGGCAACACCGGCAGCGGTGGGGCGCTCGGCGACACAGATGTGCTGCCCATCGAGGTGCAAGCGGTCAACGATGCTCCCGTCAACCTGCTGCCGGGCACCCCTCAGGTGGCACAGGAGGATACTCCCTTCGTCATCAAGGGCCTGCAGGTACAGGACGTGGATGCGGGCAGCAGCCCCATGGAGGTGCGTCTGTCGGTCCTGCACGGTACCCTGGTGCTGGCGGACGGCAGCGGGGTGACGGTGACTGGCAGCGGCAGCGATACCCTGGTGCTGAGCGGATCGCAAGATGCCATCAATGCCCTGCTCTCCGGTGGCGTGACCTATCAGGGCGAGCAGGACTTCAATGGCCAGGATGCCCTGACCATGGTGACCAATGACAAGGGCAACACCGGCAGCGGGGGCGCCCTGGTCGACACCGACGTGCTGCCCATCGAGGTGCAGGCGGTCAACGATGCCCCTGTGACCCAGGTGCCGGGCGCCATGCAGGTGAAGGAAGATGGTTCACTGTCCCTCTCCGGGATCAGCGTGAAGGACGTGGATGCGGGCACTGCCCCCATCTCCATGGTGCTGCGGGTCGAGCACGGCGTGCTGACACTGCTCGGGGCGGCGGGCGCCGTCTCGGTGCAGGGGGCGGGCACCAGCGAGATCACCCTGGTGGGCTCCCTTGATGATCTTAACAACCTCATCAATGGCAACCTGCATTACGAGCCGGCCAAGGACTTCTGGGGACAGGACAACCTGACCATCACCACCTCGGATCAGGGCAATACCGGGTCGGGCGGCGTCCTGACCGACAGCGCCCAGATTGGCATCCAGGTGACCGCAGAGGCAGACGATCCCCAGCTCAGCCTGGGCACCCACGACATCCATGCCCTGCAAGGGGCCTGGGTGCCGCTCAACCTGAGCGCCAGCGTGGTCAACCCGGCAACCGGCGAACTCGCCATCCGCATCCAGAATCTGGGGAGCGCCCAGGTGGTGGACGAGCACGGCCAGAGCGTGGGTCATGCGGACAGCAACGGCGACTGGCTGCTGCCGGGGGATCAGTCCGTGCCCCTCTACCTCAGCGGTCTGACGGCGGGGGATCATGCCCTGACCCTGAGTGCGGAATCCAGTGCGGGTGGCAGCACCCTGAGATCGGCCGAGGAGACCCTCAACATCCACAGCCAGAGCGGCCATGACCTGCTGGGCTCGGATCAGAGTGACTGGCTGTTCGGCTCCACCGGCGACGATCGCATACTGGGCGGCCTGGGGGATGACGTGCTCCGGGGCGGTCAGGGCAACGACATCCTGACCGGTGGCGCGGGCAGCGATCTCTTCGTGTGGGGCAGTGGCGATGAAGGGACGGCGGCCTTGCCGGCCATCGACACCGTCACCGACTTCCACCCGGAGGAGGGGGACAAGATAGATCTGGCGGACCTGCTCAAGGGGGTGACCGACAACAGCGTGGATGGCTTGCTGGGCCACCTCTCTGCGTCTGTGACCGCCGGCAGCGGTGGCCTGAGCGATGTCAGCCTGTCGGTCTCCCCGGCGGGGGATGGTCAGGTGACCCAGCAGATCACCCTGAAGGACGTGGATCTGAGCGGCTGGAACCTGAGCGGCTCCTCCTCCCACGACATACTGCAGTCCATGCTGGATCAACACAGCCTGATCATCCAGCACCCCTGAATCTGAGGGAGACAGCACCATGGAAAAGAGCCGGTAATTGCCGGCTCTTGTTTTATCACTGCCTGTTTGTTACTGCGGGTTGATCACCGCGTAACCGGATCTCTGCGTGGATTGTTTTTTGTTATCAGTCGGGCACACGGGTCGGTCAGGCCTGAATCAGGCTGCTGAAACCTGAGTGCCGGTCGGTCAGGCCAGCGCTTGGGCCAGCAGGTGGATCGGATGCTCGCAGCGGAACGCCGTGCTCATCTCGATCTGCCACTTGCAGGTTTCGCAGTCGGTGATCACCAGATCAGGATTGAGGCGGTTTATCTGATCGAACAGCCCCTCACCTATGGTCTGGCTGGTCTGGTAGTTCTCCGACTTGAAGCCGTAGGTACCGGCGATGCCGCAGCACTGGGAGTCGAGCACGCTCACCTTGACCCCGGGAATGGCGCGCAGCAATTCGAGGGTGTAGATGACGCCCCCCATCTTCTCCATGTGGCAGGGGGTGTGGTAGGCGATGTGCAGGTTGAGCGGTTTCATCGCCGGTTTGTTGCCCCGGTAGAACTCGTTCCACAGGAAGCGGGTCACCAGGGAGATGCGATCCCGCACCTTGCGGTTGTCCTGCTCCAGCAGGTGGGGGTATTCGTCCCTCAGGGTGAAACCGCAGGTGGAGGAGGTGGCCAGGAGCGGCATCTCGTTGCCCAGCAGGCTGTTCTCCATCTGCTGGATGTTGAAGGCCGCCTGCTGCTTGGCCTTGTCCATGAAGCCGTTGGCAATGAGCGGCACGCCGCAGCACTTCTCCCGCTCCAGCAGTTGCATGCCTATGTTCATGGCGTTGAGCACCTGCACCAGCTCCTTGCCAAGCTGCGGGTGGTTGTAGTTGACGTAGCAGCCGTGGAAGTAGGCGATCTGGCGCTCGAAGCGGGCCTGAGAATCTTTTTGCTTCTTGTACCAGCCGCGGAAGGTGCCCTGGGAGTACTTGGGCAGATCCCGGTGGGAGGAGACCCCCAGCGCCTTGTCCAGCACCAGCTTCATCGGCTTGAGGCCGGTGGTGAAGTTGACCACGGGGGCCATCAGGGTGGACATGCTGCCCATCAGATCGGTGTGGGAGAGCACGAACTCGCGGATCCCCGGTTTGAAGCCGCTGTACTGGTGCTTGGCCTTGGCAATGATGTCGCCGATGCGCACCCCGCTTGGGCAGGCCACTTCACAGCGCTTGCAGTTGGTGCAGTGCTTGAGGGCGCTGTCAAAGAGCTCCGGGCTTTTGATGCGCAGCCGCTCGCCGTCCGGGCCCGCCTGCTTGGGGCCCGGGTAGGCGGGGTTGGCCTTGGCCACCGGGCAGTAGGCGGTGCAGACGGTGCATTTGATGCACTGATCGAAGGTTTGATTGGCGTGATCCAGTAGCATGTCAGTTCTCCTCCCGGCGATGATGAAGACACGGGATATGGGACGAAGTAATCATTGGGCCGCGCCCAGAATATGGCCGGCAGCCTGCCAGCCGGTGGCGACCGCGACCCCGGAGCCCGAGCCTTCTCGCACGGGATCGTAGTGGGCCAGCACGCTGCCGGCGCCATAGAGGTTGGCAAGGGGCTTGCCGCCGTGCAGCACCCGCAACTGGTCGTCCGTCTTGACCCCGAAGCCCATGAAGGGGTGGTGATCGAACAGGCGGCGACCGGCCCAGGCGTCGCGCTCGGGGAGGCTCAAGACGTCGGCGTCGAAGATGGGCTCGCGAATGCCCCCAAGGCGGGACTCCAGGCCGCGGCTGAAGAAGCTGCCGGAGGCGAGCACGAAGTGGTCCGCCTCGAACAGCTGATCGTCGCCGTTCTGGCTGTGAACGCCTACCACCCGATCGCCGTCGTAGCGGGCGCCCAGCACCCGCTCGCTGGTGAGGAAGGTGCCGCCGAGGGTCAGGAAGCGGCGCTTGAGGGCCTCCTGCATCCGCATCCCGATGAGGGACGGCGGCATGGTGGCCACCTCCTTGATGGTGCAGCCGGTGCGCGCCTCCAGCTCAGCCAGGCGGGGACCGACCAGTCCGAGCGACAGGCAGGCGGGCAGCACTATATGGCGGCAGCCCGGCTCGCCGCACTCCTTCACCATGCGGCCTATCTCGCGGGTCAGATCCGTCAGCAGGTCCTGCTTGTCGTGCTGCTGCCTGTCAAACAGACGGGCTATGTCGGCGGAGCGAAACTCGTGGGGATTGCGGCTGAACGCGGCGAGCTGGGGCAGACGGATTTCACCGGTCAGGATGCGGCAGTGGGCGAAGCGCGCGTGGGTTGCCAGATTGGCGGCCGCCAGCGCCGGGTGAAAGTCGCGAAAGCCCTCAAGCGTCGCCAGCAGCAGGGCGTCCGGGGCGGGGGCCTCCGTGACACAGGCGCAGGTCTCGGGGGAGAGCCAGGTGGATTTCAGGGTGCCGATGGGGGTCAACCGCTGATGGTTGCGCTCCTGGCGAAACAGGGGCAACCCCTGCTCGTGGCAGTGGCGCTGCAGATCCGCGAGGCTAGCCTCTATGTTGGTCAACCCCACCTTGCTGTAGGGGTGATCCGGATGGGCGGCCATAAAGGCGGGCAGGGCGGCGCGAGGGTCGCCTTCGCTTTCGAGCAGATCCACCGAGCCGGAGGAGAAGTGCAGGGCGCTCTGGCCCGAGGCCATCAGCAGGGTCTTCTGGCCCGCCTCGGCCAGACGCAGGGCCGCCGACAGGCCCGCCATGCCGCCGCCTATCACGATAGTGTCAAATTTCATGGCTGCACTCCTTGGCTGGATGGGCTTGACGGTGTCCTGGCGAGGGGAAAGGGGGGATCGCTCACCAGATGGGGCGCCGTCCATTCCCCCAGACCAAAGAGCCCTTCGTAGATCCAGTAGGTAAATTCGGCTTCGCGCAGGGCATCCCCCCAGAGCACGGGGCGGGTCCCCTTGTAACGCTCCTCGAGGAACTGGCGCAGCATGACGCAGGCCTCACGGCCATCGGCCTTGCCGTACTCCTGCATCAGACCGGCGGCGCGGTAGGCGCACAGCTCCCCCTGACAGGGACCCATGCCCAGACGGGTACGGCGGCGCAGATCCACCAGGTTGTCCACGTCGAGCTCGCGCAGGGCGTATTCGATTTCGCCTGCGGTCACCATCTCGCACTCGCAGATGAGGGCATTGGCCTTGGGATTGTCACGAAAGAAGGCGATGACCCGCTCGCCGTGGCGGTACTGGGCGGAGCCTTCGACCGGCACCGAGAGACCGGGGGCCGAGACCTTCTCCGGATCCCGCGAGCCGGGCAGATTGAGTTCGGCGGTGCGGCAGGGCCGGGAGTTGCCGAGCTTGTTGGCGACGAGATCGGTGGCCCACTCCGCCATCAGGCGGTAGGTCATCAGCTTGCCGCCGGTGATGGTGTTGAAGCCCTTGAGACCGTCGCGATCGCTGTGATCCAGCAGCACTATGCCGCGGCTGATGTTGCGGCCGCTCTCGTCGCCGTCCACCGCCACCAGGGGGCGCACCCCGGCGTAGGCACGCAGCAGACGGGTGCGCGCCATGATGGGGGCAAGCTTGATCCCTTCGCGCAGCAGCACTTCTACCTCTTCGGGTTCGACGGTGAGCTGATCAATCTTGTTGTAATCGATGCGGCTGGACGTGGTGCCGATGAGGGAGATGGTATCGCCCGGCACCAGAATGTCCGCGTCCGCCGGTTTGCGAGCGCGGTTGAGCACCAGCTGGTTGATGCGGTAATCCATGATGAGCAATGAGCCCTTGGCCGGGAACATGCGGATGCCGAGATCGGCGTATTCGCAGATTTGCTGGCCCCAGATGCCGGCGGCGTTGATCACCTCCTGGCACTCCACCTCGAACGCCTCGCCGGTGCGGGTGTTGATGGCCTTGACCCCGTGCACCCGATCTTGCGTGCGCAGCAGCCCCAGCACCTTGCTGTGGGTGAAGATGCGGGCGCCATGTTCTTTTGCATCCAAGACGTTTGCGGCGGCCAGGCGGAAGGGATCGACGGTGCCATCCGGCACATGGATGGCGCCGATCATCGCCGGATTGGCGTTGGGTTCGAGGCGCAGCGCCTCGCGGGGATCCAGCTGGCGGGTGTCGATACCGGCCAGGGCACAGGCATCCATAAAGGTACTTTGGAAATGGATGTCATCTTCCGGCAGGGTGAGGAAGAGGCCGCCGGTCGCCTCCACGCAGTGGCTGGCGATCCGCTTGAGGATGCGGTTCTCCTGAATGCACTCGCGGGCGGACTCCGGGTCCGTCACCGCGTAGCGAGCCCCCGAATGGAGCAGGCCGTGGTTGCGCCCCGTGGTGCCTGCGGCGATGTCATCCCGCTCCAGCAGGATGCAGTCGATGCCGCGCAGGGCACAATCGCGCATGATGCCGGCCCCGGTGGCGCCGCCGCCTATGATGACGACTTCTGTGGTTATTCTTTTCATTCTTGCCCGTCTCATCTCGTCCAGATGGGGCCAGTGTGGCGCCTGTCTGGCCGAAAATGTTTGATATGGGCCAAATTAATGTTCGCAAACGCTCACTAATGGTGAGGTTGATGAGCGAACTGTGACCATAGTCACATCCCGATCAGGGGGGCCTGGGCCGGCACCTCAAAAAAGTGAAAAGCGGGAAGGGGAATACGGGATAGAGCAGAGAGCAGAGAGCAAAGAACCGAGCAGAGAGAGGAAGGGGCAGATGGCGGCTCGCCCCAGATGGACGGCGGGGAGGCGATGGCCACCCCGCAGCCGCGCGGGCCAGGTTCTCAGCCGCAGCACTTCTTGAACTTCTTGCCGCTGCCACAGGGGCAGGGATCGTTGCGACCGACCCGCAGGGGGGTGGGATCCTGCTCCCCCTCGGTGTAGACCCAGCGCCCCTGGTAACGCACAAAACGGGAGCGTTCATGTAGGCAATGGCGCAGGAAGGGGCGCTCATCCCCCTCCAGAAACCAGGCCTTGAACTCCACCATGCCGCTCTCATCGGCGGGGCCGCCCTGGGCGGCGAGGATCTCCAGCCCATCCCAGTTGGTGTCGGTGCGGGAGAGCTCCTTCACGGTCAGAGGGCCCAGATAGTCCGGGTGCCAGCTGTGGACCAGGTACTCCCCCAGCCCCAGCACGAAGGCGCTGTAGCGCGAGCGCATCAGCTGCTCTGTGGTGGTGGCGGCTTGGCCTGCGTGAAGCGCGCCGCAGCATTGGGGGAGAGAAAGAGAGGATCCGCAAGGACATTGGCTCATGGGTCGGTTCATCGGGTCGATATAGAAGATGGCGGGATTGTAGCGAAAGCGGCCCCCCCTCGGCCAGCATCCCATGCCGATGCAGTAGGAACTGAACATCAAGAATAAACAGCAGAAAGGATTACACCATGACACTAAAGCAGAAGATCCTGTTACTGGGGGCCATCCCCGTGCTGCTGATGGCCCTGGTGGTCAACCTCAGCAACTACCTGGTGGCCAGGAGCGACCTGGAGTCCGAGCTGGTGGTGGCGAGGGACAAGGCGGTCAAGGAGCGCAAGGCCCTGCTCAGCAGCTACCTGATGCTCGCCAAGACGGCCATCGACAAGGTCTATGCCGAGCCGGACAGCTCAGAGGCCCGTGCCCGGGTGAAGGAGATCCTGCGCCCCTTGCGTTATGGCAGTGACGGTTACTTCTTCGTCTACGACTTCCAGGGCAATACCCTGCTGCTGCCCACCCGCCCCGAGGTGGAGGGCAAGAACCGCTGGCAGGACAAGGATACCAAGGGCACCTTCCTCATTCAGGAGATAGTCAAGGCGGCCCGTGAGGGGGATGGCTACTCGGAGTACTGGACCAACAAGCCTTCCATAGGGCGGGATGCGCCCAAGCTCTCCTTCAACCTGGTGCTCGACAAGTATCAGTGGGTGGTGGGCACCGGCTTCTACATAGATGACATCGACACCGAGCTGGCGGCCCTGCGCAGCGAGCGCGAGGAGAACATGCACGGCTCCCTGCAGAGCAGCGTGCTGCTCATTCTGGTGATCCTGGGGGTGACCCTGGCGGTGACAGTGGTGCTTGGCAACAGGGTCACCCGGCCGCTGGCGGATGCGGTGGCGGCCCTCAATGACATCGCCGATGGTGAGGGGGATCTGACCCGACGCCTCAAGGTGCAGAGCGAGGACGAGGTGGGCCAGCTGGCCAGCGCCTTCAACCGCTTCGTGGAGCGGATCCAGTCGGTGGTGAGCCAGGTCGGGGAGACCAGCCATCAGCTGCTGGGGGCCGTGGACAGGCTGCACAGCTTGAGCGAGCACGCCGACCGGCAGATGCACGGCCATGGCCGGGAGACGGATCAGGTGGTCACCGCCGTGACCGAGATGAGCTCCACCGCCCAGGAAGTGGCGGCCAGCGCCTCCAACGCGGCCACGGCCACCAGCGACGCGGCACGGGAATCCGATGCGGCCCGTGAGGTGGTGGGCAGTGCCATCGGCAGCATCAACCGCCTGGTGGAGGAGGTGCACACCGCCTCCGGGGTCATCGAGCAGCTGGCTCAGGAGACCGGCAAGATAGGATCCGTGGTGGAGGTGATACGCGGCATCGCCGACCAGACCAACCTGCTGGCCCTGAATGCGGCCATAGAGGCGGCCCGGGCCGGTGAGCAGGGGCGCGGCTTTGCGGTGGTGGCGGACGAGGTGCGTTCGCTCGCCGGTCGTACCCAGCAGAGCACCAAGGAGATCAACGAGATGCTGCAACGGCTGCAGGGGGGCGTGCGTCAGGCGGTGGAGGTGATGCAGGCGAGCGAGGCGCGCAGCCAGGAGACGGTGCAGGAGGCGAGCCACATTGCCAGCTCCCTCGACAGCATGGTGACGGCGGTCAGCACCATCAACGACATGAACATCCAGATAGCGACCGCCGCCGAGGAGCAGCATGCGGTCTCCGAGGAGATCAACAAGAACCTGGTGGCCATACAGCAGATCGTCAGCGAGCTGACCGAGGCCGCCGGGGAGTCCAACACCACCACCCGCGCCCTGGCCGGCACGGGTGACAAATTGCGTCAACTCGTCTCCCGCTTCCGTTACTAGTCACATTTTTGCCGTCTGGACGTCATTTCCAGACGGCAAATTTGGGGATCGGCGCAGAATGTGGGAAAATCACGCCATTCGTTCCTTTCGTTAGCCCCTACCCTATGAATGAGATCGTGAAAGGCAGTATCGATTTGATCCGTCAGCTCAACTACGGCCTGGTCTACGCCAGCCTGGAAGAGCACAAGGAACTGTCCCGTACCGATCTGTCCCGTTTGACCGGCCTCTCACCGGCCAGCATCACCAAGATCACCCGCGAACTGCTCGATGGTGGTCTGGTGGTCACCTGTGGCGAGAGCTCGGTGGGCCGTGGCCGTCGTCAGACCCTGCTGCGCATCAACGAGCGCCGCTTCCAGTTTCTCTCCATGCGTCTTGGCCGCGGCTACGTGGACATGGCCCTGTTCGATCTCGCCGGTCACTCCCTGGCCCGCCATCGCCACCTGTTCAGCGAGTCGGAACGCGAAGACCTGCTGGCCAGCCTGGTGCGGGCCATCGAGGGCTTCTTGCCGAAGAAGGCCCTGCGGCTGGCCTGCATCGCCCTCTGCCTGCCCGGGCAGGTGGAGCGCCACTCCGGCATGGTGAAACACTTCCCCTTCTACGATCTGCGCAACTGGCCCCTTGGTCCGACCCTGCAAGAGGCCTTCGAGGTGCCGGTGCTGGTGAGCGGTGACGTGCGCACCTGGATCCAGGCCGAGCGGGAGTGGGGCGCCGCCAGGAACTGCGCCGATGCGGTGCTGGTGTTCGTCCACAACGACATAGGGGTGGGCATGGTGGTCAACGGCCAGCTCATCGAGAGCGAGTCGGCCCTGCTCGGGGATCTCAGCCACCTGCAGCTCGAACCCTATGGCCAGCGCTGCTACTGCGGCGGCTTCGGCTGCGCCTGCACCCTGGTCACCAACCAGGCCCTGGAGGCCCAGTACCGGGACCTGCGCGAGCGGATGCAGGAGCATGATCTGCCGGCGAGCGTCAACATCCGCGAGCTGTGCGAGCTGGCGCTGGCGGGCAACAGCCTGTGCCAGGACATACTGCATCAGGCGGCGGGCCGGCTCTCCCGGGTGCTTGCCAACCTCATCTGCCTGCTCAACCCGGGCAAGCTGCTGCTGGGGGGGGAGATCACCCGGGCCGATCGGCTGCTGTTCCCCATGCTGCACCAGTCCCTGGCGAGCCAGCTGCCGGCGGAATACCTGGTGCGCCTGCAGATCGAGTCCACCCATTTTTACGAAGATCCCACCAAGCCCACCTCGGTGCAGGTGCACAAGGCCCTGCGGGACGGCAGCCTGCTGCTCGATCTGTTGCGAGGTGACAGGGAGGCATGAGGCTCGGGTTGCAAGGACGCATCCTGCTCATGCTCTGCCTGGTCAGCCTGCTGCAACTGGTGCTGCTGAGCGGGGCCAGCTACTACTATGTCGCCGAGCAGCGCTACCGGGAGGTGGGGGATCAGGCCCTGGACGTGGCGCGGCTGGTGGCCCGTGAGCCCGGCGTCATCGCAGGGGTGAAGCGGGCCGATAGCGCCCGCCTCAACGTGCTGGTGGAGCGGATGCGGGCCGAGGTCGGCGCCAGCTACATCGTTATCGGCGATGAGGAGGCGCGCCGCCTGGTGCACCCCAATGCGGATCGGATAGGCAAACCCATGATGGGGGACGATCCTGCCCGCGCCCTGCAGGGGGAGTTCTACATCTCCCGCGCTCAAGGCTCCCTCGGGGTCTCGGTGCGCGGCAAGGGGCCCATCCGGGATGAGATGGGCAGGGTCATAGGCGTGGTCTCGGTCGGTTATCTGGTGCGGGACATAGAGGCGGACTTGCAGGGCTTCCTGCGCTTTGGCCTCGCCATGACCCTGCTCATAGTGCTGCTCAACAGCGCCGCCGCGGCCTGGCTGGCCAAGCGCTACAAGCGGGCCCTGCTGGGGTTTGAGCCCGAGCAGATAGGGCGCCTCTATGCGGAGCTCGACTGCACCCTGCGCACAGTGCGCGAGGGGATACTCACCATAGACGAGCAAGGCAGGCTCACCTCCCTCAACCCCAACGGCATCCGGCTGCTGCGCCTCGATGAGCGGGCCGCGCAGGCCGCCATCGGCCAGCCCGTCACCCGCTTGCTGCCCGGCAGCCGCATGCTCTCCCTCATTCAGGATCCCCGGCCCCAGTATGACGAGGAGATAGTGCTCAACGGTCAGTCCCTCATCGTCAACCGGCTGCCCCTGGTGCAGGAGGGCAGGTTGATCGGCGCCGTCTCGAGCTTTCGGCGCAAGGACGAGCTGGCCGAGCTCAGTGCCCAGCTCTCCCAGGTGCAGGCCTACAGCGATCTGCTGCGGGTGCAGACCCACGAACACAACAACCAGCTCGGCACCATAGCCGGCCTCATCGAGCTGGGCGCCACCCGGGAGGCGCTCGCCTTCATCGGCCGGGAGGCGGCCACCGAGCAGACCCTGCTGAGCTTTTTGATGGGGGCCATCGCCAAGCCCAAGGTGGCGGGCCTGCTGCTTGGCAAGTACCACAGGGCCCACGAGCTGGGACTGGTGCTGGAGGTGGACCCGGATTCCCGCCTGCACGACATTCCCGCCCGGGTCAGCGGCTCCCAGCTGGTGACCCTGCTTGGCAACCTCATCGACAACGCCTTCGAGGCGACCCGCCGCCATGGCGCCCCCTACCAGCCGGTCCGGGTCTCGTTGAGCGATCTCGGCCAGGATCTCATCCTGGAGGTGGAGGACGGGGCCGGCGGCGTCGATCCCAGGCTGGCGGACAGCCTGTTCGAGCGCGGGGTCAGCAGCAAGGCGGAGCCCGGCCACGGCATAGGGCTGGCCCTGGTGCGCAAGACCCTGGATGCCCTGCAGGGGACCATCACCATAGAAGCCACGGCGCAGGGAAGTTGCGTCGTCTGTTACATTCCCAAGGAGGTGTGAGTGATCAAGATCCTGATCGTCGAGGATGATCCGGCCATTGCCGAGATCCACCGTCGCTTCGTGCAGCGGCTGGCGGGGTTCGAGGTGCTGGGGGTGGCGCTCACCCTGTTCGATGCCAGAGAGCAGATAGCCATACTCAACCCCGATCTGGTGTTGCTGGACGTGTGGCTGCCGGACGGGGAGGGCTTCTCCCTGTTGCGGGAGCTGCGCCAGAGCGGGGCCCACCTCGACGTCATCCTGCTCACCGCCGCCCGTGAGGCCGCGGCATTGCAGGAGGCGATGCGCCTCGGGGTGGTGGATTTCATCTTGAAACCCGTGGTGTTCGAGCGACTGCGCGATACCCTGGGCAACTATGCCGAGAGCCGCGCCGCGCTGGCGGCCCTGGCGGACATCGATCAGCAGGCGGTGGATGCGCTCTTTGGCACCCCGCTGCAACAGGTGGCGGCGGGCGGCCTGCCCAAGGGGATAGATGCCCTCACCCTGCAACGGGTACTGGCGGCCCTCAATCAACAGGGGGCCAGCGCCGAGGAGATAGGCAATAGGGTCGGGGTGAGCCGCACCACGGCGCGCCGCTACCTGGAGTTTCTGGTGGGTCAGCAACTCGCGAGCCCCGAGCTCGAATACGGCACCGTCGGGCGACCGGAGCGGCGCTACCGCCAGCGTTGAGTGGCGGGTTCACATCCCAAAAAAAGAGCGCCTGTTGGCGCTCTTTTTGTGATGACTGGGATCAGGTCGGGTCGGATTGCAGGGTCGCTACCGGCGTGCGACGAGCCTGCCACCACTGCCAGAGCGGCAGCAACAGCATCACCAGGGTGACCAGGGTGAAGCCCAGGGTGATGGGGCGCTCCCACAGGAAGCTCAGGGAGCCGTCGTTGATCACCAGGGCCCGGCGCAGGTTGTCCTCCAGCATGCCCCCCAGGATGAAGCCGAGCAGCATGGGGGCCATGGGGAAGTCCAGCAGGCGCAGCCCTATGGCCACCAGGGCCACCAGCACCATCACATAGATGTCCATGGTGTTGAAGGAGACCAGATAGACCCCGATCAGCGAGAACAGCAGCACCATGGGGATGAGCACGGGGCGCGGCACTTGCAGTATCTTGGCCAGGTAGGGAATGAGCGGCAGGTTGAGGATCAGCAGCACCACGTTGCCCAGATACATGGAGATGATCACCGACCAGAACACATCCGGGTGCTCCATGAAGAGGCGCGGGCCAGGCTGAATGCCGTAGGCGATGAGGGCCCCCAGCATCAGGGCCGTGGTGCCGGAACCCGGGATCCCCAGGGTCAGCAGCGGTACGAAGGCCCCGCTGGAGGCGGCGTTGTTGGCCGCTTCCGGCGCGGCTATGCCGGTCAGGCTGCCCTTGCCAAACTCGTCCCGCTTCGCTTTGCGGGCGAAGTTGCGCTCGGCCCCATAGGCCATGAAGGAGGCGATGGTGGCACCGGCCCCCGGCAGCACGCCGATGAGGAACCCCAGCACAGAGGAGCGGGCTATGGGGGGCGCTATCTCCTTCACTTCGTCCCGGCTCAGCTTGAGGGAGCCGAGCTGCTGCATCTTGCTCGCCTCCTCCTGGCTGGTGTCCTTGCCCGGGCGCAGCACCGTCATCAGGATCTCCGCCAGGGCGAAGGTGGCCATGGCCAGCAGCAGGAAGGAGAAGCCGTCGCGCAAGTCCGGCAGGCCGAAGGTGAATCTGTCCACCCCGACGCTGCGGTCGATGCCGACGGTGGAGATCATGATGCCAAACAGCGCCATGATCAGCGCCTTGAGCACCTGGCCCTTGCCGGCGAAGGCCGCCACCGCGGAGAGCCCGAGCACCATGAGGGCGAAGTAGTCCGCCGACTGGAAGGAGAGGGAGACCTTGGCGAGCAGGGGGGCCGCCACCATCAGGAAGATGGCCGACAGTGTGCCGCCGACGAAGGAGGCGTAGGCGGCGATGGCCAGCGCCTTGCCCGCCTGCCCCTTGCAGGCCAGCGGATAGCCGTCGATGGCGGTGATCATGCTGGCGGAGCAGCCCGGGGTGTTGATCAGGATGGAGGCGGTGGAGCCGCCGAACATGGAGCCGTAATAGACCCCGGCCATCAAGATGATGCCGGAGGCCGGATCCAGCCCGTAGGTGATGGGGATCATCAGGGCGATGGCGGTGACCGGGCCCAGCCCCGGCAGCATGCCGATGAAGGTGCCGACGAAGCAGCCGACCACCACCATGAAGAGGTTGATGGGCATCATGGCGGTGCCGAGCCCTTGCAGGATTCCGTCTAACATGGGTTCTCCTTCATCCCAGCAGCTGGGTGAACAGCCGACCCGGCTCGAGATAGACATTGAGCCCCTTGGTCAGCAGGGCCCAGAAGATGAGGGTGAAAGGTATGCTCACCTTGCAGGCGAAGGCGAGGCTGCGCTCGCCCATCAGCAGTATGCCGCCGATGAGGAACAAGATGGTGGCGATAAGGAAGCCGAGCCAGCCGAGGGCCAGGCCATAGACCAGCATCAGCCCCAGCAGGGCGAACACCAGCCGCCAGTTGCCGGACTCCTTGCCCAGTCGCTCTCCTCCTGGCGAGCAGATCAGGATCAGGGAGAGCAGGACCCCGACACCCGCCAGGGCATAGGGCAGGGTGCTGGCGGTAAAGGGTTCATATTCGTCCCCCGGGTAACCGGGGATCTGGGTGGCGTGATAGCCGTAGGCGAGGGAGAGCAGCAAAAACAGCAGCCCCCCGAACCTTTCCTTGGTCAGTCGCATGATGACTCCGATGGGCGGGCCTGGCCCGCCACGGGCTGAGGGTTACTTGATGAAGCCGAGCTCGCGCATCAGGCCGCCAATTTGCTGCTCCTGACTGTTGAGGAAGGCAGTAAACTCGGGACCGGCCTGATACTGGTTGATCCAGCTGTTGCGCGCGCGCACCACTTCCCACTCCGGCTTGTCGTACATCTGCTTGAGCAGGGCGGCGAACTCGGCGGACTGCTCGGGACTGACGTCGGGGGAGGCGAAGTAGCCGCGCCAGTTGGCAAAGACGGTGGGGTTGCCCTGCTCGGAGAAGGTGGGCACCTGGCTGGCGTCCGGCATCCGCTCGGGGGCGGTGACGCCGAGGATCCGCATCTGGCCGGACTTGACCGCCTCCATCGCCTCGCCAAAGCCGGTGGAGAGCACCTGGGTTTCTCCCGCCAGAACCGCCGCCATGGCGCTGCCACCGGCGTCATAGGCCACGTAGCGCAGCTTGCCGGCATCGGCCCCCGCATTCTTGAAGGTCATGGCGGCCACCAGGTGATCCAGGCTGCCGCGGGCTGAGCCGCCGGCAATCTTCACCTTGGCGGGATTGGCTTCATAGGCAGCCAGCAACTGGGCCCAGTTCTGATAGGGGGAGTCCAGGGGCACCGCCAGCGCCTGATAGTCGGCGATGATGGCGGCGACCGGGGTGAGATCCCGGAAGGATTGCGGCAGCTCCTTGGAGAGGGACTTGACGATGATGGGGGTGGAGTTGACCAGCAGCGTCTTGTCGGACTGGGCCGAGGTCTCGATCAGATGGGCAATCGCCTTGGCGCCGCCGCCGGCCGAGATGTTCTGGTAGGAGGCTGTGGTGATGAGGCCGGACTTGGTCAGGGCCTCGCCGGTGCCACGGGCCGTGTTGTCCCAGCCGCCGCCGGCGCCGCCCGGGATCAGGAAGTGGACTTCGTCTATCTTGGCCTGGACGCCGAGGCTGGCGCCCAGCAGGCAGCAGAGCAGGGTGCGCTTGAAGGTTCCTTGCAACATGGTGTTCTCCTTGTGATTGTTGCGAGGAGGTTAATTAATCATGTCTGATTGGAAAACAATCTGGCCGTAATGGCTATTAAGGCTGTTGTGCCCATTCTGTTCATTCTGGTCATGGGGAGAAGGGGTCTTTTCGCCTAAAAAGAGGCGGGGCTCGCCTCTGGTGAAGAGGGAGCCCCGCCTGCGGCTGGCCTTGGTTTTAGCTGCCTATGATTTCTCTGCCGCCGAGACTTTCTCGACCATCTTCTCCTGCTGCTTGAGAGTCTCTGTGGCCTGCTCCTTGAGCTGCAACTGCTCCATCACCAGCTTGTAGGCGATGTAGTACTTGTAGATGTTGCCCACATAGGTCACTGTCTCCGGGCCAATTTTCTCCGCCGCCACGTACTCGACGTTGTGGAACCAGACATTGGGATCCAGCCCCCGCTTCTTGGCCTCGGCACGCAGTCGCGCCACCCGGGCGGGACCGGCGTTGTAGGAGGCAAACGAGAACAGGGCCTTGTCGAGGGCCGTCATGGGCTCGTCGGCGTAGTAGTGATCTATCATCCAGCGCATGTATTTGACGCCGCCGTGGATGTTGGGCTCGAGCTGGCGGATGTCCCCCACCTTGAGCCCCTTCCCGGTAGCGGGCATGATCTGCATGATGCCGATGGCGCCGACGTGGCTGCGCGCCTTCTGGTTGAGGGCCGACTCCTGATAGCCCTGGGCCGCGATCAACAGCCAGTCCACATCGTATTTGCCGCCGTATTCACGAAACAGCTCCACCACCTGCAGGAATTTCTTGCGCTCTGCCTCGGCGGCCGCGCTCTTGATGAACTTGTTCTGCTTGAGGTAACGGGCCAGGATGGCCTCGCCGGTGGCCTTGCCCCGCAGCGCCTTGATCTGCTCGTTGAGCATGGTGAGCAGTTGGGGGCTCTCCTTGCGTACCGCCCAGGCGATGATGCCGCCGTCGCGGAACACGGGCTCTTCGTGGATCTGGATAGCCGGGAAGATCTTCTGCCAGAAGCGGGCCTTGTGCTCATCCATGACGATGAAGGGGAGCAGGCCCGCATTGACCATCTCCACCAGATCTTCATCCTCCAGCACCTCGGAGGCGGGCTGGATGTCGATGAGAGGCTCCCCCGCCTCCTTGCGCGCCTGGTTGTAGGCCATGAGGCTCTCGAAGTAGCTGGAGGAGGGCCTGACATAGATGCTCTTGCCCGCCAGATCCGCGGCGCTCTCCACCTTGGGGGAGTCCGGCCCCGAGATGAGCAGCTCGCGCACGTTCTCGATAAGGGGGGCGCTGAACTCCACGCCCTGCTGCTTGCGCTTGTCCGTGATGGTGAGGTTGGCGGCGGCGATGTCCCCCTTGCCGTCGATGAGGGCCTTCAGCAGGTTTTCCCGGGCGACCGGAATGAAGACGAAGTTCAGCTTGAGGTGGCGCTTGATGGCCTTGTCCTTGCGCAGTTGCTCGTTGAGCCGTTTTTCAACCTGCATGAAGGCGTCGTAGGTGACCCCCCGTTGCACCCCCTTGTGGATGAAGTAGCCGGTCTTGTTGTAGGTGGTCAGCACCCTGATGGTGCGCCGCTCCATCATGGCGTCGAGATCCCCCAACATGGGTTTGGCGAGCTCCTCGCTGGCGAAGCTGAGGGCGCTGCGCTCCTCTGCTTCGGTTGCCGCCTTGTCCGCTTCGGCACTCCAGGCCAGTGGCAGGGAGCTCAGTACCCAAAAAAGGAAAATCCATAAGCGTTTCATAAAGATCACCTCACTCGTTTTACTGAGTGTAAGTGCCGCGCAGGGGGGGCTTTAGCTCTTTGAGTTTCATCGACGCCATCTGATAGCACGATTATTGCTATCCAGCGCCGAGCTCCCATTGGCCATTGAAAAGCCCTCAGCCCCGCCAACAAAAGAGGGAGCCCATGGGCTCCCTCTTTGCGCTTTACATCCTGTCAAGGCGACCCGGGCTAGAACCAGAAGCCGATGATGAAGGAGCCCGCCAGGGTCAGCATCACGTTGGCCACCGCATAGGTGCCGGCGTAGCCGAGCGCCGGAATCGAGCTGTTGGCGGCCTCGTTGACCACATCCATGGCCGGGGCGCAGGTACGGGCCCCCGTGATGGCCCCGAGCAGCAGGGCCGGGTTCATCTTCAGCACCCAGACCCCGAACAGGTAGCCCACCAGCACCGGCAAGGTGGTCACCAGCATGCCGGAGAAGAGCACCACCACCCCCACCTCGCTGAGGTGATCCAGGATGCCGCCACCGGCCTTCAGGCCAGTGCTCACCATAAAGACCGCGAGGCCGAGATCCTTGGCTAGGCGCAGCGCCCCCGGCGGCACATAACCGACGGTAGGGTGGTTGGCCCTCAGGTAACCCATCAGGATGCCCGCCAGCAGCAGGCCGACGGCATTGCCGAGGCCGAACTCTATCTGGCCGAACACCAGGGAGACGGAGCCGATGAGCAGACCCAGCACGAAGAAGGTGGTGAAGGCCACCAAATCCGTGGTCTGGCTGTGGATGCTGATGAAGCCTATCTTGTTGGCCAGCAGCTTGACCCGCTGCTTCTCGCCGCTGATCTGCAGCACGTCGCCCTTTTGCAGCATGATGTTGCGATCGAACGGCATCTCGATCTGGGAGCGCACCACCCGGTTGAGGAAGCAGCCCTTCTCGGTGAGGTTGAGCTCCACCAGATGGCGGCCCACCACTGAATCGTTCTTCACCACTATCTCTTCGGTGACTATCTGCAGGTCAAGCAGGTTGCGATCAAACACCTCCTTGCCGTTGCGGTAGTTGACGTCCAGCTTCTCGTGGCTCTCGGGGTAGCCCACCAGGGCGATCTCGTCCCCCTCCTGAATGACGGCGTCTCCATCCGGGCTTGCCAGAATGCCGTTGCGGCGGATCCGCTCCACATAGCAGCCGGTGTGGGGATAGATGCCGGTTTCGCGCAGGGTGCGGCCACCTATCCAGGCGGCGAGCTCGGGGCCGACCCTGTAGGCGCGAATGATGGGCAGATAGGTCTTGCGGCTCTCGCTGTCGGAGAGTCCCCGCTCGCGGGCTATTTTTTGCGCCTCGGTATTGAGGTCCAGTCGTGCCAGGGAGGGGAGGTAGCGCACCACCAGCATCAGCCCCACCAGGCCCACCAGGTAAGTCAGGGCGTAGCCTATCCCCATGTTGTCGAGCACGGGTTGCATGTCGGTACCGTGGGGCAGGTTGAGCAGGCCGCTGCGCAGGGCATCCTGTGCCCCCACCAGCGCCGGGGTCGAGGTGAGCGATCCCGCCAGTATCCCCGCCGCCATGCCGGGCCCCAGGTTGAAGAACTTGGCCAGTCCCACCGTCAGCAGCAAGGCGGTCAGCAGGATCACCAGGGTCAGGGTGATGTAGTGGATGCCGTCGCGCAGGAAGACGCTGAAGAAGTGAGGGCCAGCCTCGATCCCCACACAGAAAATGAACAGCATGAAGCCGACGTTCTCGGTCGAGGTGGAGAACTGGAACCCCATCTGGCCAAACAGCAGGGCGGTGAACAGCACCCCTATGGTGTTGCCAATCTGGAAGTTGCCGATGCGCACCTTGCCCAGCAGCAGGCCGAAGGCCAGCACCACGAACAGCAGCAGGGAGTCGCTTTGATGTAGCAGTGTCACGAAATCTATGGTCATGCCCGGAAAAACCGAGGAAAAAAGTGGGGCCGATATTGTGCCGTATCCCTCATCAAGAAAGAAGCGCGAAAGCGGATTAACAGCCAGTTAAGTGCTGGTCTCCCCGGGGAGGGGAGGGTTGCGCGGGCGACTTGGGGAAAATATCTCTATTTTCCGCTGCCGTTCTCGCTGTCAATGAGTGATTTCTGCTGTCGGCGGGGGAAGGCGTGACAGCCCTGTGGACAATTTATTACCTGCTGCGCAGGGGGCGATTGAGCATGGTTTTCAGCATTTTTGACTGGAGGTGATAGAGGGATTCAAAGGGGCTCTTTTCGCCGTCAGGGGGAGGCTGACCCATGGCACGGGGCATGGCGAAAAAAAAGCGGGAGAAAGAGGATGTCTCGCCCCCGTCCGACCCATTTAGGGGGGAGGGCAAAAACAGGAGAAAATGGGGGGCGAGGTGTGTCGCCTCGCCAAAGCGGAGACAATCGCTGCCAACCTAGGCCTGCATTGGGTTTGGCACACTTACCCACAGAAACTGTGGATAACCCTGTTCATGAAACTTGGTGATCAGCCTGCAAGCCGCGCCAATACTGGGGTGCAAGCGCTGTTCAAAAAATACCGGCAAAAAAATGTTTCTATAAAAATCAAATAGTTATACGCAGCAGAACAAAACGCTGCTGGCCAGGAACCGGGGATCAAATGGGGAGTACGCCGCGAGGGACGGCTTGTGCATTAAAATTGGCAGAGGAAAGCACTAAAGTGGATAACTTGCACCGAGATGGTGAGGAATTGGCTCCCCCGACTGGACTTGAACCAGTGACATACGGATTAACAGTCCGCCGTTCTACCGACTGAACTACGGGGGAACATCAGGCAAGGAGGAGCATCATACAGAGGTCGCATTTCGGGGTCAATAGCCGTCAGGGGCCGAGAGCGGATACCCAGGCCCGTCAACTCGGGGTACACTGCTCTCTTGCCGTTTTTTGTCGGGAGTCGTCATGAATAAGCCTTTCAAGCTGGCCAGCCAGTTTCAACCCGCGGGGGATCAGCCTGCGGCCATCGCCCGCCTGCTCGATGGCATAGAGTCCGGCCTCGCTCATCAGACTCTGCTCGGGGTGACAGGGTCGGGCAAGACCTTCACCATGGCCAACGTCATCGCCACCCTGAACCGCCCGACCATGATACTGGCTCCCAACAAGACCCTGGCTGCCCAGCTCTATGGGGAGATGAAGGAGTTCTTCCCCGAGAACTCGGTGGAGTACTTCGTCTCCTATTACGACTATTACCAGCCGGAAGCCTATGTGCCGACCACGGACACCTTCATAGAGAAGGATGCCTCCATCAACGATCACATCGAGCAGATGCGATTGTCGGCCACCAAGGCGCTGCTGGAGCGGCGCGACGTGGTGATCGTTGCCTCGGTATCGGCCATCTATGGTCTGGGGGACCCCCAGGCCTACCTCAGCATGATGCTGCATCTCAAGGTGGGGGATGTGATCAACCAGCGGGACATACTGCGCCGCCTCGCCGAGCTGCAATACACCCGCAACGACGTGGCGTTTAGCCGCGGCACCTTCCGGGTGCGGGGGGAGGTGATCGACATCTACCCTGCCGAATCGGACAAGCTGGCCCTGCGGGTGGAGCTGTTTGACGAGGAGGTGGAGCGCCTCTCCCAGTTCGATCCCCTGACCGGTGCCATAGAGCAGACTGTGGTGCGCTACACCATCTACCCCAAGACCCACTACGCCACGCCGAGAGAGACCATACTGGGCGCCATCGATCACATCAAGGAAGAGCTCAAGGGACGCCGCGAGCAGCTGTTGTCCCTGAACAAGCTGGTGGAAGAGCAGCGCATCAGCCAGCGTACCCAGTTCGACATCGAGATGATGCAGGAGCTGGGGTACTGCTCCGGCATCGAGAACTACAGCCGCTATCTGTCGGGGCGTGCCCCCGGCGAGCCGCCGCCCACCCTGTTCGACTACCTGCCGGGGGATGGTTTGCTCATCATCGACGAGTCCCACGTCACAGTGCCGCAGATAGGCGCCATGTTCAAAGGGGACAGATCCCGCAAGGAGACCCTGGTGGAGTACGGCTTCCGGCTCCCCTCGGCGCTCGACAACAGACCGCTGAAGTTTGACGAGTTCGAGGCCCTGATGCCCCAGACGGTATTCGTCTCGGCGACCCCTGGCCCCTACGAGCTGGAGAAGTCCGGCGGCGACGTGGTGCAGCAGGTGGTGCGTCCCACCGGCCTGCTCGATCCTGTCATCGAGGTGCGTCCCGTCACCACCCAGGTGGACGATCTGCTCTCCGAGATCCGGCTGCGGGTGGCGGTGGAGGAGCGGGTGCTGGTCACCACCCTGACCAAGCGGATGGCGGAGGACTTGACCGAATACCTGGCGGATCACGATGTGCGGGTGCGTTACCTGCATTCGGACATAGATACCGTGGAGCGGGTGGAGATCATTCGCGATCTGCGCCTCGGCAAGTTCGACGTGCTGGTGGGCATCAACCTGCTGCGGGAAGGGCTCGATATGCCGGAGGTGTCGCTGGTGGCCATCCTGGATGCGGACAAGGAGGGCTTCCTGCGCTCCACCCGCTCCCTCATCCAGACCATAGGCCGCGCCGCCCGCAACCTCAACGGCAAGGTCATTCTCTACGGCGACACCATCACCAACTCCATGAAGGTGGCCATAGAAGAGACCGAACGGCGCCGTGCCCTGCAGCACGCCCACAACCTGGAGCACGGCATCACGCCAACAGGCCTCAACAAGTCGGTGGGGGATGTGATGGACATGGGGGGCAGCCGCACCGCCGGCAAACCGGGCAGAGGCAGTCGCAAGGCGGCCGAGCCGCAAGGGGAGTACCATGCCCGCTCCGCCAGCGAGATCGCCAAGGAGATCAAGCGGATGGAGGAGCAGATGTTCCAGCATGCCCGGGATCTGGAGTTCGAGCAGGCCGCCGCCATGCGGGATCAGATCCAGCGGCTGCGCGGCGAGTTGATCGAGTCATGAGCGGCAAGCGCTGGCTGATCTGGCGGCGCCTGCGCCGCCTCTATGCTGGTTTTCGTCACCCGGATACCCCCTGGTGGGCCAAGGGGCTGGTGATCCTCATCCTCGTCTATGGCATCAGTCCGGTGGATCTCATCCCGGATCTGGTGCCCTTCGTTGGCTGGCTCGATGACGTCAGCCTGCTGCTGTTGCTGCTCTGGGGGTGGGAGTCCTGCCTGCCCGCAACGGTAAGGAAGGGGCTGGATACCCTGGAATGAGGGGAGAGGCGATGCCGCAGATTGTCGGGCGCAAGGCATTGGCGTAGACTCCACGCCGTTCACTTCATGGGTATGAAAAAATGGATCTGATCCTGTTTGCAATCGACTTTATTCTGCACGTTGACGTGCACCTGAAAGAGCTGTTCGAGCACTATGGCATCTGGGTTTACGCCATCCTGTTCCTCATCATCTTCTGTGAGACCGGCCTGGTGGTGACCCCCTTCCTGCCCGGCGACTCCCTGCTGTTTGCCGCAGGCGCCCTCACAGTGGGAAGCGTGCTGGACGTGCACACCCTGGCGGGGGTGCTGATCATCGCCGCCGTGCTCGGCAACGTGGTGAACTACACCATAGGCCACTTCTTCGGGGATCAGCTGTTTCGCAATCCCGATTCGAAGATCTTCCGCCGCGACTATCTGGTCAAGACCCATGCCTTCTATGCCAAGCATGGCGGCAAGACCATCATCATCACCCGTTTCCTGCCCATAGTGCGCACCTTTGCCCCCTTCGTGGCTGGCATGGGAGCCATGACCTACCCGCGGTTCCTGGCGTTCAACCTGATTGGCGGCTTGCTGTGGGTGTTGTCGTTCGTCTACGCGGGCCACTTCTTCGGCAACCTGCCGGTGGTGCGTCACAACTTCACTCTGCTCATCTTCGGCATCATCGGCATCTCGCTGCTGCCCATGGTCGTTGGCATGGTGAAGGCCAGGATGAACACCGCCAGGGCAAGTTGAGGATGTGCTAAAGAAGGCCGCGTGCTGCAGAGCCTGCGATCACAAGAAAGGGGAGCCACAGTGGCTCCCCTTTTCGTCATCCGAGCTTGTCTCTGTCTGGACCCGGCATGGCTGGTTTGACTGCAACAACGGTAAACAGTACTTGATTCGTGACCACTACAGGCAGCGGCTGGCGGCTAAGCTGGCCACCAGCCAGATGACAGGGGCATGGAGAAACGGGATCGGCTTGGGTGGCTGACACCGCTGATTGAAAAGGGAGCCAATAGCTCCCTTTTTATATGCGTCATATATGGCGGCGTCAGCTTCAGTTGCAGCAGCGACCCTTGACCAGGTTGCCGATGGCGACCACAGCAAACACCAGCAGGTAGGCGGCGAAGCTGGCCACCAGCCAGATGACAGGGGCATGGAGAAACAGGACCGGCTTGGGTGGCTGACACCGCTGATTGAAAAGGGAGGCAATGGCTCCCTCTCTATATGCGTCTTATATGGTACGGTCAGCTTCAGTTGCAGCAACGACCCTTGACCAGGTTGCCGATGGCGACCACAGCAAACACCAGCAGGTAGGCGGCGAAGATGGCCACCAGCCACTGCGGCATGGAGAAACTCAGGAACTGCCAGCTGATCTCGCTGCAATCGCCGTCCGGGAAGAAGAGCCAGGGCACCCACTTGTCGAGGGGAGCCCAGCTTGGGAAGTCCACGAAGCCTTCGCACACGTTGAAGGGGGAGGGGTTCACCTGGTAATCCACATGCTTGAGTGCCAGTCTCAGGCCCCAGAAGGCGCTGTAGCCCCACATCAGCATGGCGCTCCAGCGGAGATACCACTTCTCTGGCGCCACCATGCCGAGTAGGCCGGCAGCGAACACCCCCAGGATGGCGATCCGCTCATAGATGCACATCACGCAAGGGTGCAGACCCAACACATGCTGGAAGAAGAGGGCGCACAGCTCGAAGCAGAGGGCGGACGCGGCCAGCAAGCCCCAGGCCAGACGGTGGCTGGCAATACGGCGAAGAAACTCGATCATCTGATTGATCTCACAGAGAAAAATAGTGGCTGAATTAGAGCAGAGCCCTACTTAAAAAGAAAGGGGCCTAATGGCCCCTTGCATCATCAGTGTGCCGCCGGTACCAGGGTCGGCACGGCGCCACCCTGCGTCAGCCAGCCAGCCTGGTAGAACCATTCGGTGGCAGGGGCGAGCAGTTGCTCCACCGCAAAGAAACCCACCAGCCCCAGCACCAGGGTGTAGGGCAGGGCCATCCACACCATGCGGCCATAGGAGAGGCGCAGCAGCGGCGCCAGCGCCGAGGTCAGCATGAACAGGAAGGCCGCCTGGCCATTGGGGGTGGCCACCGACGGCAGGTTGGTCCCGGTGTTGATGGCCACCGCCAGCAGATCGAAATGCTCGCGGCTGATGGCGCCATTGAGCAAGGCGGTCTTCACCTCGTTGATGTAGACGGTGCCGACGAAGACGTTGTCGCTCACCATGGAGAGCAAGCCGTTGGCCAGATAGAAGAGGGCGAGCTGATCCTCGGGTTTGGCGGCCAGCACCCACTGGATCACCGGCTTGAACAGCTGTTGATCGATGATCACCGCGACCACGCTGAAGAAGACGGTGAGCAGGGCGGTGAAGGGCAGCGCCTCATGGAAGGCCTTGCCGAGGGCATGCTCCTCGGTGACGCCGGTGAAGGACGTCGCGAGCACTATGACGGTCAGGCCGATCAGGCCCACCGCCGCCAGATGCAGGGCCAGACCTGTGATGAGCCAGATGGCGATGGCCGCCTGGACCAGCAGCTTGGCCTTCTCTTGCGGGCTGCGCTCGGCATCTTCGTCGCGCTCGTAGGCTTCCATGATGTGGCGCACGGGCTCGGGCAACTTGGTGCCATAACCGAACCAGCGGAACTTCTCGACCAGGATGCAGGTGAGCAGACCGCAGAGGAAGACGGGGAGGGTGACCGGGGCCATGCGAATGGCAAATTCACCGAAATGCCAGCCCGCCTGCTCGCCTATGATGAGGTTCTGGGGCTCGCCGACCAAGGTGCAAACGCCCCCCAGGGCAGTGCCGATGGCGGCGTGCATCATCAGGCTGCGCAAAAAGGCGCGGAACTCGTTCAGGTGCTGGCGAGACAGCTCGTCAATGTCCTCGTCATCCTGATGCTGACCCTCGAACTCGTCGCGGGAGGCCACCTTGTGATAGATGGCGTAGAAACCGGTGGCGACGCTGATGACCACGGCGATCACCGTCAGGGCGTCGAGGAAGGCCGACAGGAAGGCCGACACCAGGCAGAAGGCGAGGGAGAGCAGGGTTTTGGAATGGATGCGGACCAACATCTTGGTGAAGACGTAGAGCAGCAGCTGTTTCATGAAATAGATGCCGGCCACCATGAAGACCAGCAACAACAGCACTTCGATGTTGGCCACCAGCTCATGTTTGATCTGGTCCGCCGAGGTCATGCCGATGAGCACGGCTTCGATGGCCAGCAGGCCGCCGGGTTGCAGCGGGTAGCATTTGAGCGCCATGGCCAGGGTGAAGATGAACTCGACCACCAGCAACCAGCCAGCCAGGAAGGGATCAATATGGAAGATGATCGGATTGATCAGCAGGAATATGACGATGGCAATTTTGTACCACCGAGGGGCATTACCCAAAAAATTCTTTGCAAAAGCGCGCCCTAGGCTGATTGGCATAATGATGGTTCTCTGTTCTGTTGTTGGTATCTGCGTCTATGCAGTCGAGCCCGACTCGACCCGAACATCCGGATATTCACCTTTATCAAATTGATTGCACATGATTTTAATCAAGGGAGCGCTAACTATAAATAACGCCGCACTGCTTGCCCAGCGGCGAGGCGTCGATATCACCATCATTTGGTGTTGCTTGGCTCCGGCCATGTTGTTGTATACATATTTTTAACAAAAAGTTCGGGTTAATGTGAGCAGAGGACTGACCTTCTGCTTGCCAGCATGACCGGCTTTGCTATTATTCGTGAGCCTTTTTACGCACTACAACAGAGTCACCACATGGTCATAAAAGCGCAAAGCCCTGCCGGGTTTGCCGAGGAATACATCATCGAGTCCATCTGGAACAATCGCTTTCCTCCAGGATCCATTCTGCCGGCGGAGCGCGAACTGTCCGAGCTGATTGGCGTGACTCGCACTACCTTGCGCGAAGTGCTGCAGCGCCTTGCCCGCGATGGCTGGCTCACCATCCAGCATGGCAAACCGACCAAGGTCAACAACTTCTGGGAGACCTCGGGTCTCAACATCCTGGAGACCCTGGCACGGCTCGATCAGGACAAGGTGCCGGATCTGGTGGCTCAGTTGCTGTCGGCGCGCACCAACATCTGCACCATCTTCATCCGTGGCGCCATTCGCAACAACCCGGAGCAAGCGGCCGAGATCTTGCGTGGCGCCGATGAGGTTGATAATTCCCCGGAGGCGTACGCCGAGTTCGACTATCGCCTACACCATCAGCTTTCATTTGCTTCCGGCAACCCCATCTATGCCTTGATCCTCAATGGCTTCAAAGGGTTGTACAGCCGCGTCGGGCGTTATTACTTCTCCGACAAGCAGGCGCGCGAGACGGCGGATGCCTACTACAAGACGCTGCTGAACTTGGCCGAGACCAAGAATCACGAGGCCGTGTTCATGACGGTGCGTCAGTACGGCATAGAGTCAGGCAAGCTGTGGACTCGTCTGCGCCAGTATATGCCGAGCAACCTGTGTGATAACTGATGTGTGTCACAACGAAAAAACGCGCCGAATGGCGCGTTTTTTTATGCTCCTCGCCTGCCCATCAGGTCAGGCTCTTGCGATCCGGGCAACGCCCTATGATGTCGGCGGTGAGCTCGCCGTTATCTTGCTCCAGCACCACATCGAATCCCCACAGCTGGTGCAGATGCTTGAGTACCTCATGGCGCGACTCGCCGAGGGGGATCCGGTTGTGGGGGACATAACGCAGGGTGAGGGAGCGATCTCCCTTCACCGCCACGTTGTAGACCTGAATGTTGGGCTCCAGATTGCTCAGGTTGTATTGGGCCGACAGGGTGTTGCGCACCAGCCGGTAACCCTCCTCGTTGTGGATGGCGGAGACCTTGAGGTAGTTCTTCAGATCGTCGTCATCGATGGCAAACAGCTTCATGTCGCGCATCACCTTGGGGCTGAGGAACTGGCTGATGAAGCTCTCGTCCTTGAAGTTCTGCATGGCGAAGTGCAGGGTGTCGACCCAGTTGGTGCCGGCGTAATCGGGGAACCAGTATCTGTCCTCCTCTGTGGGGTGCTCGCAGATGCGGCGCAGGTCGGTGAACATGGCAAAACCGAGGGCATAGGGGTTGATGCCCGAGTAGTAGCGGCTGTTGTAGGGGGGCTGGTACACCACGTTGGTGTGGCTGTGCAGCACCTCTATCATGAAGCGATCGCTGATCTTCCCCTCGTCATACAGGTGATTGAGGATGGTGTAGTGCCAGAAGGTTGCCCAGCCTTCGTTCATCACCTGGGTCTGTTTCTGCGGATAGAAGTACTGGCTGATCTTGCGCACTATGCGCACCACCTCCCGCTGCCAAGGCTCCAGCAATGGGGCGTTTTTCTCGATGAAGTAGAGGATGTTTTCCTGCGGCTCGGGCGGATAGCGCCTGTCCTCGATACCGGCTGCCTTGTGCTGCTTGGGCAGGGTGCGCCAGAGCTCGTTGACCTGGGTCTGCAGGTAATCTTCCCGCGCCTTCTGGCGCCGCTTCTCCTCCGCCAGGGAGATCTTCTGGGGCCGCTTGTAGCGATCCACCCCGTAGTTCATCAGGGCATGGCAGGAGTCGAGCAGCCGCTCTACGGCATCAATCCCGTGTTTCTCCTCGCATTCGGTGATGTAGTTCTTGGCAAACAGCAGGTAGTCGATGATGGAGGAGGCATCGGTCCAGGCCTTGAACAGGTAGTTGTTCTTGAAAAAGGAGTTGTGACCGTAGCAGGCGTGGGCCATCACCAGAGCCTGCATCGGCATTGTGTTCTCTTCCATCAGGTAGGCGATGCAGGGATCCGAGTTGATGACGATCTCATAAGCCAAGCCCATCTGGCCGCGCTTGTAGTTGCGTTCGGTGTGGATGAAACGCTTACCAAATGACCAGTGCTGGTAGCCGATGGGCATGCCCACACTGGAGTAGGCATCCATCATCTGCTCGGCGGTGATCACCTCGATCTGGTTGGGATAGGTATCCAGCCGATAAAACTTGGCAACCCGGGCTATCTCCTGGTGATAGGTCTCCAGCAGATCGAAGTTCCAGTCAGGCCCATCGTCCAGCGGCGCTATTTTTCTCGCGGTTTCTACCATATGTGATCCCTCAAGCCGCTTGCTTCTTGAACAACTCCCGGAACACCGGATAGATGTCCTCTACCTTGCGAATGTGCTCCATCGCGAAGTGGGGGTAGTGGTCGGCTACCGACTCGTATTCGTGCCACAGGGTCTGGTGAGCGCGGGTGGTGATCTCTATGTAGGAGTAGTAGCGCACCCGCGGCATGATGTCGCGCATCAGTATCTCCCGGCACTGAGGCGAGTCATCCGCCCAGTTGTCGCCATCGGACGCCTGCGCCGCATAGATGTTCCACTGGTTGGCAGGGTAACGCTCGTTGATGATGTCGTTCATCATCTTGAGGGCGCTGGATACTATGGTGCCGCCGGTCTCCTGGGAATAGAAGAACTCGTGTTCGTCAACCTCCTTGGCCTGGGTGTGGTGGCGAATGTAAACCACTTCGACGTTCTTGTAGGTCCGGCTCAGGAACAGATAGAGCAAGATGTAGAAACGCTTGGCCATCTCCTTGGTGGCTTGATCCATGGAGCCGGAGACATCCATCAGGCAGAACATCACCGCCTGGCTGGAGGGCACGGGCCGTTTGACGAAGTTGTTGAACTTGAGATCGAAGGTGTCGATGAAGGGCACAGCCTCGATCCGTCGTTTCAGCTCCCTGATCTCTTTTTCGAGCTGTGCCATCTCGGCAAAATGTTCGTTGGGATCGAGGGCCAGCAGGGCCAGCCGCTCCTCCAGTTCACGCATCTGGCGCTTCTTGCCCGCCTGCAGTGCCATGCGACGCGCCAGCGAATTTTGCAGCGAGCGCACCACGTTGATGTTGGCGGGTACCCCGTTGGAGGTGTAGCCCGCGCGGTAGGTTTTCATCTCCATCAGCTGGTTGAGCTGGGTCTTCTGCAGCCGTGGCAGCTCCAGATCCTCAAACAGCAGGTCCAGGTATTCGTCTTTCGAGATCTGGAACACGAAGTCGTCTGCTCCCTCTCCCTGATCAGAAGCCTGGCCTTCGCCCCCGCCCTGACCGCTGCCCCCTCCCTTGGGTCTGTCAATCTTGTCACCGGAGACGAACTGATCGTTGCCCGGGTGCACCATCTCCCGTTTGCCGCCTTGGCCTTGATGGAAATGGGGCTCACCGATGTCCTTGGTCGGGATGCTGATGCTCTCGCCCTTGTCTACGTCCTGAATGCTGCGCTTGGAGACAGCATCCGAGACCGCTTGTTTGATCTGCTTCTTGTAGCGGCGGATGAAGCGCTGCCGATTGACAGCGCTTTTGTTTTTGCCGTTGAGCCTGCGGTCGATAAAATGCGCCATAACTCCCCCTTGAACACGGCAGGGTCAGGATGACTTGCGTACCCTGAGATACCATTCGGAGAGCAGGCGTACCTGTTTGCGGGTGTAGCCCTTCTCCATCATCCGTTCGACAAAGTTATCGTGCTTCTTCTGCTCCTCGGCCGAGGTTTTGCTGTTGAAGGAGATAACCGGCAGCAGCTCTTCCGTGTTGGAGAACATCTTCTTCTCGATCACGGTGCGCAGCTTCTCGTAACTGGTCCAGTTGGGGTTACGGCCTGCATTGTTGGCCCGTGCACGCAGCACGAAGTTGACGATCTCGTTGCGAAAATCTTTCGGGTTGCTGATCCCCGCCGGTTTTTCAATCTTCTCCAGCTCGCTGTTGAGGGATGCCCGGTCAAACAGCTGGCCGGTCTCGGGGTCACGGTACTCCTGATCCTGGATCCAGAAGTCGGCGTAGGTGACGTAGCGATCGAAGATGTTCTGTCCGTACTCTGAATACGACTCGAGGTAGGCGGTCTGGATCTCCTTGCCGATAAATTCCACGTAGCGCGGGGTCAGATAGCCCTTGATGAACTCAAGGTAGCGATCGTGCAGCTCCTGCGGGAACTGCTCGCGCTCTATCTGCTGCTCCAGCACATAGAAGAGGTGCACCGGGTTGGCCGCCACTTCCGCATGGTCGAAGTTGAAGACGCGGGAGAGGATCTTGAACGCAAAGCGGGTGGAGAGGCCGTTCATGCCCTCGTCGACGCCAGCGTAGTCGCGATACTCCTGATAGCTCTTGGCCTTGGGATCCGTGTCCTTGAGGCTCTCGCCGTCATAGACTCGCATCTTGGAGTAGAGGCTGGAGTTTTCCGGCTCTTTCAGCCGTGACAATACGGAGAACTGGCCTAGCAGCTCCAGGGTGCCCGGGGCGCACTTGGCCTCGGTCAGCTCGCTGTTGAACAGTAGTTTCTCGTAGATCTTCACCTCTTCCGAGACACGCAGGCAGTAGGGCACCTTGACGATGTAAACCCGGTCGAGGAAGGCCTCGTTGTTCTTGTTGTTACGGAACTGCTGCCACTCGGATTCGTTGGAGTGGGCCAGCAAGATGCCGTCGAAGGGGAGGGCGGAGAGCCCCTCGGTGCCGTTGTAGTTTCCTTCCTGAGTCGCGGTCAGCAAGGGGTGCAACACCTTGATGGGCGCCTTGAACATCTCCACGAACTCCATCATCCCCTGGTTCGCCTTGCACAGCGCACCGGAGTAGGAGTAGGCATCGGCATCATCCTGGGCATAGTGCTCCAACATGCGGATGTCGACCTTGCCCACCAGGGAAGAGATGTCCTGGTTGTTGTCATCGCCGGGTTCTGTCTTGGCGATGGCGATCTGATCCAAGATGGAGGGGTTGACCTTCTCCACCTTGAACTTGGTGATGTCACCGCCAAACTCGTGCAGCCGCTTGGCCGCCCAGGGAGACATGATGGGCCTCAGGTAGCGGCGCGGTATGCCGTACTCTTTTTCCAGGATCTCGCCGTCCTCTTCGATGTCGAACAGGCAGAAGGGGTGGTCGTTGACCGGCGATCCCTTGATGCGATAGATGGGCACTTTTTGCATCAGGGACTTGAGTTTCTCGGCCAGCGAGGATTTGCCGCCGCCAACGGGACCCAGCAGGTAGAGGATCTGTTTCTTCTCTTCCAGCCCTTGGGCGGAGTGCTTGAGGTAGGAGACGATCTGCTCGATCGCCTCTTCCATGCCATAGAAGTCTTTGAAAGCGGGATAGCGTGCGACGACGCGGTTGGAAAAGAGGCGGCTGAGGCGCGGATTGACGGAGGTGTCGATCATTTCCGGTTCGCCGATGGCAACCAGCAGTCGTTCGGCGGCGGAGGCGTAGCAGGATTTGTCCTGTTTGCACATATCCAGAAACTCCTGGATGCTGTACTCCTCCTCTCTGGCCTTCTCATACCGCTGTTGATAGTGCTCGAAGATGCCCATAACTTAGCCCTCGTTATAGTCGCTTACCCTGAAAAAGAGTGGATCACTACTTTTGTTCTGTTTACCTCTTAAGCCTAGTCAACAGCCCCCAGTAATCCATCGCCATCATTGGTTTAAGTTTGTACGGGAGCTTCCCGATCCTCATGCGGGAAGAGGCAGCCAATGACATCTCTATGTTACTGACTGTTAAATTATTTTTGCCACGACAGTGATGCAAATGTCAAAGACATAAAAAATAAATGTTTGTGTGGCAGGGGCAGAAAATGATGGCTCCCTGGTTTGTGGAATCGAAGTGCAGGCGGGGCAAGGGCGGCAGGGGAGAAGAGGTGAAACATGGTGGCGCTTACGTCAACGTAATGTCCGTTGTTTGGTGTCAAAGCTCTATTTTTTACATTGACGCTACATTCTGGCTGCTCTAGATTGGCCCTGTGTCGAGCAGTCATCGCTTTAGCAAGAGAGTGGGTGATTGTGCAGATACTAAGCTCTGTTTAAGCACGTTTCCGTTGGCTTGACCCTCGCATCCGCGAGGGTCTTATTTTTTCAGCGTCCGGCAAGCTGGTGATCAAGATTCGGCAGAATAGATCGCCGACACCGCCGCCAGCACCTCGGCGAAGGGATGGGAGGCCAACTGGCCAAAACCGGCCAGGTTTCTCGCCTTGGTCCGGGTGGTCAGGGGGGTGGCGATACCACACAGGAAGCGGGTCAGGATCCGGGGATGGCGCTGTTGACACAGGGCAATCAGCGGATCGCACCAGGCGCGCAAGCCGTGCTCGTTGGGCAAGCCCTGCGGCGGCAACGGCGGCAACACGGCTATCTCCCCCCGGCAGACGGAGCAGTGCCCGCACTGCTCGGGCGCCTCTTCATCGGCAAAATAGCGGGCCAGCTCATGGCTCAGGCAGCGGCTCGAGGTAAAGAACCCCAGCAGGGCCTGGAGTCGGGCCAATTCACTCTGCTCCTTTTGCTCGAACAGGGCATGGAGCTGATCTGCCAGCGACTCGATGGCGAGATCCTGGCGCACGACCCGATATACCTCCGTCATCTGCTTGCTTTCCAGCTCGATCCAGCCCTGCTGCTGCAGATAGTCCAGCGCCGCTGCGGCTCTTTGCCGTTCCCCCTGATAACCCTGCCACAACGCATCGAAGTCCATGGTGCACCAGCTGCGCGCCTGGGGAGCACAGGCAAACAGCTGCTCCAGGAACTGGCGGCGATCGGGGTTGAAGCGGGCCAGGATCTCCCGTTTTTCCAGCACGAACTTGAAGCGGTACTCGGCAAAGTAGCTGTAGGCCGGAGCAATGATCCCCGCCATCTCCAGATAGACCAGCAGGGTCTTGAGGGGCAGTTGGCGAATGTTGGTCTCATTGGAGAGGCGCAGCAGACCAAATTCCCACTCGGCCCCGCTCTGTTGCAGGATCTGGAGCAAGCTCAGGATGGCGTCCCTGTCCGGGGTATCCCCATAGACGAAGTTTTCCAGCACAGGCAACTGGGCGCGGCTCGCCAGCACCATGCAGCGGGAGGGGAGGCCATCACGTCCGGCGCGGCCTATCTCCTGGCTGTAGTTCTCGATGGATTTGGGCAGATCGTAGTGAATGACCCGGCGGATATCGGCCTTGTCGATGCCCATGCCAAAGGCGATGGTGGCGACGATGCAGTCGAGCCGGCCGGCCATGAAGTCGTGCTGGATCTGGCTGCGCAGGGCGGGATCCAGCCCCGCATGATAGGCACAGGCGCGGATGCCGATGGCCTGCAGCTGATCGGCACACTGCTGCGCGCTGTGCTGCAGGGTGACGTAGACGATGGTGGGGGCCGCGGGATCGCGGCGCAACTCGTCACGCAGCCAGCCATCGCGGGCACTGCCAGCCAGCGGAATGACGGCGAGATCCAGATTGGGGCGATAGAAGCCTGTCACTACCAGATCCTCGGCCTCGATGGCAAATTTGGCCTGCATGTCTGCCATGACCGCCGGAGTGGCGGTGGCGGTGAGCAGCAGTACCTGAGGAATGGCCAGATCGCGGCGATGGTCCGGCAGCTTCAGATAGTCGGGCCGAAAATTGTGACCCCATTCCGAGATGCAGTGCGCCTCGTCAACCACCAGCAGGGAGAGCGGCACCTGGGCGATGAAGCGGCGAAAGCGCTCGTTCTTGAGGCGCTCCACCGAGATCATCAGGATCTTGAGCTGGCCGTCACTGGCCAGCTGCATCACCCGGCGGCTCTCCTCGGGGGTCTGGCTGGAGTCCAGAGTTGCGGCGGCAATCCCCTTGCTTTGCAAGAAGGCGAGCTGATCGTGCATCAGCGCCAGCAGGGGGGAGATGACCAGGGTCAGATGGGGCAGTGCCAGCGCGGGCAACTGATAGCAGAGGGACTTGCCTGCGCCGGTCGGGAAGATGGCCGCCGCACTCTTGCCGGCCAGCAGGCGGCTGATCACCGCTTCCTGGCCGGGTCGCAGCCGATCGAAGCCGAAATGTCGGGTCAATAAAGAGGTGATCATGGCAACAGGCTCCAGTGCAAAGTGAGCGGCATGATACCACTGTCGCCCCCACATCGGCCGATGATCGGACTGGTTTGGTGACAATCTGACCGTGGTTGATATTGTGTTATCACATTGTTGTAGATTTTTTGTGAGGTAACCCTGATATTTTTCAGTGATTATGTGGAAAAAAACGGCGGCAGATGGGATATTCCTTGTCCGCAACACCACGCGTACTGGACAGATCCAGAAGAAGGTTTGCCAACGGCACCACCGTCCACAGGCCGGTGTCAATGCGCGCGGCAGGTTGCCAACAGGACTAATGATTCACGCACCATGAGTGCACAGGGACTATTTGATGACACAACAACACCCCCTCATAAAACTGGTCAACAGCACCAGTCTGGTTAGCCAGATCCTGGTCGGTCTGGTATTCGGTATCCTCCTTGCCATGTTCATGCCTGAATGGGCCAAGGCGGCGGGTCTGCTTGGCAGCCTGTTCGTCGGTGCCCTGAAGGCGGTCGCCCCGCTGCTGGTGTTCGTGCTGGTGATGTCGGCGATCATCGGTCACAAGCAGGGGCAGAAGACCAACATGAAGCCGATCTTGCTGCTCTATGTGCTGGGGACCTTCCTGGCAGCCGTGGTGGCCGTGATGGCCAGCTTCCTGTTCCCCACCAACCTGCATCTGGTGGCCAGCAGCGCCGAGATCACCCCGCCGGGCGGCATCACCGAGGTACTGCAGACCCTGCTGTTCAACGTGGTGACCAACCCGGTGAAGGCGCTGCTGGATGCCAACTACATAGGTATCCTGGCCTGGGCCATCGGCCTTGGCATCGCCATGCGTCACGCGGGTGACAGCACCAAGGCGCTGATCACCGACCTGTCCCACGGGGTCTCCAGCATCGTCAGAGCTGTGATCCGCTGTGCGCCGCTCGGCATCCTGGGTCTGGTGGCATCCACTCTGGCCGAGACAGGTTTCGATGCCCTGTTTGGCTATGCCCAGCTGCTGGTGGTGCTGATCGGCTGCATGCTGTTCATCGCCTTCGTGGTCAACCCGCTCATCGTGTTCTGGAAGATCAAGCGCAACCCCTATCCGCTGGTGCTGACCTGCCTGAAAGAGAGTGGTGTGACCGCCTTCTTCACCCGCAGCTCCGCCGCCAACATTCCGGTCAACATGGCGCTGGCCGAGAAGCTGCGTCTGCCGGAAGACACCTACGCTGTCTCCATTCCGCTGGGTGCCACCATCAACATGGCCGGCGCCGCCATCACCATCACTGTGCTCTCCATGGCAGCGGTGCATACCCTGGGGATGGAAGTGGATCTGGCTACCGCCATTCTGCTCTCCGTGGTCGCCACCGTCAGCGCCTGTGGCGCCTCCGGCGTGGCCGGCGGTTCCCTGCTGCTGATCCCGCTGGCGTGCAGCCTGTTTGGCATCAGCAACGACATCGCCATGCAGGTCGTCGCCGTGGGCTTCATCATAGGGGTGCTGCAGGATTCCGCCGAGACGGCCCTCAACAGCTCCACCGACGTACTGTTCACCGCGGCCGCTTGCATGGCCGAGGATGAGAGCTTGCTGGACGCCGCCCCGGTCCCCAGCCGCGAAGCTTGATCCCCTTAGCTTTTCCCTAAATGCTGGCGCCCTCTTCGGAGGGCGCTTTTTATTGCCTGCGATCTCATGTCAGCGACACTTGCCCCTTCCTTAATCCAATCTGCCGGTTGCCGCTGTGGGCCTCTCGTCCATGGGAGGACGCGCCTGCTGGTAAGGGCGGTCGCGCCTATCCCCTCTGGCAAGAAGGGCCGGGAGTTATAGGCTCAGGCGCTGATGAGCTGTCAGGCCGCTGCGTCGCCATAGCGGCAAAGCACCAAGGCTCGTCAGCGGGCATATGGGCGCAGGAGTGGCGCATCAGGGCTCTCGTTCTGTGTCGCCGCATCGGAGCGTTGGCGAGCGACGACATCCCGCGTATCGGGTGCAAATCCAGGCCCTCGAGGGGGTGGCTCTGGTGGCCCCATGTTGGCACTGTATAGCGCCCATCTCCGTGCACTGGAACCCGGCAAACGGCTGGCGAAGGTCAGAAGGGAAAGTGAGCGGGGATACGGGTCACTCGACAGCAAGGGGGGCTGACGCTATCCCTGCTTTTCGCCCAAACGTGGGACGTGAGGGTGTGACGAGAGGGGCAGATTGCACGGGCGGCAACGCAGCGGGGGAAACGACTGGGGGAGGGTGCTTGATACTGAAGATGGTCTTGATCCTGGCCCTTGCAGTGGCCCGGGGCAGAGCAATGAAAACAGCCCGGCACGCTGAGCCTGCCGGGCTGTGGGTCTCTGGCCGGGCCAGCCGGCGATCCGGTTGACCCTGGCTATCGGGGACGGGGTTAGCCGACCAGCTGATAGAGGATGGCAGAGATGGCGATGAGGCCCATGGTTGCCACGAACACATTGCTGATCTGGCCCTGGTATTTCGCCATGGCCGGGACGCGCTTGATGGCGTACATCGGCATCAGGAACAGTATGGTAGCGATGATGGGGCCACCCAGGGATTCGATCATGCCGAGGATGGAGGGGTTGATCACGGCCACACTCCACAGGGTCAGAATGAAGAAGGCGATGATGAACAGCTCAATCTTCTTGTGGTTCGGCTCTTTGCCGGAGGAGCGCATCTGCTGCATCACCATGCCCTTCAGACCTTCACGGGCACCCAGGTAGTGACCGAAGAAGGAGGAGACGATGGCGACGAAGGCAACCAGCGGGCCGAAGTAGGAGATGAAGGGGCTCGCATGCTGGTTGGCCAGGTAGGAGAGCACGGCAATGTTCTGGGACTTGGCTTCTGCCAGCTGGGCCGGAGTCAGGCTCATCACGCAGGAGAAGACGAAGAACATCACGAAGCCCAGCAGTACGATGGCGGTGCGCTTCAAGATGGCGTCTGACTTGGCGACGGCGTTGTCACCGTGGTCACGGCGCTGGGCCAGGGCGAAGCTGGAGATGGCCGGGCTGTGGTTGAAGGAGAACACCAGCACAGGGATGGTCAGCCACAGAGTGGTGGCGAAATCCTTGGCGGAAGGCACCTGGGCCAGGGCGGCACCTGTCCAGTCCGGGATCAGGTAGAGGGAGATGCCCGCCAGGATGGCGATGAGCGGGTACACCAGGAACTCGGTGACCTTCAGCATCAGCTTCTCACCGGCCAGCATGACCGACATCATGGCCATGATTAGCACTATGGAGAGGATCCAGCGCGGTGGCGCCGTCATCTGCAGCTGGTTGACCAGGAAGCTCTCGACGGTATTGGTGATGCCCACGCCGTAGATCAGCACTATGGGGTAGATGGCGAAGAAGTAGAGCAGGGTGATTAGTTTGCCGGCGCCCACGCCGAAATGCTCTTCCACCACTTCGGTGATATCCGCATTTGGCTTCTTGGAGGAGAGCACGAAGCGCGCCAGGCCACGGTGGGCCAGGTAAGTCATGGGGCCGACCAGCAGCGCCATCACCACCAGTGGCCAGAAGCCACCCATGCCGGCGTTGATGGGCAGGAACAGGATGCCGGCGCCGACGGCGGTGCCGAACAGGCTGATAACCCAGGTGGTGTCTTGTTTGCTCCAACCGCGTGATTGGACCGAGCGGATCCCTTGCTCCTGTGCGGCTGCAACATCCTGTGCGCCAGTGACAGTATTGGACATGTGTCTCACCCCGAATGTGTGGTTTTAATTAGTCGGCGCAAGAATACTTTTTTTTTAATCAAAAATGTTGATCAGATTCACCTTTATGAGGCTGAAACCCGCACTTTCTTATAGAAATGTGATCAAAAGAATAAATAATCAAAATTTATTTATCATATGCGGTGTTAGTTGAATGTTAAATGGATAATCTTTCACCTCGCTAGGTTATCAATATGTTGTCCTGACAGGTGCTGGGCCAGTTGGCGGATCATGCTGGCGGTGGCCCCCCAGATGAAGGAGTGTTGCCAGGGGATCCAGTAGATGGTGTGGCGCTTGCCCGCCCTTGGGAGGGTCAGGGCTATGTGGTGGGCCGGATCCAGCACATGGCTGAGGGGCACCTCGAAGGCTTGCTCCACCTCATCGGGGCTGAGGGCAAGCCGATAGTCGGGGTCTATCATGGCCAGCACCGGCAGGACGTCATACAGGGAGATGGTGTTGAGGGGGGTGAGGCTGCCGATGACCCGGATCTGGGAGGCGGGGATCCCAAGCTCTTCGTGGGTCTCTCGCAGGGCCGTGTGGATCAGGCTCTCATCTTCCGGATCCTGGCGCCCGCCGGGGAAGCTTATCTGTCCCGGGTGATGGCGCAGGGTGGGGCTGCGGCGGGTCAGCAACAGGTGCAGCCCCTGGGGGCGCTCCACCAGGGGGAGCAGCACAGCCGCCGGTTTGAGCCCCGCCAGCATCAGACGGTGGGCGGGGGCGGGGCGCTGCAACAGGAAGCGGGTCAGCAGCTCGGCGCGGTTCATCTCGATATCCATCTCGGTCCTGGTCTCCTTGGGGCGGGCGAGGGCAGTCACAGGCTCATTGGCGCAGGGCATCCAGCAGCGGCAGGATGCGGGCCACCTTGTCGTAGGTCTCCTGATATTCGGCGTCCGGGTCTGAGTCGGCGATGATGCCCCCTCCCGCCCAGCAATGGAGCCTGCCGGCTTCGGCTATCAGGGTGCGAATGCAGATGCTGGTGTCCATCCGGCCGTGCTGGCTCAGGTAGCCGATGCTGCCGCAATAGGCGTTGCGCCGCACCGGCTCCAGCTCCTCTATGATCTCCATCGCCCGGATCTTGGGGGCCCCCGTGATGGAGCCGCCGGGGAAACAGGCCCGCAGCAGATCCACCCCCTGCCAGCGCGCATCCAGCTCACCGTGAATGGTGGAGACCAGATGATGCACGGCGGGGAAGGACTCCACCGCAAACAGGCTAGGCACGCTGACGGAGCCCGGGCGGCTGACCCGGCCTATGTCGTTGCGTAGCAGATCCACGATCATCAGGTTCTCCGATCTGTCCTTGTCGGCACTGGCGAGCGACTCGGCCACTTGTTTATCAATAGCGGGGTCCGGATGACGGGGCCGGGTGCCCTTGATGGGCTTGGTCTCGATGTGGCGGCCATCGAGCAGCAGGAAGCGCTCGGGGGAGAGGCTCAAAATGGCGCTCTGGGGCAGCCGGACAAAGGCCGAGAAGGGGGCCTTGTTGGCGGCACTGAGGGCGAGATAGGCGGACCACTCGTCCCCGCCATAGGGGGCGCTGAAGCGCTGGGTCAGGTTGATTTGATAGCAATCCCCCGCCGCCAGATAGGCCTGGATGCGGGCGAACTTCTCGCCGTACTCGGCCCGGCTCATGTTGCTCTGCCACTCTCCCTGCAAGGCGAAGGGGGCGCCGGTCTGCGGGGTTTGCGCCGCCAGCCACTGCAATCGTCTGGCGAGCCCGGCCTCATCTCCCCAGTGCACCAGCTGCCAGCGGCCGGTCGCGACCTCCCGCAGCAGTGCCCAGTCGTAGATCCCCACCGCCATGTCGGGTACCTGGATGTCCGCTCTGGCCTGAGTGGGCAGACGCTCGAATCGCCGTCCCAGATCGTAGCCAAAGAGTCCCAGGGCGCCCCCGATGAAGGGCAGATCATGTTCATCCTGCACCAGCTCCCCCAGCAGGGCCTGCTGGGTGCGGGCGAGCAGGGTGAGGGGATCGTCTTCATGCAGGGTCTGGTTGCCTGCGTAGCGCAGACAGGTGCTGGTGCCCCGGGTCTCCAGGGTGGCGAGCGGATCGGCGCTGATGATGTCAAAGCGGTTGTCGGCGCCCGTTGGGCCTGCCGATTCCAGCAAGATGGCCCAGGCCTGGTGTTGCAAGCGGGCAAACAGGGCGTGAAGCGATGCTTGCGGGTCGAAATGGTGGATATGCAGTCTTGGTTTCATTTTTTGTTACACAGGCAACAGTTTGCACCCAGCTCCCTAGCCGGTTCGGGTGCTCAAGCGTATCATGGCCGCCGGCATTTTTAAGAAAAACACCGTTATAAAAACACGCCGTAGTCGCCGGCTCTGTGCGCATTCGCCGCCTGCCGAAGGCCCGGCTCATATGGAAGCCCTTGCTCGCGCAAGCGACGACAAGGACCAGTGAGGATGATATGAGCATCATTAGAAAACAGGACTTTATCGATTCCATTGCTGACGCCCTGCAGTACATCTCTTTCTACCACCCCCTCGATTTTGTCCATGCCGCCAAGGCTGCCTATGACCGCGAGATCAACCCGGCCGCCAAGGATGCCCTGGCCCAGATCCTGATCAACTCCCGCATGTCTGCCGAAGGGCATCGCCCCCTGTGCCAGGACACCGGCATAGTCACCTGCTTCGTCAAGATCGGCATGCAGGTGCAGTGGGACAGCGACATGACGGTCCAGGAGATGGTGGATGAGGGCACCCGCCGTGCCTACACCAACCCGGACAACCCGCTGCGTGCCAGCGTGTTGGCGGATCCGGCCGGTAGTCGCAAGAACACCAAGGACAACGCCCCTGCCGTGGTGCACATCGACATGATCCCGGGTGACAAGGTGGAAGTGAGCATTGCGGCCAAGGGCGGCGGCTCCGAGAACAAGTCCAAGATGGTGATGCTCAACCCCTCCGACGACGTGGTCGAATGGGTGCTCAAAACCGTGCCGACCATGGGCGCCGGCTGGTGCCCGCCTGGCATGCTGGGGATCGGCATCGGCGGCACCGCCGAGAAGGCGGCCGTGCTCGCCAAGGAAGCCCTGATGGAGCACATCGACATTCAGGAGCTGATCGCCCGGGGTCCAGAGACCACAGAAGAGAAGCTGCGGGTCGAGCTCTATGACAAAGTCAACCGGCTGGGGATTGGTGCCCAGGGTCTGGGCGGCCTTACCACAGTGCTGGATGTGAAGGTCAAATCCGCCCCGACCCATGCGGCCTCCAAGCCGGTGGTGATGATCCCCAACTGCGCCGCCACTCGCCACGTTCACTTCGAACTCGATGGCTCTGGCCCCGCCGAATTGACCCCACCGAAGCTGGAAGACTGGCCACAGATCACCCGTGAAGCGGGCGGCAACGTGCGCCGGGTCAACGTCGACGGCATCACCAAGGCCGAACTCGCCAGCTGGAAGAGCGGTGACACAGTGCTGCTCTCCGGCAAGATCCTCACCGGCCGTGACGCGGCCCACAAGCGCATTGCCGACATGCTGAAAAATGGCGAAGGCTTGCCGGAAGGGGTCGACTTCACCAACCGCTTCATCTACTACGTCGGCCCGGTCGATGCGGTGCGTGACGAAGTGGTCGGCCCGGCCGGCCCCACCACCTCTACCCGGATGGACAAGTTCACCGACATGATGCTGGGTGAAACCGGCCTCATCGGCATGATAGGCAAGTCCGAGCGGGGTCCGAAAACTGTCGAGAGCATCAAGCAGCACCAGGCCGTCTATCTGATGGCCGTGGGGGGCGCCGCCTACCTGGTGGCCAAGGCCATCAAGAAGGCCCGTGTGGTTGCCTTCGCCGATCTGGGAATGGAAGCCATCTATGAGTTCGAGGTGGAAGACATGCCGGTGACAGTGGCGGTCGACTCCCAGGGCAACAATATCCATGAAACCGGCCCGGCCTACTGGTCTGCCAAGATCGCCGAGCTGGATACCAGGCTCGCCTGATCTGGTGCAAGCCCCTGGCGGGGCGCCGGGCAGATAGCAGCCCATCACACAGGCCATATGACAGAAGGCGACCTCAGGGTCGCCTTTCTCGTCTTGGTTACCACCTGATTGACGCGCGGGGGCGGGGAGCCCTGCCAGCTGGCGCGGGTCGGCGTGTATTAATGGTTCAGGTAGACGTCCTGCCCACCGTAACAAAGGGGGCCACCCTGGGAGGGGGTGGGCTCGAAGAAGTGGGTCAGTACCCCGGCACGCTGCCCCAGGGTGCTGAGGCGGCTGCGATCCAGGGCAACCCGTTCCGGCAGCCAGGTCAAGACGGCGGCACAATGGCCGTTGGCCAGGCTCTGCTCCAGCAGACGTTGCCAGTTCTTGATCTTGGGGCCGTGGACCACCAGTACCCGGGCGGGGTTGATCCCCTGTGCCTGCAGTTGCTTGGCCATGGGCAGCCCTGGCGGGGCTATGAGCAAAATCCAGCCGCTGTCGCTCTGGCTCAATCTTCCCAGCGCATCCAGCAGCGGGGCTTCATGGAGATCCATGGCCAGTCGATGCTCATGCTCCGCCTTGCCCTGATGGCGGGTGGGCCAGGTGGTGATCACACCGGCAGAGGAGGATAGTTGGCGATGACTCAGGGGCTGGCTCATATGTGTGTCCTGTATGAATAACCATGCTGTATGTGTATACAGTAGTTCTAACTCATGCGAGTGACAAGGCGTTTGTGATTAAAAATGTGAGCCGACTAACAGGTTTTTTTATTAACTATTTGAATTTAAATACTATTTATATTGATGGTGGGGCGGGTGTTTTTTAACCTGTAGACAAAGCGCGGGTCGGCGCTCATGGTTATACAGTATGTATGGCAAGAGGAGGGACCAAGATGGATGTGAGCACCTTGCAACGGCTGGACGCCAATATTCTGCTCGGGATCATCAACGAGAAGCTGCGGCTGGAGTGCGATGGTATGGAAGAGTTGCTGGCTTACTACGACATGACGGAGGATCAGCTGGCCACCCGTCTGCAGCAGATTGGTTATCACTACGATCCCATGAGTAACCAGTTCAAGGCTCATGGTTAATTCAGCTCAGGAAGCTGCCCCAATTGGGGCAGCTTCCTTTTATTGCCGCGCTGATGCATCAAGCATTGAAAGCGATTTCATCGCCGGCCGAATAGCCGCTTATTTTCACGTATTTTCAGCCGCTGGCAATCATTGAAAACCTATTCATGAATCCATCTTTTTGAATTTCATTCAATGTTTTGATTTTTAAGGTTATTTTTATTTTGTTCAGGCGGGATATAGGAAAGGGTTTTCATGGTGAAACTGTCATTTTTATACGTTAAAGTGTGACTCACGTTAACTTTTAAACCCCCGGCTTTAGCTAGTATGCCCACGCCGGAACATATTCTGAGATAACAACAGCGCCGGTCCCTCAAGGGGATAACATTTTTTATTTGTAACGAAGGAAAATGGTTTATGGCTACCAAGAAGAAGACAGACCAGGATCTCCAACTGGATAAAGATCAGCTCAAGGCGAGTATCGTGCGTCACCTGCGTTCTACCTTGGGTACAAGCGAACAGAAAGCCTCTCCCGAAGCATGGTGGAAAGCGACCGCTGCCGCCGTCAACGAACAGGTGTACGAGCGCCTGACCCGTACTCAGCAGACTCACTTCAAGAAAGATACTCGTGCGATTCACTATCTCTCTGCTGAATTCCTGATGGGGCGTTTGACCTCCAACAACCTGCACAACCTCTCCCTGTACAAGATTTGCGAAGAGGCCCTGGGTGAACTCGGTCTGGAACTGACCGATCTGTGCGAACAAGAGCCGGACATGGCCCTTGGCAACGGCGGCCTGGGTCGTCTGGCCGCCTGCTTCATCGACTCCCTGGCCACCCTGAACTACCCGGCGGTGGGCTACGGCATCCATTACGAGCACGGTCTGTTCCGTCAGGAGATCCAGGATGGGCGCCAGATCGAGCGCCCGGACTCCTGGCGTGAATATGGCAACCCCTGGGAGATCTGCCGCCCCGAGTCGGTGCAGGAGATCCCGCTCTACGGTTACGTGGAGACAGTGTTTGGTGACAAGGGCGGCCTGAAGAAGGTGTGGCACGCCGGTCGCAAGATCAAAGGGGTGCCCTGGGACATCCCTGTGGTGGGCTTTGGCGGTCACACCGTCAACATACTGCGGCTGTGGGAGTCCCGCGCCTCCGAGTTCTTTGACTGGGATGTGTTCAACGCCGGTGGTTACATCGACTCCCAGGCCGAGAAGGCCCAGGCCGAGACCATCTCCAAGGTGCTCTACCCGAACGACGAGACAGATGCAGGCAAAGAGCTGCGCCTCATCCAGCAGTACTTCTTCTGTGCCTGCTCCATCAAGGACATCATGCGCCGCTACAAGCGGGTCCATGGTGCGGACTTCCGCAACTTTGCCGCGCAAATTGCCATTCAGCTCAACGATACCCACCCGACAGTGGCCATCCCCGAGCTGATGCGGGTGCTGGTGGACGAGGAAGACCTGCATTGGGATGCCGCCTGGGCCATCTGCTACCAGGTCTTCTCCTACACCAACCACACCCTGCTGCCGGAAGCGCTGGAGAAGTGGTCCGTCAGCCTGTTCGAGAAGGTGCTGCCCCGTCATCTCGAGATCATCTACGAGATCAACGCCCGCTTCCTGAACGAGCTGGTGGAACCCAAGTGGCCGGGCAACGATGCCATCAAGGCCAAGCTCTCCATCATCGAAGAAGGGGACGTGCGCAAGGTGCGCATGGGCAACCTGTGCGTCATCGGCTCCTCCAAGGTGAACGGCGTGGCCGAGATCCACTCCAAGCTGGTGAAAGAGGATCTCTTCCCCGAGTATGCCGAGCTGTGGCCAGAGAAGATGTGCAACGTCACCAACGGCGTGACCCCCCGTCGCTGGCTGCTGGCCTGCAACCCCGAGCTTGCCGCCCTCTACAACGAGGTGGTGGGCAAGGAGTGGCCGCTGCAGCTGGACAAGCTGCGCAGCGTGACCAAGTTTGCCGACGACAAGGCGTTCCAGCAGCAGTTCATGACCATCAAGCGTCACAACAAGGAGAAGCTGGTCAAGGTCATCAAGGCGGAAACCGGCATCGATGTCTCGGCCGAGGCGATCTTCGACGTCCAGATCAAGCGTCTGCACGAGTACAAGCGCCAGCAGCTGAACCTCATCCACATCATGGCGCTGTATCGTCGCCTGCTGGCGAACCCGGACTATGACATGCATCCGCGCGTGTTCATCTTCGGCTCCAAGGCGGCGCCCGGTTACAAGCTGGCCAAGGACATCATCTATGCCATCAACAAGCTGGCGGAGCGGGTCAACAACGACGCTCGTATCCAGGGCAAGCTGAAAGTGGTGTTCATGCCGAACTACCGCGTGAGCCTGGCCGAGAAGCTGATCCCGGCGGCGGATGTCTCCGAGCAGATCTCCACCGCAGGCTACGAGGCCTCAGGGACAGGCAACATGAAGATGGCACTGAACGGCGCCATCACCATAGGTACCCTGGACGGCGCCAACATCGAGATCGCGGAAGAGGCGGGGGCCGAGAACTGCGCCATCTTCGGTCTGAACGTGGACGAGGTGAAGTCCCTGAAGGCGCGCGGTTACAACCCGTACGACTTCTACTATGCCAACTCCGAGCTCAAGGCGGTTCTGGACTGGTTCGACACCGACTACTTCACGCCGGGTCGCCCGGGGGAACTCGCCTCCATCAAGCGCTCCTTGCTGGAAGGGGGAGACCCTTACCTGACCCTGGCCGATTTCGCCTCCTACTCGGAAGCGCACAAGCTGATCGATACCTGGTATCGGGATCCGGCGCTGTGGGCGAAGAAGGCCATCATCAACTCGGCCACCATGGGCAAGTTCAACTCCGACCGCTCCATCCAGGACTACGTGGATCGGATCTGGAAATTGAAGAGCTGCAACGTCGGCTGACCACACCCAATATGAAAAAACCCCGCATAGCGGGGTTTTTTTATCTCCTCTGGCCGAGGAGGCCTCAGCGTTTGTCGACGATCTCTGTGCCGACCGGTACGCGCTTCCTGCCGGTGATCATGGCCCTGATCAGATCGCCCCGGGTCAGGCGATCGAGGACGATGACCGCCAGCACATGGATGAAGATGGCGATCTGCAGCGCCTTGGCAAAGAACTCGTGCAGCTCCTCCATGAGATCCTCATCAAACAGCTGCTCGTACCCTGTCATGATCCCGGTGATTGCTGTTCCCACCAGACAGGTCAACAGCAGCAGTATCATCAAGGCACCCAGCGGATTGTGGCCGGCATGATAGGGGTGCTTGCCCTGCCAGCTGGCCTGCAGGTAGCGGCCCAGGCGGGTCGGGGTCGGAAACCACTGGGCAAACCTGGCGTAGTCTGAGCCGACAAATCCCCACAGGATGCGCAGCACCAGCAATCCGGCCAGGGCGTATCCGACATAGCGGTGATTGCGTCTGCCCTCATCCAGGATGAACAGGTTGAGTACGCACAGCAGGACGGTGGCCCAGTGAAACACCCTGATCAGGGGATCCCACACCCTGATGGCCTTGCCGCTTTCCATCGCTTTCTCCATGATTTTTTTCCTCTCGTTGTGATGCATACCGGCTTTCCATGCGCCTGTTGCCGGCGCGTCGTTGCCCGCATCATGGAGGCACTTTCTTAAGGCCGTGTTAATGGCCCGGGGCGTGTCACAGGGCTGGGCCAGTGGCAAGGAGAGGGGGAGAGGCTGGGGGGAAGCTCTAGGGGGGAAGAATAAACAGAGCCCCGAGGGTGCGGGGCTCTGGTGTGTTAGCGGGTTTGGGGTGTGCGACGGCTCAGGGGCTGGGCCGTCAGCCTGGCACCGGGATCAGTGCAGTATATCGCCGAAGAAATAGGCCAGCAGGGTCAGGATGACGGTGAACACCAGGTTCAGCACCAGACCGGCTCGCATCATCTCCCGCTGCTGGATGTGACCGCTGGCGAAGACGATGGCGTTCGGCGGGGTGGCCACCGGCAGCATGAAGGCGCAGGAGGCGCCGACGGCGATAAGCACAGACACCACTATGGGGGAGACCCCCAGCGCCTCGGCCACACCGGCGAACAGCGGCACCAGCAGGGCGGCGGTGGCGGTGTTGGAGACCAGCTCGGTCAGGAACACCACGAAGGCGGCAAGGCAGAGCAATATGATGAAGATGGGCATGGTGGAGAGCGCACTGGAGAGGTGCTCCGCCAGGAAGGCGTTGGCACCGGTTTGCTTCAGGATGGCGCTCAGGGTCAGGCCACCCCCGAACAGCAGCAGCACGCCCCAGTCGGTGTTCTGGTTGATGTCATCCCAGCTGGCGACCCGGCTGACGGCGATGGCCAGGATGGCGCCCATGGCGATCAGGGTATCGAACTGGGGAATGCCGCCGAGGGCCGCGGCCAGGGGCTGGGAGCCAATCCACAGCAGCACTGTGGTCAGGAAGATGAGCAAGGTGGTCTTGCGCTGGCCGGTCCACTCTATGGTGACCTGCTCTGTGCTGACCTGGTGCGAGAGGTTGGGGCGCGTCACCCAGTAGAGCAGGCCTATGCCCACCGGCATGAAGATGAGCACCACCGGGATGCCGAACTTCAGCCAGTCGGTGAAGCCCAGTCCCATCTGGGCGGCGGCGATGGCATTGGGGGGGCTGCCCACCAGGGTGCCGATCCCGCCGATGCTGGCGCTGTAGGCGACGCCAAGCAGGACGAAGACCAGGGTGCGGCGTTCCTTGTGAATATCGAGCCCCTTGAGCATGCCGAGGGCGAGCGGCATCATCATGGCGGCGGTGGCGGTGTTGCTGATCCACATGGAGAGCGCGGCCGTGATGGTGAACAGCACTATGGCTGCCCAGCCGAGGTGACCCTTGGCCAGCTGCATCACCTTGGCGGCGATCTGGGTATCCAGTCCCTGCTTGGAGAGGGCCGCCGCCAGGGCAAAGCCGCCGAAGAAGAGGAAGAGGACAGGGTTGGCGAAGTCGGTCAGCGACTTGCTCATGTCAAACACCCCGAGCAGGGTGGCGAGCACCGGGATGGACAAGGCCGTGATGGTGATGTTCACCGCCTCGGTCAGCCAGAGGATGGCGATGAAGATCAGGATGCCGAGGCCTTTGTTGATCATGGGATCAAACGGAAGCCAGGCGAGCATGGCGCAGAGCAGCAGAACGTCCAGGATGACGATCCCGGCCTTGATGTCCAGCCAGCGTGTAGGGGCGGAAGGGACTGCAGAGGTATGCATGTTGTTCTCTCGGTTAATTTATGGTTGTTGTTGTGTTGCCGAGGTTACATTTATCCCCCTGTTTGAAACAGGGGGATGTGGTCAAATCATGTGGCGACTCACAGAGTCAAGTGAAAATGGATCTGCTATTAAACAGAAATTAAACATTCTGTTTTCATTTGGGCGCTGCCGTGACGGAAAGCAGCCACTCCTTGAACAGGCTCTTTGGCAGGGAGCCGCTGCGCTGAGCCAGGATCTCTCCCCCTTTGAAGATCATCAGGGTCGGGATGCTGCGAATGGCGTAGCGGCTGGCGATGGCGGCCTCCTGTTCGGTGTCTAGCTTCACGAAGCGGATGCGGGGTTCGAGCTCCTGGGCTATCTCTTGAAAGACGGGGGCGAACTGCAGGCAGGGGCCGCACCAGCTGGCCCAGAAGTCGACCACCACCGGTATGTCGGACTGGATAAGGGCATCGAAGTGCGCCAGGCGACCCGACACCGGGGAGTGGGAAAACAGGGGGTGGTGGCAGCGACCGCACTTTGCACTGGTATCCACCTTGTCGCCGGGCAGGCGATTGCGGGTAAAGCAGTGGCTACAATAGGTAGTGACAAGTGACATAATTGGCTCCTTTATTCATGGCCCGGCAACATCTTTATTGCATTCACAGAGCAGACTAACGGTAACATAGCGCTCAGTTGTTTTTCACACTCGGCTGTTCGGCCCTGACCCTGGGGCACTGGATGGCCGACCATGACATGAGAATCGAGACGGGATGAAGAGTGTTGCACGGGACCATCGTGTTGTCTTTGGCCTTATCATCGTATCGCTGCTGGCGTTCTCTGCCTATTGCTGGCAGTTGCTGAGCCAGCAACAACGCGCCTCTGATCTGAGCGTGGCCGCAGAGCTGGTGCTCAACCGGGTCAATACCGACACCGTCTATCTGCTGGGGCGCGAGAAGGCCAGCGATGGCAGCGTGCAGCAGCGCCTCAGCCTGCTGTCGAGCAGTCTGGATCGCTTCGTGAGCCAGGTGCGCGAAGACCCGGGGTCTGTGGATGATCCCAAATCCCAGGCGCTGCAACGGGACATCGACGGTTATCTGCTGGATCTCGCCAAGCTCTACACCATGGAGATGACCATCGAATACCTGGCGCCCCGTTTCCAGAGCCAGCTCAAGGCGCTGCTGGCAACCCTGCCGGCCGGGGCCGAACAAGCCCGCGATCTCACCGAGCTCTCCCGATTGAGCCACTATCTCAGGCGCAGCTGGGACACCAGCGAACAGAATCAACTGCGGCAACTGCAACTGCACCTGATGGAGACCTACCCCGGGCAGCCCAAAGTCACGGCCCTGACCCAGCTCAGCCAGGAGCTCAATCAGCAGGTGATGGAATACCACCGCCTGCGCAACCAGATCGTCGAGATGAAGGGACTGGCCTCGCTGCCGGCCTGGAAACAGAGCAAGCTGGATCTGGCCTCCTCCCTCAAGAGCCGCTTCTACCTGATGGTGCTGGGGGGCGCGCTGCTCTGCTTCTCGCTGGTGGCCGCGACCCTGTGGCGCCGCAACCAGAAGCTGAGCGAGCTGTCCCGCCACGCCGCCTTGCTGGCCCAGGCCAAGAGCGACTTCCTGGCCAACATGAGCCACGAGATCCGCACCCCCATGAATGCCATCATCGGCTTCAGCGCCCTGGCGCTGCAGACCAACCTCGATCAGCAGCAGCGGGACTATCTCAACAAGATAAAGTCCTCGTCTGATACTTTGCTGCTGCTCATCAACGACATCCTGGATCTCACCAAGGTGGAGTCCGGCAAGCTGACCCTGGAGGAGATCGACTTCGATCTCAGCGAACAGCTCGACTCCCTGGCCGCCATGTTTGCGGATCTGGCGGAGCGCAAGCAGATCGAGGTCATCATCAACAAGTCACCTGCGGTGCCCGACTTTCTGCGCGGCGATCCGCTGCGGCTCGGCCAGGTGCTGGTCAACCTGGTCAACAACGCCATCAAGTTCACCGAGCGGGGGGAAGTGGAGGTGGCCATCACTCTAGTCAATCAATACCCGATGCGGGTGTGCTTCAGCGTGCGGGACACCGGTATCGGCATAGCGCCGGAGAAGCAGGCACAGCTGTTCCAGCCCTTTACCCAGCTGGAGGCGGGCAACACCCGCAAATATGGCGGCTCGGGGCTCGGGCTCAACATCTCCCAGCGGCTGGTGGGACTGATGGGGGGGGAGATCAGGGTGCAGAGCAAGCCCGGGGTGGGCTCCACCTTCCTGTTCGAGATCCCCCTGTCCCAGGCCGTCTATGGGGTCTCCGGGCGCCGGGTCTTCTTCGATCACCAGCCCCTCATCCTGATGATGGATGACAACGAACTGGTGCTGGAGCTTGCCAAGGACATACTGGGCCGGGCTGGCGCCTCTGTGATCGCGGTCAATAGCCTCTCCCGTGCCCGCCAGGTATTGCGCGAGGAGGGCCACCACATCCGCCTCGCCATCCTCGACTGGCGCATGGGGCAGGAGGACGGCCTGGATCTCGCCCTCGAGATGTATCAGCACAGCCAGTGGCGGCGCCTGCCCATACTGATGACCAGCGCCTGGTCCAGGGAGGGGCTGCACGGGCGCATGGAGAGCATGGGGCTGACCCACTTCCTGGCCAAGCCCATGACAGAGAACGCCCTGCTGGCCAAGGTCGATGAGCTGCTCAACGGCAGCTCCCACGACAGCAAGGTCCGTCAGGCCGAGGCCCAGGGGGATCAGCAGCACTTCAGGGAACTGCTGCACGGCACCCGGGTACTGCTGGCGGAAGACAACCGCGTCAACCAGCAGCTCATCATGGAGTACCTGCGCCGGGTCGAGGCCGTGGTCACTGTGGTGGACAACGGGCGCGAGGCGGTGGAGCAGGTAGCGGAGCAGCCCTTTGACGTCATCCTGATGGACTTGCAGATGCCGGTGCTCGATGGGCTGGATGCGACCCGCCAGATCCGCAAGATGGTGGACAAGCACGACGTCCCCATCATAGCGCTCACCGCCAGCGCCATGCCGGGGGACAGGGAGCGTTGCCTCGGGGTCGGCATGAACGGCTATGTCACCAAGCCGGTCAGCAAGCTGGATCTCTACAACAACCTGCTGCAGTGGGTGAAGAGCGCCAGCGGCGAGCGGCGAGTGCCGCTCGAGGTCAAGCCGCCGGATCTGATGGGGGTGCTGGATCTGGAGGATGCGCTGCGCCGGCTGGAGCAGGACAGGGAGGCGCTGCAGATCCTGTTCAAGCTGTTCCTCTCCGAGCACAAGGACGATCTGTGGGACATTCGCTCCGCCCTGCGCCGCCAGCAGCCCGAGGTGGCCTGCCGCCTGCTGCACACCCTGAAGGGGGTGTCGGCCAACATCTCCGCCTCCCGGCTGCAACTGCTGGCCGGTGAGCTGGAGTGGCGGCTGCGGCTGCAAGAGGAGCTGAGCGAGGGGGAGCTGACCCAGTTGCAGCAAGTCTTCACCCAGACCCGGGAAGAGGTCTCCCATTTCCTGCTGACCGGCGAGCAGCAGGAGTCGGTCGCCTTCCCGTTTTCCTCCCCCGACAAGCGGCTGTGAACCGGTGAGATAGCAATCGTTCTCAAGTCGCCCGCTTCAGGCTATGATGACCCACTCCCATCGCCCCCACCTCGGGGGCGATTGTATTGAGCTTCTCTTATGATCACGCGGCCCCCGCTGTGCCGCGAGCAAGGACTTTACTGTGAGCGTATTTTTGCGGCTTGGCTGGTTTTTCAAGGATCAGTGGCGGCGTTATCTGATGGCCATCTCCCTGTTGATGATGGTGGCTCTGTTGACCGTGATCCCCCCCAAGGTGGTGGGTTGGGTGGTGGATGGCATCGCCAGGGGGGAGCTCGATGAGGGCACCCTGATGGGCTATCTGGCGGGGCTGCTGGGCCTTGGCCTGCTCATCTACCTGCTGCGCTACGTGTGGCGGGTCATGCTGTTTGGCGCCTCCTACCGGCTCGCCTATGTGCTGCGCAACCGCCTGTTCAGCCACTTCACCCGCATGAGCCCGGACTTTTACCAGCGCCATCGTACCGGCGATCTGATGGCCCACGCCACCAACGACATCCAGGCGGTGGAGATGACCGCAGGCGAAGGAGTGCTGACCCTGGTGGACTCCTTCATCGTCGGTATCCTGGTGCTCTCCATCATGTGCAGCCAGTACTCCTGGCAGCTGACCCTGCTCTCCCTGCTGCCGCTGCCGGTGATGGCCTTCTTCATGAACCGCTTCGGCACCCAGATCTACAAGGAGTTCAAGGCGGCGCAGGGGGCCTTCTCCCGGCTCAACAACAAGACCCAGGAGGCCCTCTCCGGGGTGCGGGTGCTCAAGTCCTATGCGGTGGAATCCCTGGAAGACAAGGGCTTCGCCGAGCTGACCCGTCAGGCGGGGGAGTGCAACATGGCGGTGGCCCGCATCGATGCCAAGTTCGATCCCGTGATTTACCTCTGCATCGGCTGCTCCTACTTCCTGGCGGTGGCCGGCGGCAGCGCCCTGGTGCTGCAAGACAAGCTGACCCTGGGGGAGCTCACCAGCTTCACCATGTACCTGGGGCAGCTCATCTGGCCCATGTTCGCCATCGCCTGGCTGTTCAACATCATAGAGCGGGGCAGCGCCGCCTATTCCCGCATCGAGAGCATGCTGGGGGAGCGCAGCGACATCGAAGAGCCGGCCCGGCCTGTGGCCTTTGTCTCGGCCCTGCCGCTTGAGGCCTGGGGCCTGGGCTATCGGCTGGAGCAGCGCAGCCTGCTGCATGGCGTGGATTTCACCCTGCAACACGGCGCCATGCTGGGGATAGTGGGGCGCACCGGGGCGGGCAAGAGCTCGCTGCTCAAGCTGTTGATGCGGCTGGCCAATCCCACGGCCGGTGCCATTGCCATGGGCGGTGTGCCCATCGACCAGCTGCCCCTGGGCACACTGCGCAGCCAGTTTGCCTACGTGCCCCAGGAGCCGTTCCTGTTTTCCACCACCATCGCCGCCAACATCGCCCTCGGCAAGCCGGAGGCAAGCCGGGAGGAGATAGAGCGGGTGGCCCGCATCGCCTGCGTGCACGACGACATAGTGCGTTTCCCCAAAGGGTATGAGACCGAGGTGGGGGAGAAGGGGGTGACCCTCTCCGGCGGCCAGAAGCAGCGCCTCGCCATCGCCCGCGCCCTGCTGCTGGCTGCCCCTGTCCTGGTGCTGGATGACGCCCTGTCGGCGGTGGATGCCCACACAGAGCAGCAGATACTGCTGGCGCTCAAGGCCCACAGACGGACCCTCATTCTGGTCAGCCACCGCATGACGGCGGTGGAGCAGGCCGACGAGATCCTGGTGCTGGATCAGGGAGCCATCAGCGAGCGCGGTGCTCACGGCGCCCTGATGGCCCACAACGGCTGGTATGCAGACATGGTGCGCTATCAGCGTCTCGAACAAGATGTGGAGGAGAGCCTGTGAGTTTGATGATGAGACGAGTGGCCCCCCTCATCCCCACCCCTTCTCCCGCGAGGGTAGAAGGGAGCAAAGAGAGTCAATTCCTTGGGAACGCTGTGCTGGAGGCAAGTCTGTGAATCCAACCATCAAACGCCTGCTCGCCTACTGCGCCCGCTATCCTCGCTGGCTGGTGCAGGCGGGCATCTGCCTGCTGCTGGCCACCGGCGCCGAAGTGGCCGGGCCCCTGCTCATCAAGCTCTTCATCGATGACTACCTGGCGCCGCGCCAGCTGGTGTGGCCCCACATCGCCGCCCTTGCCGCCGGTTATCTGGGGTTGCAGGTGCTCTCTGCCGCGGGCTTCTACCTGCAATCCCTGCGCTTCAACCGCATCGCCCAGGCGGTGGTGCAGACCCTGCGTGAGCAGGTGTTTGCCACCGCCATCCGGCTGCCTGCCCGCTATTTCGACAAGCACCGCTCGGGTTCCCTCATCTCCCGCATCACCAACGACACAGAGGCGATCATGAACCTCTACGTCCAGGTGATAGGGCTGCTGGTGCAAAAAGTGGTGCTGCTGTGCGGCATCCTCATCTCCATGGCGCTGCTGGATCTGCGCCTGATGCTGGTGTGCGCCACCCTGCTGCCGGCGGTGGGGGCCGTGATGTGGCTCTACCAGCGCCTGAGCGTGCCCGTGGTGCGGGCGACCCGCAGCCTGCTCTCCGACATCAACAGCCGGCTTAACGAGTCCCTGCAGGGGATGCCGGTGATCCAGGCCATGGTGCAGGAGCGCCACTTCGCCAATGCCTTTGCCGAGGTGAACCAGCAGCACTGGCAGGCCAGGATCAAGAGCCTCAAGATCAACGGCATACTGCTGCGCCCCCTCATCGATCTCTTCTACATGATGGTGCTCATCGGCCTGCTGGCCCTGTTTGCCAAGGAGGGGTTGAGCGCGGGTGGCGCCATCCAGGTGGGGGTGCTCTACGCCTTCATCAGCTATCTGGGGCGCATGATCGAGCCCCTCATCGAGATGACCAACCAGCTCAACCAGTTGCAGCAGGCCATGGTGGCGGGGGAGAGGGTCTTTGCCCTGCTGGACGAATCCCGGGAGAGCACGCAAGGCGAGACGCTGCCCCTGGCGGGACGGGTGCGTTTCGAGCGGGTGAGCTTCTCCTACGATGGCCAGCAGCCGGTGCTGCAGGAGGTGAGCTTTGCCACCCGTCCCGGCCAGATGCTGGCGCTGGTGGGCCACACCGGCAGCGGCAAGTCCACCATCATCAGCCTGCTGATGGGCTTCTACCCGCTGGATCAGGGCTGCATCCGTTTCGATGATCACCCCATGAGCGCGCTGTCGCTCTCGGCGGTGCGCCGCAGCATAGGCCTGGTGCAGCAGGATCCCTTCATCTTCGTCGGGACCTTGGCAGAAAACCTGCGCCTTGGTCGTGACGGCATCGATGAGGCGCGGCTCTGGCAGGCCCTGGAGGAGGTGCAGCTGGCCGCGTTCGTGCGCCATCTGCCACAGGGCCTGGAGACCCTGATGGAGGAGGGGGGCAAGAACCTCTCCGCCGGTCAGCGTCAGCTGCTTTCGTTTGCCCGCGCCCTGGTGGGGGATCCGCGCATCCTCATCCTGGACGAGGCGACCGCCAGCGTGGACTCCCAGACCGAGCTGGCGCTCTCCCAGGCGCTCTCGGCGGCGCGCCGTGGCCGCACCACCATCGCCATCGCCCACCGGCTCTCCACCATAGTGGATGCGGACGAGATACTGCTGCTCTCCCGTGGCCAGGTGAGCGAGCGCGGCACCCATGGGGAGCTGATGGCGCTGGGGGGCCACTACGCCCAGTTGTTCGAGATGCAGAGCCAGGGCGCCTGGCTCGAAGAGAAACGGGCCTGAAGCCTCGCATAAAAAACAGCCGGCAGATGCCGGCTGTTTTGTTATTGGGGGAGGATCAGACCGTGGCCTTGCTCCGTGCGATCTGCTTGGGTTGAAGAGGCGGGAAGTCGTCGTTGAAGAAGGTGTCGGCCTCCTCGATCTGGGCCTTGCGCTGCTTCTGGATGAAGTTGTCGAAGTCGCGCTTGATCTCCGGATCCTTGAGCGCCTCGTAGTCGAACACGTTGGCGGCATAGAGGTAGTTGAAGTGGATGTCGACGAATTCGGCGCTGGCACAGGCGGAGGTGAACTTGCTGTTCTGGCGGTCGAAGTTGATGCGGTACTGCTTGATCTTGGGCACATAGACCAGCTCGCTGCCCACCTTGAACACCTCGACCGTGATGCCGACCGTGATGGTCTTGTAGAAGTCCTTGTTGTTCTCCACCCCGAAGCGGATGGCATCCCCCTGCTTTTGCAGGAACTTGTTGAAGCTCGACAGCGCCGTGGTGCCCTGGCTCACCACCACGTCCATGATGAAGTTGATGAAGTCGGTGGCGATGCTGAGCCCCTTGATGTGGCGGCTGTAGCTCTGCTGATCTATCTTGCTCGGCCCCATCAGGGGGATCTTGGAGAGGGCCCGGGCCCAGAGATCCGCGTCCGTCTTGTACTGCTCGCCATAGGCCTCGGCGTAGCGGTTGATGTAGGCGGTAACCACTGAGGTGATGGCGATGAGGTAGGCCTTCTGCTCCGCCAGTTTGGCCATGACGGCGGGGTCGTCCAGCAGCTCGTTGGCCACGATGAACTCCACCAGGCCATCCTTGTCGGCATAGGGATCGCTGCCCAGGTTCCTGGCGGTGGTGGGCAGGTTGACGTCGTTGAAGAAGGCCTCGGCCTCGGCGAACTGATCCCGGTTGTTCAGGCGGCTGGCGGGGGCCTCACGCACCAGCTGGCAGAGCACTATCTCGGCCTCGTAGTCCGACTCGCGCCACAGGGGCGCCTGGGTCTGATTGCCAAAAGTCTTCTTGTAGGCGTGGTTGAAGTCGAACAGCACAGAGCTGCAGCCGCAATCCATGGCGAAGTCGACGGCGTAGCTGAGCGGCCCTGTGGGCAGGGGCTTGCTCATCTTGCCCTTGACCGCCAGGTTGGCGTAGCACTTGAGGTACTCCCGGCCAAACAGCTCAAAGGCACGGTTGTTGTTGAAGTTGAGCAGGAAGGTACCGGCGCTCTCGCCCCCGTTGAACAGCTGTTGAACGTTACTCATCTCTCTATCCTTATGCTGAGATTGGTGTCACAGGATGACTCGGTGCCAGCTGGCCATTCACGAGCCAGCAGAGCCTAGCGAGGGGGGAGGCATTTCGTTACTGTGACTAATCCCAGTGGCGCTGGCGGATGAGTGGACTAGCGCCGGGGCAACTCCGTTTATCGTTAGCTTTCAGCCGGCTAGGGTCGTCATGAAAGTGCCATATGAGTTCTTTCTTGAAAAAAACTCCGCCACCAGGAGGAAATGGCGTCGCTGTGGCGGCGAATGCCCGGGGTTATCATTTGCCCATCGAATGCAGCGGCGCCCATCATTTGATTTTCAAATGCACTCGGGAGTCGATCGTCCTCACAACGACGGCAATGGAGGCTTGTCTATTGGGGTGGGGGCTGGCAACATTTCGGTCACAATCACTCATCGGATCAGTTTGCAATGGACCTGCAACGCTTCAAAGCCAATCTGGCACTGCGCCTGTTCGCCTGGCGCTATATTCCCGTCATCGGATTCTGTGCCCCCGTCATCGAAGAGATGAATGCCAAGGCGCTGCGCATCCGCATTCCCCTCGGCTGGCGTACCCGCAACCACCTGGGCAGCATGTACTTCGGGGCGCTGGCCACCGGCGCCGATCTGGTGGGGGGCTTGCTGGTGATGGAGAAGGGGCGGGCGCGGCGCAAGAAGGTGCACTTTGCCTTCAAGGATGTGCAGGGGGAGTTTCTGAAGCGCCCCGAGGGGGACGTGCAGTTTGACTGCGCGGCCGGGGAGGCCATAGACGCCATGATAGACGAGTCCCTGGCGACCGGGCAGCGCATCAACCGCCCCATCCAGGTGGTGGCCACCTGCCCGTCGCTCAACGGAGATGAGGCGATGGCGCGTTTCGTGCTGACCCTGTCGATCAAGGCCAGCTGAATGCTGACGGGCGCGTTGGCGCCCTTATTCAAGCAGGGATCAGAGGATCTCGGGGCTGACGCCTTCCTTCACCACCACCTTCATGCCGTTGAAGTTGACCACTTGCTCGGCGACTATCTTGCAGCGTTTGCGGGTCTCGACCTGACCGTCCACTTCCACCAGGCCCTCTGCGACCAGCGCCTTGGCGGCACCGCCACAATCGGCCCAACCCTGATGCTTGATCAGGTCACACAAGGCAACGAAGGGGTGACCTTCGAGCAGAAACGTCTCCATGGGAAATCCTCTAGCTGGATGAATGCCTACACGGCAGGGCGGCCATTTTAGGCAGTTAGGCGGGGCAGGGAAAGGTCCTGGGCCGAATTGCCTCGAAAAAGGGGGCAAGGGGAGCGGGGGAGAACAATCAGCCCGGCAGGGGCCGGGCTGATTGTGTCTGCGTGCCGCCGGTGCTTAAGGCAGCTTGACCACGGCTTCTCCCGTCACGGCGAGGGCGCCACTTGAGGTGAAGATGCGGGTGGTCAGGGTGGCGATGGGCTTGTCCTCGCGAAGGGCGGTCACCTCCACCTCGGCCGTCACCTCATCCCCGACAAAGACCGGCAGCTTGAAGCTGAGGCTTTGACCCAGATAGATGCTCCCCTTGCCCGGCAACTGCTGGCCCAGCAGCCCGGAGAAGAGGCTGGCTAGCAACATGCCGTGGACGATGGGCCGCTCAAACGCCGTGGTGGCGGCGAAGGCCGGGTCCAGGTGCAGGGGGTTGAAGTCCTCCGAGAGCGCGGCGAAGGCGGCTACCTCCGCCGCCCCGAACCGCTTGCTGAGACGGGCCTTCTGGCCCACTTCAAGAGGCAGTGCACTCATGCGGCGTCCTCCTCTGTGGCGCTGGCAAACACGGGGTTGAGTCGCACCTTGACATAGTCGCCGGGGGCGGGGGCCAGCCCCTCCTCGGGCACCCGCGCGGGGACGGGCTCTGACCCTTCGTCACGGCTCTGGATAAAGCCCATCATCTCGGGCCACCAGGAGCCGCCCTGGTGCGTCGCCCCTGCCAGCCAGCTCTCCGGGCTCTCGGCCTCGGCTCCGTTGTGCCAGAAGCCGTACTTGTTGGCGGCCGGCGGGTTGATGATGCCGGCGATGTGGCCGGACTCCGCCAGGAGGAAGCGCTGCTCCCCGCCAAACAGCTTCATGCCCTGCCAGGTGCCCTGCCAGAGGGCGATGTGATCGTCCACCGCCGACACCAGCAGCACCGGGGTCTTCACCTTGCCAAGATCGATGCGGGTGTTGCGGATCTTGAGCTCCCCCTTCACCAGCTGGTTCTCCAGGTAGAGACGGCGCAGCAGGCTGTTGTGGGTCTTGCCCGCCACATTGGTGCTGTCGCTGTTCCAGTGCAGCAAATCGAAGGCCACCGGGCTCTGACCCTTGAGGTAGCTGTCGATGTAGTAGTTCCAGTAGAGGCTGTTCTCCCGCAGCAGGCTGAAGGAGACAGCCAGCTGGCGCCCGTCCATGATGCCCTTGGCCTCATTTTGCGCCTCGAGCGCCGCTATGATGGGCTCGTGGATGAAGATGCCAAGCTCCCCGGGCTGGGAGAAGTCCAGCAGGGTAGTGAACAGGGTGGCGGTGCGCACCCGCTGCTTCTGGCGCCGTGCCGCCAGCCAGCCCATGGCGAGTGACAGGGCGGTGCCGCCGATGCAGTAGCCGATGCCGTGCACCTCCCGCTCGCCGGTGGCCGCCTCTACGCCGTCCAGGGCGGCGATGACGCCATCCACCACGTAGTCGTCGAGATCGATTTGCGCCTGGGCCACGCCCGGGTTGCGCCAGGAGATCATGAATACCGTCTGGCCCTGGGCGACCAGCCAGGCGACCAGGGAGTTTTGGGGCCGCATGTCCATGATGTAGTACTTGTTGATGAAGGGGGGCACGATCAGCACAGGCGTCTTGCCCACCGTCTCGGTGCTCGGGCTGTACTGGATCAGCTCATAGAGCTCGGTGCGCTGCACCACCCGGCCCGGGGTCAGGGCCAGATCCCGCCCGAGCTCGAAGGCGGACTCGTCGGTCAGGCGGATGTTGAGCTGATCGGCGCTGCGCTCCAGATCCTCGGCCAAGAGGGCCAGTCCGCGCACCAGGTTCTGGCCGTCGGACTCCAGGGTCAGCTTGAGCAGCTCGGGGTTGGTGGCCAGGAAGTTGCTGGGGGCCATGGCGTTGACGTACTGGCGGGTGAAGAAACGCAGCCGCTCCCGGCTCTTCTGGGGGACGCCCTCCAGGGCATCCACCGAGGCCAGCAGGTGCCTGGCGGTGAGCAGGTAGGACTGCTTGAGGTAGTCATAGATGGGTTGTTCGCTCCAGGCCTCGGCCTTGAAGCGGCGATCGCCGCGCTCCGGGGTGATCACCGGCTCGCTCGGCTGACCTGCGCTTTTGAGCAGGGTGTGCTGCATCAGCTTGAGCTGATCCTGCCACCAGTTCATCTGGGCCTGGATCAGTTGCCAGGGTTGCTGGCTGCCCTGCTCCAGCACCTGGCCCAGATCGTCCAGATTGGTCTGCAGCAGCGCCTGGGCGGTGCGCTCTGTCTGGGCCTTGGCCATGGCCAGCAGCTTGTCATTGTAGTGGGCCAGGGCCTCGAACAGCGGGCCATAAGATGGTTGGCTCATGTGCTCTCCTTCACCCACACCCGAGGCGGGAGCTCGCCCGTACCGTCGAGTCGTGGGGAGATGTGGCTGCCCGAACGGGCAGCCAGGGGTTATCAGGCCTTGCCCGTGCTCTTCTTGATGCCGTCCGCGGTCAGGACATCCAGCTCTTCCTTGAACTGCTGGCCGAGGGCGCTCAGCTTCTGGATGTCGTCCAGCATCTGGCGGGAAAGCTGGCTGGCGGTCTCCAGTTGCACCGTGCCCAGGGCCGCCAGGCTCTGGGTGTCCTGCACCTTGCTCACGGCCTGCAACTGGTTGAGGCCCAGTTCGGCGTAGGCGTTGGCGGAGGCCAGCTGCAACCGGGTCAGCTGTTCGATGTTGCTGGCCAGCAGCTGGTTGTAGCGGGTGAGGGGGGCGGCGAAGCCTTGCATCTGCTCGGTAAAGCTCTTGATCACGTCCATATTCATCATCGGTCTCCAGTTCGGCAGAACAGTGTTGTTGTGGGCCAATCGGCCCTTCTTACGGGTACTGCATGTCATCCCTGTTTACGTGTTGCTTGCTCTGTTCAAACACACGTTTGAGCATTCTGCAACCAAATGCGGTTTGGTGTAAATGACATAAATGTTAATTTCTGTTTGAATTTTTTTGTCAGCGACGCCCGTCGGGGGAGCGGGTCAGACGAGAGGTGACGCACTGGGCCCGGCGCGCCCTCGCCGCACCGGCGCCGCGCTGGTAGGCTGGCACGTCATTCAGACTGCCAAGGAATCCCGATGAAACCTCTCGCCCTGCTGCTCGGTTGCTCCGCGCTGGCCCTCGCCGGCGTGGCCCAGGCCAGCACCCCGGTCCAGATCTCCCTGCCCGGCATCAACCTGCCTTCCTCCCACCAGGTGGAAGGGGCGCGCGCCTCCTTCCTGTATGGCCGCACCGGCCAGGTGAAGGGCATAGATCTGCCGGTGTTCGCCCTCTCCGATGTGGATCAGTTCACCGGTCTGCAGCTTGGCATCTTCTTCGGCGCCGCCCGGGTGCGCCATCAGTTCGGCGGGGTCGCCATCAACGCCGTCAACTGGCATGAGGGGCAGGACACCGGGGTCAACCTGGGTTTCGTCAACCTGACCAACAACGTGCAGGGGCTTAACTGGGGGGCGGTCAACATCGCCAAGGGCAACGCCCTGGCCAACCTCGGCTTCGTCAACTATGCCGAGCGCACCACCTTCCAGCTTGGCTTCATCAATGCCACCAAGCACCTCGATGGCCTGCAGATAGGGCTCGCCAACTACGCCGAGAACGGCATCTTCCCCATCTTGCCGCTGATCAACTTCAAGAAATCCTTCTAGGAAGGGCGCCCGGCCTTGCTTTAGGGGACGCAGCCATTACCCTGTGCACCATCAATAGTGCGCAGAGGTGACAGGGGCATGACAACGGAACACTTGGATGCCATCGGCATCGGTTGGGATGTGAGGGGCTGGCAGGGCAATGCCCAAGCGGTGGCCGTGGTGGGCTGGCAGGCCCGCACGCAGCAGTTGCACTGGCTCGGGGTCTCCCCCCTGTTTCGGTTGAGCTCCCGGGTGGCGCCGGATCTGGACGCCTTGCTGCGCCCGGCGCTGCAAGACGAGATGGCGCTGATGCAGGTGCTGGCCTGCCCGCGACTGGCGCTCGGCATCGATGCCCCGCTGGCCTTTCCCCGTGCCCTCGGCGAGTTGCTGGCGGGGAGGGGAGTCGAGTGCGCCGTGCCCCAGCGGGAGATAGACAACCCCTATGCCTATCGGGACTGCGAGCGCTGGCTGCATCAGCAATACGGCAAGAAGCCGCTGTCGGCCACCTTCGACAGGCTCGGCAACAACGCCACCCTGGCGCTCTCCATGTTGCCGCGCCTCGGGGATCTGCTGCTTGTGCCCAGGCAGCAGCCCCACGCCGATCGCGCCGTGCTGGAGGTCTATCCGGCCCTTGCCAAGGTAGCAGGCAAGGCCTCATCGGCCAGGGCGGAGATAGCCGCCTCCTTGCCACCTGATGTGGTGGCCGGGACGGATCGTTACGACGCCGCTCTCTGCGCCCTGATGGCGCTGCAATATGCCGCCGGAGGGGCCGTCGCCTCCCTGCCGGATCTTGTCTCTGCGCCCTCCGATTTCCCCCTGGACGAAGGCTGGGTCTATCACTTCGTCAGGCCTTAAGCCTTAAGTACAAAGCCGGGGCGTCGGCCCCGGCTTGCCTGCCGCCGCGCCTCGTTGTTCTTCCTCGACGCTTTCTCCCGCCATCGTCCACCTTGTATTAAAAATGCTCTCATATGCCATCAAACAAGAGTGTGAAGTGCCCATATCACACCGACGCGGCCGAGGCGGTCTTGGCTTGCCAGGTTGAGCAGGCGTGGGGGGAAGCTGGTGTAACACTCCATTGAATGGTCTTTTTGCCGCATAAATGGCGAGGGTTGCCGGGAATCGCTGGCAGAGCCCGCTCTGCATCCGATATATTGCCCGCTTTCCTCATGCTTCTTCAGTGGTGGTGTCGATGAAACGCATTCTCTCTATCCAGTCCCACGTGGTATTTGGCTGTGCCGGCAACAGCGCCGCCGTCTTCCCCATGCGCCGTCTCGGCATGGAGGTCTGGCCCGTCAATACGGTGCAGTTTTCCAATCACACCCAGTACGCGGCGGGATGGCAGGGGATGGCGATGCCTGCCGGTCATATCAGTGCCCTCTGTCAGGGGCTGATGGATATCGAGGTGCTGGGGCGCTGCGATGCGGTGCTGAGCGGCTACCTGGGATCGGCGGAGCAGGGGAACGAGATCCTGGCGGTGGTCGCGGCCGTCAAGGCGGCCAATCCGGCGGCCATCTATTTTTGCGATCCCGTCATGGGCCACCCGGAGAAGGGGTGCATAGTCGCCCCCGGCGTGACCCGCTTCCTCACCGAGCAGGCGCTGCCGGTGGCGGACATCATGGCCCCCAACCTGCTGGAGCTGGAGACCCTGTGCGGCGTCCATCTGACGACCCTGGCCCAGACTCGCGCAGCCGCTCACCAGCTGCTGGAAAGCGGCGTCAAGATGGTGCTGGTCAAGCACCTGGGGCGCGCCGCCAGTGATCCCGGCCGTTTCGAGATGCTGCTGGCCACCCCGCAGGGGGATTATCTCATCGCGCGGCCGCTCTACCCGTTTGCCCGCCAGCCGGTGGGGGTGGGGGATCTCATCAGCGCCCTGATGCTGGCCAACCTGCAGGCCGGATTTGATGCGGTGGCCGCCTTCGAGCGCACCAACGCCGCTGTCGATGAAGTGCTGCGCCAGACCTGGCAGGCGGATGCCTACGAGTTGCAGCTGATCGCGGCCCAGGCCGACTTCGCCGAGCCGCGGATCGCACACAGGGCCGAGCGCCTGGCAGGCGAGGTGGCGTGATGCCTCAACCCTGATCGGCCAAGTTCATCCTGGGCTGATCAAGGTTGTACGGCCTGAAAATGCTCCACAGTGGGGAAGGGGTCGTAGAAGTGATGGAGCAGCGCCTTCCACTCCTGGTACTGGGGGGAGCCGCGAAAGCCCTGGGTGTGATCCTCTAGCCGTTGCCAGTTGACCAGCAGCAGGTAGCGGTGTGGGTCGGTCAGTGAACGTTGCAACTGGTGGCCGGCGTAACCGGGCAGGGTGCTGATGATGCGCTGGGCCTGCTCGAATGCCTGCTCGAAGGCGGCAGCCTGGCCCGGGATGATCTGCAGCGGGGCGACTTCCAATATCATGATGGCTCCTTGCCGTCTCTGGATGAAGGGGCCATTTGAGCAGTGAACGCGCCAATAAACAAGGCCAGCCTGGGGGCTGGCCTTGTTGCGTTGGACCTTTGGGCTCTCGCCCCTCAGAGCTGCTTGTAGAAGAACTGGGTCGCCGCCAGGGTGCCGTCCGCGTTGCGGGCGAAGTCCGGGATCTGGCCGGCCTCCTGGTAGCCCAGCTGGCGGTAGAGGGTGGAGGCGATGTCGCCGACCCGGGTGTCCAGCACCAGCAGGGTGCGCCCGGCCTCGCGGGCCCCTTGCTCCATGGCCTGCATGAGGGCGCGACCCACCCCCTTGCCGCGGGCCTGGCTGTGTACCATCAGCTTCTCCACCTCGGCCCTGTGACCGCCGTTGGCCTTGGTGCAGAGCGACAGTTGCAGGGCGCCCACCAGATGGTGCTGATCGAAGGCCACCCAGAGCCTGCGCACCCCGTCGGCCAGCTCCCCTTCTATGCCTTGCCAGTACTCCAATCCCCGCTCTTCCTGCAGGGGAGGCAGGAAGCCCACCGAGGCGCCGCTGGCCACGCAATCTTGCAGCAGTGTGATCAACGCAGGCTTGATGCCTCTGGTGCTATCGACCTCAAGGATCTCCATTGAAACTCCTCTTCTTGTATCCAATTGCCAATCCATTCGGGATTAACGGTTCAATCTCGCTCTGTCAGCCAGTCTCACTGCGGCGGGGCTGGAAGCCTGCCCACGAGCCATCTCTGTCAGCCGGTGTTCCTGGGGCGGAGCGGGGAGGCTGTTCACGAGTCAGCTTTCTAGCGGATCAGCCCCTGCTCAGCCAGCCACTGGAACAGCAGGCGGGAGACCGGAGAGATGTCATCCAGATGCCGGCTGTCCAGCCAGCGGAGCTCGGCGATCTCCGCCGAGGGGGTGGGGCTGCCGTCAGCCTCCCCTGTGTAGCAGCGCAGCCTGACTTGCACCCCTTGCGGCTTGCCGTCGGCCTGGGCGCTGAACTCGCAGGCGAGGCGCAGGGTCTCGGGCTTGAGGCTGACAGCCAGCTCTTCCGCTATCTCCCGCACCAGGGCGGCCTCGTCGCTCTCCCCCGGCTCACGCTTGCCGCCGGGGATGTAGTAGAGGGCCTTGCCGTGGGAGCGGGCACAGAGCAGTTGCCCCTCCTTGAAGGTGAGCCAGGCGAGTTTGTCGATCATGGGGCTGATTCCTCTTGTTTCCTCTTTTCACAGGTTCGAAGGTGAGCTGACTGCTCGCACAGAGTGCGATAGGAGCGGGTCTCCCGCATCTCGGGGCAGAGCCCCAGCCGGGCGGCCAGCGCCAGCAACTGCTCCCGGTAAGCGGGCAGTGCGGCCTCCTCGTCGGTCATGATGGCGAGCTCGGCAAAATCCCCTATCCCGGCCAGGCTGTCCAGGGTCAGATGGAAGGGGCCAAGGAAGTAGATGCTGCGCCGCTTGTCGATGGTCAGCACCCGTTGGTAGCCCAGGGTGCGCACCATGCTGATGGCCTTGTCCGCATCCGTGATGTTGACCGCCTCGCAGCGATCGGGCCCGGGTCCCTTGACTATCCAGAGCCGGATGCCGGAGGGCGCCATGGTGCGGATCACCAGGCTCTTCTGCTCCCTCGCCAGGGCGCTGTCCGCCGTGTCGAAGTAGCAGTCCTGCTCATGATTGTCCGCCACCATCAGCTCGGGGCCGAGTGCCTCGAGGGCACGCAGGAAGGCCGCGCTATCCGCCAGGCGGTATTTGAACTCCACCTCGAAGCGACCCTGAAAATGTGTGGTCATGGCTCGGCACCGGCACCCAAACGGAAAATGAATAGGGCAGACTAGCAAAAGCGCGGGGCTCGCCCAAGCACCGGGATCACAGCTTGGCGCTGACTGCTCTCTTTATGACCATATGGTGAGGGAAAATCCGCCCTGGTGCACAGCTTGTGGCGGGGCGACTGGGCGCCGTCAGGGGGCTGTGCTCTAATAAGCTCCCTCTTTGGCGGTAGCCCTGCCGTCCTGAACATAGACAACGAGGCGGCGGCCCGGGCCGCGCCAATGGAGCCACAGATGCAGATCACTGAATTGAGCAACTTCATCGGATTGGGGGTGGCGGGCAACTTCGCCGGCCATCTGGAGCAGGCCGGCGAGGCGGCGGACTTCGTCGCCGTCAAGGTCGCGGACAAGGTTGCCCCCAAGGCGCTGTTCCCCTTCTATGTGCCAGGCCATCCGGGCCAGCTCGGCGTCTTCCCGTTAAGTGAAGCGGCCATCTTCCTGCCAGAGGCGGCGGTGAGCGGCGACGAGAAGGTACAAATCGAACCCGAGGTGGCGCTCTGGTGCGAGCTGGAGTACGCGGGGGAGCAGGTGGTGGCCATACATCCCAAGGCGTTTGGCGCCTACAACGACTGCTCCATCCGTCGCCCCAACGCCAGAAAGATCAGCGAGAAGAAGAACTGGGGCGAAGAGAGCAAGGGGCTGGCGGCCACTCTGTTGCCCCTTAACCATTTTGCCCCGGGTTGCGAGCTCGACGACTATCGCATCGCCTGCTATCTGGAGCGCGATGGCGAGCTGCATCCCTATGGGGTTGACAGCGCGGCTGTGGATTACAGCTACTTCCATCAGCAACTGCTCGACTGGGCCATCGACAAGTTCAACCATCAGCAGGACGAAGGCCCGGCCGAGCATATCCAGGGGCTGCTGGCCCAGGCGGGGCGCCCGGCCCACGCCCTCATCAGCATAGGCGCCACCCGCTACACCCCCTTCGGCGAGACTCACTTCCTCGCGCCCGGCGACACCGCCTGCGTGGTGGTCTACCCGGCCAGCCGCTACGGCGAAGCGGATATTCGCGAGGCCATCCGCAGCCGAACCTTTGGCCTGGATGTCTCGGCCTTGCTCCAGGCAGTCAGGGTCCGTTGACCCTCTTCCTTCCCCCACGCCCGTGGGGGAAGGTTTGCCCTCCCTTCCTCCTGGCCTGCTGCGCCGCCGTGCTTACATAACCCAATGCATTGTTTTAACATTCAGCTCTTATTGCACCCTTGCTAGAGACCCATGATGCTGGAGTTCAAGACGATCGGGCTGTTCCTGATCACCGCGCTGGCCGAGATCGTCGGCTGCTATCTGCCCTACCTGTGGCTGACCCAGGGGCGGAGCGCCTGGTTGCTGCTGCCGGCGGGTCTGAGTCTCGCCCTCTTTGCCTGGCTGCTCTCCCTGCATCCGACCGCCGCCGGCCGTGTCTATGCCGCCTATGGTGGCGTCTATATCTTCGTGGCCATCCTCTGGCTCTGGGCGGTGGATGGCATCAGGCCCACTGTGTGGGACTGGGTCGGTTCCGGCGTCGCCCTGACGGGCATGGCCATCATCATGTTTGCCCCCAGATCCGCATAGGGCGCAGGGGAATACAGAAGATCAGGAGGGTTGCCATTGTGGTGATCAGAGAGTGCGGGGAAGAGGATCTGGCGGGCCTGCTCAGTCTTTACGCCGAGCTCAGGCCCAATGATCCCGTGCTGACGCCATCGGTGGCGAGGGAGGCGCTGAGGCGGCTGCTGGCCGAGCCCGGAGTACGACTCCTGGTGGCCGAGGTGGAGGGCGAGCTGGCCGCCACCTGTCAGCTCGGGGTGATCCCGACCCTGACCAACGGCGGCAGGCCATTTGCCATCATAGAGCACGTGGTGACGGCCTCTGCGTTTCGGCGACAGGGGGTGAGCCAGCAGCTATTGGCGCAGGCCCTGACCCTGGCCTGGGAGCTGGGCTGCTACAAGGTGATGCTGCTGTCGGGGGAGGGGCGCGAAGGGGCCCATCGCCTGTACGAAAAGCTGGGCTTCAAGGCCGGCATCGAGAAGGGCTTTGTCATCAAGCAGGCCGAGGCCAGGGCAACCCCCTGACGGCGCCCGGCCCCTGGACCCGGCATTGGCCCTTTCACCACAGATTGAGTCATGAATCATGAAGATTGAACAAGCGGACGCCGGGGATTACCGGACACTGATCGCCCTCTGGGAGGCCTCGGTGCGCGCCACCCATCACTTCCTGCAAGAGGCGGATATCACCACCCTCAAGCCCCTGATCCTGGAGCACTATTTTGCGGCCGTGGATCTGGTCTGCGCCAGGGGAGAGGAGGAGATAGCCGGTTTCTGCGGTGTGCACGATGGCAACATCGAGATGCTCTTCATCGGCCCCGAGGCGAGAGGAAGCGGGGTCGGCCGCCTGCTGGTGGCCCACGCCATCCAGCGGCAAGGGGCGAGACGGGTGGACGTCAACGAGCAGAATGCCCAGGCCCTCGGCTTCTATCAGCACCTGGGTTTCGGGGTGACGGGGCGCTCTCCCCTGGATGGCCAGGGCAAGCCCTATCCCCTGCTGCACATGGCCCTGGCCGCCGAGTAGGGGCGTCAGAGAGTAAAAAAAACCGCCCTCGTGAAGTGGGCGGTTTTTTTGTGTCAGGTCGGCAACAGCTTGCCTTACTCCTCGCTGGAGTTGTCCTGATAGTCATCGCGCTGGGCCTTGGGCAGGCGGCGCATGGGGGTGAAGCCGATGTCTTCCCCCACGACCTCGCGCTTGCGGGCCGGAGCTGGCTTCTTGGGGCCGTCCCCTTTGGCCTTGCCCTTGCCTTTGGCCGCGTCAGGCTTGCCTTTGGCATTGTTGCTCTTGGCGTTGGCATGGCCGCGGTCACGGGGCGGGTTTTGCACCGGCTTGCTGCCTGGCAGGGTCTGGCGGCTCGGCTTGCCGCTCGGCTCGTACCCTTCCAGGATCTCCACCGTCAGGGATTGGCCGATCAGGGCCTCGATATCCTTGAGCTGGCCCAGCTCGTCCTGGCTCACCAGGGAGATGGCCTCGCCGCCACGGCCGGCGCGACCGGTGCGGCCGATGCGGTGGATGTAATCCTCCGCCATCTGGGGCAGCTCGAAGTTGATCACGTGGGGCAGCTGATCGATGTCCAGACCGCGAGCGGCGATGTCGGTGGCGACCAGCACCCGCACCTTGCCCTCGCGGAAATCGGCCAGCGCCCGGTTGCGGGCACCCTGGCTCTTGTCGCCGTGAATGGCGACGGTATTGAGGCCATCTTTTTGCATCTGCTGGGCGAGGCGGTCGGCGATCTGCTTGGTACGCACGAACACCAGCACCCGCTGCCAGTTGCCACGGCCGATCATGTGGGAGAGCATCTCGCGGCGGCGTTCCCGGTCGACCTGGATGACGCGCTGGGTCACCTGATCGGCGGCGGTGTTGCTGGGGTCCACCTCGATCAGGGTGGGGTCATTGAGCAGATCGTCCGCCAGCGCCTTGATGTCATTCGAGAAGGTGGCGGAGAAGAGCAGGGTCTGTCGCTCTTCCGGCAGCGCCTTCATGATGCGGCGAATGTCGACGATGAAGCCCATGTCGAGCATTCTGTCCGCTTCATCCAGCACCAGCACTTCCAGGGAGCTCAGGGTGAGCGCCCCCTGGGTCAGCAGATCCAGCAGGCGGCCCGGGGTGGCGACCAGGATGTCGACCCCGAGCTTGATGGCGTCCAGGTTCGGCTTGATGCTGACGCCGCCATAGGCGATCAGGGTGCGGAACGGCAGATGGTGGGCGTATTTGATGATGCTCTCGCCCACCTGGGCGGCGAGCTCCCGGGTCGGGGTCAGCACTAGGGCGCGGACCTGGCGGCGGCCGCCACGGCCGTGGTTGGCCAGCAGACGGTGCAACATGGGCAGGGTGAAACCGGCGGTCTTGCCTGTGCCTGTCTGGGCGCCGCCCAGCACGTCCTGACCGGCCAGAATGGCCGGGATGGCTTGCTGCTGTATGGGGGTGGGTTGTTCGTAACCCAGCTCCTTGACGGCCCGCAAGATGTGCGGTGACAGACCCAGTTCATTGAATGACATGTTCGAGAGAAACTCCGAGCCTTGGGCTCAACGGGTGACGACAGCCTGGGCCCGTCACGACATGGAAGAAGGTGGGTAGCGGGTCAGGGCAGGGCCTGATCCCTTCAGGCCCGTCCCGCGGGCGCTACGACACGAAAAAGATAATGGGCGCGTAATATAGCAGAAGTGACGCAGGCACGCAGTAACGGCGTCACGAATGAGGACCCGGGGCACAAAGGGGCTGCGCCGAGTCCGATGGGAGAGGGCCATGGCCGTCTGTCGCCCGGGGTGCCTGGCTCACAGCAGCCCCTGGATGGCCCCCGCCAGATCCTCGGGTTTGGTCTGGGGGGCGAAGCGGTCCACCACCCGGCCCTCCCGGTCGAGCAGGAACTTGGTGAAGTTCCACTTGATGGCCTCGCTCCCGAGCAGCCCGGGTTTTTGCTGCTTGAGCCAGCGATAGAAGGGGTGGGCCTGCTCGCCATTGACCTCGCACTTGGCCATCAGGGGGAAGCTCACCGGGTAATCCAGCGAGCAGAAGCGGGCTATCTCCTCGGCATCCCCGGGCTCCTGGTGGCCGAACTGATCGCAGGGGAAGCCCAGGATCACCAGGCCCTGCTCACCAAACTGGCGATGAAGCGCCTCCAGCCCCGTGTATTGGGGGGTGAAGCCGCAACGGCTGGCCACGTTGACCACCAGCAGGACCTTCCCTTGCAGGGCGTCACCGGGAAACTCGCTGCCATCGAGTCGTTGCAGGGGAATAGTGGGCAAGGGCATGGCGCTCTCCTGAGTCATGGATGCAGAGGGAGACCCGATTCGGGCCTTGTTTTCACGTTAGCGGGCCGGGGGCGGCGGGGCAAGGGGAAATCGGCGCCCGGGGCCGGGCCCTTATTGATGGCGGGACTTCTCAAGAGAAGCAATCCGGTTTGTGCCCAGGGGGGGAAGTCGCTACAAAGCGCACTCTCTCCACTCGCTGCGAGTCAATCTTGGACTATCAAGCTGTCATGGATGCCATTTACACCCGGGGATGGGTGATTGTGGATGATTTCTTAACCGCCTCCGAGGTGGATGCCTTGCGGTCCTGCCTGCCGGGGGAGTGGCAACCTGCGGGGATAGGGCGGGAGGGGTTGCATCAGGGCAATCCGGCGATCCGCCGTGATCAGATCCACTGGCTGGATCCCTCCCTGGGTGCCCCAGTGGCCGACTATCTGGCCCGCATGGAGTCCCTGCGTCTGGCGGCCAATCGCAACCTGATGCTGGGGCTGTTCGACTACGAGGCCCACTTCGCCCGCTACCGCAGCGGCGACTTCTATGCGACTCACCGCGACGCCTTTGCCGGGCGCTCCAACCGCCGCCTCACCTCGGTGTTCTATTTGAACAACGGCTGGCAGCCCCAGGCGGGCGGCGTGTTGCGGGTCTATGACAACGACGAGCAGTTTCTGATGGATGTCTCCCCCAAGGGAGGGCGGCTGGTGCTCTTCCTGTCGGAGGAGTTTCCCCACGAGGTGCTGCCTGCGAGCGAGGAGCGTTACAGCATCGCCGGCTGGTTTCGGGTCAATGGCAATGGCGCCGGGCGGGTCGATCCCCCTCGCTGAGTCCATTTCGTCCCGTTTTTGACACAGGCGCCTCTTTTTACGGGCCAGGATGGGGGGATGGCGGCCCCATCGGCTGACAAGGCTTCCTCTCCCTTGCTACACTGGCCGCACTTATGTTCGTATCTGGCTTCGCCCGTTGTTTGGTGCGCAGGTCGCGCAGCCGGATTTTCCCCGGCCATGACGAAGCCGCTTCTCCCAAGGGATCACATCTAATGAAGAACATGCATGTCTTGCTGCTGTGCGGCGGCGGTGGCGCCGAGCACGAAGTCTCTCTGCGCAGTGCCAATTTCCTCGAACAACAGCTCGGTCTCCTGCCTGGGGTCGAAGTGACCCGGGTCGAGATGTTCGCCGACCGCTGGCTCAGTGTCGACGGCCGCGAGTGCAAGCTGGGGCTGGACAAGCTGCTCTCCTTTGACAGCGTGGCCCGTCCGGTGGACTACGTGGTGCCCTGCATCCACGGCTATCCGGGTGAGACCGGCGATCTGCAATCCTTCCTCGAGCTGGCGGGCCTGCCCTATCTGGGGTGCGATGCCGAGGCGAGCAAGATCTGCTTCAACAAGATCAGCACCAAGCTGTGGCTCTCCGCCATCGGCATCCCCAACACCCCCTATCTGTTTTTGACCGAGCAGGGCGACGAGGCACTCGCCGAGGCGAGATGCGCGCTGGCCAAGTGGGGCAAGGTGTTTATCAAGGCGGCCTCGCAAGGGTCATCCGTGGGCTGCTATTCCGCCAGCAACGAGGCGGAACTGCTGCAGGGGATCAAGGACGCCTTCGGTTACTCCGAACAGGTGCTGATCGAGAAGGCGGTCAAGCCGCGCGAGCTGGAAGTGGCTGTCTACCAGTACGGCGACGAGCTGGTGGCCACCTATCCCGGGGAGATCTGCGTGCCCCAGGACAAGTTCTACACCTATGAGGAGAAGTACAGCAGCGCCAGCCACACCGAGACGGCGCTCAAGGCAGAAGGCTTGACCCAGGCCCAGTCTGACGCTATTCACGCCTACTCCCTCAAGGCCTTCCGTCAGCTGAAGTTGACCCATCTGTCGCGCATCGACTTCTTCCTGACCGAGGATGGCGAGATACTACTGAACGAGATCAACACCTTCCCGGGCATGACCTCCATCTCCATGTTCCCGAAACTGCTGGAGCATCACGGTCACAGCTTCGCTGCCTTCCTCGAGCAGAATCTGCGCCCCGCCTGAGGGTGCCGACAAGGCATATCAACAAGCGAGGGGCCCAAGGGCCCCTCTGTCGTTGTTGCGGTGTCGTCATGACCCTCAGGGTAGCTGGCAATCCCCGGTAAAGGGGGTGAACAGCCAGATGTATTCCCCCTTGTGGATTGGCAATGAGCGCCAATGTAGAGCTGCCGTCATGGCCCTCAGGGTTGCTGGCAATCCCCGGGGAATGGAGTGAACAGCCAGATGTGCGCCCCTTGCGGATTGGCAATGAGCGCCAATGTAGCGCTGTCGTCATGACCCTTAAGGTTGCTGGCAATCCCCGGGGAAGGGAGTGAACAGCCAGATGTGCGCCCCTTGGGGATCGGCGATGAGCGCCATGCGCCCGACGGTGGGGATGTCCATGGCGGGCACCACCAGGTTGCCGCCATGCTGGGTCACCCTGGCCAGCCTGGCATCGACGTCATCCACCGCTATGTAGGTCGCCCAGTGGGGCGGCACGCCAACCATCTGGGGGTTGCCCCGGGTGGACTGCACTCCGGCCACCGGTCGGCCGTTGACCACCAGCATGGGGTAGTTGCCCCCCTCCATCTCCATGAGCTGACTCTCCCAGCCGAGCACCTCGGCGTAGAAGCGGATCCCGGCCTCGCCATCGGGCACATAGAGCTCGTGCCAGGTAAAGGTGGATCCTTCGGCCAGGGCGTGCTCCCTGGCCATGTCTGGTTCTGCCATCTTCTCCTCCTGTGTCCCATCGGCCTTCCCGTGCGTGGGATGATGGGGTGAGGACCAAGTATAGAGCGGCTGGTTGGGTCCGGGCGTCTGGCTGGGCAGATGTCGCGCACCTTGCTCCCGGCAGACCCGCTCGCTACAATCTGCCCCCTTTTTCCCGCAGACCCTGTCGCCGAGCCGCGCCCCATGAAGCCCATCCCCGATCATGCCGTCAATCGCCTGCGCATCTGGCGCAAGAGCATCTCTACCCGTCCCTTTCTCGCCCGTGGTGGCAGCGTGCCCCGCTGCGAGGCCTGCCAGCTGCGTCATGCCTGGTGTGCCTGCGAGTGGCGCCCCGAGCTCAAGGCCGAGGTGGGCTTCTGCCTCTTGATGTATGACAGCGAACCCATGAAGCCGTCCAACACCGGCCGTCTCATCGCCGATGTCTTGCCCCAGACGACCTGGGCCTTTCTCTGGAAACGCACCCAGCCCCATCCCGAGCTGCTGGCCTTGCTGGCGGATCCCGCCTGGCAGCCCTATGTGGTGTTCCCCGCCTGCGAGAAGAACCCGGCCCGGGTGACCGAGCGGGTGGCCCTGGCCCCTGGCAAGAAGCCACTCTTCATCCTGCTGGACGGTACCTGGCCCGAGGCGCGCAAGATGTTCAACATGAGCCCCTATCTGGATGGCTTCCCCGTGCTGTCGGTGCGACCGGACGCGCTCTCCACCTATGGCATGCGGGTCGCCCACTGCGATGAGCACCTGTGCACCGCCGAGGTGGCGGCCTGCGTGCTGGAGGTGGCCGGTGAGCTGCAGGCAGGCCAGGCGTTGCAACATTGGTTCAATCTGTTCAGCAGCCGCTATATGGCGGGCCGGGTCAGCCGTGCGCCCGGTGAGGACGAGACCTCGCTGTTGCAGGCCCTGGAGGCGATCAAGGGGGAGGGCGCTCGACTGGCTGACCCTCTCCTACAGGGATCGGACGCCGCCTGAGCTACTGGGGTAGACTGATGAAAATCAGGAATCAGTTGGCTGCCATTGTTTCGTTAGCCTCATGAGCCGGCCCCCGTTAGGATAGCGACCTGCATTGTGCTCAAACAGGACACCCGGGGTTGCCGCGGGTGGCCGCATCACACGAGGTTTATGGATGGAACTGGAACTGCTCACCCTGGTTGCCCTGTTCGGGGTCGCCCTTATCGCCGGCTTTATCGACGCCATCGCCGGGGGCGGCGGCCTGCTGACGGTGCCGGCCCTGCTCGCCACCGGCATGCCGCCCGCCCTGGTGCTCGGCACCAACAAGCTGCAGAGCAGTTTCGGCTCCTTCTCCGCCACCTGGTTCTATGCCCGCAAGGGGCTCCTGGAGTGGGCCATCATCTGGCCGGCGGTCATCTGCACCTTCATCGGGGCGGCCATCGGCACCCTGGCGGTGCAGACCATAGACGCCGCCATCCTGGAGCGCCTCTTGCCCTTCCTGCTGATGGCGTTCGCCTGCTACTTCTATTTCTCCCCCAGGGTGAGCGATGCGGAGAGCCAGCGCCGCCTCACCCCCATGCTGTTCGCTTTGCTGGTGGGGGGCGGGGTCGGTTTCTATGACGGCTTCTTCGGCCCCGGCACCGGCTCCTTCTTCGCCATCGGCTTCGTGGCCCTGGCAGGCTTTGGCATGGCCAGAGCCACTGCCCACACCAAGCTGCTCAACTTCACCTCCAACATCGCCTCCCTACTATTCTTTGCCCTCGGCGGCAAGGTGGTGTGGAGCGTGGGTTTCTGCATGGCACTGGGCCAGTTCATCGGGGCCCGTTTCGGTTCCAAACTGGTGTTGAAGAAGGGGGTGAAGCTCATCAAGCCGCTGCTGGTGACTGTCTCCCTGGTGATGTCCGCCAAGCTGGTGTGGAGTCAGTACCCCGAGCTGTTTAGCTGGCTCGTCTGAGTCATTTCTAGCCTTGGCTCACCCGGGCGAAGTGGGCCCGGATCCCCTCGACCAGGCGCTGGATCCGCGCCCGCTTGAGGCTGCTCGGTCGATAGACCAGGTGCAGCGGGCGCGCCAGCCCTGGCAGGGCGCGCGCCCGTTTCCCCTGATCCCCCACCAGGGCCAGCAGTCCGGCCGGCAGCAGCACCGGGCCTATGCCCGCCTTGGCCAGCTCGATCAGCGCCAGATAGGAGTCGAGCTCCATGGCCGGCACCAGCCCGAGCGCGGCCAGGGGATCCCGCAGATAGCGATTGGAGGGGTTCTCCAGATCCATGGTCAGGATCTTGCGCACCTTATCCTGCACCAGGGTTTCCTCACCCAGATCTCGTTGTGTCAACGGCTTGCCATTCGCCCTGTCTGGCGAGGCAGCCCTGTGATCCGGCTGCGCCGCCGCCTCCTGATCGTCCCCCACCAGATAGAAGGGCTCCTCCAGCAGCAGCTCGGCACAGAGGCCGTGGCCGGGGGGCAGGCGGCCGGCGCAGATGCCGAGCAGGGCATCGCCACCGCGCACCCGCGTCAGGATCACCGGGGTGTGGTGAGTGGAGAGGGCAAGGTGAGGATCTTGCTCAAGGTAGTCGTGCATGAAACGGGCGAGGTAGCCCGCCAGCAGGGTCTCGGAGCAGGCGACGGGCAGGGGGGTCTGGTCGGTGAGGGTCTGGCTGTCCGCCAGCACCCCCTTCATCTCCGCCAGGCTCGGGGCCACCCGGGCGAGCAGCTCCCGGGCCTGGGGGGTGAGGCGAGTCTGGCGGCCATCCGGCTCGATGAGCCGCTTGCCAAGGCGCTGCTCCAGCTGGGTGATGCGCTTGCTCACCGCCGACTGGCTGATATAGAGGCGGCTCGCGACCTTGGCCATGGTGCCCTCGCTCGCCAGCAGGCAGAGTGTCTCCAGCCCTTCCAGTAACATGCTTCCTCCGTTCAACCTCTGTTGGGAGGGGTTACCTTAGGGGCTGCTGGCATCAGGGGCAAGTACCGTCTGTCACCCGTGACAGCGGCCAGCGCCACCTCTTGACGGGCGGGGCGAAGATCACCAGGTTGCCGATAAGGCTCACCACCACACCCAGGATGGAGACCGTCTGCCAGACGAAGCCCTCATAGAGGGTGGAGAGGCTCAGCGCCACCAGGGGAAACAGCACAGTGGCATAGGCCGCCTTGCTGGCGCCGATGCGCCCCACCAGGGTGAGGTAGGCGGTGAAGGCGATGACGGAGCCGAAGATGGCCAGATAGACCATGGCCGCGAGGTAGCGGGGCTCGGTCGGCAGGGTCAGGGATTGACCCAGCACCATGACCCAGCCCAGCAGCAGCACTACCCCGTACACCATGCCCCAGGGCACCATCTGCAACACCTGATAGCCCTGGCGCTGGCCGCGAGCCGAGACAAGGTTCCCGAGGGAGAAGCAGAGGGTCCCCGCACAGGCAAACAGCAGCCCCTTCCACCCGTTTGCACCCAGTTGCGCATCCGCCAGCACGGGCCAGAACAGCAGCAGTGTGCCCATGAGCCCCAGCAGCGACCCCTGCAACCAGCGCATGCCGGGGCGCTTGCCCTCGAACAGCCAGAGGTTGAGGCCGTTGAAGATGCTGGCGCTGGCGAAGATCACCGCCGACAGGCCGCTCGGGATGTAGAGGGTGGCGTGGTAGAAGCAGAGGAAGTTGGTGGAGAAGAGCAGGGCGCCGAGCAGGGCAGCATAACGCTGGCCCGCCCAGGGCAGGCGCGGGAACTTGCCGCTTAACGTGAGCAGGGCAAAGAGCGCCAGCGCCGCCAGGGCGAAGCGGTAGAGCACAGAGACCTCGATGGGAATGGGACCGAGCTGCCAGGCGATGGCGATCCAGGTACTGCCCCAGATGAGGACGGTGGAAACATACAGCAGGAGATTCATAAGCGGATCCGGGCAAAAGGGGAGTGACATGGGGATCAGCATGGGCCTGATGGCCCGCCCTGGCTTGCACCATCTTGCGGTTTTTTGTGGCCGGCTGCAGCGCTTGGCGAGCCGCCGCGATAAGATGTCGGCACGGGAACAAGGATGAGGCAGACAGGTGCAGCAGAGACGACAGGCGGGGGTGTTCGATGCCCTGGTCAGCACGGGGGCACGGCTGGAGGACTCCTGCTGGCTGGAGCCCGGGCTCGGGGTGGCCAGCTGGCGCAACCGCTACGATCAGACCCGCTACCACAAGCCGGGTCACCACACCATCAGCGTCTATCTGCAGGGGGGCGAGCAGACCGAGCGCCTCGACGGTCCCGGCGGCCACGGCGGCACCGGCAAGGTGTGCATCATGCCGGATCACCACAGATCCGAATGGCTGGTGCGCGAGGAGTTTCGCTTCTTCCACCTCTACTTCACCCCCGAGCACCTCTGCCGCATCGCCGAACAGGTGTGCGACAAGGAGGGGCGCCACCTGGTGTTGCAGGACAAGACCTTCATCGAGGATCCCCAAGCCGCGGCCCTGGTGCAGGCGCAGCTGATGAAGCTGGACTGGCAGCACGGGGTCGATCGCATGGCGCTCTCCCACGGCGCCTGGATGCTGATGTTACACGCCTATCGTCACCATACCCGGGAGGCGCCTGGGCTCCCCGAGGTGCGGGGCGGCCTGGCCCCGGCGGTGATCCGGCGGGTGCAGGAGTATCTGCTGGCCCACCTGGCCGAGCCCGTCACCCTGAGCGAACTCGCCCGGGAGGCGGGCCTGAGCGAATATCACTTCGCCCGCATGTTCGGCCAGAGCCTGGGTTGCCCGCCCCATCGCTACCTGCAGGGGCTCAGGCTCCAGCGGGCCAAGCAGTTGCTGGCGGGAAGCGATCCCCTGGCCAGCATCGCCGCCCAGTGCGGCTTCTCCTCCCAGGCCCATTTTGGCAATCGTTTTCGGGAGGCCTTCGGCCTGAGCCCGGGGCAGTGGCGCGCCCAATTGTCATTCTCCTGTCACAGATAACGCTGAGACTCTGGGTGAAAGAGGTGTACCCTCTACCACTTACCCATAAAAAGGAATGCCCATTGAATCATCGCAAACGTCAGACCCGCACCCGCCACCTCTGGTTCAGCCACTGGAATGCCCCTCAGGATCGCGCCTGCCTGCCCACCCCTCCCGAACCCGTAGTGCCTCACAGTTCCCGCTGAAAACCCCAAGACCCGATAGGATTTTCCCGGCAACTTTGCCACTATTGCGCCATCAGGATGGACTGGATATGGCCGCATGTTTCTGGAACGCATTGAAGTCAAAGGTTTTCGCGGGATAAATCGGCTCTCGCTCGGGCTGGATCACACCACTGTTCTCATCGGTGAGAACGCCTGGGGCAAGTCCAGCCTGCTGCGTGCCCTCTGGTGCCTGCTGGGGGATGCCGAACCCTATCAATTCAGTCGCGATGATTTCCATCAGCCCGAAGACCCTGAGCTGAGCCCATCGCGCACCCTGCAACTGGTGCTCACCTTCAGCGAGTACCGCCCCCAGATGTGCCAGCACTCCCGCCGATTGGCGCGCCTTGGCGCGGCCTGGATCCCCCACAGGGACAAGTTCCACCGTATCCACTATCGCGCCAGCGCCGAGCTGCTGGACGATGGCAGCGTGCAGAGCACCCATGACTTTCTCGACGGCATCGGCAAGAGCCTGGCCATCGACAACAACGCGGAGCTGGTGCGTCTGCTCATCACCATGAACCCGGTGTTCCGGCTGCGGGATGCCCGTACCGCCCGCGACGGTATAGAGCAGCTGCCCTGGGACGATCTCTCCGAGCAGCGGCTCGGGGAGCTCGCCGGCAAGCTGACCGACGAGCCCCAGCGCATCGGCGAGCCCGAGCTCAAGGAGGCGCTGCAGGCGGTGCAGCAGTTGATGGAGCACTACTTCAGTGCCCTGGCCCCCATCAAGCACAAGCCCCGCAGCCAGCGGGAGATAGTCAATCGCCCCATGACCCTGCGCAACCCCGGCAACTTGCAGGTGCTGCTGCGCAGCGCCGACAACCGGGCCCTGCAACTGGCCATGGCAGGCATGGCCGCCATGCTGCTCCACGCCCGCGGCAACCGGGAGCTGGAGGAGGGGGCCAGGCCCATACTGATGCTGGAAGATCCCGAGAGCCGCCTGCACCCCACCATGCTGGCGCTGGCCTGGGGCCTGCTCGAGCAGTTGCCCGGCCAGAAGCTGCTCACCACCAACTCGGGGGATCTGCTCTCGTCCCTGCCACTCAACCAGGTGCGCCGCCTGGTGCGCCGCCAGCATGACATCCTCTGCCATCAGCTGGGAGGGGAGCGCTACAGCAGCGACGACTTGCGCAAAATTGCCTTTCACGTGCGGATCAACAGACCCATGTCGATGTTTGCCCGCTGCTGGTTGTTGGTGGAGGGGGAGACAGAGATCTGGCTGCTCTCCGAGCTCGCCCAGATCTGCGGCTACAGCCTGAGGGCGGAAGGGGTGCGCATCATAGAGTTCGCCCAGTGTGGCCAGGCACCCCTCATCAAGGTGGCCCGCGACTTTGGCATTGAGTGGCACCTGCTCACCGATGGCGACGAGGCGGGCGCCAAGTATGCGAGCTCCGCCCGCTCCCTGCTCAAGGGGGAGCGGGAGCGGGACAGGATCACCCAGTTGCCCTCGGCGGACATAGAGCACTACCTCTACCACAACGGATTCGAGGCGGTGTTTCGGCGCGAGGCCGGGGTCGGAGGGCGCTCCACCCTCAACGCCGGGCGCATCATCTCCAAGGCCATTCACCATCGCAGCAAGCCCGGCCTGGCCCTGGCCGTGGTGGAGGAGGCGGAGCGCCTTGGCAGCGAACACATCCCCCCCATGCTCAAGCAGATGTTCGCGCGGGTGGTCGCCCTGGCCCGCGGCCAGAGCTAGTCTCGCAGGCGTTGGGGATGGGGGCGGGTTTGGGTATACTCGCCCCTCGTTTTTTGTTGCCGGGGCCCTTGGGCCCTGTCCTCTGTTTGCTGCCGGAGACCCTATGTTCGTCCAACTTCCTTTTTGGCTCTTTTCCCTGACCGGCCTGATGGCCCTGGGGGCCCTTATCGCGCTCGGGATCGTCTTGTGGCGCGGGGATCTCTGCCCGGGCCAGCGCTCGCGGATCACCAACCAGCTCTTCTCCATCTGGGTGATCACCGGCCTCTCCCTGATGCTGGGGATCGAAGCCGGGGTGACCGGCTGGCTGATTTGGTGCGGGGGCGCCGCCCTTATCCTGGGGATAGTGCTGTCACTGGCCCAGTCCCGCCTCGAGGGCAAGCGCGCCATTCCCGCCAGCCTGCTGTGGCTGCCTGCCATGCCGCTCGCCCTCTATGGCCTGGGCCTGCTGCAGATCCAGGGCTGGCTGAACGGGGCACTGCAGATGGTGCTGCTGGGCTCAGCCTTCGCACATTTGATGCTGCTGCGTGCCCGCCACCGTCTGCAAGCCTTCAACCTGCTGCTGCCGTTGGCGGGGCTGCTGGCCGCCATGCTGAGCCTGATCTGGCTGGCGGTGCTGGTGAGCGGGCAGGACAATGGCGCCGGGCTAGATGCCCTGATCCCCGGGGTACTGACCCAGGCGGGCTTGCTCATCGCCGCCCTGCTGCTCTGGTTCAGCCCAATCTACCGGCAGCAGGAGACGGCTCCCGTGGTGTTGTCCGTGACCCTGTGCGGTCTCATCATCGCCCAGATAGCGGCGACCAGCGTGCTGCATCAGCTAGTCTGAGCCCGCCGCAACGCGTCATGAAGAATAGAGAAGCCCGCGCCGTCCCATAGGCGCGGGCTTTTTCATACATAGAGAGAGGGGAATGGCACGCCGGATCCAGCAGCGCAACCTGGCAGGGAAGGGCCCTGAGCGGCAAGGGGAGCACCTAGTTGACTGAAAAAACTACGGTTTGTTGCAAAAGAACACAGCATCTGATGGTTTAATCCCCTGGTAAACTTTTTTTAGGATAATTACTTGCAATCTCAGCGTTGGAGCCTATTATTGGCCACCTCAGACGCGGGGTGGAGCAGCTCGGTAGCTCGTCGGGCTCATAACCCGAAGGTCGTCGGTTCAAATCCGGCCCCCGCAACCATCTGAGTGTCGACATCGACAACACCCACAGGGTGAGAAGTGATGAAGACGATTCGAACTGGCTACTGCTCGGCCACTTCGGAAAAAATACGGACGCGGGGTGGAGCAGCTCGGTAGCTCGTCGGGCTCATAACCCGAAGGTCGTCAGTTCAAATCTGGCCCCCGCAACCAACTATTTGTCCTCATGGCTCGGTGTTGCACCGCAGCGGTGAGACGAAGACGCAAGGTGCTACTGCTCGGCAGCTTGCGGGAAAGGTCTGGCAACGGACACACAATTCGGACGCGGGGTGGAGCAGCTCGGTAGCTCGTCGGGCTCATAACCCGAAGGTCGTCAGTTCAAATCTGGCCCCCGCAACCAACTATTTGTCCTC
>Ga0067045_1027566_pt1 | contig 89846 bp, 73 predicted proteins | sample TerdegcTABiofilm_FD_59184 | JGI IMG/M metagenome (GOLD analysis project Ga0067045, IMG submission 59184) | Combined Assembly of (Gp0054472, Gp0054536) Wastewater bioreactor microbial communities from Singapore -Terephthalate degrading...
TGTACCCGGTAAAGCCTCTATTGGCGGAGTATTGCAAGGGACACCGGATATGTTCTTTGTCTATGAATTGACTGAAACAGCTCCAGACTGGATCAAAGTGCTGGTCTCCGGTGGAACGATTTCTCCCATGGATCAGTTTGATATTCCGGTCAGGATCTACCAGAACGCCACTCCCGGTGATACTGCCTATGTGATTATCCAAACCAATGATCCCGCTCTGCCAGTAACCAGTATACAGGTAATCCGCACCATGGTTACCGGTCTGGGAGATCTGAATGCCCTACCGACCACTTACGATGTCTCGCAGAATTATCCCAATCCTTTCAATCCCAGCACGACTATTAAATATCAATTGCCAGAAATTAGCGACGTAAAGTTAGTTATTTATAATGTACTGGGTCAGAAAGTACGCACGTTGATCAATAACCGCATCGACGCGGGATATCATTCGGTAGTGTGGGATGGTCGCAACGATGAGGGCCGTACCGTTGCCAGCGGTATTTATATATACCGCTTCGAGGCCGGCAACTACCATCGCACCATGAAGTTGATGATGCTGAAGTAATTTACAATCGTTGTCCATAATAGCCCTGGTTTATAATACCAGGGCTATTTTTTTTATGTGAAATTATTAATTGGTAATTATCATCTCTGCACCAGCTTGAGGGCTCTTTATATCTCCAGAGGACTCAGCTATATTCATTATAAATTTCGAATAATACCCCTTGATATTAATCAAAAAATCCTTAAATTAAGAACAAGTTTTATAATCAAAATTTCTTTTATCCTGCGAGAAGCAGTTTTTCTTTGAAATAGAAATCTTTTTTAGCCTGCTAATCTATGATTCATCTTTCTGGAGGTTGATCTATGAGTAATCAGTCCAAATCGCATGGGATATCCAGGCGAAAATTCTTAAAAACATTTGGAAGCGGAGTGGTAGGAACTACTGTTGCTCTCAATAGTTTGAAGGCAGCAACAAAAGAAAAAAAGGAGAAGGGAAAGCTATTCCCCCATCAGAATCAGGTACCGTTATCCCTGGAAGTCAATGGGAAAAAATACACACTGCTGGTGGAACCGCAAACCAGTCTGGCTGAGCTTCTGCGAGATCAGCTAAAACTAACCGGTACTAAAATTGTTTGTAATCATGGCGAGTGCGGCGCCTGCACGGTTCTCCTTGATCATAAAGCTGTATATTCCTGTCATATGCTGGCTCTGGATGCAGCGGGTAAGTCCGTAACCACAATTGAAGGTTTAATGAACGGCGAGGAACTGCATCCACTTCAGAAAGCTTTTGTTGAGCATGATGGTTTGCAGTGCGGTTTCTGCACCCCGGGGCAAATCATGGCAGCTGAGGCGTTATTGCTGAAAAATCCTCATCCTTCTCGCGAGGAAGTGGTAACGGGGATGTCTGGAAATCTATGCCGCTGTGCGGCCTATCCCCATATTATCGATTCGGTTCTGGCCGCTGCAGAGAGCAATTCTTCCAAACTATGAAAATTGAAATGCTAAATCGGAGGAAAATATATGCCTTCGCGTAAGATCGTAAAATCAAAGCGTTTTTTCGAACAAGGATTTATCGAGACCATTGCCGAAGTCTCTACCAATGAATATGCATCATGGAATCAGAAAAAAGATTTTAAATATGTGGGCAAACCCATTCCACGCAAAGATGGATATGACAAGGTGAGTGGAACAGCAAAATATACTTTTGACATCGAGCTTCCCCATCTGGCATTTGCCAAAACGCTTCGTTGTCCCCTCCCCCATGCTAAAATCAAACGAATCAACATCGATAAAGCCAAACAGCTCCCCGGCGTTCTGGATATTATCACTTATCAAAATACACCGGAAATTAAATGGTATTATACCAGCTTCTTATTCGACCCGGTTTTACGCTATGAAGGAGATGAAGTGGCCTGTGTGGCAGCCGAAACCGAGGCGATCGCCGAGCAGGCGACGAAATTAATTGAAGTAGAATATGAGGAATTGCCTTTCGTCATCGATCCAGAAGAAGCGATGAAGCCCACTGCACCCCAGCTCTATCCTTCCGGTAATATTCTGAATAATCAACCCTCCACGTATAAGCGAGGAGATGTGGAAAAAGGATTCGCCGACGCAGATTTTATCATCGAAGATACCTTCAGCACGCAAATAGAGATTCACAATCCAACTGAGCCTCATTGCAGCGTGGTGAACTGGGATGGTGATCGATTGACAGTCTGGGATACCACCCAGGCCATTTTTAATGTTCGAAGTGGGGTGGCACGAAGCCTGGGTATTCCGGAGAGTAAAGTTAGGGTGATTAAAAAATATATGGGTGGCGGGTTTGGTAGTAAACTGGAAGCCGGAAAATATACCGTGATGGCCGCCATTCTATCTAAAAAAATTGGCAGACCCGTTAAAATTTCACTGGATCGACGGGAAATGAACCTGGCGGTAGGGAATCGTCCGGATTCTGTCCAGCGCTTGAAAGTAGGAGTAAAAAAAGATGGTACTCTAACGGCAATGACCCATTATTCTTACGGCTCGGCCGGTGCTCATCCCAATGATGCCGATTGCAGCTGGCCTCTGGTTAGCATTTATAAATGTCCCAATATCTCTACTGAAGAATACTCGGTTTTCATCAATGCCGGCCGAAATCGGCCTTTTCGAGCGCCGGGACATGTGCAAGGCACTTTTGCTTTAGAATCCATTCTCAATGAAGCCGCAGCAAAGATAGGAATGGATCCTCTGGAATTTCGTCTAAAAAACTATGCGGAAATCGATCAAACTGAAAATCAACCTTACAGCAGCAAGTTGTTACGCGAAGCATATATGCAGGGTGCCGAAGCATTTGGCTGGAAGAAAAAATGGAGACCCGATGGCTCCGATACCGGTCTTATCCGACGTGGGGTGGGTTTAGCTACTCAAATCTGGTGGGGAGAAGGTGGACCACCTACTTTTGTTACCATGAACTTAAACAGTGATGGAAGTGTTCAATTGCTCTGCGGCACTCAGGATCTGGGAGGTGGAACTTACACCTTTATGGCTCAGGTAGCCGCCGAGGTATTGGAGATTCCCATCGAGAAGATTGAAGTCATTCTGGGGGACACGGCCACCTGCCCTTATGGTCCTACCAGTGGTGGTAGTCAAACTGCACCTTCTGTATCGCCTGCCGTTCGCGATGCGGCGGAACAGATGAAATCCAGATTGATATCTGGTGCCGCCGCCATATTGGAAATTCCTGAAGATAATTTGCACTACCAAGATGGTATGATTTTCGCGAAAAATGATCCAGAGAAAAAACTGACTATTGGTGAAGTGGTTAGAAAAATGGAGGAAAGAGTAATTACAGTTACTGGTGCACGTTCGGCGAACCGTGAAGGATATACCATGAATTCTTTCGGGGTACAGTTTGCAGAGGTGGAAGTAAATACCGAAACCGGGCAGGTGAAAGTGCTTAAAATTGTCGCCGCCCACGATATCGGGCGAGTATTAAATCGAAAATTGCTGAATAATCAATTCCATGGAGGAATTATTCAGGGAATAGGTTTTGCCTTAATGGAGCAAAGAGTCATGGACCGCAATACCGGAAAAGTGTTAACCACAAACTTACATGACTATAAAGTACCAACCATGAAAGATACTCCGGAGATTGAAGTGATTATTGTGAGTCAGGGCGATGAAATCATCAGCAATACCGGCGTCAAAGGCATTGGTGAGCCAGCGACCATTCCCACTTCGGCGGCGATTGCGAATGCAGTAGCCAATGCCATCGGGGTGCGGATTAAAAGTTTACCCATAACCCCTGATAAAGTGTTAATGGCCTTGCATGGATAAAGAATAGAAAGTATATCGCAAGAAAATTGAGGGAAAATCTATGAAAAGTTTTGAATATATTCAGCCAAAAACGTTGGAAGAAGCCAGTCAATTTCTGGCAAAAGGTTGGGAAGAAGCGCTTCCCTTCGCCGGCGGATCAGATATATACGGAATGCTTAAACACGATCTGGTTGCTCCTCCCAGGATTGTCAATCTCAAATCCATTCCGAATCTTGATCGAATCGAATATGTGCCTGCGAAAGGGATAAAGATTGGTGCTCTGGTTAAAATTGCCGAAATTGCCGATCACCAGATCATTCAACAGAAATTCACAGTCCTGGCACAAGCGGCAGTAGAAGTCGCCACGCCTCAATTACGAAATATGGGGACGATCGGAGGAAATATCTGCCAACGACCACGCTGCTGGTATTTTCGCGGTGATTTTCACTGCCTGCGCAAAGGAGGAGATATTTGTTATGCGGTCGACGGTGAAAATAAATATCATTGCATTATCGGTGGAAGTCCCTGTTTTATCGTTCATCCTTCGGATACCGCGGTGGCTCTGCTAGCTTTAAATGCACAACTTACCATCCGGAGTGGAAAAAAATCTAAAACAGTCGCCATCAAAGATTTTTTTGTTCTTCCCGAACAAAATGTACAGCGTGAAAATATTTTAGCCCCGGGTGAGATTCTTGAAGAAATATTCATTCCCGAGCCGGCAGCCGGGACTCACAGTGCTTATCTGAAAGTAAAAGAGAGAGGTGCCTGGGATTTTGCGGTGGTGAGTGTGGCAGCAGTGATCAGAAAATTAGAGAAACAAATACTATCGGCCCGGATCGCTCTGGGAGGAGTGGCTCCCATCCCCTGGCTGGAAACGGAGGTCGCCAATCGGCTAAAAAATATAGAGATTACCGAACAAAATATGGCTCTCGCTTCTCAGGAAGCACTTAAGGACGCCTATCCATTGGAACAAAATAAATATAAACTTATTATGGCCAGAAATTTAATTAAAAGGGTATTAATAAATCTTACCCTTACGTAATTCTGGTTGTAAATAGTTCCAAACGACACAGAGACAAATAACCATCACCTTTTAATTTTAAAAGTTGAATAGCGGATAATTACCGTCCGAAAATGATAGGGTCTTCCGGAGAGTTCTTTTCAATTAATGGACTGATATATTGCTGAAATAAATGGTCCGCTGAGATAGTCGAGGGGTTTAATCTGACTTTGCAAGATACAGCCCGTATATTTATCTGTTAACAGCAGTCGAGCACATTCTGCCAGACCTGCGGCGGTGGTGGCCTGGATCGCCCGCAGGGTTTTACCGGCGATCTCCACTGGTTTTATCAGATAATATTTTTCCAGAATTCGCAATTTCCCCTGCCGATCTTTCCCGGTCACAGAAGCATAAATTACCACCTGATCATCTTCCACCGCTGGAATGGTTTCTTCCATCCTCTTCTGTAACACCTGTACCTTGTCTTCACCATATGGAATTTGACGCAGCACACTCTCAATCCAATCATAATGTCCGGGATAGCGCAAGGTCTTATAATCCAGACTCCTGGCTTTACCAGCCAGGGCCTCTGGTAAATCAGCTGCGCCACCCGAGGTTAAATCTTCCTCATACTCTGTTCCATGCAGAATAATTCTGGAACGTTCAGTTAGTGAAGCTTTTATGACTATTTCATAATTGCGAATAATTTTTGCCGGTTCCACATACAAAGTAGCTACTCCTACCGGACTCCAGGTGAAGCCATAAAAATGAGGGGGATACGCATTTTGGGTTAGAGCACCTACCTTCATATTTACGCTTTCCACCCGGCGGACCTTATTCTCTTTACAAAATTGTTGAAATAATCCATTCGCCAGGACATTGATAAATCCAGGAGCCAAACCAGCTTGCAAAATAAATCCTTTTTTTGAATGGCGGGCTATTTCCATCACTTCATTGGTTTCTTTGACATACTCAGTGAGATTGACATAATGCAGGTTATGCTGCAGAGCGAATTTGGCCATGCGCGGAGCCTGATTTCCCGGTAGACAATCCAGTATGATATTCGCGCGTGAAAGAATTCGATGAAATAACGCATTGCCATCTTTCTCAGGCATCACAAAATAGTCGATCTCAGTCGTTTTAGCCGAATTTTTCCGGATCCATTCGACAGCGCTTTTCGCAATCAATTGATCACGATCACCCACATACAGATGTGCTCGCAGGTCTCCGATTTCTCTTAGTAATAATCCAGCAGCTCGTCCAATTCCTCCCGCCCCAGCAATCACAATAGAAAATTCTTTCATTGGTTTACCCATCTACTTGGTGAATTTCAAAAATTCCTTTTAGAAATTGTTTTTAAATCTCTACCAGCTCCGGCACCCATTTGATATTATTTTTCCAAAGGTTGCCAATCGCCCAACGTTTCAATATGTACTTCCAGCTGGGGATCAATCTGATAACTTTCAAACGTGTTATAATACCAGCCCATATATTCCGAATCCCCTCCTCCCTGGGTGGTGATAAGAAACCGGTTGCTGAGATGGCCGATATTTAAAATCCGATCTCGAGCCAGCGCTTTATCGCCTCCCTGAGGGTCCATGGGAATCCAACCATAATTAGGTAAATAGACTTCCGGCCAGCGGTGAAAAACATCATCAATACTGGCATCATCTCCCCGAACGACGATCGCACCTACATAACGAGCGGGGATGCCAGCTGCTCGGCATAAGGCAATAAAACTGAACGTATATTCAGAGCAAGATCCTGTGCCTCGTTTAAGAACAAAGGGGGCGACATTCCATCCGCCCTCCAGATGATATTCTAAACTATTGCGCACATAATCAAAAATTTTTCTGGCTACCCAGTACGGATTTTTTTCCGCACCGGCGATTTTTATGCTCAGGTCCTTAATAAATGGATCATTTAACAGATATTTACTTCCATCTGCCGTGTATAACTTTTTGATGTCCTTTGGGATATTTTGCAGAGTCCCACACTGATCGGGAAAAATATAATAGGTAATCTCTGAGATTTCAGCTTCCACTTCCATCAGAGTCTGAATGGGTTCACCCGGCCCGATGTTCTGGTAATTGAATTTCATAAAATCCTGATTCCAGCGATCACTAACTTTTTGGAAATTCGGAGGGGAAAATTGAACTGATACTATCTTTTGCTGTGGCATCTGCTGCGGAACAGCGATTATCACATCCAGGTTTTTTAATAATCCTTTTCCGCTGGTTTTTACTTCATGAGTAAGGGTGATTTTAGCCTTACGGGTGTTTTCCAATCGAAATGATTCTTGATCCTGGCGTACCAGCTGGTAGATCTGATCAGTCTGATAATCGAGATTCCAGATAAACTGTCCGTCCCAGGCCAGTCCTCTGGGATAAGGGCCAGGGGATTTTACCAGAATGATCACCTCGCCACTTTCAGGTTCCAGCATATAAATTTCATCCATCATTCGATCCGCGCACCATAAAAATTGTCCATCAAATGTCAATCCCCCTGCTCCCCGTGCCGGTCCTTGAAATTCATGCAACGCTGTACCATCACTCATATCAATTTTCATTATTTTATTTTCTTTGGAATCTGATACCCACAGATTTTTGCCATCCCAGGTCAGCCCTTCCGGATTTTCACAAGGGGCATCCAGGCTCATGAGAATAAGCCCATCTTCCGGTCGGATTTTAAAGATTTTTTTCACCTTTAAATCAATATTCCATAAAAAATTACCATCCCAGGCCAGGTCCATTGGCCAGAAACCTGGAGCAGAAATTTCCCGAATCACGTCGCCAGTATGAGGATTTATACAATACAACCGGTCCGTTTTATGATCTGCCACCCACAAATTTTGACCATCAAAGGTGAGCCCGGTACCATGAGCAGCCGGTGCATTATAATGATGAACAACTTTACCCGGATAACCCCAAACCAGAGCTATGCCACTGATTATAATGAAAAGAACAAATGATTTTCTCATGGCTAATTTCTCCTCATTATTATTAAATAATTTAACACATAATCAAATTGATTCAGGGACAGATACTATTTAATAACAGGGTTCTCAAATCTTACCATCTATTAAGTAAGTAATTTTGCCTATCTTACGAGGCATTAAAAAATTACACAACAGAACGGTTATTTTCCATAACTAATAATTTCTCTTAACACGTCTTTTCTTGTTCGAAATGAAAAAATTCTGGCAAAAGAATTGTTATTATTTTCGCGGGGTATCCAGTATAATTACTTAAATCCACATAGAGATTCGATAAATAATTGGTCAGATATAGCTGGAGGGAGAATAAAAGTAATTTTCACTCTTTCTGACTCTCTTCATCCATTAATCGACAGGCTTCCAGCAACACATTCATCGTTGATCCATGGATGTTGCGTTCAACTTTCTGGTCGACAGTCGGCTCAAACTTGAAAATTCCTTGCTTTAACATGACCAGTTTAGCAATCGCGTCTTCACCGAGAAATTTATCATCATAGACGGCATAGATCATTTCACCATTTTCGAATACTATCTGACCTTTTTTTTCGGCAATGATGTCCATGGTACCGCTGCGCTTGTTCAGATTGAGAAGTTGAATCATTTCTGCCAGGGAAAGATCAGCAATATTACCTTCGAATCCTTTCTTTTGGGAAACCTGCTCATCTTCCACTGTTTTCACCCGTTTGGCTCGTTTCAGGAGAGTTTCAACTTTTTCCAATAAAACGTTACGATCAACAGGTTTTATTAAATATTCATCTGCTCCAGCCCGAAAACCTCTGATTTCCATATCCTGATCATTTAGACTGGTTAGAAAAATAAAGGGTACCATTGGAATTTCCGAATTCTCACGGACCATCCAGCAGAATTCAATTCCATCCGTTTGGGGCATCATTACATCCGAAATAACCAGATCAGGTTTAAATTTATTCACCAATTCAATACCCTGATCACCATTCTCGGCCGTTTGAACTTCATAACCTGCCTTTTGCAGGCTGATGCTCAACAATTTGAGAACATGAGGATTATCATCTACAATCAAAATTTTTTCTGCCATGCTGTTCTATGGTCTCTCACTAATTTCTGCAATAATAGGTAAATGAAACTAAAATAATTAAACAGTAGATGTCGAATTTCAGGTTAATTTCGAAAATCGTATCGTTTGATTCCGGCCTTTAGATTTGGCCTGTTGCAAGGCCTTCTCAGCCAATTCCAAAACCGATTCTATCGTTTTGATGTTTTTCAGATCGACTTCAACTAACCCAATACTCACCGTTACATGCTGGTAATCTTGTTTCCTTTTCGGTGATAATTTTTTCAGTTCATAAAAATCCTGATCAAAAAACTGTGTCTGGTTTACCGCGGAGCGAATTCGTTCTGCTTCATAAAATGCACCTGTTTCATCAGTATTGGGTAGAATAATGGCAAAACGATTCGCTTCTAACCGGAAAACAACATCGGTATTTCGGGTATTATTCAAAATCACATTCGCGATTCTCATCAAGATATAGTCACCCGTCTTTTCTCCAAATATTTCATTAATTGTTCGGAAAAAATCGACGTCCAATAAAACCAGCGATAAGGGTTGTTTATACCTTTTAGCTCTTGAGATTTCCTCCTGCATCCGCTTTGAAAAAAACTGATTGTTATATAAACCCGTCATATGATCGGTTATCTGACTGGCTTCCAATTCGAAAGTTTTTTTCTGTAATTTTTCAATTTCTTTCAGAGCGTTAGACTTCTCCTGAATAAGATATTTGTTATCTTTCCGCAAATTTTCAACCAGATTCTTCTTATGCAGGATAGATTTTACCCGAGCAATTAGTTCTTTGGCATTAAATGGTTTCAAAATATAATCATCGGCTCCCAGCTCTAATCCCATGATGCGATGTTCATCTTCCACATAATTCGCCGAAAGAAAAACGATGGGAATTTCCTTTGTCTTACTTTCACTCTTGAGAATCTTGCATGCCTCAAAACCATTCATCACTGGCATTAATGCGTCTAAAAGAATAATATCAGGATTTTCTTTATTGGCAACCTGAATCCCTTCCTGACCATTGAGAGCCCGACACACCTCAAAATCATAAAAGCGAAAGAGATGGTCTAAAGTATCGAGCATATCTTCATTGTCATCTACAATCAATACCTTCGGCATGAGTTCCTGTCAACCTGTTTTTTAGCGTTGATATATTCCGGCTTTTACCTATTGACGCTGTACTAGAACAATTCTATTAATCAATCAGCAAGCGTTTCTATCAGGAATTTAAATTAATTCTTCGTATTTAGACTTATCCAGTAAATTATTGATTTCATTTTTGTTGCTGAATTTTATCTTTACTAACCAGCCTGCCCCATAAGGATCTTTGTTGATCACTTCTGGTTGATTCGCCAGAGTACTATTGACCTCAACAATTTCACCACTCAGAGGAGCAAAAAGGTCAGAGACGGCTTTTACGGCTTCGATGGTGCCAAAACTTTCACTCTGTTTTGTTTTTTTACCAATTTCTGGCAGTTCCACATACACAATATCTCCCAGTTCGCTCTGGGCATAATCGGTTATTCCAACCGTAGCAACATCACCTTCAATACGTGCCCATTCATGATCCTTGGTGTACTTGAGTTCATCTGGAATATGCATACTTTCCTCCAATCAGATTTCAATAAGTTCTTTGCGATATATTTTTTCAATGAAATGTGTATCAAATGTCCCAGAGAGAAATTCTGGGGTCATAATCACATATTTATGAAACGGAATAGTTGTTTTGATGCCTTCAATAACAAACTCATCCAGAGCGCGGCGCAACCGGCTGATGGCTTCTTGCCTATCCTTACCCCAGACAATTAGTTTGGCAATAAGTGAATCATAGAATGGCGGGATTTGATAGGAAGAATAAATATGGGTATCCACTCGTGTGCCAGGTCCACCCGGTTGATAAAAAGAGGTAACTTCACCCGGGGAAGGGATAAAATTATTCGCTGGATCCTCAGCATTGATCCGACATTCGATGGCATGGCCATTTGGTTTGAGCTGATATTGTCTGATTTTTAAGTGCTCATCGGCAGCAATTAGAAGCTGCTCTTTGATTAGATCAACATTGTAAATCATTTCCGTCACTGGATGCTCTACCTGAATTCTGGTGTTCATTTCCATAAAATAGAAATTCCGGTCCGCATCCACTAAAAATTCGATGGTTCCGGCGCTAAAATATCCCACATGCAAGGCGCCTTTCACTGCTGCCTCCCCCATCGTTTTTCTCAATTTCTCATCAACTATGGGGGACGGGGATTCTTCGATTAACTTCTGGTGTCGGCGCTGGATAGAACATTCCCGCTCGCCCAGATAAACCATATTTCCATATTTATCTCCCAGCAATTGAATCTCAATATGGCGGGGACTCTCAATATATTTCTCAATATAAAGGTCGGGATTCCCGAAGGATGCTTCGGCTTCTGCCCGGGCCATCATAAAATTATTTTCCAGGTTTTTTTCCTCGCGTACGATTCGCATTCCCTTACCCCCTCCCCCTGCCACGGCTTTCAAAATAACAGGATAACCAAATTCTGCTGCGATCCGATACGCTTCCTCATCGGTTTTAACTACACCCGTACTTCCTGGAATAACCGGCACTCCGGCTGAGAGCATGGAGTTTTTAGCCTCCGACTTATCCCCCATCCGCCGAATCACCTCCGGTGAAGGTCCGATAAAAACAATATTGCAGGAGGTGCACATCTCGGCAAAGTCTGAGTTTTCGGCCAGAAAGCCATAGCCCGGGTGAATCGCATCAGCACCGGTAATTTCGGCTGCTGAAATAATCCGTGCTGTATTCAAATAACTCTGACTGCTGGAGGGAGGACCAATACACACCGCCTCATCAGCAAAGACCGTATGCAGCGCATTCTCATCCTGAGTGGAATAGACCGCGACAGTCTTTATTCCCAGCTCTTTACAGGCCCGGATAATGCGGATAGCAATTTCACCACGGTTGGCAATCAGTACCTTTTTGAACAATTAATACTCCCCTTCTGGATTTTCAATCTTTCTCAATCAAAAACAATACTTGATCATATTCCACTGGCTGGGCATTTTCTACCAGTATCTTGCGAATAGTGCCACTGACTTCCGATTGAATTTCATTCATCAATTTCATGGCCTCAATGATGCAAAGTGTTTGTCCCACCTTCACATGATCACCCACTTCCACATAAGGATCGGCATCAGGAGCCGGAGCTCGATAGAAAGTACCAACCATGGGTGAACACACTTTTTCCAATTTCTCGGTGACTTCTGCTGGTGTTGCCGGGGCAGTTTTTGTTTCTGGTTGAACTATCACTTCCTGCGTTACCGCTTTGGGAGTGGAAAGAATAACCGATTCCCCTTGACTTAAAACTGGAGGAAGTTTGCTGTGGCTATTCTTGGAAATCCTGATGCGATTCCCTTCTTCCACAATTTCAATCTCATCAATCTCACTCTTCTCCACAACTTTTATAAGCTGTTTAATCTCACTGAATTTCATCTATCCTCCAGAGATTTATGAATTGTTTCGAAAATTTAAAGGTTAAGCTATTTTTATGCAACATTTATTTTCCCTGCGACCCATAAAGTCCTGTATTAACAATGAATTGCCTTACTTTTTCTGGTACTAAATAGCGGATCGAACGCCCTTCCCGACAGTGATGCCGAATCAATGTTGAAGAGATATCCAGTAGCGGTACTTCTACTAATTGAATAAATGGCAAAAATCTTTCTGCTGTTTTAGCCAGCTGATAATCCGGGCGCCCAAAGGCAATCACCTTACAAAGCGAAAAAATCTTCTGAGGCTCTTTCCAGCGATGAAGTTCATTGACATTATCCATACCGATAAGTAGATAAAATTCAGGATGTAAATCCTGATAAGTGCGTATCAAATCGGTCAAGGTATCCACGGTATAAGAAATTCCCTCTCGTTTTAGCTCAATATCAATTCCCTTAAAAGACGGATTATCCTCAATAGCTAGTAGAACCATGTGATAGCGAACCTCTGGGGAAGTTATCTCAGCGTTTGGTTTTAACGCATGATATCTGGCCGGTATAAACCAGATCTCCTCTAAGGATAATTGATCGCGCAAGTATTCGGCAATGATCAGATGACCATTGTGAATGGGATCAAATGTTCCGCCCAAAAGACCTATTTTCTTCATGCCTTCCTTTTATTATGCGGGAAAAACAGACTTTTAGTTTTTTCTCTCTTTCTGAATCCGAGAAATCCGCGATTGAGCGTTCTTTCTAAATTTACTATTGGGATATTTTTCTAAAAAAATAGTAAAATTGGTCAAAGCTTGATCATAATCTTTCAATTTGTACAGGCATTCGGCTTTCCAATATAATGCCGCTTCTGCTGATGGGGTATCATAATATTTTTCTAATAAAATATTATAATAGATCACAGCAGAATCATAGATTCCCATTTTACGGTACACATCACCACCTATTAACTGCTTACGGGCTAATTTACTGCGCAAATTAAACAGGTCTTTCTCAGCGGGTTCCCGAAATTTACTTCCTGGATAGGCCTCAATGAAATTTTGAATGTGCCTAATCGCTAACAGCGTATATTCCTGATCCAGCTCAGATCGTTGGGAAAGTTTACTATAACTTAATCCAATTTTATAAAATGCTTCTTCCACATAGGAGCTTTGAGGGTAGTCGTTGACCAGTTTTTGGTATTCGGAGGCAGCAATGAGATACTCATCGTTGTGAAAGTGAGATTCTGCCAGATAAAATTGAGCATCATCTACTACTGGATTTCCGCTGAATTTTAAAGTGATCACTGTAAATTCAGTAATGGCATCCAAATATTTTTTACGATCAAATAAACTTTTTGCATATTCAAAATATTCATCCGCCGATAAAATTTCTTTGCGAACTTTTTTCCCACAATCAAAAAGGGTAAAGAAAACCGCAACCGAGATCACAAAAATTACTATTCTAGAAATTTTTCCAATCATTTAGAACCACTCCTTAATGAAAAAAATAAATACACCATGGCAGCTGTCGTGATACTCACAATCGCTGGCTCAATAATCTTGCTTATTATATTTGCTGAAATTTTATTGCCCACACTAAAAGGGTAAAATTTATTTTCCACTTGCTTCAGTTGAGACGCCTTCAGAATATCTGTATGCTTTTTACTTTTACTATAACTATAAAGAATAGATTCCTGTTTATTTTTTATGTAAAATGAAAGCAAGGTTTCAATAGTTCTTTCGTAGGTCTTTACCCGTAGCCATACATCATGATCCATCCCTCTATAGATGATGGAGGAAAGCACCTCTTCAATTACAATAGTTAGTTCAGCATGTTCAGTATCTTCTTCGGCCAGCACCTGGAAATCTTTTTGCAGAAAATCCTGTCGCAATTGTTGAACAATCCATGGCGACAGATCAGTATTCTTCTTTGTCTGGATTTTTATCTTCAATGACCCGCTGCTCACAGAATCCACAGACTGCTGAATCGGTTGAGTAAAAATTTGCTGTAAAAGTTCCACATTCGTGTGAATCTCCGCTCGTCCATCGATAACGAAAATCAAAATCATAATGATGAGAAATCTAAACAGCATAGCAACGTCCAATTATTTTTTATATAAATGAAACACACCCTGCACTAAAAACAAACCAATGGTAATTAGTAAAGCGGCCAGACCTAGCCAATCTCCCCGCTGACTATAGAATGTCTTTTCATTTGCTATGGGAACATATGCCACTAAGTTTTTATGAGTGTTTAAACTGGCTCTGCTCAGTACCCGTCCCACCGGATCTATAAAACAAGATATCCCGGTATTAGCACAGCGGATAATGCTGACTCTGTTTTCGATGGCCCGATAAACAGCATACTGGGCATGCTGATATGGCCCACTGGTCGTCCCAAACCAGCCATCATTGGTAATAATCGTCAATACATTTGCACCGCTATGAATGAACCGGCGGACAATATGCGGAAAAACGGATTCATAGCAAATGACGGCTGAAAGGATTACCTGAGAAGTACTATCTTCCTTCTGATAATTTAGAGTATATTGATTATTGGTGAAAGTTCCGCGACGAAAAGGAACATTAAATCTGAATAGAGAATATTGATCGCCCGGAAAAAAATCGCCTCCTCCAACATCAATTTTTCGTAAAAAGGGAAAATATTTTTTAAAAGGCATCGTTTCTGAACCAAGAACCAATGCCATTTTATAATAAGATTCAAAGGAAAAATCACCGGGTCGAAAGAAAAAGGCCGCATTATATGTATAGACGTCGGTTTTATCGGCACTGTATTGATAATCGGGAGTTCCAGTTAACAGATGCACCTGATGACTATCTAAAAAGGTAACTATTTTTTCCATTTCCCCGAAGTGATTTCGCAAATAGAAAGGAGTGGCGGTTTCGGGCCACACAATGAGATCCGGTGAGTGGGTGACCAATTCCCGACTATCCTGCAGTAACATCTGAAAAGCTGATTCTTGAAAATCCGGTTCCCATTTTTGATATGGATCAACATTTGGTTGAACCAAACCAGCCTTTAACAGTGAATAATTTTTTTCATCCAACTGTTTCATTCGGACCTCTCCATAGATCCACAACAAAATAAGCGGTAAGAGTATCAGACTCAGGAATTTAAATTGGATTAATTTTTTGGAACTTATCCATAAAAAAAGTATCTCGCTTACAATGAGGATCAGCAGAGAAATAAAGAGATAGCCGGTGATTTCAACAATTTGTATGAAAGGCAGGTAATAGGTTTGAGTATAAGCCAGGGTTAACCAATTAAATCGTAAATCTGAAAAGAGGCGCACATATTCAGTGGCGATCCAGATGATGGGGAAAGTCAGCAGAAGTAATTTTCGGTTTTTGGAATTTAACCAGCAAAATATCCATCCCAGAATGGCATAATGCAATGAATTGATCGTGATAGCCAGAATGGCCCCCAGCAAGGTACTGGCCGCTATCCAGAAAAGGGTCATTGCGCCCCACAGAAGTCCCAGCCAATAACCGAGACGAAATCCTTCTCTGGGTGTCCGTCCATTAATAAACCAAAAAAATAACGCGAGAGCCAGCGGAGCTAAAAATCCCAGCGGGAATGGTGGAAAACTCAAGCTGAGCAATACAGCAATAAGGATGATATATTTGGTTTCGGTGCGATCCATGCCTGATTTCTCTTTATTTCAATAAACCGCTGAGGTATTGTTCATGATTTAAACTGCACTTCCCGACTGGTAGATAATGACTGATAGATACCATCGATAATTCGGAAGACTTTAACTGAGTCTTCGATGGTCGATTCCAATTGATCTACCCGTCCGGTTAGATAATCGATGAAATGATAGATTTCATTTTGATATCCTAACTGAAAATTCGAAAACCGGGTGCCTTTAATCTCCGGTGTAATGTTCATTATCTGGCCATGCATTAATTTTTGCATTTTCAAAGGATTCAAACTACCAATTCCTTTCTCACCCACAATTTCCAGAAAAAATCGATCCTCCGGAATAGGAAAATCCCAACAAATTTCTAGAGAGACGGAGATCGCATCTCCAAAATTCAGACAGATCACACAAAAATCTTCTACTTTAATTTGGGAGTTAATCTGGTAAGAGAAAGCTTTGACGCTTTTCGGTTTTGGTTTTTCCAGTAGCCACCAGATTAAATCAATCACTTGTATCCCTAAGTCCAGAACCACTCCTCCTCCCGAAACATTTTTCTGAAAAACCCAGGGTTGTTTAATCGAGTGATAAATAGCCTGCAACCAACCCGCCTTGATGAAAAACAGCTTTCCCAATTCATTATTTTGAAGAAACTTACGCAAGGCTTGAACATCGGTGTGAAATCGATTCTGCATACCGACCATTACCGCCTTTTTAGACTGTTTTGCTTTTTTCCGGATGCGTTCCACTTCAGATTGATTTCTGGCGGTTGGTTTTTCAATGAAAAGATGTGCCCCATATTCCAGAGCCAATAAACTCATGGGCAGATGCAGATTATTTGGTGTTAAAATAAAAACGATATCTAACTCTTCGTTCCTGAGCATATCCTCAATGTCTTCATACAAATGAGGAACTTTAAATTTATCAGCCACAATAGCGGCTTTAGAGGAATCGATGTCGCAAAGCGCCTGCAAATTCACGTCAGGATGTTTTTTTAAGATCGGAATATGGATGACCTGTGCAATTCCGCCGCAACCAACCAATCCAACCCTGAGAGGGATTCCCATTTTTCTAATCATTTTGGTTTAACCTCATAGATTTTTCTCGATCCAGATACGTCTGTAAAATATCTTGAGCCGCTAATTGATCAATCTCATGGCGACTTTGACTGGGCTTTTTTCCCAATAAATGAAGAGTTTGTTCCGCGCGGGTAGTTGAAAAGCGTTCATCAAATAATACGATAGGAACAGAGAGTTCACTCTTCAACTTTTCAGCTAAAAGTCTCACTTCCCGGGTTTTCTCAGAATCCTTCCCTTTCAAATTTAATGGGAGACCCAGGATGATTTTGCTGATCTGATATTCTTCAATAACTTTCTTTAATTCAATGATCAATTGCTGAACCGAATGGAAACTAATTGTCTTTAATTTCTGGGCAATGGTGAAGGTAGGATCACTGATGGCCAGCCCACTTCTTTTCTGCCCATAATCAATTGCTAAATATCGTGCCATAGTGACCAGAATAAAAAACCGCTCCTATAAAATTAAGAGCGGTAATTTAATTGAAATAAATAAATTATGTCAATTGTTTTTCTATTTCTAGAACTGGATCTATTTTTTCTTTAACGGTTGTTTAAGAATATCCTTTAACAATTTTCCTGGTTTAAAATGTGTTTTGCGACGGGCCGGGACATAGATAATATCACCCGTTCGCGGATTGCGGGCTTTCGGTTTGGGTTTAGTCTCTTTAATCTCAAAAACGCCAAAATCACGAATCTCAATTCGAATTTCAGGATTGGCTTCACTTAAGATTTCGCGCAGGGCTTCGAAGACAGCATTGACAAAATCTTCAGTAATGTATATTTTCTGGCCTAATTTCTTTGCCACCCGCTTGGACACTTCTTTTTTGGTAACAGTCTTCATAATTAAACCCTTCGTAAACTTTTAGCTATTTTAAATACTTATTTTTCTAAAATTTAATTGCTCAATAAATAGTATGCAAGAAAAAAAATGTTAAATCAATTAATATTAATTAGTAAAGGGCTCTGATATGCGCACCTCTGTTTTCCGACTGGAAATGCTATTTTTAACCTCATCTCTCACCATAATTTCAAAATCATAAATACCACTTTCCAGATTTCTTATATCAACGGATTGAATAACAAAATCTGAAGTCGTCTGTCCAGAATATTCATTTACCACACTTATCTTTTTATCCTTGTTAAAAATAGTTGCCAACAAACCCGCCGATGCTTTTTTAGTTAAACCACTCTCCACCGTATAATGCACCATCCCACTCTGATCTGGAGAAAGATTATAAATTTCAAAATAAACGAATAGCGTATCATTCTTATGAAAAATATGGGATAGATTCGGATAGATGGTAAAATTATTCCGCATCAACTGGTACTTCTGCGGCCGATTTGAAATATGATCAGCCAGTACTACATCGGAAATGGATAGAAAAGAATCGGGAAAGATGGGTATGGAAATTTTCTGGCGGTCCACAAAATTTTTATCCAGAGTGTGATTCAGAATCTCGAAGGAATAGGACATTGTGCTGGAATCAGAATAGAAACTTAAACTGTTAACAATTTGATCGCGCTGGAATGAATCTGCTTTTAGATCTTCTTCAAAATCAAGTATAATGCGTTCGGCAGGAAGGTTTCCCGTTCCCAATGCAAATAAAGCCGCTGTAAATTTTTGGGTAGGATAATAGATTTCTTCTTCTTTAGGTAACCCGAAAGATAAATACCCTAAAGTTCGACGTTGGTCTTTGAAAAAATGAATCTGATAGGGAGCAATAAAAGTCCCTCCCGACAGCTTGAAATCAAAATGCTCTGGCAGTTCACTAAAAACATTCTCGGCCACCAATGAATAATTTATTGGGGTGCGCTCTTTAAAAATGGATTTAGAATCAAGACTGGGCTCGGTGAATTGATACATCCCATTCCAGAACTCATCTGAAAAACTCAACTGGAATTGCGGATATACCCAAATTTGCATGGGTGGATAAATCGCATCAAATTCCATTGACTTACCATATTCTATCACATATTGAGGCTTTCCATAACGGATATATGTTTTACCGCGATCAGTCTGCCAACCGGCAATCTTCAACTTTGGTACACTAAAGGCCAGATTCGCATAAGCGAATCGACCGAAATGTTCTAGCAATCGTTCATTTTCTCCTGTGAGGAACATCGGATCTTTGGACGACCAGAACACATTGATCTGCTCAGGCGAATCAGCCAGACGGCCGGTTTTTAATAAATATTCCGGGCTGTGAAACTGCCGATATTCCTCTGCATTCATCTTTTCCATAGCTACAGTAAATGATTGATAAGCATCCGAATATTGTCGCCTGGCTAAATAGGATAATCCCAGGAACAAATTTACATCCTTATCCTCTGGAAAATTCTTTTTCATTTCCAAAAACAAAGAGGTCATCAATATATATTCCTCCATGTCATAATAGAGGCTTCCCAGGATATAGGCCGCTTCACGATTTGTTGGATCCAGGCGCAAGGCTTTTCGCAGATAGCTGACGGCATGATCATAATCGTCCAGTGCATAGCGCCGATAAGAGAGGGGGATTTCGGTATCAGTATAACGATGGTAGTAACGCCGAACTTCCCGGGCATAGTCCGACCCCAATTCGACCATAGCTGGTACCAAGTTTTCATCTCTCTCCAGCGCTCTTAAAAAATATTTTCTTGCCGATCGGGATAGGTTCTGCTCTTTATATAACATTCCCAGCGCATAATTGGAGAAAGGGTCCTTGTTATGGCGGAGGGCGCTCTTTTCAATCAATTCTTTTCCGCTTAAAATATCCTCAATCTTCCCGGTGCTTATCAGTGTTAATCCCTTTAATATTCTGACGGTGGGATGTTCGGGACAATTTTTAAGCAACACTTCTAATTTATCTTTTAGATTCGAAAAATCTCCTTGAAGGTAATCTTTTTTAGCGGACTCTAATAAAGGTTCCTGACTGAAAACAGCAGAAAAAATAGTTGGAATCAGAAGCCACCCACCCAACTGTTTGAAAAATTTTTTACAGTCAAGGTGAATCATTTTTTATGAGTATCAGTGACGATCTTTTTTAGTTCATTTAACTTAATCAAGGCTTCAAGCGGAGTCAGATTTTCAATATTCACTTTTTTGAGTTCTTCTTCAACGGCCGATTTTTTCAAAAACTCAAATATATTTAACTGGCTTCGGTCGGTTGTTACACCGGAACGACGAGTAGCCAGTCGCGGGATGTGATTCGTTGAGATTTCGTTGGTTTCCAGATTATACAATACTTCTCGCGCCCGTTCGATAACTTCCCGCGGCAATCCGGCCATTTGAGCAACGTGGATGCCATAGCTATTATCCACTCCACCTCTTTCAATTTTGCGTAAAAAAATAACAGAATCTTCGATCTCTTTTACGGTTACCCGATAATTCTTTATTCGAGGATAGAGCATTTCCAGTTCAGTCAGCTCATGGTAGTGAGTAGCAAACAAGGTTTTGGCGGCCACACGCTTTTCGTTATGGAGGAACTCCGTCACCGCCCAGGCAATGGATAAACCATCAAAAGTGGAAGTCCCCCGACCAATTTCATCCAGGATGACCAGACTGCAGGGGGTGGCATTGTTCAGGATATTCGCGGTTTCCAGCATCTCCACCAAAAAAGTACTCTCACCAAAAGCCAGATTATCAGTGGCGCCCACCCTGGTAAAAATACGATCCACGATACCCAAATGGGCCTCCCGGGCTGGGACAAAACTACCACATTGGGCCATCAAGCATATTAATCCCACCTGCCGCAAATAGGTTGATTTTCCGGCCATATTTGGTCCAGTAAGAATCATAATCTGAGTGGTTTGATTGTCTAATTCCGTATCATTTTCAATAAAGGTCTGGTCGGGCGGAAGCAGTTTTTCTACCACCGGATGTCTACCCTGCTTAATAACAATTTTACTGCCATTATCCATTACAGGTTTGACATAATTATTCTGGACTGCCACTTCCGCTAAATTCGTTACACAATCCAGTTCCGCTATTAACTCAGCATTCTTTAAGATCTTATCCCCAAACTCTGTGATTCGATTTCGGATTTCCTGAAAAAGTCGATATTCTAAATCACAAATTTTTTCTTCGGCCCCTAAAATTTTGTCCTCATATTCTTTCAGTTGCGGGGTAATATATCGTTCACCATTTACCAATGTTTGTTTACGAATGAAATAATCTGGCACTTTAGTTTGTTGACTTTTGCTTACCTCGAAATAATATCCAAAAACCCGATTATATCCTAATTTAAGCGTTGGAATCTGGGACTTTTCCCGTTCTTCCTGCTGTAGTTTTATCAACCAATTTTTGCCCTCGCGACTGATGGTGCGCAATTCATCCAACTCCGAATGATAACCATCTTTAATGATTCCACCTTCTGTGATGCTCAATGGTGGATGATTGACGATTGCTGCTTCTAATAGATTGAACACTTCCCCCAACTCAAGTAATTTATCAGCCATGGTATTCAGCAGGGGATGATTAAGAGACTGCAATAATTTTTTCAATGGGGGTATCAGGCTCAGCGAATTTTTAAGGGCTATCAAATCGCGGGGAGTGGCTCGGCCAGTGGAAATCCGGCTCATCAGTCTCTCCAGATCCGACATCTCACTTAAGTTCTGGCGCACCTTACTTCGCAGGTCAGGTTGATGAAAAAAGAGATCGACTTTATTCAATCGTTCCTGAATGTGCTCCAGACGAATAAGCGGATGCAGAATCCAACGTTTCAACAACCTTCCTCCCATGGGAGTCACGGTCTGGTCTAAAATGGAAATTAATGTCCCTTCCGACCGTCCCCCGATCATACTACTGCTGATTTCCAGATTGCGGCGTGTGGTATTATCTAAAACCATAAAATCGTCCAGGGGCAATAACGAAATTTTGGTCAGATGGGAGATATTGCTCTGGTAATTTTCCTTTAGATAATAGAGAACCGCACCAGCCGCTGAAATACCGATTGTCAACTCCTCAATCCCAAAACCTTTCAGGTTCGGTGTATGAAAATGATCAATTAAACTTTCATAGGCATAATTCCGCTGGAAAACCCAATCGTCCAGGCGGGTAATCAAGGCGTTTAATTTTTGTTTAAACAGTTGGGTCAGTTGGTTTTGATTGCTACTTGAAATTAAAATTTCCTTTGGACCAATTTGCTGCAAATAATCCACCATTCGCTCCAGAGAAGTCTCGCTTACATAATATTCACCGGTCGAGATATCGCAGTAACCAAGTCCAGCGGTGCTTCCTTCTATTGTTACTGCTGCCAGGTAATTGTTGCTTTTGCGATCCAATAATTTCTCTGAGAGCGTCGTTCCTGGAGTTACTATTTCAATGACTTCTCGTTTAACCACCGTTTTTGCCAATTGCGGATCTTCGACTTGCTCACAGATCGCTACTTTATTACCGGAATCAATCAATTTGGGAAGGTAAGTATCAAGAGCATGATAGGGAAATCCGGCTAAGGGGACGTCAGCGGCTTTTCCATGGGAGCGCTTAGTGAGTGCAATTCCCAATATCTGGCTGATTTTTTTGGCATCTTCATAAAAAGTCTCATAGAAATCCCCCATGCGATAAAGCAGAATTTTATCTTTATGTTTGGCTTTGATGGCTAAATATTGTTCCATTAAAGGAGTTAATGGTGAAACTTTCTTATTCATCTATTGTTGAGTTCCATGATTGATTTCTGTATTTCAGGTAATAAAATACGGATGATCCGGGCGATTTTCAAATAAAGAAACACAGAACAGCTGTGACGAACTTAAAGAACCGCAGGCTTAATTTTTAGAGGAAATTATTTTAAAATTTTATCAATCGAAGGCTCAATGGGAAGGGTAAAATAGAAAACGCTTCCTTTATTTTTTTCACTTTCTACCCAGATATCTCCGCCATGCAGGTTTACGATTTCTTTACAAATAGCAAGCCCCAAGCCGGTTCCCGAAGATTTGGAAATGATCTCCGAATCCAGCTGCTCATATTTATCAAAAATGGCATGTATCTTCTCGGCTGGAATACCTGGTCCCATATCCTTTACCCCGATACGGGCAAATAATTTTTCCTCTTCCTTAATTTTTTTGGGAAAAATATCGGTAAATACCGTGATCTTCCCACTTTCCGGAGAGTGTTTCACGGCATTGCTGAGTAAATTATTTAGCACCTGTTCAATTCGAAGACCATCAAAGTAAAGGAGGGGTAAATTGGAATTCAAGCGGGTTTCCAGCACCAGCTTTTTACTTTTCACCAGGATGCGATGATTCTCTACTATCCTTTCAATCAGAGAATTCAGTTCACCAATCTTGGGTTCAATGCCAAATTTACCGACTTCTAATTTTGAAGCCACCAAGAAATTATCCACCAGATTTAAAACCTTTTTGACATTTTCCTTAGCAATATCCAGTAATTCTTCCTGCTCATGATTTATCTCCCCCACTACCCGGGTCCTGATGAGTTCGATGAAACCCTGGATCACATTCAAAGGAGAACGTAAATCATGTACGATCATGGAATTGAAATCGGCTTTCAACCGTTCCAATTTCTTGACCACTCGCAAGTCATTTAGAACCAGGAAGAATCCTTTACTTCCTTTTTGCTGGATAAAAGGAAAAGTGTATGTCGAAACAGGAATTATTTCTCCGGAAGTTGAAAGCAATTCCAGCTCATTACTCACGTTTGATTTCTTTTTTCGCTCCTTGGGTTGCAGGACCTGCTCTGCAAAATCAGCCAGTTTGCTTTTACTTTCGTCAGAAAAATAGCGGTTGATCGGTTGTTTGAGCAGGTGTTTTTTGGAGAGCCCAACTAATTTTTCAAAGGCTGGATTGACGTAGATAATATTTCCATCGGAACTACAGGTCACCAATCCTAAGGTCATGGTTTCGGCCAGGGTGCGGTAACGCTCTTCTGAAATCTGAAGGTGTTCATATAGAGAAGCATTTTCGATGGCGACAGCGGCCTGGTTGGCATAATATTCCAAAGAGATGACCTTATCTTCATTAGGCTTCAGGCGGTCAACCGGATCTCGTACCAATAAGAAGCCCAGACGATTTTTGCGAGATTCAATTGGAATTAATAACAAGTCCTGGTTATGCCACTCCATTGCTACAGCTTCCACATATCCTTTTTCATCAGATCCAATATCCAGGGGATTACTGTCATAAAAATAAGAATGGCTGAGCTTGCGGCAATTCAGCAAGAATTTATCCATTCCTTCAAAATCAATTTGTGCCTTAAAATTAAAGGGGACATCATCAACTTTGTCAAAGCCAACTTTAGTAATGGTTTTATAGTTTTTAAGGTAATCATCGCTTCGCAGCACGGCGATATCGTTCCATCCTAATGTTTTGCGAATACTTTTCGTGATGCGATCGAGTATATCTTCCAGATTCAATTCTAATTTGATATCATTGCCCAACTCAAATATGCGTGCCAGTTGCTTAAACTTAAAGTTTGCTTCTTTAACCACATAGGTATCTTCTAAAACCTTGGACAGGCGATCGATTATGATGGACAACTGATTCATATCCCAGGAGGTATAAGACGGTTTTCCCGGTCCCCGGCTGATAATAAACACTCCGGTCTGCTCATTCTGAATTCTTAAGGGTGCCAGCAGAATCTTATGAGAATCGAGTTTCCTGAAAATTTCCAAGGTCGATTCGGCCAACTGAGAATTCTCAAATACATTCTCAATTTGTACAATTCGATTTTCAGAAATAATTTTATCAAAAACCTGGTCCTTGGAAAAAAACAACATGGTTTTTTCCAGAGATTTCCAGTAGGCCTTTTCCTCGGTGGCATAGCTAAATTTAGGGAACAAGAAACCAAACCCACGATTCATCTGCCAGAAAATAGTATGCTCAGATTTGGTCATCGTATTGATTTTTTTACAGGCGAGTTGCAGAATTGAATCTTCTGAAAATCGGTTGGAGATCAATTGTTCGGTAAAATCATCCTTCTGATCCCCAGGTTTTTCCTGGAGTAAAAAATTATATAACTTTAATCCAAGTAATTCATTCATCTCACTTAAAAAAGAGGACCCTTTTTTCCCCTTTTTTAACAGACTTACCTGACCAACGACTATGCCTCCCAGCGTCAGATGGTTTAAGATAATTGGGTAAAAATAAATTTGCTTAACACCCCACCCCCATTCATTTAACTTTTTAAAAAGATTGGGATCCTCTGAAGCTGTTACCTGAAATTCCCGGGATTGTTTAATCCATACCGCCGCCAATTTTTCTAAGCTAGGAGTAAGGATGGCGCTGTTGCGCTGATGAGGTGGAATAAATTGAGTGAAATTCTTTATCTGATTCAGTTCCGGATCAGTTGAAAAAATAGCCAGATAATCATAGGGTAAGATTTTGGGTAAAAAATTTATTAAACGCTCAAATAAGGAAGCGATAGTGGATTCTTTATTAATAATTTTGGCACAGCGCAATAAATTTTCAGAAAACTCACGACTGCTGAATTGTTCCAGATCCGTTTTTTCTCTTCGCAACAGCGCTTTAATATTGTGAGCAATAAACTCTGGAGAGCTTTCCTCTGAAAAGATTAACCATTTATTTTGTTCACTCAGTTGAGTGATCCGACTCAAAGGAATTTGTTTGGAAAGAACAAAAACTACACCAGCGTCCTGTAAAACCGGAGAGGAAATAAACGGGATTAATTTCTCATTTAAGAATAAATCAGAGCTAATGTGAATAACAAACAAATGAGGTCGGATGCGTTTGACAAACTCTTCTATCTCTATAAGATCCGGGAAATAAAACATTTCCACATCTTCATACAATATATTCTTTTGAAGATAGGAAAATAGATCCCGAGTAGGTGAATGAATGACAATTCTGAGTAGTTTATCTTCGATCATTTATTGTTGATGTTTTTTTTGTCTTTTTAAAATCATTAAAATAATAATAAAAAATATTCCTCCCTTGAAAAAAATATACCTATCTTGGAACTGGTTTGATTAGAATGAATCCCCTTAAACCTCTTTTTTAAAATGGTGAATAAATTTATTAATGAAAATTGTCAGATTCAAATAATATGTTGATAATTATTAAGTATTTAGATAATAAATTTGAATAAGCCCCTCCAGCACCAGATGGGGAAAATATTCTTCAATATAGCGGGTTCTGGGTTGAATAATTCGTCCTAAACCACCGGTAGCAATTACCCGTGCTTTCTCACCCAATTCTTTGATAATTTCTTCCACCAAACCATCTACAATTTTAACAGTGCCTAACATGATACCAGACTGCATACTCTGTTCAGAGGTTCGGCCTATCACTTTTTCCGGAAACTCCAGAGCGATTTTGGGTAGTTTAGCCGCCCGCTGATATAAGGCCCAGGCGGTGGTCTCGATACCCGGGGAAATGATGCCGCCCAGATATTCAGCCTGACTATTTACCACATCGAATGTGGTAGCGGTACCCAAATCTACCACTACTACTGCCTGATGATATTTCTGATAAGAGGCGACCGCATTACATATCCGATCAGCTCCCACAGTTGAGGGATCAGCATATCGAATCTGTATTCCTAAATTTAATTTGTGATTAATAATCAGCGGTTTTATCTGTAAATATTTATCACACATTTTTTCAAAGATAAAGGTTTTATTAGGAACCACCGACGCTAACACCACACCGTGTAAATCAGAAAATTTCAGATGGGAAGATGTAAAAAAATAATCCAGAAAATTCATATACTCATCTTCGGTTCGTTCGGTACCGGATGCCAAACGCCAGCTTTTAAATAATTGGTGCTTGCGAAACACTCCAATTTCAATCTGAGTATTACCAATATCAATCGCTAAAATCATATTTTATCTTCCTCCTTAATAACCCATATCTCACTGCTACTAATTTCTTTTAGTTTACCGGCACTCTCCACTAATAAATGCCCATATTGATTAACCCCCTTCAAAATACCGCTTAATTTTCGTTCAGGAAAGTGAATAAGCACTTTCTGATTTAAGAAAAGAAGATGTTGTTGGTAGTGGTTAACCACTTCTTGAAATTTTACGGTCAGTGCTTTCTGATATTCCTGATGATAAAATTTTAAGAAATGAATTAGCAATTCTTTTATATCCCATTTTTTAGTAACCACCATGTTCAAAGAAATAGCTGATTTCTGTAGTTCTGGCGGGAAATCACTTCGCGATTGTAAAATATTAACACCAATACCAGCCACCATATAACTTACTTTCTGAGATACAACACTGCTCTCAAAAAGCAACCCAGCTATTTTCTTCTTGTTTAGCAAAATATCGTTTGGCCATTTTACCTGTAGAAGATGATGGACCGCTGAAGTGTTTTCCTGCAGAAGTTTTGATAAAAAATCACGTACCACCAGAGCCGCATGTAAGGTAACAAGGTTTAAAAACTGGCTCTCGATGCCGGGACGAAGAATGACAGAAAACCACAAACCTGATCCTGATGGACTTATCCACTGCCGTTGAAAGCGACCGCGTCCAGCCGTCTGCTCGGCAGCGGCGATCACTGTCCATTCTGGAGCACCAGACTGAGCCAATTTCAGGGCGGTAGTATTCGTACTGGCCAGCGAATCATACCAGTGAATAGAAATCTTGTTACCAGTACCTATCACTATGTTCCATAATTGATAACTCATGATATACTTATCGGTAGAACCTCACTCCTGGTTCGTCGCTTATTTTTATTGGCCTTTTTCTGTTTCGCTTCCAATCTGAGAAAAAAATTATATATCTGAAATAATATCGTATTTAAAAGATCCCAAATAATATCAGGTCTGGGTCAGGTATGAAAAAAGAAACTATATTTTTCACGTACTTCTTTCTGAAAATTTTTTAACTTCTTCGCCTTTTTAATCGAATCAATTTTGCCAGGCTGAATGACAACCGGCGTTTTTCCTTCATCCAACCATAAACATATGTTTTTATGATCGATTTTTTTACCCTGAAACAAAGTTATTTTTTTATTCAACCATCAGAAAAGATTTCAATCGATTTGAGAAAACTCATTGAAGCGACAAAAATTGTGATCAGGAATCCACCGGAATCGGCCAGAGAAATTTACCATGGTGAAGAAAGTGCTTCAGTTGTTCGATGCTTTGCGATGCTTTGCGTTCAACCGCTTCCCTGGTATTGAAAGCATTATGAGGAGTAAAAATCACATTTGGTTTTTGTGATAATTTTAAAATCGCTTGAAGTTCTTTTTCTTTAAACTTTTCATGCTGGCGCAGACCTACTGCCAGTTGGTTTTCAAAGGGAAAGACATCCATTCCTAAGCCGCCTAAATGTCCTTCCTCCATTAATTTTAGCAGATCCAGAGCCGGAGAAAATTCTCCCCGCGCAATATTGATGAAAATGACCCCGGGTTTGGCGCGTTTAAGTCGGTGATAATCGAAATAATTTATATTGTCTCTGGTGAGATTCATGGCACATACAATGATATCGGCGCCGGGCAAAGCATCCTGGATGGAGACATAGTCCACAAAATCATACTTTTTGACAAGATCAACGCCCCGCACCGTCATCCCTAAACCCTGGCCAATCTTCACTACCTGGGAACCAATATTTCCAACGCCGACTACCAGCAGGGTTTTGTGTTCACATTCTTGGCCAGTAAGGTTGTCCCGGTTGAACTCAGAAAAGTGAGCTATTTGTTGAGGGAGTTTTCTCAGCAATGCCATCCAGAGGAGCATGGCTTGTTCAGCCACTGCCCGGCTACAATAAAGAGGAAGGTAACCAAGTGCTGGTGGATGCTGTAGTTTGGAGTGAAAATCAAGTAGGTAATCATAGCCGGTGCTGCGGGTGAGAACAGCCGAGAGTTGCTCCGCCCATTCCAAGGGGATAACGGATTGGGTTCTCACACTGATTATCTTCGCGGGAGGTTTTTTATCCTTTTTTTCCTGAATTGTTTTCCAGCTGAATCCTGCTTTGATATCGGCTGTTAAATATTTCTTCAGGTTTTCGGTTTCTTCTTCAAAGGCCTCGTAGAAAAATACGTCAATCATAGCTGTTCAAAATTTAGGCTGCTCCAAAATTAATGCGGGGATCCGTGCGGCGGATGATGTCGCTTACACTTTCCTGATTAAATCCTTTAAACCCCTGGTCTCTTTGAATATTCTCCAGATGGCTCCCGATAGCTCCTTCCTTCATAAACACATTTGCCTGTTGCGGCTTTATGATTCCAGCCTTTCGCAACTGTTTTATTCGCTGTGGATCGACTTTCCATTTTTCCCCATGAGTAAAGGCTTGTTGGAGATATGAAAATTGACTGAAGGGTGGTAACATTAAAACTTTTTCTTCACGCAGGCGATGTTCCACATGAGCAAAGTTAAATCGAGCCGCTAAATGATGTAAACCAGCATCCAGAATGGATTCACCGTGTAAAGCACACCATAATCCCACCGTTCCTTTTTGTGACCGGGTAGGAAGAGGGCGTTTCAAAAAGTTCAATTCCAGTTCTTCCGGTGATAGATCCACATCAGCGAAAACCACCAAATTGCAGACTGGTTGTTCCAAAACCTGCGCTCCCCATCCCGCTTGTTTGCCAGCATAAAATTTTTCTCTCAACTGGAATCCAAAAGTTTTCAAAATCTGCAATAAAACATGAAAAGTCTGGCGAGAATTACGAAAGGTATGATGATCGTGATTGGCCCATCCCAGTCCAAATTTATCCTGCCGGCGTTTTTGAATCTGTCCGGCTCGGTTTCGAATGAGCCAGTACTCCCGCTCTGCCGCAAAAGCCAGCCAGGCAGCGGTATCAACTCCAATCTCCGATACCAGCTGTTTGGCTAATTTTAAAGTTTTTTTTACGCCTTTCATTGGATCTAAATAAAATCGAGGACGGTTGAACCATTTCTGGTACATCTGCAAATAATGATGGACATAATTCCTGGGCATAATCTGTGGAAGAAATCCTTGATATGCCCGGCGCTCTACCACCATAAACTTTTTCTCTCTGTCTTGCCAAACCAGCGCTTGCCGATAAGGACTTAAGGGACTTCCTTCAATATCAGTGTAAATTGAGAAAGCATTCAGGAAAACCGAAATATTTTCGACACTGATGGCCATCGCTGTCACTTTGCCCTTTGACCATTTTTTGGCGGGAGTAACAACCAATCTCGGAAAAATGGTTCGTGGATGGATGAAAACCTTTTTCCCTTTTTCCACCGGTTGTTTATGATTTATAAAACCCATACTTTTCAGTCTATCTAAAAATTCATCATTTCCATTTACCCCTAAATGATCAATCCAGTCCAATAAACGGGTGCTGGTATGATTTTTTAAAATTGTTTGCACCATTTTTACTTCAGGGAAATCGTCGATATACTCCTTTATCATTCTTAACAAGAACTTTTCAACTTCGGGATACTGTTCCCACATAAAATCAGAGTGGAGCTTACTCATAGATTTCCTTTCCGTTGTCTAAAAGTTAATTTTGCAAAAATTTAGGAACTTCTATTTAAATTAACAATAAATATATTTCACCGTACGAAATCATTATCTAAAAACAATTGTACAAACTTAATAGTAAGTATAATAAAAAATGAATATAAATTACCTTTGCAATTTTTTTGATTATAGATAGTTAAACCATTTTTAATAGGGTTATCGTTAGAAATACATGTTAACATAAGCTATCTCATCAACTACTGTCATATTTATTAGATTAAAATGTGAAATTGATGATATACACTTTTGCAAGTTAAGAAAGATATAGAAAGGAAGAAATCGATGACTAAAAGAAAAATCATTATCGTTATCACTACCCTCACTTTGATGGCAGTAGTTGGTTTTATGATGGCTTTTCAGCTGCATCAGAAAAATGAGACCAAGGTGGTTAAATCATCCAATAATATAAAAGTAGAAAAGGAGCAATCCATGCCAGATAAAATTGTAAAAACAGATGAAGAATGGAAAAAGATACTCACTCCGGAACAATACCAGGTATTGCGCCAGAAGGGAACAGAGTGTGCTTTTACTGGAAAGTATTATGAGTATAAAGGTAAAGGTATTTACAAATGTGCCGGTTGCGGTGCTGAATTATTTCATTCTGATACCAAATTCAATTCTGGTACTGGTTGGCCAAGTTTCTGGGCACCCATTTCGGAAAAGAGTATCGAATTAAAAGAGGATCATAGTTTTTTCATGAAAAGAATTGAAGTACTGTGTTATCGCTGTGGCGGACATCTGGGACATGTATTTGATGATGGACCGAATCCGACTGGATTGCGTTACTGTATTAATTCGGCGGCTTTAATTTTCGAACCAGTACAGGAGGACACTCCGGATGCAGAAAAATAAATTTTACTCTTCCTTCATCAAATTACTTTTCGTCTCTCTAATAACGGTTGCATTTTTATGGCAAATAAGTAAGGGCAGATGTCCCGTGCCTTAAAAGATGAGAACAAGTAAAGCACTCATTTGGCTGCCATATTTTTTAAAATTACCTATATGCGCAGGTGCTGAAGAAGATATTCCAGGTAGCGTGATTTAACCTGATGAGTGGCTAAGATTTGTTGAAGAGGAGGTAACCTTAAGATAACACCCAGTATTGCTGCCATGGCGCGGTGGCTAAAAAGGGCATGGTTATCAAAAATAAGATTCTGCAGCTTGCCCCGCTCAATAGCCATCACCACTACCCGGTGAAGGGAATTGAGAGGCGTAATGGTCCGCTGTGGACGAGGTTGTAAAAGAATCGCCTGTTTTTGACAAACCCGCTTGCAGATGCCACACCCCAGGCAGATCTCATCATTTAACTTTGCTTTCTTATGATGGGGATGAGCAGGCGAATTGGCCGAGACCAGAGTCATAGCTTCTACCGGACAGGCATCTACACATTTTCCACACCCATTGCATTTTTCTACCTGAATCTCTGGTATAAAATTGGTGGTATGAATCGGACGCAAAGCGCTAAAACGCCGCTGGGCAATCAATGCTTCGCAACAACATCCGCAACAATTACAAATAAAATTCACCCCTTTTCTGACATTTTCACCAAATTGCACCAAATTCCATTCATAGGCCTGCTGGAGAAGATCTAATCCTTCCGAGACTTCTACTTCCCGTGCGAAACCATATTTAATCAACGAGGCGGCGGTATTGTTAAATGTCATGCAGATATTTAGAGGAGCTTTACAGGCTCTATTCATATGTTGCATTTTATGACGGCAGTAACAAATTCCCACTCCGCGATGCGAAGCAGTTTTAATCACTCGCGAAGCCCGCTCATAGTCCATAACATACAACGCCTGATCATCGGCCAGTGCCGGTTCATGCACGAACACTCGACCAAGTTGAGTTTCTCCCCTGGTAAAAAGCGATTTTATAAAATCTTCTTCGACGTTGAGATACTGATAGAACAATTCTGACAATAATTTTTGATCAATATCCCCCCTCACTCGCATCATCGAAAATTCAAAAAATCCAGCCATGGGAGGAGGCAAGGTATAAACAGACTCTCCATTTTGCTGGATATCAAGCAGCAGAGCTTTGGAAGATAGAGTATGCAAAACTTTTTGAGCCGCGTTTTTATTCATTTTCCAAATTTTAGCCGCCTGAGTGGCCGTAAAAGGTTTGATAGGTAATTGAGCCACCAGAACAGCTTCTTTTTGCGTAAATAACAAAGAAAGAATCTTATAGAGAAGATCAGACGGAGGAGCCCCCTGGGGGAAACGATTCAATCTATTCACTAACTGCTGATAACCGGATCTCGCGGTATGATGAGCCATTAAAAGAGCCTTTGGTAAATATTTATGGTTGGAATATGATTAAATTCATTTTAAAATACAAGCAACTACATAATATTTTTTCAACGGGAAAGTCGATAACTAAAATAAGAAGTCAGCAATATGAACGATGAGATCATTGACATGCATGTGCACTTCGGTGCACCAGCCGACAAACCTAGTGGCTGTTATTGGTCGACTGAATTCGAAAGTACCGCGGCCTATTATGCCATGCTTTTTCTCACTCAATCTGTGTTTAAAAAAGTGGATATCAATCGAGTTAAAAATCATTTGCTGTATAAAATTCGATCCGCAAAATATATTAATAAAATAGTGCTTCTGGCGCTGGATGAGGTATACGATATGCAGGGGAAAGTCCATCCCGAATGGACACACCTGTACGTTCCCAATAACTATTTATTTCAACTTTCCAGTGAGGAACCAAAAATTTTGGTTGGCTGTTCCGTTCATCCTTACCGCAGCGATTGGGAAGAACAATTGGAACAGGCCATTCACCTGGGAGCAGTGCTCTGTAAATGGATTCCATCCTCGCAACTCATTAATCCGGCTCATCCTCGCTGTAAACCATTTTTTCGAAAATTAGCTGAACATCAGTTACCACTATTATGTCATGCCGGTCCTGAATATGCCATTCCAACTGCTAATAAGTCATATGAAGAATTTAATCATCCTCATCATGTGCAGGAAGCACTGGAAGAAGGTGTAGTTTTAATTCTTGCTCACTGTGCCCTACCTTATTTTTGGATATTTGATACGAATTACCAGCAGGATTTTCATGAGTTTTTTGATCTAATGGAACAGGCAGATACAAAAGGATGGAATTTATATGCGGATCTTTCAGCTCTGGCCACTCCCTTACGGGCACCTTACCTGAAGAAAATAATTAAAAATGTACCAGCCCGACGACTACTTTTTGGAAGCGATTATCCCATTCCCCTTTCGGAATTCACTTATAATCGCAGCCGAAATTTTTTCAGCTGGCTGCGTTTTTTAATGAGAGTGGCTTTCCTACAAAACCCTCTGGATAAAAATTATCTGTTAATGAAGAAAATGGGATTCGCTGAAGATATCTTCTTCAACGCCGCTCACCTGTTCTCCGGCATTAGAAGATAAGAGTATTCATTCTTCCAATATGTAAACTGAAAAAAGCATCTTCGATCAGAAAATTATTTCTTTTTCATGCCTTTTATTGTGAGACCAAATAACAGGGAAGAATAGCATAAAAGGTATTAAATGAAAATTTAGACTAACCAGAGTGGTTAACATATATGATGGCCATCAGGCAGAAAAAATAGCTATTGAATCTGGAAAATAATCCTATTAAGTTTTAAAAAATTTAAATGATAAATCGGTTTTACATTTGAATAACATCATTTAAAATAAAAAGTTAATGATATGGGATTCTGTAAGGAAAAAGTCGCTTCTTAAGACCATGCAGTGGATTCGACATTATTATAAGACATCGTCTTGTGTCGCGGTATTATCACGCCAACTTTTCTTTTTTTATCCAATACAATGATGTTTCATTCATCAACCAACCTGGTGAATGCGTAATGAATTTTTTAAAATAAATTTAACTATAGAGATGAGAAGGTTATGACTACTATTGACTCCACATCCGCTTCAATGGTTGAAGCCGCTTTTGAAAGCAAGAAGCTAATTGATCTGCTTGCACCTCCACAGGAAAAAATTAAGACATTGATTGTCGACAATTTTCCTGCGCTTGGTCATTTAACCGCTTTACGTTTTATCGAATGGGTACAAAAAAATCGAGGAGGGTGTATTTCGCTGCCTACCGGCAAAACACCAGAGCATTTTATTAAATGGGTAAATTATTACCTGCGGAACTGGAAAGATTCAGAAACAAAAAAAACCTTACAAAAATACGGAATTGACCCGGCTCTCGATCCTGACATGCGCAGTTTACATTTTATCCAGATCGACGAATTTTATCCCATTATTCCTCAGCAGCATAATAGTTTTTATTATTACGTCAACGAATTCTATCTGGAAGGATTTGGACTCGATCCCCAGAAAGCATTGTTGATTGATTGTTCCAAGATTGGTATTCCTGCCGGTGAAAACTTACATACCATCTGGCCGGAATTTAAAGTCGATCTCTCGCTACGCTATCGACGGGCGCATTCTAAACTGGAGGAGAAGCAGAAAAGAGTTTTGGAAGCTATTGATCAATGGTGCCAAGAATATGAGCAGAAAATTCGCGAACTGGGCGGTATTGGATTTTTTCTGGGAGGGATCGGACCCGATGGTCACATTGCCTTCAATATTCGCGGATCCGATCATCACTCAACGACTCGTTTAACTCCTACCAATTACGAGACTCAGGCTGCGGCCGCTTCTGATCTGGGTGGAATTGAAATCGCTCGTCAACGATTGGTGATCACTATTGGTTTGGGAACGATTACCTACAATCCGGAGTGCACTGCCATTATTATTGCGGCTGGCGAAGCAAAGGCCAAGGTGGTCGCTGATGCCATTCAACAGGAAAAGAATGTATTATATCCTGCTACGGCCCTCCACGGCCTACCCAATGCTCGTTTTTATCTCACAAAAGGCGCAGCGAAAAAATTAACAAATTACCAACTCTTGCAATACAGCCGAGCTACTCAAATCAGTGATGAACAGGTAGAACACATTATCATCGACCTGGCCGTAGCAAAAAATAAAAGAATAAGCGATCTCACGCTTAATGATTTTAATCAGGACCGCATGGCCGAACTCATTCTGAACAAACGTCAACAAACGCCAGCCGAATTATGTTCGATGGTAAGAAAATCGCTGATAGAAAAAATAGAAAAAGGAGCACAGTCCCTCTCTAATACCCGTTTTTTACATACCGAGCCTCACCATGATGATTTAATGCTTGGATGTTTACCCATCATTGTCAGACATATCCGCAATGCCACGAATACTCACTATTTTGCCTGTCTGACCAGCGGTTTCACGGCGGTTACCAATTCCTACATGAAAAATCAATTATCCATTTTACGGCAATATATTGACACCCCGTGGTTTGCGGAAATGTTTCGGGCTGGATATTTTGATCCGGATAACCAGATCGGTCGTAATCGGGATGTGTGGCAATATTTAGATGGGGTCGCCGCGGATAATGCGGAATTAAAAAATGAAGGAATCGCGCGTAGATTACTGCGGAATTTGATAGAAATTTTTGAAGAATCGGACCTGGAAAATATCAAACACCGCATCCCCGAACTGGAACATTATTTTGAGACTCAATATCCAGGCAAAAAAGATCCACAACATATTCAACGGTTAAAAGGTATGGGCCGGGAATGGGAAGCGGAATGTTTATGGGGATACTTTGGTTGGAGCGGTTCAAGCGTCTTGCACTTGCGCCTGGGATTTTATACCGGTGATATTTTTACTGCTGAACCTACCGTAGAACGAGATGTCCCCCCGATTCTGGAACTCCTAAAAAAAGTAAAACCGGATATCATTTCAGTGGCATTCGATCCAGAAGCCAGCGGACCTGACACGCACTATAAAGTATTACAAGCTATCAATCAGGCTTTAAAAGACTATCAGAAGAAAAGCAAACGGCACGATATTAAACTATGGGGTTATCGCAACGTATGGTATCGCTTTCATCCCAGTGAAGCAAATATTTTTGTTCCCGTATCACTCAATATGTTTTCCATCATGCAGAGTGCCTTCATGAGTTCTTTTATTTCTCAGAGAGATGCCTCTTTTCCCAGTTACGACCATGATGGTCCTTTTTCAGAATTGGCTCAGAAAATTCAGGTAGATCAGTATCAGAAAATAAAAATTTGTTTAGGAAGGGAATGGTTCTACGAAAATCCAAGTCCGCTGATCAGAGCTACCAGGGGATTGGTATTCCTGAAGGAAATGTCCCTGTCAGAATTTTATCAATCCAGTCGCGAATTGCGGAAGGCGTTGGAGAACCAGTGAGAAATAAGACTGGTAATTTTTATCAATTCCAAGGAATTTTCAAATATATCGTAAGCTATTCAGCAAGGTTTTCTACCATCCTGAAGCCACCGAACGGATTTCCGTCTTCCGACGGACCGTTGACCCCAGGTTCACTCTTCTCGGCCATGACTAAAAGAAATATATTCCTCTTGAAATATTTTAGCCAAATAAGATATTTATTTGATGTGAGCCACCGAACGGAATTGAATCACGTCAACTGACGGATCCGTCTTCCGACGGACCGTTGACCTGAGGTTTACTTCTGGTAAGTGTTTCCCAAAGGAACGCTCTACCCCGGGAAGTTTTGAGCTGCCTTTCACGTCGCATGGCTTCTGAACGAAGTGTATATTCTTCTTGATAAAATAACTCCCAATCATCCGAACGAGATGTAAAATATGAATACCCACTAATGTGCTCTTTTAATCTCCTCCCCATATCCGAGGTTTGACTAATGTATATCTTATTCAGTTTGACTGAATATAAGGCATATACAAAATATTTTTTCATGTGAGCCACCGAACGGATTTGAACCGTTGACCTGAGGTTTACGAAACCCCTGCTCTACCAGCTGAGCTACGGTGGCTAATAGGGCGGTGCAAAAATAGCTATATCTTGATTTTTATGCAAGAGATTTTCAGAAGATTAATTCAAAGATAATTGGGTGTTCATTTCTTTCGGAAGTCGGCTTTGCGATAATCTCCCCGCTAAAAAAACTTTTTCCCGCTTATCACTAAAATCATATATGGAATATAACAATCGACGACAACCAATTCCTTCTTCTGCCATTATATACAACTCCATCTCATCTCGATATCGTGCTAAAATCTCCTTCAATTCGGCCACTGTCATATTACGCTCCTTTTCCTTTTATCACTCAACCGCAAACTAATGATAGAGCAGACTTCTGATGATTTATTTTACTCAGCGACTCATATATTTTTCATTATTATTCATCGGTTGTCTTTGGCAATTTTTGAGCAAAAATATCATGAATTTAATCTCCCAAAATCAACTGAAATTTTAGAAAACCATGTATAGTTAAAAATCATACTGAATAAAAATGGTCGGTAGGAAGAACCACTTATGATAGATATAAGCCTCCCGGGTCGCTAATCGTCCTGTCACACTGCCCAGAAATCCACGACTCACTTCTACTTCACTGCCGAATCTCCAATGTGAATTCATCTTATAAGCGAGTTGTGGTTCAGCCTGAAAGGAATATCGGGTTCTGGCAATTTCGGGATCATCCGCTGGCCAATGAGAATTATTTATATCATTGATCCATAAATCCATAAATCCGTTTAAAACGAGTTTGTGATTGCACAATTCCCAATACCACACTACCGTGTATTGCCAGTTCACATTGAGCTTATATTCTTTTTTAAATAAAAATTCACTGGAGAGCTGGAATTTGCCAATTGCGATATTCCCCACATTTATTCCTGCCAACCACACTTGTTTGATGGGTTCACTTCCATCATCATACTGCACCGTAAAGTAAAACTGAAGTTGCTTTAATTGAATCAATCGAAAATATCGCATGAATTCAAAGTACACATCGCTCACTCCCCCGCTCTTTCGATAGTGGTCGAAATTGAGATCCAGGAAACAAAAAGAATAACCCAAACGGTCGAAGGCCAGAAATTCCTGGGTGACGGTAGGATGATCGCGGCGAATATCATAATGAAACTGTAGATTCAGTGAGGGAGCATCTGCCCAAGCTGAAGTCACCAACAAAAAACAAAAAATCGCAGAAGCAATGTTATTCTTTTTCATTAGGTAATATTTACATCAGCAGATAGCGAATGATAAACAAGACAGCGAACAGTGCAATGAGCCAATGCACTTCTTTTCTTCGTCCCGCTAAAAATTTAATGAGAGTGAAGGAAATAAACCCAAAAGCGATTCCCTCTGTGATACTGAAACCACTGAGCGGCATTACGACTATGGTTAGAAAAGCTGGAAAGGCTTCACTAAAATCAGACCAGCGAATTTTCGCCACGCTTCCCATCATCAGGCAACCCACAATGATCAGACTGGGAGCAATGACTGGATAAAGCTGTAATGACAGGATTCGTCCATCGCTTAATGCCATCTGATAGGTATAAGGACTACCGATCATGGCTACCAGGGGTGAAAAAAACAGGGCGATGATGAAAAAACCGGCGGTTACCATATTGGCCAAACCCGTTCGTCCGCCCTGTGAGATACCAGCGGCACTCTCAATATAGCTGGTTACAGTTGAAGTGCCAAGAATCGTACCGACCACAGTGGCAATGGCATCGGCTTGAAAAGCTTGTTTCGAGCGAGGTAAGGAACCATCTTCTTTTAGAAAGCCACCTTTTTCACTCACTCCAATTAAAGTTCCTAGCGTATCGAAAACGTCCAGAATAAGAAAGGTGAAAATGATTGTGATACCGCCCAAATTCAAAGCTTTGCTGATATCCAACTGGAGTAGAGTGGGTTTTAGCGAGGGAGGCAAAGAGATAAATCCCTGAAATTGAACAATCTTTAGAAAAAAACCTATCACAGCAGTTATGGCAATCCCAATTAAAATACTGCCTGGAACCTGACGGGAAGAGAGAATGGCAATCAAAATTGTGCCAAATAAAGTAAGCAAAACGGGTGCGCTCTTCAAATTTCCCAGCTTAACCAGAGAACCCGGTGCATCAACTACCACTCCTCCCCACTGCAGGCCTAAAAAAGCGATCAATAGACCGATGCCGACGGCAATTGCATGTTTTAAAGAATCCGGAATAGCTTTTATGATACCGCTAATCAACGGAGTAAATGAGAGAAGCATAAAAATAAATCCAGAGATAAAATTGGCTCCCAGCGCTATTTTCCAGGCATCGTTAGAGAATTCTTTTCCAAGGGTGAGCGTGATCAAAGGAACAGCCGCAAAAGCAAAGAAAAAATTATGTCCCATGGCGGGAGCCTGAACAATGGGATAGTTCGTCATGATTCCCATCAGCAACGTTCCGATCAGGGCCGATAAGCAAGTGGCAACAAACACTGCCCCACTATCCATTCCACAAGCAGCCAGAACTGCCGGTTGAACAAAGATAATATAAGCCATGGTCAAAAACGTTGTGGTGCCAGCTAAAAATTCAGTTTTAGGATTGGTATGATTCTCAGAGAGTTTAAAAATCTTTTCCAGCATCGCTGAGTCCTCATTGATGAACTCACAAAATATATGATCATGAAAGACGAATATCAAGACTTCAATGTCAGATTGAGCTCTCAGATTCCGAATCTTTTTGCATATTCAATATTCGCTGGATCTCATTCAAATCATATAATTTCCCTTTATCGAGACCCGGACAGATGTGCCGAAGCTGTTTCCAGCGATAAGGCGATTTCAGGTTTTCAGTCCAGAATGGAAAAGTACGACACTGGAGAGGACGCTTATCATAAATAATACACAGATTATCTTTTAGAAAAATGCAAGCGCCATCTTCCTGTTCCTTCAACCGATACCCATTGGAATCCGGGTGGCAAAACTGCTGTATAAATGAATCGACCCGCACATGTAAAGTCTGGGACATTTCAGATATTTCCTTCTGGGACAATTCCACTTTCCCGCCTGGCAGGCGACAACAGTTTCCGCAATGAGTACATTCAAAGCATAGACCCAGGGCATAGAATTTTTTTATATGATTCATTGCCAATCACACCTGTATAAAAACTTGCTGAATTCAATCCTAAAAATTACTTCTAACTTATTATCGACGTTTGATTTAATGAGGTAGTAATAATCACAAGTAAATTTTTCGTCATAAAAAAATCTACACATTCTCCTTCCAATAGATCCTATGAGCGCTGCGCCATCTTTCTTTTATATCATTGACAAGTTTAATCAACCGAACTTAAGGACACAATCTAGTTTTACATTTCTCAAATTTATCCTTCCACTCATTTATTTTTCTGCTTGAAAAAATCTCAGTTTTTTCGGATTTTCATGAATCAGCATCATCTCAAAAATGAAGGAGAGATAATTGATGTCAGAGAAACCGGTTCATAGCAGTGTGTTCCGCTGGAGACGCTTCATCAATTGGTTTCCTATGGGACTAACTTATGCTTTTCTGTATATGGGCAGATATAACCTGACCGTCTCCAAGAATGCCCTGGGTGACCTGATGTCCAAATCTGATTTCGGAATCATTTTTTTCTGGGGCACTTTGACCTATGCATTCTCATTTTTAATCAATGGCCCTTTGACCGATCGGCTGGGCGGTCGCAAAGGAATGCTGATTGCCAGCTTTGGAGCTGGAACCATGAACCTTTTAATGGGAATTTTTCTTTACTTGATGCTAATGCAACAGATTAGTGTACAATTCCTGGTGATAATCTTTTCAATTTTGTATGCCATGAACATGTACTTCCAAAGCTTCGGGGCAGTATCAATAGTGAAGGTGAATTCCCACTGGTTCCATATCAGAGAACGAGGAGTATTTGGTGGCATTTTCGGGATATTGATTTCCTTCGGGATTTATTTTGCATTTGATTGGGGTAATGCCATTGTTACCGCCACACAGGCGACTGTAGCCTCCGGCGAGCTGAACTGGCTCCAGGAAGTCCTCCGACATATGACCAGGGTGAAAGGCGATATGAACGAAACCTGGTGGGTATTTCTTATTCCCGCATTCATTCTGTATCTTTTTTTCTTCATCGAATATTTCATTCTGCGAGATTCTCCGGCCGGCGCTGGTTACAAAGATTTCGACACCGCTGATGCCTCTTCTGGCGAAGAACATCTGACGTTCAGTGCCATTCAAATCATTAAAAAAATCTTAACCAACCCCATCATCATTACCGTAGCCTTCATCGAATTTTGTACCGGGGTTCTGCGAAATGGCGTTATGCATTGGTATCTCATCTACACCAAGGAAAATTTACTACCAGCCGCTCAATTCATGCTTGACAACTGGGGTTTAATCCTGATGATTGCCGGTTCCACCGGTGGAATGGTGGCCGGATTTCTATCCGATAAAGTATTTGGCTCGCGGCGGGCACCAGTCGCTGCTCTACTCTATGGATTAATTTTTCTGTGCACGGTTGGGATGACTTTCTCACTAAGTCCCAGGTTGCATCCATTAATTCTAGGCAGCATGGTGACCCTCATTTCCTTTGCAGTGATCGGTACGCATGGCATGTTGTCTGGAACGGCCACCATGGATTTTGGAGGGCGAAAAGGAGCCGCTACCGCCGTGGGTTTAATTGACGGATTTGTCTATTTAGGCACCGGCTTTCAATCCATTTCTCTCGGTTTTATTACCGAATGGAACTGGGCTTTTTGGCCCATCTTCTTAATTCCTTTTTCCATAATCGGTTTAATCTTGCTGGTGCGAATCTGGAATGCGTTTCCCAAAGGGAAAACAACCGTTCATTAAAATTTTGAGGAGAAGATATGGATAGAAAAAATTTTGACATTATCATTTTGCTTGGTCGGCCAGCCGCCGGTAAATCAGAAGTAATTGATTATTTAAAAAAGACCCCGCTGGCCGAGCGACAAAAACGTTTTCATATCGGGAAATTTGAAGAAATAGATGACTTCCCCATGTTGTGGACCTGGTTTGAAGAAGATGCCATTCTGGAAAAAATTCTAAAAAAACCACGGCTATACACCGATCAGGAAGGATATTTTCTCTACGAATATTTATGGCATTTACTTATAGAGCGGATCAGTCTGGAGTATTCTAAAAAATTGCGTGATCATCCAGATTATCATTCAGAATTTACCAGTATCATTGAATTTTCCCGGGGGAGCGAACACGGAGGTTATAAAGCCGCTTTCCCTCACCTGTCGGATGAAATTCTTAAAAAAGCCGGCATTGTCTACATCGATGTATCGTATCAGGAATCGATGCGAAAAAATCGTCGCCGTTTTAATCCCAATCGACCGGATAGTATTTTAGAGCATGGCCTTCCGGATCATAAATTAGAGCGGCTGTATAAAGAAATCGATTGGGAAGAAGTGAGTGCGAGTGATCCGAATTTTATCCCGATCAAATCGCACAAAGTTCCTTACGTGGTTTTCAAGAATGAACCAGAGATCACCGATCAACCAACAAAGTTGGGCAATGAACTAGAAAAAATCTTGCAACGCTTATGGGATTTGCAAAAGAGTATGGCTCAATCTAAAAAATGAATATCAGATCGTGGCAAATAGCTGTTTTGTCTCCGTCGTGAAGAAAAAACCTTCACTAATTTTTTATTTGAAAATTCATAATAAATTAGTGAGAATCACATACCAGATATTCACTCTAATTTGAAATCTATTTTGCAAAGTAAAAACCAAACCAAACAGTACGCGGAGTAAGTCGTACGGCCGGCAAGGGTAATCGGATATAATTGAATTCATCTTTCCAGAACTTTATCAGATTATTTTGACCTGTAGGGATTTTATTCAAGTCAAAGTCCAGGCCCAGTATAAATTCGCGGTGTCCATTAAATACATCATTGGCAATACCCTGCACTCCATATCCAATACAGATTCCCCATGGACGTAACCAGGTGGGATAAGAATTTTTCCAGTGCGCTGGCAGAACATCATACACGTTCATGGCAAACCAAAAATTAAAACCCTCATAATCGTCCAACCAGCTTTTGCTGACGGAGCTATATTCCCCTCTTTTATATTGCGGAGACGGGTAATAACTTACTTTAAAGCGAAAGGCTTTTAACAGATCAGGATGGAATTGCTGCACGGCCGCTAAACTGCTTCCCAGGATGTTACCAATTAAATCATAATAACTGAATCCCCAGGCTTTATAAAATCCATCGGTAATTTCAATCTGCATCATCCAGATAAAACCAGTCAACGATCCCAGCCAGATGGAAGTCGGTGCCGAAAATCCACCCCAACGGTAAATTTTAGAGGACAATCGACTGATGTAATATGACTCCACCAGATGACCCACTTTATCGATTTGCTTATATTCCCGAATATCCCGTGGTCCTTCATGAAAATGAAAAGTAGTGGTCTGGGTATTATATTGTAGATCAGAAATTTTAGCATATCCAAAAGCATCAAAAACCAGGAAACCTCCTACTACAACGGACAGTCGTTTTAGCTTCACATCAGAAGTTTTTTTCCAGGGAGTGCCATCATCGATATAGGGATAATAATTTTCTCTCTCCGCGGAGCAGACATTATTTTCGATACCGCTACTATCAGCGAATATTGCCGATTCAGCAAATATATGGGAGAAAAGAGGGCTTATTAAGAGTACTATGCCGATCAAACTTAAAATTCTATTAGAAAATAAACGAAATCGTTGCTGCATTTTGACTCCTGGTATGGACGCCCTGTCATTTTACTTTTTCAGTAAAAAATCGTAAACCAATCTTCAGATCAATTTATCATTTTCTTGATGAAAATCTCAGCTGAATTTTTCGGTGACATCTTCCCCGGTTTTCTTAACAATGACCCGGTATTCGAATGGTCGCAAAGTCGGATCTGTTTCGGTATCTATTTTAATCCAGTATTTCCACATCAGGCGGAGACGCCGGCTTATGCGTTTATTGTTCAGATATTCAATCAATTGGGGATGAGCGCGGATGATAATGCGTCGATCATAATCAGTTGCCACATAGCGGCGAATGATGCGTTCCATATTCGCCAGGACTGTTCCGGGGGTTGGTACAAAACCAGTGCCTTCGCACAATGGACAGGGTTCATTTATATTATAGATCAGGCTGGGTCGGATGCGCTGCCTGGTCATTTCTACCAGCCCGAAGCGGCTGATCTCGGCAATCCGGCTGACGGCCCGATCATGGGCTAACTCCTTCTTTAACTCATTAAATACTTTCAACTTATTTTCTTCAAGTTCCATATCGATGAAATCAATCACAATCAATCCGCCAATATCGCGCAAACGCAGCTGGCGGGCAATCTCTCGAGCCGCTTCCAGATTAATCTTTAAAGTATTTCGTTCATGATCACGTTTGCCGAAATAGCGGCCGCTATTGACATCGATCGAGGTCAACGCTTCGGTCTGTTCAATAATGAGGTATCCTCCATTATTCATCCAGAATTTGCGCTGCAAGCTTTTTTGCAGTTCTGATTCAATATTGAACACATCAAAAATTGGCCGACGTGATTTAAAATATTCCAGGCGATGAAGCAGATCAGAGCCAACCTCTTTCAAATAGCGGTAGATTTCGCGATACATCTTTCGTGAATCTACCACCACTCGTTGCACATCAGAAGTGAATAAATCGCGAATAACACTGGAAGCCATTCCCAGATCTTTGAAAATAAGCTTGGGAGGCTGAGCATTTTTTATTTCTTTTTCAACCTTTTTCCAGGTTTTTAACAACTTTTGTAAATCATTTTTTAAAACTGTTTCATCTTTACCTTCTGCCACGGTACGAATAATGATGCCAAAATTTTTCGGTCGTATCTTGCGGGCAATGACACGCAAACGCTTCCTTTCCTGTACACTGGAAATCTTTCGTGATACTCCCACTCGATCCTGATTGGGAGCCAACACCATAAACCGACCAGGTAAAGTCAATTCGGTGGTGACCCGTGGACCTTTAGTAATGATAGGTTCTTTAATAATTTGTACAGCAATTTCCTGTCCGTTGCGCAGTAAATCGGCCGGATCGATATCATTCTTTTTCTGATTTTCACTTATCGACTCCACATCAATATCAGCAAAAAGCTGGTTGACTTCCTCACCGATATCCGAGAAGTGCAAAAAAGCATCCTGCTCAAATCCGATATCGATAAAAGCAGCCTGCATTCCTTTTACTACCCGCCGAACCCGACCCTTATAAATATCTCCAACCATTCGTTCATTATCTGGTCGTTCTACAAAAATTTCCACCAGCTTGCCGTTTTCCAACAGTGCAATTCTGGTATCTTCATTGGTTGAATTAATAACAATTTCTTTTTTCATCTTGTTTTTCTCCTGTTACCTCAATTATCCCCCACCGCTTGAATAACCTCAAAAGGATCGAGCACCTTATCTCCGCGCACAATATGCTGACCCGTTCGCTGAGTGTAAAAATTTCGGTAATCGATGCCCTGCTTTCCTAATAAGGCTTCCAATACCTCTGTTATTTTGGCCATTTTACCTTCAAAAGCCGACATGGTAACCATCAGCTTCTGATCCTTCAGCTTTATTTCCTTGATAAACGGCCGAATATCCACCTCTTTGGTTTCTTCTTTTAATTGACGTTGAATAATAATGCTGGATTGAGTTAAAAACTGCTCCAGCCATTCCAGTGGTATATTGATTCCACTTAAATCTGTTTCATACTGCAATTGATTGATGCTGGAAGAGAGGGAAGGCACTTTACTAAAAATGGTCTTCTGAGCTAAAATTTTCATTCCTGCTGGTAAGACTTCATTAAGTTTAAGCTGAAAGTCCGCTTCTTTCCCAATTTCCACCTCCACATCCAGATACTCCGCAATACTTCCCACTCCTACGCTTAAAGGTGGCCCAAAAGCCAGTCTGGGACGGGGATGAAAGCCCTGTGAATAGACTAACGAGATTTTGGCACGCCGCGCTGCACGATCAAACAAACGAACCACATCGAGGTGAGAAATAAATCGCAGTAAGCCAGTTTTGGTATAGCGCACCCTGATCTTCTTTTTCACTATTTGTTGAGGGATCACGCGTTTTTTGGTATATCGACCAAAAGAAGGAGTTCCAGTTTGAATCACTGTCGCCTGTTCACCATGGTTAGAGATCGGTGGTGTCGTTTCTTTTTTGTAGCAGGTGACCAACTGTTCAAAATCTTTCCGCTGCAAACCACATCCCAGGCAAACATTATCCCGACAATCGGAACTGAGCCAACCCTCATATGCTTTTATTTTTTCTTTTTCAAGAAATGTTTTATTGATCCCCATATCAATATGATCCCAGGGCAATGGCACTGAAATCGAGATCGGTCTTAAATATTTTTTCCAGTCGATACCACACTTTTCAAACGCATTTTCCCAATTCGACCAACGAAAGCCTTCGTTCCAACCGTCGAATCGTGATCCGCGGCGCCAGGCTTCCTCCAGTACCGGAGCTAATTCTCTTCCCCCTCGGGTAAAAACAGTTTCCAGACAACTGCTATACCCTTCCCGCCAGCTCACACTCACCCGCTCACTGGCCAGACGACTCACCAGATAACGTGATTTTCGTTCGATTTCTTGCGGAGTTTCCTGCCTCTCCCACTGAAAAGGAGTATGCGGTTTGGGTGAAAACGGAGAAATGGAAACATTGAACCGCACATCTTTAAACTCGTTAGCCAATTTCGTGCATTTATGGATCAAATCCACAATGGCGTCCAGATCCTCCTCTTTCTCGGTGGGAAGGCCGATCATAAAATAAAATTTCACCAACTTCCAGCCGCTTTGCAGAACCAGACGCAGGCTTTTTAATAAATCTTCTTCGGTGATATTTTTATTAATCACATTGCGTAATCTTTGACTGCCGGCTTCCGGAGCAAATGTAAAGCCCGTTTTTTTGAATGTCTGAACAAATTCGACCATTTCATTGGTCAGTCCATCCAGACGGAGGGAAGGAAATGAAAAACTTATTTTTTCTTCAGCGGAAAGCGCCTTCTCTTTCACCATCAGCCAGCTTAAATCCTGGTAATCGGAGGTGTTCAACGAAAGCAGGGAGATTTCCTCAAAACCGCTGGAGTGGATGGCCTGTCGGCTTTGCTGAATAATATCTTCCACCTGGCGTTGACGAAGCGGACGGTAGATCATCCCTGCATTGCAGAAGCGGCATCCTTCCGTACAACCACGCATAATTTCTACCGCCAGTCGATCGTGGGTAATTTCCACCATTGGCACCAGCGGTTTAATAGGATAATTATTTGGTGAGAGATTGGGCAACACTCTTTTAAGAATTCGTGGCGGGACATTTTCCATTTTAGGATAAATACGCTGAAATTCCTTAAACGAATCATATTCTACTTCATAAAAGGATGGCACATAGACTCCCCGGATGGTCGCCAGATCTTGCAATAGTTGAAAACGATTTTTTCCGTTTTGTTTACCTTGCAATAGAACCTGACAAATTTCCAGGCTGGCTTCTTCGCCATCGCCGATTAGAAAAGCATCGATAAAATCCGCCAGTGGTTCCGGATTCCCCGCCGAAGGACCACCCGCGATAATTAAAGGAAATGGGTGGGTACGATCTTTACTGTATAGAGGAATTCCCGCCAGATCCAGCATGTTCAGGAGCGTCGTGTAGGTAAGCTCATATTGTAACGTAAAACCAATCCAATCGAACTCTGAGAGTGGGGTGCGTGATTCCAGACTAAACAGCGGGATGTTTTTGCTGCGCAGGATTTCTTCAGCATCAAACCAGGGAGCATACACCCGCTCTGCCCATAGCTCAGGTCTCGAATTTAATATATGATAAAGAATGTCGAATCCCACATATGACATTCCCAACTCATAAATTTCTGGGAAGGCCAGGGCTATTCGCAGTTTTACCTGAGCCGGATCTTTCCGAACAACATTATATTCATTGCCCAGAAAACGACCTGGTTTATTTATAAAAGGTAGAAATTCTTTTTCTACCCTGGAGGTCAAATCCATCTTTTACTTTGCTAAAAAATATCAATTGGTTCATAAAAACGATCTCTCACACTGATTCAATCTCCGATTTCATTCCCCCGATCAGAGGAGGTGTGAAAGAAAATATCTAATTAAACACAGCCTGAATCTCCCCGACTTTTTCCGTCATCCCGAAGGTAATATCTGGATGAATCATTCCAGAGCGATCCTTTCCAGATCATTTTTGATGGCGCTTAAATTTTGGGAGCTATCGGGAATAACCAGCACTACATTTTCACCGGCCACTGTTCCCAGAATATGCTCATGATGTAACTGATCGATGAACAGGGCTACCCCTTTGGCCCGTCCGGTGATGGTGCGCACCAGAACCAGTGTCTCATTCTGGTAAACTCCTAAAATTTCCATACCAACTAATTTCCGAAAAGTGTGTCCCCCTTCCTCTTCGGAGATAGAATAGCGGTATCCATCGGCGGTGGGAACCCGGACGATTCCCATATTATGGAGATCGCGCGACAACGTGGCCTGGGTGGTTTTAAAACCGCGTTCGTGCAATCGTTTTAGAAGAATTTCCTGATTAGCGATTATTTCTGATTGAATAATCTGTTTTATTGTGAATTGCCGCTCTCTTTTTTTTGCCATAGAAAAGCTCCCGCTTTTATTTTCATCAGCTATAAACCAGGAGATGGGGTCTTTCCCCATCTCCTGAATATCGGCTAATTCTTACCTCGTAAGGCAGCCTGAGCCGCGGCCAGACGGGCAATAGGAACACGGAAGGGTGAGCAACTCACATAATTCATTTTAATACGGTGACAGAATTCTACTGAAAGCGGTTCACCTCCATGTTCACCACAGATTCCAATCTTTAAATTCTTACGGGTCTTCCGACCTTTTTCTACGCCCCATTCCATTAATTTTCCGACCCCTTCCTGATCAATCGTTTCGAATGGGTCTTTGGGTAGTATTTCATGCTCCACATAATACGGCAAGAACTTTCCTGCATCATCTCTGGATAACCCGAAGACGGTCTGGGTCAAATCATTGGTACCGAAGCTGAAAAATTCTGCTACCTGTGCAATTTGATCCGCAGTAATGGCCGCGCGTGGCAATTCAATCATCGTCCCCACCAGATAATCTACCTTAACTTTATATTTGGTAAATACCTCTTCCGCCACTTTTCTGACCAGCTGTTCCTGCGCCCGCAGCTCATTGATATGACCAACCAGTGGAATCATAATTTCCGGTTTCACATTAATTTTTTGCTTCTTCACTTCACAGGCGGCTTCCAGAATAGCCCGCGCCTGCATCTCAGTGATTTCAGGATAAACAATCCCCAAACGGCATCCGCGATGACCCAGCATGGGATTAAATTCATGTAACGATGCTACTTTAGTTTGGATTTTCTCCAGCGGCACTCCCATCACATTGGCCATCTCCATTTGCTCTTTTTCTTCATGGGGTAAAAATTCATGAAGTGGTGGATCCAGCGTGCGAATAGTAACTGGTCGATCTTTCATTACTTTAAAAATTTCGATAAAATCCTGTTTCTGCATAGGCAGGAGTTTATCCAGTGCTTTGCGGCGTCCAGCTTCATCATCGGCTAAAATCATTTCCCTTACCGCAATAATCCGATCTCCCCCAAAGAACATATGCTCAGTGCGGCACAAGCCAATTCCTTCGGCACCGAAGGCCAGGGCATTGGCAGCCTGATCGGGCTGGTCAGCATTGGTTCGCACGCCCAGCTTGCGATACTCATCCGCCCAGTCCATAATCTTCTTATAGGTGTGATAAGTTTTCGATTCCCTTGGTTTTAAGGTCTTGTCAATCAACACCTGCAGCACATCAGACGGTCTGGTTTCGATTTTACCTTCAATGACCTCACCGGTTGAGCCATCCAGGGAAATCCAATCACCCTCCTTGACCACTTTGCCGTTTACTTCGAACTGACGGGTTTTATAATTGATGTTAATAGATCCGGCGCCAGCCACGCATACCTTCCCCATCTGTCGCGCAACCAGAGCGGCGTGAGAAGTCATCCCACCACGAGCGGTAAGAATTCCCTCGGCGGCATCCATACCTTTAATATCTTCCGGACTGGTTTCGATACGGGCTAAAATGACCTTTTCACCGCGTTTTCTCCATTCCACGGCATCGGGAGCATTAAATACCACTCGACCAGTGGCCGCGCCCGGTCCGGCATTCAATCCTTTGGCCAACAATTTACCAGATTTAATAGCCGCTTCTTTCTGCTTCATATCAAACACTGGCCGCAGTAATTGGTTGAGCTGATTCGGTTCCACTCGCATTAACGCTTCTTTTTTGGAAATCAGGCCCTCTTCCACCATGTCCACTGCAATCCGGAAAGCTGCAAATCCGGTTCGTTTGCCGGCGCGAGTTTGCAGGAACCACAAACGTCCATTCTGGATAGTGAACTCCATATCCTGCATTTCTTTATAATGCCTTTCCAGCTTATTAAAAATTTGTTGAAGCTGTTTGTACACTTTGGGCATAATTTCTTTGAGCTTGGTTAATTCCTGAGGAGTACGAATACCTGCCACCACATCTTCTCCCTGGGCATTAATCAGGAATTCACCGTACATTTCTTTTTCACCGGTGGCCGGATTGCGGGTAAATGCTACACCGGTCGCACAGTCATCCCCCATATTACCGAACACCATGCTCTGAACGTTCACGGCGGTTCCCCAATGGCTGGGAATGTTATTCAATTTACGGTAGACAATGGCTCGCTCATTGTTCCAGGATTTAAATACCGCTCCAATCGCTCCCCACAGCTGTTCCACTGGATCTTCCGGAAAGGGATGTCCGGTTCTTTCCTTAATCGCCTTTTTGAATTCCTGCACCAATTCCTTCAAATCTTCGGCGGTGAGTTCAGTATCATAATGAACACCGCGAGCTTGTTTTTTGGCTTCTAAAATTTCTTCGAAAGGATCCACATCGTCCTTGCCCTGTGGTTTCAAGCCAAGTACCACATCACCATACATGGCCACGAAACGGCGATAGCAATCATAAGCGAATCGAGGATTATTCGTTTTTTTGATTAATCCCTGCACTGTTTGGTCATTCAAACCAAGGTTCAGAACGGTGTCCATCATTCCTGGCATGGAGCTACGAGCACCGGATCGCACCGAAACCAGCAATGGATTATCCGGATCGCCAAATTTAGCTCCCATTGCTTTTTCAACCTTCTTTAAAGCGGTATTCACTTCTTTTTCTAACTGACGAGGATAGCGGTAATTATTCTTATAATAATAGGTACAGACCTCTGTGGAAATGGTGAATCCGGCCGGAACCGGGATTCCAATATTGGTCATTTCAGCCAAATTGGCTCCTTTGCCACCCAAAAGGGCCTTCATATCTTTCGTACCTTCTGCTTTACCGTTACCGAAAAAATAAACATACTTCACTGGCATACGACAATCTCCTTATTCATTTTTTCACCTGATGAATGTTTTTAATCTATTCTCTTTTTACATATTTATGCAATATTTAAGTCGGTAAATTTAAATAAATACCGTAATTTTTCCAAGATAATAAAAATTTCCTTCTCAATGAAAATAAGAAGAAGTTGAAACAGATAATTCATTGAATAACTGATATTTAAGATACTCCAACAAAGTAGGTAAACTTAATCTGCATTTGGAATATCGAACCCGATTTTCGAAAAAATCGATTCAAGACAAACCTATCATTTTTTATTAATCGGTAATTTTATTCGGTAAAATGTACCGAACGGAAGGTCCGTCAGAAATTTTCTCCTGGTGTAATAAAATCTATTATGGTGAGGTATGAACTAACTTCTTCCAGTTAGTTCTATTAAGGCCGAGCATAACAATAGCGGCAATGATATTTGCATACAGTTTTAATATAATCTCCGATATCAATCGAATGGGTACAGCCACAATCTGATCGAGTAGGAGTAGACTTTTCGCTCACCCGTTCCGATCCAAGCTGATTTAAGAGACGGCCATCAATACAATGACCTTTTTTGATTCCTTCCACTTGTAAAAGCACGTCATTCGAACAGCTGTAGATGTGCACCCCATACGTTGCAGCCAGTTCTACCATTTCTCGCAAAATTTCGAATTTTACCCGGTTCTCGATTTCCACCCATTTTAAAGAAGGAAAAGACTTAGCTCTTTTTATGACTTTTGGATAGAGGAAAGCAAAGCTGGTATAACATCGGGTAATGCCAAGTCCATTGATTTCCTTCAGGTATTTTGCAAAGGTTGCTGGATGATGATTGGTTTCCAACCGACCCTCATAATTGAAAAACACCAGCGGATCATAGCGCCAGATAATGACTTCAGGTCCAAAGAGAGTAACTAATTTTTCCATTTGTTTAATAGCCTGGTGAGGCGGAATCATATCCGGTTCGATAATTTTTTGTGGCGGATTGATGGTGAAGTGAAAAAACAACCGGTAGGGTTGAAAAAAATGATAATTTTTTAAAAACACCTGGTAATTGCGTGACCAGAAGACCAGCCAGGCTACGTCCTGGGGATCAAGTGAGACTCGTTTTACTTGTTTTCGATTGAAAGGATTTGGGACATCGACAAATTTTTGGGTTATTCGTCTCATAAACCATGGAAGATAAAAAGCGGGAATGTCAGTTCTGCGACTGGCTGAGATGACCTGTTTCATGGTAAAAAATTTGGTGCATTGCCTTCTAAAAGGCAAGCGAAAAGCAAAGGGTATCGGATTGCTTGGTCGACTAAGGAGTAATGCTTTGTCAGATTGCATTGTTGACCGAGGGTCGACTCGCAATGACTGGAGGGCGCTACCCTTTGAAAGCCTCTACTCTTTCCTCCACCGATGACTCACCTCATCGCTGTGGGGGAGCTTAGGACGCTGGTTGATCCGTACTTGATAAAGACAAATTCTTCAAGCTTGTCGCTTAAAAACTTTTTCATTCCTTTCGTTGGAAACCTATAGAACGCTTTATAGGTTCAGGAGACTTCATTAATTCACGAATGGTATCAAATATCACCTTAAATTTAGCATCATACCTCATTTCCAGCTCAGCAAGCTTTCGGGCGAGTTCTTCATTAGATGCTAACCAACCACGTAAACGAACAAATGTCCTCATAATTTCTATATTCACCAAGATAGCTCGTTTACTCTTAACAGCACTGGACAGCATTGCAACTCCTTGTTCAGTAAAAGCATAAGGTGTGGCCTGGCGAAGACCACCCCAACTTGAAGTCACAATCTGTGATTTCAAGTTTTGAAACTCTTCGGAACTCAATTGAAACATGAAGTTCTCAGGAAAACGATCCATGTTTCTCTTTACCGCTTGCACAAGTACTCGAGGTGAAACCTGATATAGACGGGCAAGATCAGTGCTTAGCATGACCCTTTCTCTTCGTATGATGAAAATACGATTTTCGATAATTCCACCAAGAACCGGCGTTGCTTTCTTTTTCATTTTTTACTTTCCTTGAATTTTTTTCTCATTGGCTTAGATTTTTTTATCCTATCCGAATAAAAGAATTAAAGTGCCTATTACTCTTAAAAAGCCATCGCAGCGATGCCACGCCAGTAGTTAAAAAAACCTTATATCATCACAATTGCGTAAAAGCAATTCACAACTGATCATATAAATCATGCCATTTCGGATTAATAGATTGTATTAAAAGAATTTTCTTCCGTCTCGAACCTGCTTTTATTTGCTTCTCACGGGCAATCGCGGTAAGGGGACGAGAATATATCTCAAAATATACCAGTTTTTTAATATTATAACGTGAGGTAAAACATTTGTTTATCTTGTTTTTATGTTCTAAAACTCGTCGCTTTAAATTGTTCGTTACGCCGGTATATAAGACTGTATTATGGTAATTCGTCATGATGTAAACAAAAAATTGCCTTCTCATCTCAATGGCTCCTCTTTTGAAAAAAGGATGAACGGATTGCTTCGTCAACCTATGGTCGACTCGCAATGACGTAAGGGCGCCACTCCGTGAAAGCCGCCACTCCTCCCCTCCCGACGCCCCAACCGTCAAAGGGAGCACCAGCGCCTCTTACTAAACACCGTCGCTGCAAGGCCACTCAATAGCCGAAGCAGAATACAATCCACGTGAAACGGATTGCGTCGTTAACCTATGGTCGACTCGCAATGACGTAAGGGCGCCACTCCGTGAAAGCCGCCACTCGTTCCCCTCCCGACGCTATGCTGTTCTGTTAAATACGATAATACAAATCATTCCACTTCGGATTCTTGGTCTCAATCAAATGAATCTTGTACTCCCGTGGCCCGATCTTTACCTGCTTTTGACGATATATTGCTTGAAAAGCATCAGGATATACCTCATAATAAACCAGCTTATTGAGATTAAAACGAGTGACAAAATCGTTGATCATCTTGTTTTTATGAACCAACACCCTCCGCCGCAAATTTTTTGTCACTCCCGTATAAAGAATACTATTCTGCAGATTGGTCATGATGTATAAATAATATCTTTTCTTCATGACATCACCTGTAATCCGTTTTTCCTTAGACGCTCCTTAATTATTTTTGCTCAACAGAGGAGATATTCCATCATTATCCGGTTTTATATCGGGTCATCAAATGGATTGACCAGATCACTCGTGGTCGATGATAAAATCCCCTCCCCAAAAATCGTGCTCGTATCCATTTGAGCTTCTTAATGGATACGAGCGCTTGAACTGCCTGGTGCGCCAGCCAGACAGAAACTCCATCTTCCTGTAAAACTTTTTAGCTGTCCTATTATTTGAGCAAAATCATTTGTAATGTTTGACTCAGAAAACCGGCTTTTAGCACAGCATAATAATTCCCTGCCGGCAAAGAGTTACCTCCATCATCAGTCCCATTCCACTCCAGCGAATATGATCCCGATGACAACTTCCCCTGATACAAAGTTTTCACCTGCTGACCGAGAGCATTATATATTTTAAGAGATACTTCACTCATCTCTTCATCCAACAGTGGAATATCAAATCTGATAGTAGTGAATGGATTAAAAGGATTTGGATAATTTTGATACAGCACCATTGAGCGGGGCAAATTCGAGTTCCCGGAGTTCGTTATTTCCTCTCCCCGGGAATGTGGAGTGGCACTCAGAGGTCCATGAAAAGTCTTTTGTCCATTCAACGCCACATCTACCAATTGATACCAGTAGCAAACTTCATTCGCCACCAGGCAATCTTCAAACATATAGACTGTGCGGGTATTGGCATTCATTTGACCGCGCAGGGATGGATTATGGATATAGCTGGATAACAGAATATAGGACCCATCGCTTGCACTGCTTCGCAGAATCTCGAAGCCGGCATTATCTTTTTCACTCTCAGTAATCCACTTGAGAATAACTTTTCCATCCCCCGCCCTCGCCGAAAACAAAGATAGTTGTACAGGCAGCGAAAAATCTCCAAAAGTAGTAAGATCGAAACGATTAACATCATCACCCATCCAGTTCACCTTGTCACTTATTGCCAGGCGAGCAGCGGTGGGCGTGGGAAAATTAGTGCCTCCGCCAAATTTTACATTGTCAAATTCCTGCACCGCCACAGCCGTTTCGCCATTCACCAGACCGGCTGGAAGCGCCGAGGTATTGGTACTGGTGGCATCATCCTGCCACACTCCCGGCCCGGCGATATTTAAAGCAAAAATCATCTGCGGTGAATTCTCCTCACCCTGATAAACCAGCAATTGATCACCCGTAGAAGCCAGGGCAAAACTGCCTGATGCAGTGAAATCAGTTGGATGCTGACTGAAAACAATTACCGAGCCTGCTGAGATGATTTGCGGAGCAGTATAGGTTTGAATCCCCTCTCCAGTGCGAAATCCACCAGCTGCCAGCCACCCATTATCGGTAAACTTGATCACCGTACCTGCCTCAACTTCTACCAAAAACAAAAAGGCGAAGTCGTCCGGGTTATCGCAATTGGCACCCAACAAAACGACATCGCCTGCTGACAGGATAGTCTGTGAGAATAATGGAGAAATAAAAAACAGACTGACCAGAAAAACCGTATAAACGGACTTCATAAAAACCTCCCTTTGTTAAATGGTTAAACAACACCCCAACTCCCGGGGCATTTTTAACAATTAATTTTTGATAAAGAACCAACTCCTGATTCTTATCTGAAGGAGAGCTTAATAAAAAAAGAGGAAAATGTCAAGAGGAAAATTTAGGAGGGAGTGAGAAAGAAGAAAATAGAGGTAAATTATGGAATAACGGCATACGGATAAACGGTATATCGGTGTACCGTCAAAGAGTGAACTAGCAGGAAGGACGGAAGGTGGGATAAGACGTAACTGTGAGAAGGAATTTATATCAAGCGGATAAAAGATAAGGGTGGGAAATTAGTTGCACGAATGGTTAAGGTTATGGACTTTGCGGAAATTTGAATTGACCGCTAAGCAGCAAGTTTATTCCAAGAGAAATGGTGAACTCAGAATTCTGATTCAGGCGATTGAGATAGTGATTCGGATCCTGATAAACCTCAATTTTCAGAAAAGCATCCAGCCAGTAGGTGAAAAAGTAGCTCAGGTTAAAAATATTCACCACATTATCAGTAACTGGCGGTATGGGAAAAGGATTTTTTTGTAAAAGATTCACGTCGGTCAGCTTTACATTTCCGTATCGTCCATAGATCAGCTCATTCTGGAGGAACAGGGGAAAAAATCCCCAGAAACCTAATCTGAAATTTACTTCTTCACAACTGGCACACGGATAACCCAGACCCAACTGCCGATAATGGTAATTTTCATATGTCCAGCGTGATTGATAGGTTTGATTCCACACTCTGGTGTAGCCTAAATCAACATTCAATCCTCTCAATAGCAAATCACCCGCACGGATTGAAAGATACATTGCCAATCGATCGTCAAACCGGGCCCGATCATTCTGCCCTGGTTCATTATTTACGATCACATCATCAATAAAAAATTGACCGTAGACAGTTGCTTTCTTAAAGGGTTTATAGAAAACATCCAGCGTCCAGTTGGGATTGCACTGTTTTTTATCATTGCGTTGTAACCCATAGTAGAAAGTCATTGGATTAAGGAAGGCAAGATCAGCATCGCGATCCGGTCCACCATAGAGAGCCATTTCGCTGAGACCGATCTGCAGATTATTCCTGAGCCTCAAATCCAGGCGGTGTCCGACTAAAAATTTTCGTGATTTAAGATAATAGGTCAATGAGTCGGGGTTATCAGGATTATTTAAACCCAGAGCATTCACATCTTCCAGTCGGCCATAGACAACAGAGAGTTTTAGCCAGTTATTTTGATAAGAAAATAACAGGTGGTCATAACTGTAGGGATAATCAGATAGCAAGAAACTATAATGATTAATAGGTCCCCAATTGCGTCTCATTCGTCCGAGGAAAAAATCGAAATTTTTAAAATTGATATTCATATATGCATCGTTCACTCTACCCCACAACCAGTGTTCCGCTTCCGATAGATCCCCGGCATAATAGGGATCAAATTTATACTCATGATCAATAGTGGTACGATTGCCGAGAGTGATATACGGAAAAATTATATGAAGTCCACCACTGGCCTGATAGCGGTTGAGGAAAACATCACTTTGATATTTTCCTTTGTCCGAAATCAATAGTTGTCCGGAGAGGCCGCCATTCTTGAGATCACCATAATATCTTTCCCAGTAATGATGAAAAAAGCGTGGTGGTTTCTCATCCTCCGCGAAATAATCGCTTTGATAAGGTTGTAAAAACACAAATTGAGGTATTTGCTGTCCGGCGTTAATTTGATAATCGATGAATGAATACTGAGTCGGGTCCAGGTAGATGTAGGTAATCGGCCCCTGAGCAAAGGAAGGAGAAAAAAGAAAAAGGAAAATAGAAAAAAGGGATATCGTTATAGCCTGATGAGGATAAAATGACATGGTAAAAAATGGAGTAAAAAGATGAAAGATGAAAAAGCTTATATCAAAATAAAATATAAGAAATTATATCATGAAATTTTCAGTGCATATATATACTGTATTTAATACAAACCCCAACACCCTATCTTGTATCTTGTATCTTGTATCTTGTATCTTGCATCTTGTATCTTGTATCTTGTATCTTGTACCTCGTATCTTGTATCTTGCATCTTGTATCTTGTATTCCGGCTTCACCGACTTCTGGCTTTCTTAAAAATAATATTATAGAAGGCTTTGGTAAAATAGCGGATATCGGTGAGGAGGGGATGAGCCATTTTCTGTTCCAGGTACTGTTTTTCAGAAGCCACAATTTCCTCTAAAGAATTCGGCAGGTCGGCATAATAGGGAGGAACCAGTCCTGGTTTAAATTGAATACGCAGTTCCTGGGCTTCTTTGGGATAGAGGCTAAAATACTGATCACTCAGTGCTCGCACGCCCACTAAATTCACATCACCCCGAAAGTAATTAATCAATTGCGGAATCTCATCTAAGAAAAATTTTCTGAAAATCTTTCCCCATTCGGTCAGCCGAAAATCATCTTTAAACTTTCCATTATCCTGCAAATTATTATGTTCAAACATGTATTCCTGCAGATACTCTGAATAGGGATACATGGTGCGAAGTTTATAAATGTGGATGACCTCACCGCGATATCCAATCCGTCGCAGTTTAATCACCGGTCCATAAGAAGGATTGCGATCGAAAGAAGGCGTCTTGACTTTCCGGGCAATATAGAAAAAACTGTTACCGATTTCACGGCAGGCAAGAACCTTGAAGCCGCAGAAATAGAGGCGCCCTAACACCTCGGCGCGGGAGATCACTCGTTTTCGTCCCCGGGTAAAGGTAAAGTAGAGTCTCTTAATTCCCGGCAATTTGGGTAACACCCGGGCATAAAGAAAATTGAAAAAGTAAAAGAGATCGGCAAAGATCCGTGGATATTTCTGATAGAAGTGGCGTCGATGGGTTTCAATGGTATTAGCCTTCCCAACAAAGTATCCCCCATTGAAAAATTTTTTGTGCACCTCCAGAAAATAGCGGTTGATATAGCGAAAATCATTCACCTGATGCAAATTGATGAACAGATCCAGGGTATTATCATCGATATTCTCCACATTGAAAGGAGTATGGGTATCTAAAACCAGAGTTTCCATTATATCAATCTGATCGAGATCGATATGTTCATTGATAAAATCAAATACACCGGGGTATTTTTTAAGATATCGCTGGTGCAATTTTTCTTTAATGGGCCGTACGGGTTGGTTATCGTGTGTTCGGCCATTCCGTTCATGAATTTCCAGCCATTCCTGCCGGATCAGTTTCTGGACTTCATCAATGCTTTCGATATCATGATGAAGGGCTTGTTGGCGGCGCAAATAGAAATAGAGAGAGATAAAGATCGCCTCGGTGATTACCAGCAAAAGAAAGGTGCCAAATATCTGCAGCCGTGAATAGAAGAAGAGCCTTAGGGCAAACACCATGGCAGCCCAGGTAGCAACCATCAGTAAAACGGCTCGAAGATAGGGGGCAAAGACATAGAAATAATTGCGATAGGTGCGCCATTCGAACTTACGGGTGAAAATGCCGGTAATCAGCCACAGACCAATAATCAGTAAAAATATTTTTTCATATTCTTCGGATAGTGAAAAAGTGGCGCGCTTATAATAATTCAGAGCAAAAAAGGAGCAAGTAAGTAAAATAAAGTCGTTTAGAAATAAAGATAATTTAAAATTTTTAACAGACGGTTTTTCAAGTCGAGAGACAGCTGATTCTTTTACAAATTCCTTTCCACCCAGTAAATAATAAGAAATGAAAACAGCGATTTCAAAAACGGTTAAGAAAGCAACCGTGCCGAATATCTGCAGACGGGAAAAGGCCGGCAATCCCCACAGAACAATGAGCAGAGATAATGCATAGAGCAGAAAAACATTATTCCTGATTAATAAAAAAATACCTTTACTCAGATTCTTATATCTATCGATAAAAAATTTCCGGGTCAGCAGTGAAACAACCAGTGCCAGAAAATTATAAGCCAATAACAGTTTGACATATCTTTCGGTAAGAATTAAGGTATCTCTCTTCAGATAATTCATTAAAAGAAAGGCCAGATTAACCAGAAAGAAGTCAATGCTGAAGATGAAGAGAGAAAATTTTTTAATTTTTGTCTGCATTTCGCTAAAAAAGGTCTATGAATAATATTTACAATTCCGAAGAGTTATCTATTATAATCGAAAGCTGGTGAAAAAGATTTAGAATAATCTTAATACCGTGTTATGTGTGCACAATCTTTCGAAATTATGGTGGAGACTGAAAATGCTGATTTCAAATAAGGGAGTAAGATCGGTATTTTTACCTATCATCAGGCTACTAAGGTTAAAGTAAAAGAATAAGGTTTTTATTTCCTTTGTCTATCCTTATTTATTCCTCTTTTAACCTTAGTAGCAAATAAAATTTATCCCACTACCATTCAACCTTATTACCTTATTTTACTCCTCACAAAATAAGATCAACATACTGATTTCTGCATTATTCATAATTCTTAATTTGGACAATAATCTATTAATTTATGTATCTATATAAATTAATCAATCCGAATGACTGATTGATTCGGCAATTTCATAATTTAAATAAATCCACACCTAATTGGGGGAAACACCTATCATTTCTTCATTCTTAAATGGTTCCGGAATCCACAAAAATATTTTGTCCGGTAATGGAGATCGATCGATCGGATAGAAGAAATTCAACCATTGCTGCAACGGATTGGGGCGTAGTGGGTTGTTTCAGGCTGGTGCGTTTATAGATGCGATTTTTCTTATCTTCACTTAATCCAGAGCTCATAGTGGTTTCCATGAATCCGGCTACAATGCAATTGGAGCGAATTCCCCGTTCTCCCCATTCTCGTGCCGTATTTTTTGAAAATGCTTCCAATGCCCCTTTTGTCGAAGCATACATAGCCAGACCTTTATAACCGGTGTGCACGCTGATGGAAGATATATGAACAATACTACCGGCTGTTCGATGCAATAAAAAATTTCGGATAGCATACTTAACAATCATCATGGGTGAAAAAACATTCACCCGGTACATATCCACCAGGGGTTCCAGTTGTAAATTGGTAATGATATCATCATAGGCAATGGCCGCATTATTTACAAAACCATGTATGGGAGTATCCAGATCAATAAAGGTATCAACTAATTCCTTTTTCACCAATTCCGATTTATTCAAATCAAATTGTTTTAAAAACAGTTTTCCAAAATAATCTTGGCGAAGTTTTTCAATCTCCGGACTTATAGTTCGGCTTACTCCATAAACCGAATAGCCCGCTTCCAACAAATGTGAAGTAATAACCAATCCCAGACCTTTCGAGATGCCGGTAACCAAAATATTTTTCACGATACGATTCCCGTCAAATGCAGTTCTTCAACCCCTCCCTTAAATTCCCTCTCCTTATTAAGGGGAGGGACTGGGTGGGACTAATTTTATTCCTTCAAGACCTTACTGAGGGGAGGGAATGAGTGGAGTCACTTTTTGTCTAATTCCCTGAGTTTCTCCAAAATTCTACTCTATACTTTTTCAATCTGATTAAAAACATCCTTGTTGGTAAATCTTAAGAAAGTAATACCAAAGGTTTCTAAATATTCTTGACGATGCCGGTCATATTCTATAGCCGATTCTGTGAAATGTACTTCCCCATCCAGTTCAATGGCTAATTTTATTTCGGGACAATAAAAATCGATAACATACGCATCGACTCCATATTGACGCCTGAATCTGTATCCCGATATCTGCTTTTTTCTCAAAAATTCCCATAAAATTTGCTCGGCTTCTGTAGGAGACCGGCGCAATGCCCGCCTCTTATCCCGTTCGGAATATTTGTTGTAATGGATGGTCATGGGTGTTTTCAACCCCTCCCTTAAATTCCCTCCCCTTTTTAAGGGGAGGGACAGGATGGGGTTACTTCTCTTCTATTAATTCCTTGCTTTTGAAATCCAGGTTGATTTAAATAGGAAATCAAATAAAAATAGGTACAAGATTTAATCGCAATGAAGGTAGAAAAGAAGAGTATATTCATTTTGGTTATTGATTTTTATTAGTATTGCATTTGCTCCGGATCCTCCTACCTTATCTGAAGGGGGGAAGCCTTCCCTTACTTGTAAGGCAAGGTCACAGGATTCGGTCGTATATTTATTATATAGACGGTTTTTTTAATACAGGACTCTGTCATTGCTTCATGATTTCTGTTCATTCGAATGGGATTTATATTTTTCAACACACATTCCATAAAAGTTCAATTTTATAGTTTCACATTTTTAATATCCTTTTATATATGCTCCTCTACAAATTTCTAAATTTTAATAACTCATAGTTCACTATTATCAAACCATTAAATTAGTAATATTTTTTTAATAAATACTTACCCATGTTTTTTACATTCTGCCACGCCAACTCTTTTATCCAGGGCAATGGACGATTATGCCAGCGTTGTGGATGAATGGTAAACATAATTTTAGCGGGGAATTTCTCTAAATGATTTATAATTTGTCGCGTTGTTTTAAAATTAAAATTGAATCTCGAATTAACCTTATCTCTTATATTTACATGAGCGCCGTTCCACCGTCTGCCGGTATCTGTGAAATAAGCTACTTCCTGGAAATCAATATCGAAATAGGGCTCACCGATGATGTCTAAATCTGTGTAATGGTATGTAGACCAGATCAGTTTATTATCATATTTCGAGCGTGGGCTACCATGCATGCAAATGGTTTGCACCGGGTATAACCGTCGAAATTTTTGCAGGTTGATACAAAACTCTTCATAGGCCTGATCAATATTTCCCTTGCAGGTATCCATTGTCTCATAATGATATCCAATTTCATGACCAAGCTTCGCTATTTCCCGGATTATATTTTCATCAAACACACGGGGAATTATCCGAAAAAAATAGGTACCGCGAATACCCAGGTGGTGTTCCAATTGGGCCATATTCAGGGCATTTTCCGGCAGGGCATCCACATCATGACGAAGGATTACTGTCTTTTCCGCAGGCTGTTTCAGAAAATCTCGAAATGGTTGAAATAAAAAACTCTGGTCAAGCAAGTTTCTCAGAAAGTCGGAATAGGTTTTCAGAGTAAAGTCCATTTTTCCATCTGATAGGCAAATTATAAATTATTTCATATTATGAATTTATATTTTAAGAAAATATTTAACTTTTTAACTAAAAATGTTTAGTAATCTAAAAGACTTCCATAAAGAAAGTCAGAAGTTTATACATACCATACAACACATAATTTGCCGGTGGTTAATTACTTCTTTATTGCAGCACCCAACTCCTGATTAATACCACTTTATTCGTTACCTAAAATTATACTGAAAATCAGGATCCGTCCTCATTTTGTTCACACTTTCCGGATAATTCTCCACAAACCAGACCAGGAAGGCAGTAACATCTATTTTATCAATCAGCATCTTTTGGCGGCGGAATTGCCATTCCGATTTTGTTTTTGAGTTAGACAATAATTCAATACCTTTTCTAATTGCATTAATTTGATTAAAGTTTTCAAGTGTTAAATTAAATAAAATGCTATATTCTCTTTCTAAATGTTCAGTATAGAAAGTAACATGTTTATAATTTATAATTGCTGGAACTCCTAACATTGCCGCCTCTTCCGCCATTGTTGTACTCTCACCGTATAATAAACTTGAGAAAACTATCGCATCATGTATTTTGTAAGGAGGAATATTTATTTTATATGGGATTAATTCATCAGGTAACGGTTTCTCAGAAGAGATAAAAACCTTTGCGTATTTTTCAAATTCTTTTACAGCTTTTATTTTATTCTCAAAGTAAATACCCTTATGGCCCAAATCATGAGTGGCCTTCCAGGAGACAAAACGGATAATAACATACTTTTCCTCAGGTGAAACTCCCAATTCCTTTAATATATTTCGATCCGGTTGAAATCGATTGGGATGTAAATAAGCCAATTCCTGATATCCGGAGTATTTTATCACTTTTGGAGATTTTAAAGGATGATCATAATCGGCGGTAAGCACAACATCAGTAAAAGGCAAATAAAGCCGGATCTGCTCAAAATTAAAGGTGTCTTCCAGGGCGATATGGGGTTTACCGAGCAGAAAAGAAGCATGAGCTGCATAAATGGAACCTGCACTCAATAATATATCTGGTTTAAATTTTAACCCTGTTAGAAATTCTTTAACATCAAATTCAACTAATCCCCAGATTTTTCCCAGTGATGATTGATACTTTTTCCCAAAACTTTTAAATTGAAATCCATAGTATGTTAATAAATCAATTTCAAACTCTTTCTCGCGACAGGTAAAAAAAACATCATGCCCCTTTTTCCCCATTTCCCGGGCAAAATGTTTAAAATAGTGCACATGAGCCGGATGGCCGATGTCGATTAAGATACGCATTCAATTAAAATATTTTTTGTCGGATTGTTAATCCAATTTTCCCCAAATGGTACATTAAAAAATTGTTTATATGTAGATATCTACCATAATTTACCTGCTCTCCTCCAAATTTTTCTTTAAACTGCCGAACCCCATAGTCATCATCGGGTTTACCAGCGCCCATAAAGTCAAAATATGATAATCCATGTTGTAATCCATATTGAATGGGTGCCCAGGTTGCTAAAACACTGGGATAAACTTGCGTGTATTCTTTATCCAATCCGCCGATATACATTTCATAAATTCGATCCTTGTAAATTGGGCACATGATACCGCCGATAATTTTGCCCTGATATTCAATCAGAAAATATTTGCCCAGATCTTGCATTGTATAAAAGGTCTCAAAGAATTCCCAGGGAGGTAACGGCTTTTTCACTTTATTCCTGTAAAGATTTAAGAGAATCTCATAAAATGACTTAACTTGATCAATGGTGTCAGGAATAATGATTTGAGCACCTTCTGAAAGACTTTTTTTAATCTGGCGCCATTTACTGCTGCTCATACGCTTTCGTACACTTTTCTCAGCATCCAATTTCACCACATAGTTAAGATGCTCTTTAAACTTAAAACCGGGTTCGCTGAATGAATCATGAAAACTTTTCATATCAAACAGATTCCGAAATTCGGTGTAAATAACCTTTTGCTTCACGGTTTTGTTTAAAGATTTCAGCAATTGGGTACATATTTCAGGATTATTATCTTTTACTACAGGTCCACCCCACACAATACAACGTCTTGAAAAAAAACCGGCAGGACCGGATTCCTTGATTAAGACTGAAAGCAACGCACCTACAATATCTTTGCCTTCATTCGCTAAAATTAAAATAGATTCATAGTTTTTAACTGAATTGAATAATTCGAAGGCATAAGAGGTTTGAAAAAAATTGCTATTAGGATGATATAATACAAATTCATCTAATCTTTCTTTTAATGAATGATCTATTTCTTTCAGAATTTTTACTTCCATCAAAAATTATATCCTTTTTGAACTAAATCTGGAGCTTTAATCAATAAATTCCCTGAACCACATATGCAGATGTATCCATTTCCAGATTTCTTTGGCAATATTCAATTCTCCAGATTTATGCTTCTGATAAAGATTCCATGCTCTTCCCGATACGATAATTCCTCTTTTTCTAAAATTCTCTGAAAATAATACTTCCTTAATTTGTTTTTCCCATTTCTCAGTGCGAAACCATTCATCCTGTGGCGTTCCAAAGCCAATTTTATCCTGCCGTTTTCTGATTTTTTCAGGCAAGATGCCCTTCATGCTTTTTCTTAAAATAGCCTTAGTCTGTCCTTTTTCTATTTTACTTTTCCCTTCCATGGCCAAAATTTTCTCAACCAACCGGTAATCCAAAAATGGCACACGCGATTCCAAAGAAAACCACATGGAATTCCGGTCTTCCCACTTCAACAAATGCTCTAATTTATATTCGAAATGATCCAGCAATGCTTCCTTTAAGCTCCAGGAACCATATAAATTTCCTGCAATGGCATTGTTTTGAGCATATAATCGGATAAAGTCTTCATTCAAATATCCCTTTTCATTAACACGTAATCTGGTCCTCCACTTCATGGGTAACAAAAAATAAGCAAAGGTTTGAAGGGCATAAGACGATTTGTGTACAAGCAGATAGTAATAAATCTCCTGTAATAAAGTGATTAAATCGAAATGTTTTAGAAGATCTTTAAAAAATAATCCGTAAAAATAATGATATCCGGCTAATTCTTCATCCGCGCCCTGACCGTCCAGCGTAACCACCACATGCTCTTTAGCCAATTCCATCACTTTGAACTGGGCATATGGAGATGTACTCGGTATGGGTTCGCCATGTGCACGAATAAATCGATGCAAATCCTGTAATAGCGTTTCTGCCGTGGGATGCGTAAAGTACATATTTTTCAAATACGGAGTAAACTCTTTAATATATTCCGATTCATCACCGAACTGTCCCTTATCATATACTGCAGAAAAGGTATTCAAGTCATCTTTCTTGTAATCATTCAATAAAATGGATACAATGCTCGATGAATCAAGACCTCCACTCAAACATACGCCAACAGGCAAATCGCTTCTTAATCGCAGTCCTACCGCAGATCTAAATGTTTCCCTGAACTCTTCCAAACCACGAAAGCCCTCTGCATTATTCACTTTTTCCCGCAAATCATACCATTTTTTTATAAGCACATTTTTTGTTAAAGAAGCCCACCCTTTTTTCACTTCTTTGGCTAAGGCATCACTCATCACTTTCAAACAGTGCCCATGCTGCAATTTTTTAATTTTCTCAAAGAATGTATCCTCCGTCTGGTCAGTCCGGTTAAAAACCAGATAATCAAAAATTGCCTGGTAATTGGGAGATGCTTTAACAGGCAGAACGGATAAAATAGCCGGTATTTCCGAGGCAAAAATAAATTGAGTCCTATCCAGATAAAAATAAAAAGGCTTTATCCCAAATCGATCTCTGGAAATAAATAATTCTTTTTTTTGCTTATCATAAATGACAAAAGCCCACATACCATTGAATTTATCCAGACAAGCTTCGCCCCAATGCATAAATGCTTTCAAAATAACCTCTGTATCCGTATTAGAATTAAAATGGAACCCTTGTTTTATTAACTCTTCCCGCAGCTCTATATAATTATATACTTCTCCATTATGGATAATCACATAACGACCGGAATCATCAATCATGGGCTGATGGCCTTTGGGCGAAAGATCCAGAATACTCAAGCGAACAAAACCGAGTCCGATATTATCATCCAGAAAAATTCCTTCATCATCCGGACCGCGATGCTTCATCACATTCATCATCTTCTGAATCTTTTCAGTTTCAGGAGTTGAGTTATCAAATTTTATTATACCGCAAATGCCGCACATAGGGTCAATTAAAAATTAAAAATGAATAATTAAGAATTGAGTACATTTTCGTAAACTTTAATTATTTTTTTTGCCACTGTTTCTGAATCCAGACCAAGATATATTATCCTTTCACGTCCCTTAGTCCTTCCAAATTTTTCTGCAAACTCTAACGCCTCTCGTAACTTGTCACTCGTTTCTTTTATTAACTCTGCACTTGTGGTTTCCCTTTTCTCATTTTGGCTTGCCATCCCCTTGGGAGACTTTTCACTCACTAAAAAACATCCTTCTGTCTCTCCGATTATCCACCTTACATCTCCAACATCAGTACTAACAACCGGACAATTGCATGTCATCGCCTCTTTTATAACATTAGGCGAACCCTCGTGAATAGAGGTGAGTAATAATAAATCTGCTGCACTGTAATAATATTTTAACTCTTCCTGATTGACATTAAAGACTGGCAATAATTGAATTTTGTTATTGTCAAGAAATTTAACTGCTTCTTCTGCAAGCTTAAAATTCTTTTCCTTACGAGCAGGATTAGAAACAAATATAATAACTCTCTTATCTGGTTCAATTTTCAATCTGGCTCTTGCTTCATTCTTCTTAACTTCAAAGAACATACTTAAATCAACACCATTGGGAATTACTTCTTTATCTTTTCTATTAACCTTTTCCGCAAGCTCTTTCGATTTAACTATTACAAAATCATAGTGCATTAAAAATATTTTATTTAACATAACAAGTACATTACCAAATAAACTGTAATTGCCATTGCTTCCAACCGCGCCGATAAGATCATCGCCCATAAAAGAAACAACAAGTTTTTCTTTCCTCCTTGCCAATTGTGCCACTATGCCGCAAAGCCCATAATGTGCGTGAATCAAATTGTAGGTTTTGCCATTAATAAAATTCTTTAATTGAGGTACATTTCGCAAATAGCCTAATATTCCTTTACCACATATAGTGAAGTATTCAATATCAATACCACTATTCTTCAGAGATTCACCCTGAGATTTGATGATAGGGCTTATGCCTAAAAGTGAATTACCACTGCAAACAAATAAAACTTTCATCAAGTATTTCTAAATTTTTTATAACTATTCCGTATTTTGAATTAGTTGTAGGACATGCTCTAATCTCAAATCATGCGAATTATTGGTGTTGAAATTGCCTTCTTCGAATAGCCACTGATTTTCACGTTCGATAAATCGTCCTGGTTTACCATTAAGGATCATCTGATGGGGATTTTTTGAACCCCAAAAACACTGCATTTCATTGACCAGATATTTTCCGGGTGTCGGCTCGAATATATCAATCGCCTGGCTAAGGAAGCCGAAACGATCAGTAACTTCTTTGACAAAATTCAACAGGTCTTTTGATGGAACATCCCAGCTAACCGCCGAAGTACCACTAAACAATTCTCCCCTTTTACGTAGCTTTTTGTGACCAAAAAATGAATCACCTATCCGAACACAGCGCCATTCATATTCACAAGCTACATATTCCTGAAAAATAACATAGCCTTTTTGTGGATCAGCAGTAGAGCGCTTATACTTTTGTTTAAAATAATAATAAGATTCAAGGGGATGTAAAACGCGATGCTTGATGCGGGATAAGTAATCTCCCTTTCTCAGGTTTGGACCCCATTTTCTAATTATCCCCTCACCGCTGAATACTTTATCTATATATTCTTTCACATCTTTCAGGGAATGATGAATTTTTACACCGGATCCTCCAGCACCAATGGCCGTTTTACTGACCAGAGGCAGTTCACAATTTTGTACAAAAGCAAGAGTCTCTTCTTTATTATAAAAGATATTCGTTCGGGGATGTGGAATTTTGTAAGCCTCCAACCAGTAGGCCAGTATTCGTTTGTTTTCATAAATAAGGCATTCCTCATAGGTAGGATAAATCATTTTGCCCAGCACTTTATTCAATATATACAGACGCTCGTCATAAAGCTGCTTGAAATACCCCACTGCGCCGGGAGGACGCACCAGAAAGCAGTGATAATCCCTGGCTGTTATTTTTTCAAACCAATTGTTGGATGTTAAATCGATTACATCAAAATCAACTTTATCCTTAAACTTTTTACACGCAGATACCCATTCCAGATGATCTTCTTTTGTTTCATTTTTGAGAATAGCTAGTAAATATCTCATAAACCTTCAGATAGGTGTAGATGTCAGATTCGATTTATGTTTTTAATGCAAAAGACGGCAGAGTGAAACAGCATTGACCAAATCGTTTTGATTTTCATTCCAACCAGACTTTTGAATCATTTCCGTTATATAATCCACGTTAAATAACTCGTTAAATTTTAACCAGCCTGTAATCGTTTCAGAATGGCAGGTTAAACTGGGCTGGACAGAGAAGGGATCTATTTTAGAATTATTATCACTAAACATTTTTAAAAAATAAGATTTAGCGACTCTCAACTTACCCGGGATAGATAAAAGATCCTTAGGCGCATATCCTCTTCCTGTTTTCCAGGATGAAAGTTTTGGATAGATTTTATTTATTATATAGGAATACAATATCTGTCCACGAAACCTTTTGAGAGGATTGTCCTCCATAAATGAGTTGTTGACTCCCGCCAGTTCAGATTTGAGAAATTCTCCAATAAAGCGAAAATTGAGATAAGGTGATCGATTCTGAAGGTAAAACGATTCTGCTACTATTTCTGAACCAAAATATTTGCGAAATGTTTCTTCAAATATATATCGATATAACAGCTGGTTTAATGAAAAATGATTTCCAAAACATTTTCGGTAATCAATAATTTCATCGATCAGTTCCCCCAGTATATTTTCAAAATGGGACATATTAAGTAATTTCAATTGACTTGAATTCTTTATTTTTTCAATTAGTTTAACGTCTTTTCTCTCGGAAAAAATATCAATTAGCAAATCCGTGGTAACAACTCCACGAATATGTATAGCACGGAATAACTCACTTCCAAAATTGCCAGTTAATATAAATTTATTTCTCTTCTGTAATTCCTGCATGGCATAGAGGTAGTGCGACCGGCCAATATTACCATAGCCTTCAGTATAAAAAAGAAAATCTATCCCATGTTTTAAAAAGTGATTGTTGATATAATTCTCATCCAACCATATCGGGGTAAAACGGAAGTCTAAAGCTTGAGAAATGGTTAAAGGAATATGAACATCATTAGACTCTGGGCTCCCAAACGCGTAGGATTCAAAATTTTTATTGAGAGCCAATGCCACTGCCACCAGGGTTCGACCGTCAAATCCCCCAGTAAATGAAATTGCGAATATATCATTTGGAAAATATTCATTCACCACATCTAAAAACAAATCACACATGAGATCAAGCGATTTTTTCCATGGTATGGGCTTATCCACAAAAGAATCACTTATTTTCGTATGTTGAATAAAGTTTATTTTTCCCTCCGAAAGGCGTAAAAAATAATTTCCCGGTAATAAAGATATTTCTTTAAATAAAGTTTCATTAAATAAAGGATAATTAAACAATATTTTCTCAAGGATGAATTTTTTATTAATAATGACAGCATTCTTTAGCTTATTTTTAATAAATTCAATTCGTGAAGAAATGATAATCTGATTTTTACTTTGATAATAGTAAATCGGAAGAATGCTGAATAGACTATTAAATACCTCAATGCACTGTTGAACTTTGTTTACCCGAATAAGATAGAAAAATCCATTTAAACGACGCAAAGTATTGAAATCAAAATCTTCACAAATATTTTTTATATAACCTTCTTCTTTGCCATGGTATTCCACCGGAATAATCAGATCTCCTAAAATTAAAAATTGATTCACTTCGTTTTCATAGCGATATATTGAATCACTCTTTTTACGTCGGTTATATTGAATTACATTTTTGTTATCGTCTACCAGACTGTCAAAAGATTGCTCATAAATAGAAATTCCTCCATAGGGATTATCCCGTGGTATAGATATTATAAAATCCATATGGTATTTTCTTTTTTTAAATTAAGCGGGAATTTTTTCGTATGATTATTAATTATCTTCTTGCAAATTAATTTCTAATTCATCTTATTTTAATAATGATAGTGCAATTCTACATTCTGTATTAATTAAAAAACTTGAGACAGTTGTCTATTTCCCGTCGAGAAATAAGTACGTTCACTTCAATCTTTTATTTTCCTGTACCGCAAACTCTCGTAAATCCTTTTTATTCCATAATATGGTTGCTTTCGTTGAAAACTTTTGATTTTATAATTCAGCTTCATACTGCTTAAAAACTGGCTATTCATAAAAACGCCTAATCCTATTCGCTCCGGGATCCGGTCTGGAGGAATATCACCATTGTAATGGTATTTTCCAACCGTTGTGGCTTTATATCCAACTTCTAATGCGGTTTTATGAGCAAAATCGTTATTATCCCCATGGGGCCAGCAACAAAACTGCACTTTTTTACCTAATTCCCTTTCTATTTTGGTTTTCGATAGCTCTAATTCTTGTCTGACTCTACCCGCATATTCCTGATAACTTTCCTGTTTTATTATTAATTTATTTTTCTCACGATATTCATCATAAATTGGTTTTATTATTCTGAAGGCCGATTCAAAATTGTAAGCATTCTTCCAATCTATTTTTCCAAGGACATCCGCGGTTTCCATATTAAAATCCTCATTAATAAATATCCGCCTTGCAATGATAGAAGACTGCTCTTCAAAATAAGGGTAACCGTATGGAATCAATGTTTCGAATTCTGAATTATTGATATAATAAGGTTTTTTTTCTGGAAATAGATTCCCTACTGGATAAAGGCAATCTGCTCCGGGATGATGAAAATCAACTAATTTATCCGAAACAAAATATTTGGTATGAGTTAATGTATGCGATTGTATATCGACCAGACCGCTCTTCTGCATCAAACGCATCTCTTCCCACGATAAAAAGCCGCTACCATTCAACTCTTGCCAGGCGATGCGATTATCCCAATAATCCTGTAGCGTCTTTCTAACCACATTATGATCATCCACAAACTCAGGGCTAATAAATATTGTGGCTTTAATTCTATATTTCTTTAATAACGGAAAGGCGAATATGAAATTATCAAGATAGCCATCATCAAAAGTCAAGCAGATAAAATTTCGTTGATTTTTTGAATTTGAATTAATTTCAACAAAATACTCATCAAAAAAAATAGACTTATATTTATTCCTGATAAAAAAACGTAAATACGCTTCAAAATATTTTAGATCCAGAGTCAGGAAATTCCTTATCCATTTTTTTTCTTTTTCTGGCGCTATAGAATGGCAATATAGGATCGGTATTTTATTTAACGACATTCTTATAAATTTTATTCAATTGTTTAATATGATTTTGAATTGAAAATCTTTCATTAAACTCCTTGCTAGCCTTTAAAGTAAGTTGTTTTAGTTCATCGTAATTCCGTAATTTTGTTAAAATATTTTCTGACAATTTATTATCCAGAGGAACCAAAAATTCTGGATAATTTTGAAAAATTTCTTCCATGGAGGGTATTTTTGATGCAATAACTGGTGTCCCGCAAAGTATGCTTTCGACCACCACATTTCCAAACGATTCATATTCAGAGAGAAAAAGTAATAAATCTGCTTGTTTATAAGCATTTTCGACATTTTTGATAAATCCATAAAATTTCACATGTTGAGAGATACCAAATTGGGCGGCATATTGAACTAAAAACTCCTTTAAAGGTCCATCTCCATATAAAATAAAATCTATCTCTGGATATATACTTAATATATTCTTAGCACAATTCAACCAGTTTATTAAGTTTTTACCTTTTGCCAAACGTCCGGCATAAATAATTCTGTGCAGTTTGTTATTGTTTTTTGGGTATAATTTGAAGCGATTATTATTAATTGGATTATATAAAACTTGAATGTTAGTTTTTTTTATTACCTGCTTTAAAAACACATATCTACTCCATTTCGAATTGGCAATAAATAGCATATGCTGGGCGATAGCAAATGACCAGAGTGATTTTCGAATGATCTTCTGAAAAACAGTGCGCCAATATATCGTACCATGAATAGAATAAATAATTTTTCGAACACCAGCAAGTCTGAGAAGTAGAAGGATAATAGGTCCTATATTAAATACATGAAATATTTTATTTCGATTATTTATAGCATAGCGAATAAATTTTCGATATAGATACCAATTACAGGAATGACCATAATGAACTTTAACAGGAATCTCTTGAAAAACCGAATCTACTTTTGATTTCTCTCTTAATACATAAACTTCAAATGAGTAATCCCTCAAGACATTCATTATTTCAGGCAGAAACACTTCAATTCCACCCGGTTGATCTCGCCAGATAACAAGTACAATCTGATTCATTTACTAAAATGATTTTTTTAATTATTTTAAAGCCTGAGGTCTATTATGGTTTTTTTGAATCACAATTCAATAAGATTATATCTTATCCAGCAATCGCTGTAATACTACTCCGGAAGAAAATTTTTCTTGAATGTATTCAGTGAGAGATTTTAGAGTATTTTCTCGAATATCATCTTTTTCAATATAGTTCTGTGCTACCATCGCCGCTTCCTCATAATTTCGAATTAATGGCAACTCAACTCCTTTAAAAAAAACATTATGATCTTTTCGATATTCTACTATTGGCAACACTCCCATGGCAATACAATCAAAAATCCGCAAATGCACACCATGTAAAATGGCCGGATTTGCATCTACCGGATACACTTTTGCACATTTACTCATTATGATCAATGTTTCAAGGCTCAGGCGTTTTTTCAATAATTCAAATTTAGGTTTCAATTCAGGAAAAAATTCCAACCAACGTAACCATTTATTATTTCCGAATATTTTCAAATTAAATTGAGCAAATTTACTCAGAAAAAGTGTCCTTTTAAATCCCCATCCATCAACATAATTCGTCCCGACAAATAGCACATCAAGGTTGTATTTTGTACGTTCTGCATCGGTGGGTTCCCGATAGTTTAATAAAGTCTCATCAAATCCGGGAAAATCGATAACTACCTTATTTATGCCCAGTAATTTCAGCTGTTCGGCCCAAAAAGAGTCGGGTGAGATAATTAAATCCGCCAAAAATAATAATGCCATGTAATATCGGTTGGTCGGTGTGTAATACGGTGAATCCCCCATGATAAAAATAATTTTGGCATGGCATTTCTTAAAATATGAAATTGTATCCGGCAGTAACATTTCATTATTATAGATAAATACAATATCTGGATTTTCTCGCTTAAAAATTTCGAGGTGTTTACGATTTATTAAAGATAAAAAGTAGTTTTCCCATTTATTGCGGTAAGTATAAGGCAAACGATAAATCTGAATATTCATCTGGTTCTGCCATGATTTCAGATAATTCCGATAATCATGATGATAAACAGTATATCCCAACTTCTGAAGTCCATTAGAAATAGTTTTATGTAAAGTATAAGCAGAAGGAAATAATAGTAAAATTTTCATGAAGAAACCGTAGTTAGAAGAGGGGTTTTAATGTTACTTTTATTCTCCACCTGACGAACCACTCGCCTTCGGATATAATAAACCCGATGGCCTAACGTAAAAAGTAAGGCGATCATCAATGCATTATTAAAACCAATTAAATACCCAAACCATTGTACAGAGGTATGAATAATTAAAATGCTTATTGCAAAAGCGATGAGAACCAGTGGAATTCTTTTATAAGGATGGTCTTTCCTGAGTACATGGTTGCGATCAATCATTTTTCTTATAAAGTTCAACCACAATAGCATCCAAAAAGCGAAACCAATTATCCCAGAAGACATCAGCAAATTATGATAACCCACATGGCCATCACTATATCGGTTGAATTCATGCCCCACTCCCCATCCAAAGATAGGATTAGCGGAAAAGCCTGCCAGCGGTCTTTTTACTCTAACATCAAATCGTTGGGCAGTTCCCCCTGCCGTAATATCACCTTTGATAAAATCCAACATTGTTTCGTAACGCTGAAGAGAGAGGTTGGTTTGTTTATGTAAAAAAGGTAAAAATTCAATTCCTATAAAAATTAATATAGTGCTGATAGAAATTTGAGAAAGGGTTTTAATCGGCCTTCGAGAGGTTAAGATAACATAAAAAGCGACCAGGAACACCGAAGCGATTAACCATGAGCGGGTTGCAGTTAAAAAAATGCTAAAGACTGATAATCCTAAAATCAGACTTATGTAATTTTTAGAAAAATAATTATTTTTAATAGATAGAAAATAAATACTCCCCCATATAGACAGGAAAGGGATAAAAATTCCATATACTGGCCTCAAAGCCGTTTCTACTTCCTCCACTCCTCCACGTGCTTCCACTACCTGACTGGCTGCTCCACCAAATAGAGTTGAAAATTCTAATCCGGTCAGTACTTTATAGATTTGAGTAAGCAACACAAAAAATACAAAAGAAAATATTAAACTGAAGAAATTTGCCAGATCCTTTTCTTTTTTAACCATTCTGGGTAAAATAAATATCAGCAACCAGGGTAAAGATAAACGAATTATGGCAGTCGTTTTATAAATACCAAAAACTATCAATTGGATGAGAAAGTATGAAAAAATAAGAATGAAATTTACCTTCAGGAAAAAGGTAGGATTTATTTTAGTTTTAAAATATTTTAGCGATGCAACGATTAAAAATATAAGCGAAAAATATAAATTCCCAAATGGACTATTTGGCCAGATAGAAAAGGAATGCAAAGCATCTGCCGATGAAAATAAATATCCTGGTTCACTCATCACAATAAACACAAACGCCAACCAGAAATAATCTCGTTTAGAGCGCCAGAAATAAATGAGAATGATTATCTGAAAAATTGCTTCAACAAATGATGGTAATTTATAAACAACGATAACTGAACTTAGAAAAAGATAATAAATATGTAATATCTCTTTACGAATAAAATATTTTTTTCTCATTTACTGGATTACTGGATGTTCAACTAATTTGGGGAATTTATAGTCGCTAAATAATTGAAGAATTTTAGAATTAATTTTTTTAATGGGTTTACCCAGTTTAATAAAAATTTTAGCATATGTATATGCCACTTTATATATCTTTCTTTTGTCTAATTTTGCTGCCTTATGAAGGTAATATAAACATTTTTCAGGTTCATCTAAATGGTAATAGTCTTTTGCGATTGTAAAATACCACCACGCCAATTCCAATTTTGGCATTTTATCTTTATGTTTTTCTACTAAAATCAATTTACCCTTTAAACCATTAATTCCTTTGCTTGTGGAATTTGGGATATTATTCTCTATCGTCAAAGGAACAAGTAAATTTGCATATATTTCTAATCTAGATATTCTATAACTTAATTCCGTCTCTTGCATGGATGGCATAGTTTCATCAAACAATCCAGCTTTTATTATTAACTCTTTTTTAATAAACCAACAACTGGTCATTGGTGCACCGGTAGCCCACCAACCCTTTGTGTAAGATTTTAAGTTACCTTTTTTAGTATAAAAATAATATCCTGCTACAATAAAGTTTATATCAACCTCATTATTTGCCCGAATAAGTTTCGCAAAACGGTCTGGAACATTCTCCACATCATCATCGAGGAAAGCTATCCATTCACCTTTAGCTTGAGAAATACCATAATTTCTTGCAGCATTAGCACCTTTCTTGGGGTTTTTAAAGTATCTTATTCTTTTATCACGTTTTATATAATTTTTTACCACATCTTCTGTATTATCTGTAGAACCATCATCAATTATTATCATTTCCCAATGGGAGTAAGTTTGTGATAATGTACTTTCTATTGCCTTTTTTAGTAAATTAGCACGATTAAATGTTGGTGTTATACAAGTTATTAAAGTCCTTCTCATCTTACCTTATTAACCGTTTAACGATTATTTCTTAAAACTAATCTATTTCTATAATAATCAAATTGTTCAACAAACAAGTACTTAATATTTTCAAAAACTTTAATTTTAAAGAGAATCATCAAACCAAAATAAATTCCTGCACCAACGATTACCTGAATAATTAACTTTATGCCTGAATTGAATACACCAGGTAAAGTTATACCAAGAAAATATACTGTTCCAGCCATAATTGCTGAAATTATCATAATTGGTAATACCGAACTATATACTTCACTAAATTTTAAGTTAATTAATTTACCCGGAATAGCGATTACCGGATAGGCTAAAAGGATATTTATTATTAAATACACTACTGCAACTGAATATATGGAGCCCAAAATCACGCCAATTACAATTGCTATAATTATAACTCCTGAACCAAATAACCCCCACCAAAACATCCAATCAGTTTTCCCTTGCGAAGTATAGATCCATCCCGTGGGATTTGCAATTGTCTGTAAAACACCAACAAAAGCAAGTATTTGAATTATTGGGATTACTTCCGACCACTTGCTTCCAAATATTCCGAGTATGAAATTATCTGCAACTGCAATCAAACCAATCATCATTGGAAAAGTTATAAATGCTATTACCTGAATTACATTGAGAAAGATTCTCTTTATTCTCTCCTTTTCATTTTGAATTGAAGATAAGGCTGGAAACATTACATTGCTCACAAGACTAATTACCTGTCCAATTGGTAAAAGCATAAGATTATATGCACGAGAATAAATGCCAAGATTTTCTGCCCCCATAAATTTGCCTATTAATAAATCATCAGATTTTCTCGCCCAATAGTTTATAAAATTAAAACCGGTAAGGTAAACGCTGTAAGAAAATAAATCTTTAATACTCTGAATAGATAAAATAAATTTTGGTTTCCATTTACTGGCATAAAAGATTAATGGTAGTTTTATAAGCTGAAAAAATAAGTATTGTGCAACAAGTGCCATTACACCCCAGCCGCTGAATGCCAAGAAAACACTTATTGCGCCGCTTAACAAAACCACACTTACATCAATTTTATTTATTGCAGCATAGTTCATTTCTTTTTGAAGTATTGTGCTGGGGACTATTCCAAGGGAACTGATTAAGAAGGTAAATGAAAGATATTGAATAACCTTTGTGAGCTGTTGATTATTGTAAAATTTGGATAAGTGTGGAGCAAAAACAAAGAACACAAGTGTAAGTGTTGTACCTATTAAAATATTTAGCCAGAAAATACTTGATTTATGAGATTCAGTAATATTTTGTCTTTGAATTAAGGCAGAACTGAAACCAAACTCACTGAATATCCCCGCAAAACCAATCAGGACCATCGCCATTGCGAGCAAACCATAATCAGATGGCTGCAATAAACGCATTAGTATTACAGAGAGAATAAAATGCAAAATTTGATTTGAGATTTTACCAATCGTATTCCAGACTACACCGCTGATTGTTTTCTGCTTGAGTGTTATCATCACTTCTTTTCTGCTATCAAAACAAATACGCTTGCATTATTATCAAATTGGCCAACCTTTTTTTTATCTATTAATTCCATAAAAGACTGACAGATTAAAACATATAATTTTCTTAAAATTTTTGGAACCTTATACATTGTTGCATCTTGCCAGAGTTGAATTGCGACAGTTGGTAAACTTAGTACACTATATATTCTTATTACTCTGAAACCATTTTCCTCAATTAGCTTTTTAAGCCCATCGCTTGTCCATCGCCAATAATCAGTCGGATCGGGATGATATTTCCAAAAACCATGTGTAGATAAGATTAGTATCCCTTTTTCTTTTAACACCCTATTTGCTTCTTTTAAGTAAAAAATTGGATTTTCGACATGCTCTAAAACTTGAGTTGATAACACGCAGTCAATGGAATTACTTTCAACATCCAATAATCCATTCTTTATTATGATGTCAGCTTCAGGATTTCCTTCAATGTCTGCTCCAATATATCTTTTACATTTTTTTACAAATAGTGCCTTATAAGGTTTATTACCACATCCATAATCCAATATTTTATCAAAATCATAATCAACATTATTTATAATGTGCTCTAAAGTTTTTCGTAAAAAAGTTAAAACACAATAATTTCTTTCAAATCTTTTGGGAAATAGTCTATTACCTCGTTCTTCTTTTTTATATGCAATCATTTTAATTTATCGTATGTTCAAATTTTACCTATTAAAAATATTATCAATGTATTTTCTCTTATTATAATATCTTTTTATTCTATTATATATTCTTATAAGTATATGATTTTCTTTATGCGCTATCTCTGATTTTATAGGTATTTTATTTGAGATGATACAATGAATATATTGATCATTCTTGTAAACATCTTTTAGCTCAAAATATTTTATTAACATACCATGAGCTTTTGTTAATCTTATTAAATAATCAAGATCAATTACTTCATCAATTAGTTGCAACTCTGATGGATTATTTTCTTTTAAGTATCTTTGATAATATTCACTTGGGAATGTTAAAATAATTTTGAATTCGGTGGCTGCAATTGACTTCAAATTTTTTAGTAACTCAAAATGTTTTTCTTTAGGCAAATGTTCAATAACATCCACTAATAAAAATACATCTATTGGCTTATTAATTCTTTTTTTTATTTGGTTGAAATTATCAAATATATCCGCATTGAAGAAATTAATGTTTTTTTTATTGATGGTTTGTTTAGCATACCAAATATTTTCATTACTAATATCACAAGCCCAAATGAAACCTTTATTAACTTTTTTTGCAATTTTTTCTGTTACAATTCCTATCCCGCACCCTATTTCAAATACAAAATCGTCTTCCTTTATATTATTTAGTGCAAACCTTGTAGCAAGTTTTATTCTTTTGTTACCATCATTTATTCTATAATTGATCATTCTCGAATGAAGAAAATCATTGTAAAATTTTGTTATTTCATCATTTTGCATCTGAAAGCCCTTCATAATAAATATGTTTAAGTTTTTTAACTTCTTTTTCTATACTAAAATCTTGTTTAATTTTTTTTCTTCCCCTCTTAACAATTTCTTCTAGTTCTTCCTTATCTGTTTCGATTAGCTTAATGATACAATCTCTAATTTGTTCAACATTTCCTTCCTCAGCTAAAAATTTATGGTTTTCTTGTGGAATCATTTCCGGTATACCTGCATGATAAGTAGTAATGCAGGGTAATCCTATAACCTGAGCTTCAACTAAGACTGTTGGAGTTCCTTCCATATCACCATTCTCTGCAGTTTTACTGCATAAAATAAATGCATCAGATTTATATAGTTCATTCAAGGTATATTTATTGTTAACTGCGCCTAATAATTTTACGTTTGAATTTAAATTATTATCATCAATAAATTTTTGCAGAGTCTCTTTTAACGCACCATCACCAATGATCGTTAAATGAATGTTAGGATTTTCCTGAAAAATAGATTTAAAGGCATTTAATGTATCTAAATGTCCTTTCTTTTCTGTTAATCTTCCAACACTTATAAAATTTTTAATACTTTTAGGTAAATCTTTTAGCAGAATATTATCTAATGCACGGCTAAGATGAACAATAGTAATTTTATTTTCAGGGCAACCAATATTAATCAATACATCTTTCATGTTTTTAGAAAGTACTGTAATTCCGCTTGCACCTTTCCATAACTTTTGATATTCCTTAATCCAGAAATCTTCTTTAATTAAGGAAGAAGCATCATAACCATAGAAAGTAACAATTAGTGGTATTTTTAATTTCTTTGCTGTTGTTGATATTAAAACACCCATTGGTCCAAAATGTGCGTGAATAATATCAGGCTTAACTTGTTTAACAATTCTTTTTATTTCTCGTCTAAATATTGGGAAAAACTTATCTTGTGAGTTATTAAAAAAAGCGAAAAATCTAAGAATAAGCCAAATTAAATCTTTTTTAGGTTTATATAGAATCACTTTATCAAATGGCCTATCCTTCTCATTAATTCTATTATAAGTTAAAACATAGTTTTCTATACCTTGCCGTTCAAGCTCAGTGATATAATCATAAATAAACGTTTCAGAAAGGGGTGAAAAGGAATTACAGAGATGTATAACTTTCATAATACTATAATTAATTCATTTATTTAATCTTTTAATTCAATCGAAATTAAATAAGCAAAAATATAGTAACGTGTGTTGGACAATAATCATAACCAGATTGTAATTGCCATAGGACTCTGGGCCCAAAGCCCGGGCGATAATGGGGAGAGTGATCAACCCGATCATCTTACTGAAAATATTGGCAAAACTGCGGAAGGAAAAGTTGATGAGAAGTTTTTTAACTTTTCTATATTGCAAAATCAATAATTTAAATTTCCATCAATTATTTCTTAATCTTTTTTACCCCAAAATAAATTTTTTTTAACAGTCATTGCTGGATTACCAACTATAAGAGAATTATTTTCTTTAAACTTTCTATGAATCAACGTCGAAACTCCGATTATACAATTCTCCGGTATCTGTGTACCCTTTAAAATTATTGAACGACATCCGATCCAGACATGATTTCCAATTTTAATTGATATATATTCATTTATTTTCTCATCTTTCTCATTATAAATCGGATGAGCGTCTGTATACATGACAAGAATATCCCAGGAAAGAAGATTATCCTCACCAAAAGTAATTTCTTTAAAACAGGCTATTTCTGACCTGGCCGTCATCAGAAAATTTCTATCAAAAGTCAGCCTTGCGTATTTACCCACAGTAATTTTAGTTCCGGCTCCAAACCCTGCCCTGCCCTTAAAAATAACCGTTCCTTCCACATTCCACATAGAATATTCATTCACATCATTGATACTAACATGGGCATAACCGATTAAAATAATGCCCCTTCTAATATTTTCCGATTCAATAATCACATTTCCCTTCAGCGCTTTTAACCTCACTTTGTGTGTTAACCAGACCGGCAGCTTGATGGCAACTTTTAAGGGAAAATAATGGAAGTTGAAAAGCAAGGTTTTGGGTAGACCTAAAAGAAAAAGTTTATATTTTTTAAGATTCATCTCTCGTAAAACTTATAATTATATAATCCCAATATTTCCCATGCCTATAATAAAACTGGGGTAGTCTTCCGGTATCTTTAATGCCCAATCTTTTATTGAGCTTCTAATCATAGGAAGTTAATTGTGAAACTTCCAATAGAAATATTTTCAATTTATTGATTAAAGGTATTAAAATTTTCCTTAAAGATAGACATCACAACCACATCATGGTATGAACCATCTATATATACCTGTCTTTTTAGTAAGCCTTCTGTCTCAAAACCAATCTTCTTATACAGATTTATAGCTTTTTCATTAAAAGTAACAACTTCCAAAAGAATTTTTAAAAGTTGTAAATTATTGAATGCATATTCTAAAATCAGTTCTGTTGTTTCTTTACCGAGACCTTTACCTTGGGAGTTCTCATGACCAATAACAATGCCAAAATATGCAGTACGGTGTATCCAATTAATGTTATAAATCTTCGTAAAACCAACAAATTCCTTATTCTCTATATCATCAATTCCGAATAATACTGTTTTATTATCTATATTTTTTAACTGTCGTTCAAAATGCTCTCTTTCCAATTCAATCGGTATAGGAAATGGGTGCATCATTGCTAGATTTTTTAGGTTCATACTGTTATGCCACTGAAAAATTTTTACGATATCATTAGAATTTAGGGGTCTCAAAATTACTTTTTTACCTTTAATCATTATTCCCTCATTTAATTTTAATTCAGTATTATCTTTTCTTTTAAAATATCACAGAAATCGACTGAAAAATTTATTAAATTTTTTCTATTATTCCCCTTTACTATTACAAACCCCGGCCGCTTTTTGCTTTCAGTGATCCGCTCAATAATATCACCAGGCTTTACGGCAACATGGGCAAAAACTATTGATTCATCTTTTAAGATATCTTGCCAGTCATCAATTCTCTCCACCCGTTTTCCTACTGAAAGTTCAAAATAACTAATATATGAATATCGGTTTATCCTGTGTTGTAAATCAGGCTCCTCTCCAAGAGCTACTCTAATAATCGCCTCATCCATATTTATTCCCGTAGAAGCCAATGTTAAATATGAGGCAATAAAATCTCCTCCACCCCTTGCTCCAATCTCCAATACCTTTGGTCCATCCTTTGTTAACTTAATTTCGGTATGTGCAGCAGAATTATCAATACCAATAGCTTGTATTGCCAACTTTACTACTCTTGAAATTTTGTCTTTTTGACCTGAACTCAATTCGGCTGGCTGTAGATGTCCCATTTCCACTGTGTGAGGAAATGGAGTAATAAATTTTTCTGTAAATTGTACAATAGTTGTCTTACCTTTATATGTAATTGTTTCAATACTATATTCTTTTCCTTCTAAAAATTCTTCAATAATTATTTCACCATTTTTTGAGAATTTGGACGTCTCATTTGAGTATTTTTTAATTTCTGAAAATCTTTCAATTCTAAAAACTCCCTGGCTGGAAGTGGCATCTTTGGGCTTAAGGATTAAGGGATATTTAAAATCCTCCAAATCCTTTTCCTGAATTTTCTTATCTTTATAAAATAATTTTCCTTTAGCGCAGGGCACGCCATGTTTTATAAAGGCCTGTTTCATTAACCATTTATCCAGACTTCTTTCCACCACTTCCGGTGAGTGAAATGTCAATCCCAATTCTTGTGCAAGACGAGCCATTAATCTGAGAGGCTTCTCCATCTGAGTAGTAACCAATCCAAAAACTTTATGATTTATTGCTATTTCTTTGGTAGTATTATAATCACTACCCGGTACAACATAAAAATAATCCGCAATTGCTTTCCCAGGTGAATCCGGATTTGGATCAATTGCCACTGAAATTAATCCCAAATTATTGGCCGTTTCTATCAGGTTATATTGATTTAGACCAGCACCAAAAATTAAAATAGCCTTTTCTTTATTCATAACCGGATCAGATCAATTATATGATTTGTTAATGTCCTAATATAAAGCAAAATTATGAAATGATGAGAAATGGTGAATAAGTAGATCTTCTTAATTCCTTGGTTTACCCTTTAATTATTCAAAATATTTTTTGTTATTAGTTTATTTTATTCGATATCCCAAGTTTAATAAATTTCACTAATTTAGTAATCACTACCGCCCAGCTGAAATTGTTCTTAACAAATTGACGACCTTTATTCCCCATCCGATACCGGAGTGTGCTGTCATTCAATAAGGTAAGAATCTTTTCGGCATATAATTCCACCCGGGCTTTGGGTAGAACAAATCCGGTTTCTCCCTCAATTACCTGTTCGGGAATCCCACACACATTGCTGGTAACTACCGGCGTTTTCAGATAATTGGCTTCCAGGGTAATATTGGGCATGGGATCGAAAACGGAGGGAAGGATAAACACCGCCGCCTTTTTATACAGTGTGATCAACTTTTCTAATTCTGCCGGTTTGTTTTTATTGAGAAATCCATGATAAAAAATATCCTTTGGGGCGGAGACTAATATTTCTTCCGGTACTCTGCCCACTATGTGCAATTGGACCCGCGGAAACTGTTCTTTTACCATGTGAAAGGCTTTCAACACAATATCCCCACCTTTCTTCTTCCAGTTGGTGACCACAAAAAGGATGATGGGTTCTTCATAATCGCTTTTTTCAAAATCTGCAATTTCTGTGATAATGATTAATATTTTGTATTCGCAAACGTCCGATTATTTCATTCGGTTTATCCGCGAAACAAATAACATAACGTTTGTCATTCTTGCTCTGATGTAATTTTTTCCACCATTCTAATTGTCCTTCTTCATCCACAAATTCAACATTATACAAATTAATCCATGTGGAAGGATCATTATGAAGTTTTCGTAAAACATTTAAATCATCTTTTTCTATTATGCGAAATGCAATTTCTTGATATACAAATATATAGAATTAAATATCCTGAATTAATATAATTTTGAAAGAATATTTATTGATACTATAAAGTATATTTTTATATAAAATCTTTATAGATTCCTGATATACCATAAATGTTCGCAAAAAACAATAGTTTGATTCTCTTTTTAAAATTATAATTATATTTTTTTCTATAAAAATATTCAAAATAAATATGAAAAAAAAATATAAAAATTTGTTTTATATTTTTTTTATGCCACCCTAAACTACGATTTAAAAAATATGAATTCCTTTTACCATAACAAACTTTCCAGAAATTCTTATCATCCCAAAATTCATATACAATTTTCTTTTTTAGAAAATGTTTTTCAATTTTTTGAGGAGGATTTATTGGAATTTGTCTAATTACTATAGCATCTTTGCAATATAGTATCGCTTTTCTTCCAAATTTTCTATTGATTCTTGCAGCATATTCAAAATCATCTAAAATAATAAAAAAATCTTTATTGGGTAAACCTACTTCATCTATTACAGATCTATGAAAAAGAGGGCCCTCGAATGTGAATGTTTCTACTAATGGAAATTTTTCATTAAAAAAATATTCGTCAGAAATTCTTTTAATTTTTTGCTCCTTATCTTCAAAATATCCTTCAATGTAAAATGAATTCCCTTCATGGTCTTTTCTTAGCGGAATTGCAACAATTTTCCCTTTCTTCCTTATGCCAAAAAGCAACTTCTCCAAACAATCACGTTCAGGGAAAATATCATCATCCATACACCAAATGTATTCATTTCCATTTTCATACGCAGTCTTCATACCATAATATTGTCCTCCACTACTGCCTAAATTTCTTTGATGTATGATCGTTAAATCATTTTGTTTATCTAACCAATCTTTCGTACCATCAGTGCTTGCATTATTTACGACTATTATTTCATCCAGCTTTCTTGTTTGTGACCGCAATAGCGTTATAATTTTTTTTAATAAGTGTATTCTATTATTAGTCACAACTACTGCTGCTATTTTTTCCATATTTATTTTCCATTTAGATTAACCGCGATATTTTTAAATACATTCAATGCTCTCGCTACTACTTGGTCCATGTTATAATATCTATATTCAGCCAGGCGCCCGCAAAAAATGACATTTTTTAGCTTTTGCGCTTCTGCTTTATATTGGCGGTAAAGCTCCCGATTGGCCTCATTGGGAATGGGATAAAATTTCTCATTATTATTCTCCGCAGGATCACAAGAGTATTCCCGGGTAATAACCGTGCGGGTATGCTTTTGCCCGCTGGCATGTTTCACCTCGATTATTCGAGTAAAATCAAAGGTATTGGGATAATTAATTTGTTGGAATGTTTGAAAATATTCTCTGTTTATAATCTGATGATCAAGGCGAATGGAACGATATGGCAATACTCCAAATCGGGAATCAAAAAACTCATCAATGGGTCCGGTATAGATCATTTGATTAAATCGAATATCATTTTGTATGGCACGATATTCAGTATTTAATACCACGGTAATATTTTTATGGTTTAGCATATTTTCAAACAATTTCGCATAGCTGTGTCGAGGCAATCCTTGATAGATATCTGTAAAATAACGATCATCTTGATTAAAACGCACCGGGATGCGAGCAGTGACACTGGCTGCTAAATTTCGCGGATGGATTCCCCAATGTTTGAGGGTATAGCCTTTAAAAAACTTTTCATATAAATCCTTTCCAACCTGACTTAAAACCCATTCCTCAGCATTGGTTGGTCTGTCAATGGGTTCTCTCACAGAATCTAAATACGCTTTTACTTCTTCTGGTTTGGTCAACTTCAATCCATATAGCTGGTTTATGGTATCCATATTTATGGGAATCGGATAGAGTTTTCCATCTACACAACTTCGTACCCGGTGTTCATGTATATGCCATTTAGTAAAACGTGATAAATAATCAAAAACATATTTGCTATTGGTGTGAAACCAATGAGGTCCATATTTATGAATTAACAATCCGTTTTCGTCATAATAATCATACGCGTTTCCGCCGATATGATTTCGTTTCTCGACGATCAAGATTTTTTTATTCAATTGAGAGGCCAGCCGTTCAGCCAACACGCATCCGGCAAAACCAGCACCGACAATCAGATAGTCATATTGCATAGTAAGGGAGTTTTGAAAATTTTAAAGTTTAAAGTTTAAATTCATTATGGTAATAACACCTAACCAAAAACATTTCACTCTCATGGAGCTCATGATTTTCGATATAGTCTTTTTTACCAACCTTTCATTCATGATGGAATTCTTTACTATCCCATAAGTTCTTTAATGATTGCTAATCCAACCAGGGAATGGTAATATGTTTTTAGAATCATTAGGCTTCCCGCCAAAAAATCACTTTCCTGGAGAAAAATTCATTTTACCTTCCGGTTTGAGATTCTTAATAATTGACATCAATTAAATTACCGTAATTTGAAAGGTGAATTCGGAAAACTTCAATTTCTTCTTAAAAGGGCGGTAATAACCGAAATTTGTTTATATCTTTTGCCAAATGTGGAAGCCACTTCACTGAGCCTATACCACACCTTAATTTTACTTCTTTAATTATTAATTTATGTTCCTCGAAATGGCTTTCTTATTTGTTTATTCTGCTTTTTAAAAAGGAAAGCTTAAAGAAATAGATCGGTTTTCTCATAGAAATCTAATAAACCTCATCGTGCATTCCAAGGTCAATCAGTATGATCATTTCCTTATTTGAATCAGGATCATTATCAAAGGTAAATATTATTCTACAATCATATTCAACCCAACATGCCCATAAACCTTTTAGTTTTCCACTTAATTTATGGGTTCTTAGATTTGGCTGGAATGGATCTCTGGTTAATTCACTTGAGACATTCAAAATCTGTTTCTGTAGATTCTCATCTTTTACGGTACTTCTCTTAAAGCTCTTCGAAAGTTATTATGCCATACCAGGCTTCTCATTAATCACCCAACAAGTCTTTCTTCAAGTCTGCCACATCTCCATATCTGGCTTTCTTTTCTTTAACAGCCTTTAAAGTTTCTCTATCATTATGGGCAATTTCATCTCTTCGTCTTTCCACTAAACGCTATTTGATGATCTCCACCAGCGTTTCTTGTTCTTCCAATGGAAGCTTTTCTATGACATCCAGAGCGTCTTGCATGTTTATACTTTTCAAGTTATCCATTCTTCCTTACAATTCTTTATTATTTAGCCAAAATTGCATCAGTTGTTGAGTGTTAACAATGTTTTTTTCTACCTATCAAAGTGGCGATAATTTGTTTGGAATGTAATCCCGTAGAAAGTAACCGGAGAATTGACTTCGAACTTTTGTTACTTATTCCACTACTTTTTTTACCGCTTCCACTACTTGTGTCATCTCCTTCTCCGTCAAGGAGGGATAGATCGGGAGTCGCAACAGTCCTGAAAAAAACTGCATGGAATTGGGCAACTGCTCATCCGTCCCCAGGTGCCGATAAAATTGATTACGATGAAGAGGGGTATAATGCACATTGACATATACGCCTTCGGCTCGCAGGGCATCCATGATCCAATATTTATGTTCAGGTGGCACCAGGATATAAAAGATATGCCAGTTGGTTTTGGCACCTTCCGTAATCTTTGGTAGCTTGATGTTGGCTAAATCTTTGAGATTCTTGATATAATATTCGGCGATTTCGGTTCGGCGGGCATTCATCCAGTCGATTTTTTTTAACTGACTGAGTCCCAGAGCACCCAGGATATTCGATTGCACATAAGAATTTCCGATAGTGACATATTCATAATATCCACGATCCCGATTATCGATTAAAAAGGATTGTTTATTCGTTCCTTTTTCTCGCATATAAATGACTTTCTCGGCAATTTTATCATCATTAGTAACCAATGCGCCACCTTCACCAGTGGTCAGGTTTTTTGTGCCGTGAAAGCTGAAAGTGGATACATGTGCCAGACTTCCAGTCTTTCGTCCCTTATACTCCGATCCAATGGATTGTGCCGTATCGTGCACCACATATAAGTTGTATTTGCGGGCAATTTCCATAATTGGATCCATATCGGCCGGATTTCCAGCATAGTCCACTGGTGCGATGGCGACCGTCTTTTTTGTAATTGCTTCTTCAATTTTATTTACATCGATATTTCCATTATCCGGGTCGACATCAACTAATTTGATATTCAGATTGTTGAGTAAGGGTCCCAAAGCAGTGGAGGTATAGGTAAAGTTCGGAATTAACACTTCTCCACCTTCCGGAAATTTTCTGGCTCGAAACGCCAGATCAAGGGCAGTGGTACAGGAATTTGTATAAAAAACATGTTTTACTCCGAGATACTCAGCCAATTTCTTTTCAAATTCTCGGCAGTCCGGACCATTACCACTCACATAAGTTGTCCGAGTGGTTTCTTCTACCGCTTTAATATCTTCTTCATCAATATAAGGGATATGGATGGGTATAATTTTTTCTGAGACAGGTTTGCCGCCGTTGATGGCTAATTGGGGATTAGTTTTGGACATTACTGTTCCTTTCTTTAAAGACGGGGGACGGGGGACGGGAGATGGGGGAC
>Ga0067045_1027567_pt1 | contig 89517 bp, 90 predicted proteins | sample TerdegcTABiofilm_FD_59184 | JGI IMG/M metagenome (GOLD analysis project Ga0067045, IMG submission 59184) | Combined Assembly of (Gp0054472, Gp0054536) Wastewater bioreactor microbial communities from Singapore -Terephthalate degrading...
AAACCATCCTACAGGGCATGCACGAGCCGCTCCAGAAGAGCACCGCGGCATACCTAGCCTCCCTTACGAAATCGTCAAAGCTCCGGTCGTCTAGATCCTTTGGTAATCCGCTCAATCCGCCACCCAAACTTCCTTCACCCACAATCTCAATCCTCCACAATGCATTGGCCCTCTCTGTCTAGCAGGGCAGTGTATTTCCTTATCCTCATGAGCACAAGGTAGACCAGCGGTGCCAGCATCAGGGTGAGGAGCCCCGTCGCCGCGGTAGAACCGAATATCAGGGAGGAGGAAGAGAGGAAGTTGAAGAGTGCATGCATCCCGATGGCGGCAGCCAAGTAGGGCACGACATCGAGGAGGCGTACTCCACCCCTGCTGGCTATCAGGGATCTGGAGACTCCGAGCCCGGATATCGCGGTGGCTGAGGCATGTAGGAAAGAAGAGAGGGCGGAGCGGACCGCCACAAGCGCAAGCCCGGAGACGAGCCCCCCTGCTAGGGCCTGCTCCCAGCCGTAGATCACGTTCTCGGTGAGCGCAAACCCAAAACCTATAGCCATCCCGTATATCATTCCGTCCTCCACCTCCCGTATTTTCCCCAAAATGAAACGGAAGCCAGTCATCTTGATGAACTCCTCAACCAAGGGCGCAACAACAAGCACCGAACTGAATAGAGCGAGGTCTGCCTGCATCTCGACTGGGACAAGAATCACCATCCTGAATAGCCCGAAGAAGAGGGCGTTGAACACCGTCGAGACGATCACCGCAAGGAAGACGGTGTACGTGGCACCTACAGCCAAAGCCCTGTACAGGTCCTTCAGCTCCTCCCTGTTGCAGATCTCCCACCCCCTTACCCAAATCAAGTAAGCCAGCGGCGGGATGGTAGAGGCAACAAGTATTACTAGCAAGTCAAAGATCTCAGACACAATTGATAATTCTGCACACCCAGTAAATAAGCCCAATGCGACGCGCCGCTGAACCGCTGACCTCATTCATGGAGGATATATCAGAAAATTATATAATCAGCCTATTACTGCTCTCAATACCTAAGGTGGAAACGATGTCAGCATCTGTAAAAACACTGAACCCGGCACCGCTGGGGCTAGCAGCCTTCGCCATGACGACTACAGTGCTTTGCCTGTTCACCGTTGGCCTCATACCGTCCTCTTGGGTTTCAATCGTCATCCCACTTGCAATCGCATACGGCGGCCTGATGCAGGTAATCGTGGGGCTCTGGGAGGCGAAATTGGGGAACACGTTCGGATTTGTAGCCTTCACTTCCTACGGGGCGTTCTGGATATATTACGTACTCGTCGGCATCCTCTCTTCTGTCGGCATGATAACGGTCAGCCCAACAGCAGCCGGGGTGGTTCTCATCATGTGGGGATTCCTGACGCTGTACCTCTGGATAGCATCCCTCAAGGCACCCAAGGTCACCAGCATGGTATTCCTGTTCCTGACGCTCACCTTCCTTGTGCTGGGGATAGGAGATGTCACAGGAGTCGGCACGATCACAAAGGCAGGGGGGGCACTCGGGTTGCTGACTGCTGCCCTTGCTTGGTACAACTCGCTTGCCATTGTGATAAACGACATGCATGGCAGGACCGCTGTGCCTCTAGGCAAGCCCCTCATGTGAGGGTCAATAATTTTTTTTTACAAAAAAAAGACGGCTAGGTCCTGGCTCTGTAGGACCTGATCGTGTTGCCTAGCCTCCTTGCGCCTTCCCAGATCTGCTCCATAGTCGGGTAGCTGTAGTTTATGCGGAGCGTGTTCTTCCCCTTCCCGCTGGGGTGGAAAGATCCTCCTGGAACATAGGCTACCCCGTTCGAGACTGCCTGCGGCAGCATTTGGGCCGTATCGTAATCCGGCGGCAGGGTCGCCCAGATGAACATTCCCCCAGTTGGGCGTGTCCACTCTGCGCCGTCCGGCATGTTCTCTGCTAGAGCCTGGAGCATCGCTTCCCGCTTCTTCCTGTAGGCAGGCTTGAGCCTTTCGATGTAGCCCTGGAGGTGCCCCCTGACCATGAACTCGCAGGCTATGTGCTGCGAGAGGGTGTTTGTGCACAAGTCCAGAGACTGCTTGAGTATCGCAAATTTGGACGTCAACTCTTCGGGGGCGGCTATCCAGCCTAACCTGAGGCCAGGAGCAAGGATCTTTGAGAAGGTGCTTGTGTAGAGGACCCGCTCGTCATCAAGCGCCTTTATGAAAGGCGGGTTCTTGCCGTCTGAGAGGTAACTGTAGGGGTCGTCCTCAATGATGACAAAGTCGTACTCGTAGGCCAGCTCAACAAGCTCTTTCCGCCTCTCCTCGGTCGTGGTCAGCCCGCTGGGGTTTTGGCACGTCGGTACAGTATACAGGAATTTAATCTTCGAACCTGACCTACGCTCCTTCAGCGCCTTCCTGAGGGCGCCCGAGTCCAGGCCGCCCGAGTCCATGGGTGCCAAAAGGATTCGGGGGGAGTGAACCATGAAAGCACTCAGGGCAGCCAAGTATGTGGGCTCCTCGAGTATGATTGTGTCGCCAGGGTCGAGGAATGCCCTTCCGAAGAGGTCGAGGGCCTGCTGGGACCCCGTCGTGACCAGTATCTCGTCCGCGGAAGATACCTGCATCCCCTCAGATCTCATGAACTTGAAGAGAGCATCCCGGAGCCCCGAATAGCCCTCAGTAGTTTCATACTGGAGTGCGATACCTGCGCGTTGATTCAGCACATCAGCCGTGATCTGCTTGATCTCATCTACGGGAAATAACGAAGGGTCAGGCATTCCCCCTGCAAAAGAGATAATGTCCCCAGACTTGATTACCTTCAGGATCTCCCTGATGTCGCTGGCCTTTGCTTCTTTGGCCACCCTCGAAAAAAGGTCTTTTGTGGACATCGCTACCAACCTTTTAATGTGAATTGTAATAAGTGCACATTGTGATATAAAAAGAGTTTGTTTCCTTAATCGGATTGCCCTTTTATGTTTGGGTTTTGGACGGAAAACCTTTAAAAAACAAGGATCCCGCCATATTAAAAATATACCTTATTTTATAAATATATATCATATATTCTATTTTCCTGAAAACATATATCATACATCAATTCATGCCGTGACAGGCACCCACCGATTTTTCAGAGCTTGGTGGCACCCAGACGGTACTCCGATGCCGTTAAATCGAGGTTTCCGCAAACCATTTGAAAGGTAGGCGGCTACGATGGAGGCTCTGCAGTTAACAGCGTTGGCTATCTTGGCAGTAACCATAGGCGTCATAATATGGGGTAAGATCGACAGGACGGCAGTGGCGGTATTCGGAGCTGTGTGCATGGTGCTCACAGGATGCTTGAGCGACCGAGAGGCATTCATGGCGGTGGATTGGAACGTCATCATACTGATGATCAGTTTCTGGATACTTGCAGGTTATTTTGGTAAGAGCGGCATACCCGAGGCTATCGCGCACAGGGCGGTTGCCTGGTCCGGCGGGGACCTCAGCAAGTTCCTGATAATCGTTGGCGCAGCTTCTGGACTGCTCTCGCTTTTTGTGGACAACGTTCTCGTGATCCTGATCATGGCGCCAGTTGCACTGCACATAACCAGGCTGCTCAAGATAAACCCAGTCCCCTTTTTGATATTCATCGGGCTATGCGCCAATTTTACTGGCTCGGCGCTTCTGATCGGCGATCTTCCACCCCAGATGCTCCACAGCGTCTCAGGGATAGAATTTTTAGAGTTCATATGGCAGTCCGGGAAGCCCTCCTCATTCCCGATACTGATGGCCACGTTCGCTGCAGTGCTGTGGTACTTCAGTATCAAGTTCAGGAGGCAGCTCGGAGGGAAGATGATGGCAACGGAGGTTTTCGCAGTGATAGATCCTGAAAATGGGAGGAGGGTGAAGGACAAAAAGTTTGCAGCGATAACAGTGATCAGTTTCATTGCGACAATAGCAGCACTATCACTGAGGTGGCTGATAGGCTTCGAGCTGGGCACGATTGCTGCAGTAGGCGCCGCGGCGACGGTGCTGGTAATGGAGACCTACGGGAGGAAGCTCAATCGACCCTCATTCGAGGAGGTCCTCACCTCGCTTGACTGGCGATCGATCCTATTTTACATCTCGCTGTTCATACTGATAGGCGGGATAAACAGGCAGGGGCTGATCATGATGGCTGCGAACGCGATTGCCCCGATCTTCGCGTCGAACACTGCCTTGGGGGTTACCTCAGTCTACTGGCTGACCGTCCCTGTGGTCGGCTTCGTTGAGCACGATGCGTACATATTGGCTCTGCTATACCTTGTCAAAGACTTCAGCATCCAGGCAGGGATCTCCCCGTGGCCCTACTGGTGGGCAATACTCTGGTCCGGAACATTGGGCTCGAACCTGACAGTCGCAGGCGCTCCTGCGCTTCTCGTTGCACTCAACCTCTGCGAGCAGGAGGGGTGCAAGGTGAGCGCCAAGGAGTTCTTCAGGTACAGCGTGCCCTTTGTCCTGATCTCGGTTCTTGTGTGCTATTCCCTCATGATGATCATTTGGGTTTTCCTGTGACGCGCTACCTACGGGCGGTTAGGAGGGCACTTCGGGGCCCTGACCCCTATCCGGCTCCCGGTCACCATGTACACAGCCTCCGCGGAGATGTAGCAGGCATGGTCTGCCATGCGCTCGATTATCCTCGCAATTAGACCGTTCATTAGCACGCAGGCTCCGCCTCCCGCATAATCCCTGTATCTCGAGAGGAGTTTCCTGTATCCAGCATCGATTTTGACGTCCGCCTCAATCACCGAAGCCGCCCTTATGGGATCCTTGGAAAGGTATGACATGACACTCTCCTGAACCATTTCCCAGCCAGATTCGAGCAGCCCCTTCACATCCGGCGCGCATCTCATACCGGAGTCGACATCGTCTATCACCTGGACGATATTGCTCAGGTACCGCGATATCCTAGCCAAGTCGTATGAGACCCGCATCGCAGATGTCACAGAACGGAGATCCCCTGCGAAGGGCTGGTGCCGTATCAGCGCCTCGACGCAGCGATCGATTACTGCTTCCTCCTGCCCCATGACCGACTTAGTCTTCTCGCAGATCTCTTTTGTCTTGTCAGCAGTTGGCTCTTCCAGGACTGAAAGCACCTTTCCATATATTTCTACAATAGAATTGTACATCTCGGATATTCCATTGTTTATTTCCTTCAAATAGTCTGGTTCCTCCATCATCCAAACCTCCCTGTTATGTACCTCTCAGTTATCGGGCTCTTCGGCGACTCGAAGAACTCTTTCGTCTCGTTGTACTCTATGAGCTCGCCCAAGTAAAGGAAGGCGGTCTTGTCGGATACTCTGGCTGCCTGACCCACATTATGCGTGATTATAATCACTGTGATTTCAGATTTGAGCTTCCTGATCAGCTCTTCTATCCTGCTTGTGGAGGCCGGATCGAGGGCCGATGTGGGCTCATCCATCAGGATCACCTCAGGCTCCATTGCGAGCGCCCTTGCGATGCAGAGTCGCTGCTGCTGTCCCCCTGAGAGGCTTGCTCCCGATCTCCTGAGGTCGTCCTTGACCTCGTCGTAGAGCCCCACAGACCTGAGCGTACGCTCGACTATTTCATCCAGATCCGCCTTGCGCTTCTCCCCTGAAAGCCTGATTCCAGCAACAACATTGTCAGATATGGACATGTTGGGGAATGGGTTTGGCTTCTGGAATACCATGCCTATCTTTCGCCGGACGTCCATAGGGTCCATTCCGTAGATGTCGAGCCCATCGAGCAACACCTTCCCTTCCACCCGCGCGCCAGGATTTAGTTCATGCATCCTGTTAAGGCACCTTATGAAGGTAGACTTGCCGCACCCCGAAGGGCCCACTAGTGCAGTGACCTGCTTCTCTTCGAATGCGATTGAGACGTCTTTCAGGACCTGCTTCTTCCCGAACCAGGCACTCAATTTTTCGGTTACAAGTTTTGTGGCCATTTATCAGGCACCCCCGCATTTCTTTCTTCCAAAAGTTCTAACCGCAACATTAATTGTCATTACCAATAGGACTAGAAGAAGTGAAGCTCCCCATGCCTTCGCGACCCAGTCGGCGAAGCCGCTTATTGCATAATTGTAGATGAGAACCTGCAGTGTCGCGATTGGCTGGTCTATCCCAGTTGGCCAGTAGAAACTGAAGAGTGCAGTGAAAAGCAACGGTGCGGTCTCGCCGCTGATCCTGGCGAAGGCAAGCAATGATCCGGAGATCACCCCTCCCTTAGCCATACTTAGAACTATCCTTGTCGTTATGTTGTACTTAGGGATCCCCAGTGCCATCCCGGCTTCCCTAAGATCGTTTGACACCACCCTCATCGACTCCTCCGTAGCCTTGGCCACAAGGGGTATCATCATGATGCCAAGGGCCAAGGTCGCTGCAACCCCCGTATAGTGGCGGAATGTCAGGACTATCAAGGTGAAGGCGAAGAGGCCTATAACTATTGAAGGGACCCCCGAGAGCGACTCGACGATCGTCCTGACAGCAGAGCCCATCTTGCTATCGTAGGCGTACTCAGCGAGGTATATGCCCGTGAGGATTCCGAGCGGTATGCCCAACCCGCTAGCGAAGAGATTGATTATAAGGGTGCCGATTATGGCGTTGCCTATGCCTCCCCCCGATGATCCGAAGGGTGCAGGGAGGGAGGTGAGGAACTCGATGCTCATCACCGAGACCCCGTTCCAGACGATGCTTCCTATAATCCAGAACAGAGGGATCACAGCCGCCCCGCTTAGGGCAATCAGGACTGCGATGATCAGTTTCTCTTTCGCACGCCTTGAGAGGAGCCTCATTCAGCCGCATTCCTCCTTGAGATGCGCGTTATTATGAGCCTGGCTGAAAGATTGACCGCAAGCGTGATAACCAAAAGGATCAGTCCCAGCCCAACAAGCGAAGAGACGTGCAAGACGTCTACTGCCTCGTATAGCTCGCTCGCAATTTTGCTGGTTATTGTCGAGGCGGGCGCGAAGAGAGAGGGAGAAGAAAAGGGCCAAACGAAACTATTCCCTATCACCATTGTTACCGCCATCGTTTCGCCCAGTCCACGACCAAGCGCAAGTATGATCGCCGCAAATATCCCGAGTTTCGAGAAGGGCAATGCCACATGCCTGACCACCTCCCACCTTGTGGCACCCAGCGATATCATTGCCTCCCTGAGCTCGACCGGGGTTGAAGTAAGTAGAGAAATCGTCAAAGAGGATATTATTGGGACTATCATGAAGGTCAGGACGAGGGAAGCCAAGAACAGGCTCAGCCCATATGCTGGACCCGAGAAGAGAGGTATGAAACCGATGGAGCCGATTATAGGCTCCTGAATGTAAGTTTTGACGAAGGGCGCGATCACCCATAAGCCCCATATCCCGAATATTACGCTTGGGATGGTCGCCAGCATGTCGATTGTCACGGACAGTGCAGCTCTCACCTTTTTTGGCGCGTACTCGGTGAAGAATATGGACATCCCAAGGCTTATTGGCACCGCGAAAGCAACAGCAATCGCGGATGAAGCCAAAGTCCCCAATATGGCAGGAAGCCCGCCGTATATTCCTAAGTTCACATCCCAAGTGCTTCCGAACGCCATTAAAGGATCATTAATTATTGACGGATACGACCTTACCACAAGCATTGCGAATATCATCATAAAAAACGCAACGACTATCAGTGAGCTGGCGCCCACCAAGTACTTGAAAGCAGAATCTTTAAAAAAAATGGATTTTTTGTTCACTTTTACCGCCTGCTCAAAGCAAAGGCCTTCCGTTGTAAGTGAGTTGCCTGAGGTTCGCCTCGGCTATGGTCACGACGCTGCTAGGTAATCTCGGATATAGCAGTGCCTCAGAGTGGGACTGCCCATCGTGGACGATCCACCAGAGGAAGTTTGCCACGGCTTTGGCTTTGGCTTCGGGCATGTAGGAAAGATCCTTGTACACCAGTATGTACGTGAACACGGAGATCGGGTAAACATCGTCGCCAGGCATGTTGACTACAGGAGCCCTCACATCGGAGGCCAGCAATGGCGCGGCAGCCCCCAGCGCTTTGGAAATCGAAGACAAAGTTGGCTCGACGAACTGACCGTTCCTGTTCATCACCTTGGCATATGGGATGGAGTTGTTCTTCGCGTAGAAGAACTCCAGATACCCTACACCGCCAGGCGTCTGCTGCAGTGTGCTTGCCACGCCGCTGTTGCCCGACGCGCCTATCCCGACGGGCCAGTTAACGGTTGTGCCTGAGCCAAGGAGCCAAACTGAACTCGCATTCCTTAGGTAAGTCGTGAAGCCGTTTGTTGTTCCGCTCGAGTCGGATCTCCTGATTACCACAATGTTCAAGTCGGGCAAGGTCAGGGCCGGGTTTATAGCTGCGATCGCAGGGTCATTCCACTTTGTGATGTTCCCCTGGAATATCTTCGCTATGACGTCTGCGGTGAGGTTCATCCCGGATCCTATATTAGGTATGTTATATGCGACTACGATTCCCCCGCCCGTTTCAGGTATGTGCAGCACCCCTGGATTTTGAGACATCTGTGAGTCGGTCAATGGCGCATCCGATCCTGCAAAGTCAAATGTCTTGGCAAATAGACCGTTCTGACCAGCGCCACTCCCGACAGACTGGTAAGTTATCTGTACAGCGGGGTGCAACTTGTTGTACTCAGAGACCCACTTCGATATCAAGGGGTAGGGGAATGAAGCGCCCCCAGCAGTTATTGTCGCTGGCTGCTCAGCCCCCATGAACTGGGTGTAATACAATATCCCTGCCGCAACCAGCACCACAGCAACTATTCCTACTCCCAAGATTTTCGAGATTCCTCTCCTGTCCTCCAAAAACATATTTTTTCCCTTCCGTAAAGGCTTTAGGTCAGATATATATAGAATATGCATATTTTATATTTTCATGCAAGTAAAGGAAGCAAAATATATTCTTGTAAATAAAGAATATACTTATCCTGTACGTATGTGGGCGGATTCAAGAGACCAAATAAAAAGCAAGAGACGTGCCTGGAACTAAATTGCTGTTAAACATAAATACAATAATATATACGCCGGGTAAAAATATATATAACAAATTTCAATATATATTAGTATAAACGGGATATGGGAGTAAGGAAAATGGGAATGCGCAGAGTGCAGAAGGTTGGGAAATCGACTTTCACCGTCTCGCTCCCACATGAATGGGTCAAAAAGAACAGGATAGCGCCCAAGACAGAGGTCAATATTGTCACATTACCTAACGGAAGCCTAAAGATCTCTACACTCGAAGGAGGGAAGGAAGAGAAGAGATCAAAAGAAATAGTCATTGAGGCAAGGGATCCGGATGCAGGCGATCTGATCAGGAAGACCCTGGCCGCATATATTGCAAACTATGATGTAATAAGGCTCGACCTCTCGAAGGTCAGCTTCGAGCCGTATGCCAGGGATAAGGTTAGGAAAATGATCAAGTTCAAGATGGCAGGGGCCGAGATAATAGAGGAAACGTCGGACAGGATGACAGTACAGATTCTCCTCAGGCCTTACGAGTTCCCATTAGACAGGTTGTTTTTGAGGATGGCCACGATGGCCAGAGACATGATCGCTGACACCATAAAGGCAGAGAGGGGGAGCGACCAGAATTTACGAAGGAACATGCTCTCAGACATCATCGAAAGGGATGAAGACGTGGATAAGCTCTACTTCATGGGCAGCAGATGGCTTTCAAACATAATGGAAGACCAGAGCGCGCTGAAGGACTATGGTCTGAACGACATAAAGGCAGCCCTTGACTACAGGATCGCGTTCAGGAATGTTGAGAGGGTCGCAGACCACACAATAAGGATCGCGTCGCAACTCTTGGCGGCGCCCGAAATCGAAAGGGGGATCTCGGAAGCCATGATGCAGTCCCTAAGTGAATCAGGTGAGATCTTCATGAGATCCGTGAACTCGCTGAAGAATGGGAGCATACAAGAGGCTAGCAGAGTGATCCATGACGCCAGGAAGGCGGCAGCAAAGGAGGAGGAACTCATGAGGCGACTGATTGAAGGAGTGCTCCCGACAAAGACGGCTGCATCAGCAATAATAGTGATGGACAGCATAAGGAGGATCTCAGAATACGGCATCGGGATCTCCGAGCTGACCTTTAATATGCACATTGGCAAGGATGCTGTAAAGGTGGATTAGCCACCCTATCCTCAAACTACTTTTATCACTGCTTCGAGACCCTTTCGCCTCGACCTGGGCTTCACTTCGGATTTTGGGTACCCGAGTCCCACAACGGCTGAAAGCCGGAGATCGGGATCGTCCATCCCAAGCAGCTTTTTTACTTCAGACTCAATAAGAAGCGGCACCCCAAACCAGCAAGATCCGATGCCGAGGTCACAGGCAGCCAGCATCATGTTCTCCACGGCTGCAGCGCAGCTCTGGTGAGCCCAGATCTCCTCAATCCGAGGGTCGTTGTAAACTCGCTCCCTCAGGTCGGCAAAAACCGCAACATAGAGGGGCGCGAAGTAGTACCCACCGCCGGAACCAGCTACCCAAGACTCGAATTTTTCCCCGGTCCAGGCCTTCTTCAGCAGTCTAGTGAAGTATGCGCGGTGTGCATCCAGAAGGATCTGGTGGAGGCGCTTTCTCACCTCATCGGACTCGACGACGACAAATAGCCACGCCTCTGCCCCGCCTGCTGTTGGTGCCCTGATCGCTGCCTCCAAGATCAATTTTCTTGAATCCTTGTCTATGGGGGTTTCCTTGAAAAGCCTCACCGAGCTGCGCTGCCGCAATACCTCTTGTACTTCACCCAATCCACTCACCGATTAAAAAGTGGAGGAGGTAGCAAAAAAAAGTTGCTTGACCGGCTAGTGATTCAAAGCCTTCTCTATCCTGTCCATCGCCTCGCCTATCCGCTCGACTGGGACGGTGTAAGCAAGCCGAAGGTGGCCTCTGCCTGCAGCCCCAAAGGTCGAGCCAGGGACGGTCGCCACCCTTGCCTCCACAAGCAGCTTCTCGGAGAGCTTGAGGTCGTCTCCAACGAAAGGAAATATGTAGAATGCGCCGCTCGGCTTAACCACGCTGAACCCCGGGACTTCCCTAAGCCGCTGATAAATGTAGTCCCTCCTCCGCATGTATTCTGATCGCATCTTGCTTACTGCGGCATGGCTTCTGGGATCGGAGAGGGCACGGGCGGCGGCATATTGTGCAAAAGAAGTGGGGCACGCGGAGAGATACATCTGGAACTTCACCATTCTCGCGATCAGCTCCTCTTGCCCTGCAGCGTACCCGATCCTCCATCCAGTCATCGCGTAAGTCTTTGATAGGCTGCCTACAGTGATCACCCTCCCGGGCCTTGATGCGACAGAGGCAGGGCTCACGTGACGGATGCCGTCGTAGATCAGCGACTCGTAGACTTCGTCTGACACAACCACTAGGTTGTGCTCCTCAGCGAACTCAACGGCTGCTCTCACCTCTTTCTCGGCAAGGACCGCGCCGGTGGGGTTGTTAGGCGAATTCAGCACGAGTGCACGGGTCCTCTCGGTGAGATGCCTTTTCAGGTCATCAGCGGCAAGCCTGAATCCGTTTTCCATCTTCAGCGGGACTTCAACGGGAACCCCACCTGCTAACCTGACGGTTGCGCTGTATGTCACGAAGTGGGGGGACGGGATCAGGACTTCGTCCCCTTCCTTCAGGAATGATGCCCATATGAGGAGGAATGCCTGGTTCCCCCCTGTTGTGACGATTATTTCCTTGTCAGGATCGGCAACGACCGAGTTCTCTTTTTCTAGTTTTTCAGATATCGCATCTCTCAGCTCCTTGAGTCCATTATTGGGCGTGTAGTGTGTGATGCCCCTGTCAAGGGCCTCCTTTGCGTATTCCTTTATGTGATCAGGCGTGTCAAAATCAGGCTCGCCTATCCCAAGGGAAATTACGTCCCTATACCTGCTAGCCAGTTCAAAAAGGCGCCTAATACCCGAGGCAGGTATCTCTTCAAGATGGTCGTGCAGCGACATTGCGATCAACAGGGAGATAGTCCACAGGATTTAAAAGAATTTGTGCCGAATCACTGGAAGAGGTACTCTTCGGACCCCCTTCTGATCAGGACGGCGTTCCTCCCGTTCGATCTCTCGCACCTGCCGATCACCTGGGCACCGACCCCGAACTTCTCAGCAGATCGGATCACTTCCTCCTCATGCCCCCTTCCAACGACGGCTTCCATCCCTATCCCCATGTTGTAGTTGCGGCACATCTCCTTGGGCGACTCGCCGCTCACCTCGCCGATCAGCCTGAACACAGGATCCGGCTCGGGGAGGCTGTCCTTGATGTATAGTATGTCCTTTCCCAGCCTGAGGGACTTTGTCAAACCGCCCCCCGTGTTATGGACCAGTGCCTTGACGGGGACTCGCCTGAGGATCTCGAGTGCAATAGGGAGAAATATCCTCGTGGGGGAGAGCAATGCCTCGCCTACAGTCATTCCAAGGTCGGGCAGATCGTCGTCGATCCTGAACCTCCCGTAGTATCCCTTCGAACCCTCGTGCCCGATCTCAGGGTATTTCCTATAGTATTCGTTAGTGAGTAGCGAATGCCTAGCGAGAGAGATCCCGTTGCACATTATCCCGCTGTTCTCCCTGCCCTCGTAACTGCAGCGACCACCGCTCCTTATCCCCACAATCACGTCCCCAGGTGAAATTCCGTTGCCCGTTACCACATTCTTAAGATCAACACGCCCGAAAACGGTGCCGGAGACATCCAGAGTCCTTATGATGTCCGGGAGGTCGGCAGTCTCACCGCCGCAGAAGAGGATCCTGCAGCCCAAGCCGACCAGGCTTCCGAACGCCTGTGAGAAGCCTGATGCCAGCGACGAGAGCAGGGCGCCCCTCTCGAGGCGCATCGTGTTCAGCGCTACGTAGTCCGAGAAGGCTATGGGCACTCCGCCGACGCAGACAACGTCGTCAAGATTCATCGCCAGAACGTCCTGCGCGAGCCCAGAGAACCAGCGGTAATCGCCAGTCTCCTTGAAATAAATGTAAGATATTATCGGCTTGCTGCCAGCGCCGTCCTCATGGAGAATCAGGCCAGATCCAGGGTCTTCTGGGTCGTGTACGACACTGCAGAAAGAGTCGGGGAAGAGGTCGTCTGTCACCCCCTTTATCGAAGAAATCCCCTTCTTGTCGACGTCGACTCCAAGTTCAGAGTACTTCGATCGGGGCAAACCAGATCATCACCGATCAAGGGGCAGCTCCATACTCATAAACGTTCTCTGGCAGACCCCATCTTTTTATAGTTTGAAGGAGGATTTTGTTTCAGTGAAATTTGATGAGCGAAGAACTCAAGGAGCGCATCGAGGAACTTGTCTTCAAGTGGATCAAGAGGCAGCTCGAGGACGGTAACTGCAGGATGAACCTCAGGATAGAGATCGACACCCCTATTGAACTAAGGGGCATGAAGGGGAGGATTTGCGGCGACATATCGCTCGGCGGCACACAGACCAGTACGCCGTCCGTTGCGGAAACACCAACCGAGGCGCAGGACTGCAAGAAGGAAGTCGCGGAAGCGGAGATGAGCCTCCAAGAGGTCGAAAAGCTCCTCAGATCCCTAGGGGTCTGAACCTTAACGGATCAAACAAAATCGAGTCCAAAAAAGATCGGAAAATAAAAATTAGGGTTTCTTTAGCCTGAAGACCAAGCTGAGGTTTGAGACGTACTTGAATTCAGGCCTTATACCCAGCGCGGACTCAAGAGATGCCTCCACATAATTCTTCACAAATAGGGACCACTTCTCCCCCATGTTGTGCGAGGCCCTTATTTCCAGATACTGCTCGTCTTCGACTTCGTAGCAGGTGGTCCAGTTCGAATAGCCGCAGAGGAACATGAGGAAGAACTGCTTGAACGCGCTGACGGAGAGCTCTCCGAAGAGCAGGAGCATTATCTCCTTAGAGGTTGCAGAGCCCATCCTGTACCCTATCTTGGCCACAGACTCTTCGTCGAGCGCGTTGATTATCTCTATGAGGTCGTTCCTCGGGAGGGTGACAACGCCCATCTGCTCGACCTTTGCGCCGATCCTCACATATTTCCTCAATATCCTGCAGGTCAACCCGTTCACTGTTGCACCTTGCTTTCTTGCCTCCTCCTCCAGCCCCCGCATGACATCGGCATCTAAGCGGAATGTCCTTGGGGTGGACTGCCCTTCTTCGCTCATTGATCTCTCGCCTCTTTGATTGTTGTTCCTCTGCCAATTTAACATCATTCATCGTCCCTAACGTGAAGACCCTGGCGACACCGCTGGTCGAAGGTGCAAGGGGGCAATACCCGAATGCCCCGTTCAGACGTACAAAATGGGAGACATAGATCACTTCTTTGCCCGCTTTTCGGCAAGCTTGAGGATCCCCTGCACCACCCCATTTATTATCGCCTCAGGCTTTGGGGCACACCCTGGCACATATACATCGACCGGTATTAGCAGATCAGGGTGTCCAAGTATTGCATAGTTCTCCGGCGCATCATCGTAGAAGAGGCTGCCACCGCACGCACAGCTGCCGACTGCGACCACAACCTTTGGCTCCGGGACCTGCTCGTATACCCGCTTGACCATCGGGATGAACTGCTTGGGCACGCATCCCGTCGTCAGCAGTATGTCGGCATGCCTCGGAGACGGCACGAGCTGTATGCCAAAGCGCTCGACATCGAACCGCGGGGCCAGCGCAGCCAATGTCTCTATGTCGCATCCGTTGCACCCGCCACAGTGCAGGTGGTAGAGCCAGGGCGAGTATATCCTAGCCTTGTCCATTATCCCCATCAGACTCCCTCCAGCCAGACGTACTTCTTCGTATGGGTGTCTAAATCGACACCGTATGCCCTCCTGCAGTCAGGGCAGTAACCGTCAAGTTTTTTGTAGTCGCTCGAAACGGTCTCCTTGACAATCGGGTCGATCTTCTCCATCAACCGCTCGTAAGTCCGGTCCGCGAGCTTCCTTGTGGCATACGGGGTGCCGCAGTTCTTGCACTTGAGAAGATCGAGCTCGGTGAGCACGCGTGCCGCAGGATCCTCCCTGTTGGGGACCGCGATCTCGAACTTGTTCGTCATCTTTATCGCCTCCTCGGGGCAGGCCTCCTGGCAATGGGCACAGAAGGTGCACCTGAAGAGGAAGATCTCAACGGTCCGCTTTGCGTCTTTGTCGTATATGCTAGTAGCCCTCCCCGAGCAGACGAAGTAGCACGCCCTGCAGCCGATGCACTTGTCCTTGTCTCGCTCCGGAATTCCTCTTAGCCCTTCAGGTATCTGGCTGTACCTCCTTTCAGGGGCTACCGCAGACGGGTATGTCAGGGTCATCGGTTTGCTGTACTTAGACAGCACCTGTTTGAGGATCTTAATCTCTGTAGACATTTCACACCACCAACCATATCGCCAGAGCGATAACGAAATTCAGCACCCCCAGGGGGATCGCCACCTTGAGATACCAGTTTATAGCGTTCCTGATCCTGTACCTCGGGTTCAGCACCTGTACTGCTGTGAGCAGGAAGACCAGCACCACGGCAGCCACGATGTATAGCGGGAGCCAGAGCACATCAGTGGCAATCGGCGGGAGGAAGAGGGAGATGAAGAGCGCCACAAGCCCGTAGAGGAGGAATACCTTGGTCAAGTAATAGGTGCCCAACAGTTTCCCAGAGTACTCGGTGTATGGCCCTGCCACTATCTCCGCTTCTGCCTCTGGCATGTCGAATGGCTTTATGTGCAGCTTTCCTAGCATCGCTACTAGCATCAGAGCCCCCGCAGTCACCGTTAGAAGCGCGAAGTATACCGATTGCCCTCCTGAGGAGATGTCCCATATGACAAGCGACTGCCTGGCAATGGCAACCGCGAAGACGCTCAGCACGAATCCGAGCTCGGAAACAAGGAAGAGCTCGACTTCCCTCCTTGCGCCTATTGCTGCCCACGGCGATCCGCTCGCAACGGGCCCGAGTATTGTGAAGAGTATTGATGCGATCAGCAGGTATGACGCAATTATTAGGCTATATGGAACTCCGGAGAGCAGGGGCATCCCTGGGAACGGGATGAAGAATATTGCGGCAACCGCGAAGATCAGGGAGAGGTACGGGGAGTAGACGAAAAGGCGCCTCCTCGAAACGTCGGGGACTACTGTCTCCTTGCCGTACAGCTTCAGGATGTCGTAGAGCGGCTGCAGCAGCCTAGTCGTCCCCAGCAGAGGCTTCAGGTCACCGTACATCCTAAACATCGGTCCGACTCTCCACTGAAACCTTGCAGAGAGCTTCCTCAACAGATAGGAGTATATGACGCCCAAGAAGAGTGCCAAAGGCACTATCACTATCAAACTGACCACTGTATAGATCAAGTCTACCATCTGCTAACCCTCCTGCTCAGGTTTACGAGCTGATCCCACGTCAGGCTCTTCCTGCTTCCATCCCTTTCGTTAATTATCTCTAACCTGTCGGTGCACGCAAGGCACTGGTCGGTGCTGCCCATCACCACAGGGACGTCCGCCAGATTCGATCCGACGAGCATCAAGGGGATTATTGCGTTGTTCCTGTAGCTTGGCGTCCTTATCCTAATGGTGTGAGGCAGGCTAGAGTCTTTGTCGGATGCCCTGATGTAATAGGCGAGCTCTCCTCTTGGCGCCTCGTTAAGACCCACAGCCTCAGCGCCTAGCGGAACTGTCTTTGGCTTGATTCTGACCTCACCGGTCGTCTTGGCCAAGTACTCGAGGCACTGGGAAACGATGCCGCAGGAGACGAGCAGCTCCTTGACCCTGACCAGTGTCCTTCCGAATGTGTCGCAGTGGTCATCAGTAATTACCTCCCAGGAGATCACCTTCGGGTCGTAGATCGCGTGGGGCGGGTTGTCTGCCCGGACATCGATCTTCCAGTTGCTCGCCCTCGCCACAGGTCCGACTGCACCACCGTCGTAAGCCTGCGCCTTTGTGAGCGGGCCTACGCCGATGAGCCTCGACTTGACGACGGGGTGGTCTGCAACGAGCATTAGCAGCTTTGCGCACTCCTCCTTCAGGTCATCAACGGTCCTCTTCGCCTTCTCGGCAAGCTCCTGCGGGACGTCCCTGCTGACCCCTCCCATCCTCCAGATGCCATAATTGACTCTGTTTCCGGTGATAGCCTCAATTATGTCCATTACGCGCTCCCTGAGGCCCCAAGTCAACATGAAGCCCGTCTTCCAGCCGATAACATCCGCCACAACGCCTACCCAGAGGAGGTGGCTGTGCATCCTGTTGAGCTCCACGAGCAGGGTTCTTATGTAGAGCGCCCTGTCAGGGACCTCAGCCTCATAGAGGTTCTCTGTGCACGTGATATATGCGAGCCCGTGGGCCGCCGAGCAGATCCCGCACACCCTCTCGGCAATGAACGCACCCTTGTTGTAGCCCCTCTGCTCTATCAGCCTCATGATGCCTCGGTGGTGGAACCCAGTCTTTATGTCTGCAGCCACGACCTGTTCGCCCTCTACCTTGACGTAGACGATCTGACCCTCGATTACGCCAGGGTGATATGGACCAATCGGTATGAGTGTCTGGTAAGCTTCCTCAATAGGCATCCTCAGCGGCAGGTACATCTCCTTGGTCGTCGAAGAACCATCGAACTTGTACCCCTCGGGGATAGATCCGCTCTCGACAGGGTTCGGCCACTCGTGGGGCAGGAACTGGTGACGCGGATCCGGCATCCCGGATGGCTTGACCCCAAGCAGCTCTTTCATCTCCCTCTCTGCCCAAGTCGCCTGCCAAGTGATGTTTGCAATCGAAGGGAATTCAGGGCTGTCCTTGTCGACCAGCGCCTTGACCACAACAACAAGCCTGTCCTTCAACTTGGAGAAGTCGTATATGTGGAGAACCTCGAAGCCCTTCAGCTCCAGATCGACCGCTGTCGCATGAATGAGCCTCGCCTCGAACTTCTTCACAAAGAGCTCTGCTACCTTGGCGAGATCACCAGGATTGACCTTAACAACCACCCGGTTCTCCCTGAGCAGCACGTATTCCAGCCCGTCCGGGTATATCTCCTTTCTGACGTACTCAGCAATATCCGGAGTGCTCCCGAACTTCAATCATTTCCCCTCCTTGAGTTTCTGTATGAGCTTAGTTGGAGGTATGGGACGGCAGTACATCATGCCAAAGTCCTCCGGCTTGTACCCGAAGGAGAGTGCGAGGAGCTCTGAGAAGTGCACGATCGGGGTTTCGAAAGCAATGCCCCTCTCGTCCTTGTAGACTTTCACGGCCCTCTCGAACTGGTCGTAGCACCCTGAGCAGATCAGCGCATATGCGTCTATATCCAATTCTTTAGCAGTCTGCATCTTGACGCCTATCCTCTCGAAGATTGAGGTCTTTGGATCCGCGAAATACAGCAGGAGCCCGCAGCAGGTCTTGTCGTAGGGCGTGTCGACTATTGTAGCGCCCGTTGCGCGCATTATCTCGTCGAAGTACATTGGGAACCGCTCGTCGTGCTTCCTTGCATGACAACCTATGTGCCGCATTATCCTAATGTTTAGCGGCTTGACCACATTTTCCTTTATCTTCTCGATCCCGACATCCTCGTAGAGCACCTGGAGGAAGTGCTTCACATCCGTGCTGAGCGTGACCTTCAGCCCCGCCTTCTCCAGGTTCCTGTTGACCATCTCGAGCTTCTCTGGCTCTTCCTTGAGCTCCTGGAGGCACTCCCAGTGCGATATGTAGCAACCATTGCAGGAGTCCACTATCACTATATTCTGCTTCTCAGCGGTTGCCAGGTTCTGGCTCGTCAGCGTCAGCCACCAGTCGGGGTTTATGGCTTTCCATACGCCGGGGCGCACGCAGCAGACGCTTTCCTTCATGTAATCAAAATCGAGCCCGAGATGTTTCGAAACCAAGAACGTAGCCTTTTCCGCCCAAGGCATCTTAGCGGGCATCACGCAGCCCAAGAAATAGCCGTATTTTGTTCCAGTTGAACCCGATGACGCTTTTGTGCCCATGTGCAATCACCTCAATATTTGAAGAAACCCTTCTTCTTGTCGAAACCAAGCTCTTTCATTATCCCCGACTCCTCCAAGATCTTCCGCTTCCTCTCCAGGGCTTCCTTGAAAGTATGGGCGGTCGGGGGCTTCTTCTCCAGCCCGCAGAGCGCCCGGTCCTGCTCGACATCGTCCCCAACGTAGTAGACTAAGCCCACTTCGAAATCCCTCTTCAAGGATGCCTTTGCTATGTCCGGTGCAGCAGGCCTGAATTGCTTCCTAAGGGGGTACTTCTTTGCTTCCTCATCCTGCTTGTGCTCAGTTACCTTCAGCCCCGCTTCGAGCAGCCTCTCCCAGCTCTTGATTCGATCAGCATCGCCAGACATCATTTACCACTCCTCAATTTATTGACGTACTCAAACGCTTCCTTCCTCGGGAGCAGCCTCAGCGCATTTGAGCTGCACATCTGGACGCACATGGGCCAATCCCCATCGCAGAAGTCGCACTTGACATAGACCTTCCTCTCCTCGTCAAGCCTTGGGATCCCGATCGGGCAGGCTTGGTTGCATGTCCCGCACCCGACGCAGAGCAGCGGGGAGATTCGGACGATCCCCTTCTCGTCCTTGTAAATTGCCTCCTTCGGGCATGAGGCGAGGCACATTGGGAAGACGCAGTGCGAACAGTTTGCGTTAACATACCGCCCCTTGTTGATCGGATCCTCGAAGACGTAGAGGAGGCCGTACCGCTTGTCAAATGTCTTAAAGTGCTTGTATGCGCATCCGATCATGCACTGACCGCATCCCGTGCACTTGGTCGGATCATGGATAACCACAAGATCCGTGACCTTCTCCTTGGTGCCTGGCACGGGGATGGGCTCTTTAAGCTTCTTTTGGGGAGCCACTATGTATGACATCATGCAACACCTACCCACGGTTCTGAAATTGTCCTGGCAGCCACGCTGAACCACTCCTCGAATTGGTGGTAGTATCCCTCGAGGGCGATCCCATTCGCGCCCAGGAGCACTATAATGCCCAAGGCGACGATGCAAATTGCAAGCACCACCCCAGGGATCCGGAGGGTGGCGCGGCTGTGCACCTTATCGATGTACTCTACCTTGGCCCTCGGCCTTCCTGCAACTATTGATCTGAGCGAGTACAGGGTGGTGAAGAAAATGAACAGCGCGGCCGTAATGATGACCGCGGTGATCTCCATGCCGATGTGCCCCCGGGTGAACTCCAAGAAGGTATTGTACCCAAGTGTGCCCGGTATCAGCGAGAGGGAGAATCCCCCAATGAGGTATGTAAGGCCGTTCACGCCTACCTTGCTCCCCAGCCCTTTGAGCAGCGAGAGATCCGCGGTCCGGCTGGTCTCGATTACGAAGCCGCTGTCAAAGAAGAGGAGAGCCTTCGCGAGACCGTGGTTCAGGAAATGCAGGAGTATGCCTGCAAAGAAGAGGGGCGACAGGGCAGGCGCCATCAAAGCCAGACCTATCAGCATGTAAAATACCCCGACTTCGGAGGAGGTCGAGAATGCCCAGATCCTCTTTATTCCCCTAATATTCACCGGGCTCACATGGAACCTCGAGTACTTGCTACCGTAGGTTGCCTCGACCGCAGCCAGCACTGCACCAACTATGACGCTCAGAGCGCCTAGCGCGACCAAGGAGAGGCCAAGCTCGTAGCTCACTGGCGATATTACGCCGATTATCCTGCTGGCTGCGAATGCAGCTATCTGCACCATGACGCCGCTGAGTATCGCACTAACTGGGGTGGGGGCTTCGCTGTGCGCAGCCGGCAGCCATAAAAGACCAAACGGAAATATCCCGACTTTGATGCTGAATCCGATCGCATAGAGGGCGGAGAGCAGGACGAGATCGCTGTTAGCAATGCCGGAGAATGCAGACTGATCCAGCATAAAGGTGCCGGTAAGCGAGTTCTGATAGAGTATGCCGACCAGTATCGTCACCGCACCGATGACACTCAGTACGAAGAACCGGACTGCCGCCTTGGTTGCGCTCCTTCTCTTTGTGAACAGGATCAGTACGCCGCCTGCTATTGTGCTGGCCTCAAATGCAACATAGATAATCAGGATATTGAATGAGACGGCCATAAGAACAAGGGTCGCAATGAAGAACGAGTAGAGCGCATAGAAGGGTGCTAAGATCTTCTCATCCTCGAAATACCTATAGCTATAGATCGAGCCCAGAAAGCCCAAGACAAGTGTAACTTCCACAATGAATGCCGATGCGGCATTGAAGATTATGCCCTGGGTGTTCGGATAGTACAGCGCCGCACCTTCCTGGACACCCATCAGGAGCCAAGAGTTCAATGCCAGTGCAACCAAGAAAAACAGGCTAGCGGACGCGGCCAGCCCTTTACCTTTTCTGAACGCCAAGGGTGAAATTATGCCTCCCAACACTATCAATATCGGGACGGCAACAGTCAGTACAGACTCTGCTGCTGTGGTCATGTCTTTTCCACCTTCATTGTTGATTTGTCATAATACTCATCCCAATTGGTATCGTAAGGCACGTTCAGTAGCGGCACATTAGGCCTGTAGACGCTCGAGTCGCTGACATACGGCTCCTTAGCCAAGCCGCAATAAAACAGGGAACCTGCCTTAATACGATCTGGGAAATAGGCGGGTATGAAGCTCAAGAGAAGAATGAAGAACATTGAGACTGAGGTAATTTCTACAAACGCCAACAACAATATGAAATTGAAGGCTATGGATGCGGCAATACAACCAGCTATGCCTATAATCATAAAAGCCAGTGCAATAAGCAAAGAAACCTTTTCAGAGGGCATCGACCCACGACTATCTTTTTGCACATCAGACCCCCCAAAAAAACAATTACAATTAGCATTACTGCGGTTTACCTATATAAATTCACCTAAAGTGTACATATCATTACAATATTATATTATAGAATTATTAGGTGCGTGTTATTAGGCATTTATTAAAGAGAATTTTGTCGGACCAAAGCTGGGCAATTTGGCAAACTTGAAAAAAGGCAAAGCCCGAGGCGAACGGTAGCCATAAACTCTCTTAAACTATCACATGGATGGATTATCCAACCATTTATTTTTTAAATAGTATTAAAAAGTGTACAAATAAACATAACATTTTTGAACAAAAATTATGATATTTTCCAATTTAAAACCTCATATAACATAGTTATCTGCTTAAATTATTAATCAAATATGATATTTTACCTCATAAAATTAAGAAGAGTACTTAATAACATTCCCTGTTGAATATATTGTGGGGAAAAATATGGGAGTTAGAAGATATACTAAAATGGCATACAAGGATCCCGACGAGATGGTCTTTGGCCATGCCAAGTTCCCAGTGCTAGAGCACTGGAACGTGCAGTTCGGTGCAGGCTACGTCGTGCCCGAGGTCAAAGTCGCTCCAGAAGCAGGCACAGAGCGGAGCAAGGAGACACTAGTGAAAGAAATGGCTTCCATTGCGGAGCAAGCGGCGTCAAGGGCAGTCGACATTGGTCTACCAGCGTTCATGCTGGAGCAGGAACACGTCTTCCAGCAGACATACCACCCCGACTGGGGTTATGCGTGCACGCTGGCACAGGCAGAAGTCCTGAAGAAATACTATGACGAATACGGCGTCAGGGCAGCGCTGAGGCAGACAGTCGGAGACCTGAGGATCGAGGAGAAAGGAGGCCTGAGGGGCTCCGAGTATGACAACCGGATCGCAGAGACAATCGAGGAATGCTGCAAGGCAGGCGCTTCGGATATTGCGGCCGAGACCATGGGAGGAAAGTCGGTCCTTGACTATGGTGTAATGAGAGGAGACATTAAGGCAATCCTGTTCGGAATTGGATACCTAGGCAGCATAGACATGGAGTACTTCTGGACAAGGGCAGTAAACATCTGCAGCAAGTACGACACAAGGCCCGCGGGCGACACCAACTGCTCAGGGGCGAACACCTGCATGTATGTTGCAGGAGGGCTGCTGGGCAAGGACATGTCGCACACGGCAGCGGCGCTGGCGAGGGCGATCTCAGCCGCGAGGAGCCTTGTAGCGGTGGAGTGCGGCGCGACTGGTCCTCTGAAGGACTGCGGATACGAGAACACCATAATAAAGGCGATAACAGGCGTCCCGATCTGCCAGGAAGGCAAGAACGCGGTCTGTGCGCACGCAGACGTAATGGGTAACCTGACCTGCCAGGTGGTGGACTGCTGGAGCAACGAGTCAGTCTTCCACAGGGAGGAGATGGGCGGACCCACACCAGCAGTATGGCTGCAGGCCACAGGGTATGAGGCTGCGCTGATGAACACTGCGATCCAGACCGGCAATGCAAAGACGCTCAGGGACCTGTACACGTTCACAGACATGTTCAGGGACCCGCAGGGCACGCTGCTAGCGTACCCGAACGCGTACAGAGTAGGCAAGGCAATTGTAGAATACGGAAAGGACATATACCTAAGGGCAAGGGCTGCTGCGCTTGAGGCTTCCAAGGTCATGATGGAAGCATACGAGGCCAAGCTCCTTCAGATGACTAGGTTCGAGCTCGACACGCTGAGGAAGTACACAAGCATCCTCGAGAGCCTCCCGATGGAAGCAGAGATATTCGTTGACCAGTGCATGAGAGAGTATCCGAGGAAGATACCGACATTTGACCCGAAGAGCTATGGATTGTGAGGTGTTGCGAAATGTCACTTTTAGATTGGGCTAAGAAAGCGGACTTCGACATGATGTTCAAGAGATACAACGTCATCATCGAAGGACCCGCAATAAAGCCGGAGGATGATCCGGACGTCAAGAAAGTACTGCCAAAGGACGAGCCATTCAAGTCGCTCGCGATGGCCGTGATATTCGGAGACACAGAAAAAGCGGTGCAGGCTGCAAAGACAGCTCTCGAGAGAACATCCCCACTCGATGTGATCGAGAAGGGGCTTGCTAAGGGAATGGACGCGGTCAGCGCACTATACGCGAAGGGAGCCTACTTCCTGCCCGACATAATGCTCTCTGCCGATGCCATGACTGCCGCAATGGCAGTAGCTGAGCAGAAGCTCGGTAGGGCCAGGGAGAAGAAGGGCACCGTTGTCTCATTCGTCGCCGAGGGTGACCCGCACGACATTGGCAAGAACCTCGTCGTGATGTTCCTGAAGGCGAACGGATTCGAGGCAGTGGACCTTGGCAGGGACGTCCCGGACAAGGAAGTAATCGAGGCCGTCAAGAAATACAAGCCAGTGATGCTCACCGGCACGGCACTGATGACCACTACCATGACCGCCTTCCCGAGGGTAGCGAAGGCGCTCCAGGAACAGGGTCTTGCAGTCCCGGTGTTTGGCTGCGGCGGCGGTGCAGTGAAGAGGGACTTCGTGGAGTCTTACGACATGGGAGTCTACGGAGTCAAGGCATTCCACGCACCGAAGCTCGCAGAGGCGGCGCTGGCAGGCAAGAGCTGGAAGGACATCCGCAAGGAATACCCGAAGATCGTCGGGGAGTTTGTTGCGGAGTACGCAGACAGGATGTAAACAACATCCCTTTTCTTTTTTATCCATATTTCCATTCTTAACCCTTAATTGATCTGAAATTTTTTCGTTTTTAGAAAAATTCAAAAATAAATAAAATTTATTCCTTTTTGCCTTTTAGCAGGCTCGAGTATTTGAAGACCTGGTCTGGGCATGCTTGCTGGCATCGGAGACATGCCATCCCGTCGCATAGCTCGGACTTGATGACTATCCTGTACCCGTCGCCTACAGGCTCGACCCTTATTGCGCTCTCCGGGCAGCTCTTGACGCAGCTTTCGCAGCCCGTGCATCCTTCGAATTTACCGATCAAGGTGACTCCAATGTCCCTTAGGACTTTGAGCCCTTTCTTTCCGAGCTCAGGGATGTCCCTCATGTAGATCCTCTTTATCTCGGGGTTTGGAGCCCTCTTGGGCAACGGGTTGTAGCCGTATCTCCTGAGATACTCATTGTAGATGGTTATTGGCATTCCCTCATCCCAATAAGAAAGCTCCAAGGTGTAAACTTTCTCGAAGACCTTTGAGGTGGCGAGCATTATGTGCCTCCCTCTTATGCTGTCGGCCATGCTTTGCAGCGTGTCGATCATTTCAGGTTTCAGTACTATGTCCTTCGCCATGGCGAGCGACGTGTTCCCAATCTGGAAAACTTTCCTTGAGCATGCAGGGATCTGACCGACTTCCATGGACTTGTTAGCATCAACATAGAACCCGGAAGCGCCAGCCATGTATGAAGTGTCTATGTCATGCATCGAGATTCCCGCCTCCTCGCAAAGCGAAATGTGGCCAGCGCGGAAGGCCCCTATCGCCTTCCCTGCCTCGACCAGGTCGCGCTTCGTAAAGTATACTCCGTCCTGGAGGTAGAGCTTCCTGTCCTGTGTTGCGATATTAGGTAGCTTAATGAGGCCAGACGAGATCCCGAGCGCGAGCACTGCGATGACCCCAGTGCCAGTAACCCCCAGAGCCTTACCGCTCATCGGCCCCCTATCCACAACCTCTCCGGAGTGGGGGAGGACAACATCGCCCTTCTCGGCCAGCAGCTGCTCGTTGAGGATCGTCATCCTCCAGCCGTTGGATTCAGGGTTAACATCACAGATCGCCCCCGGCGAGGCGAGCATTCCCTTCTCGATCCGCTGGCCCTCGATCGCAGGGCCGGCAGCGGCAGAGCAGGTGAAGACCTCACCATCTATCACGAGCGCTATCTCCGCATTAGTCCCGAAGTCGGTCACAAGGGATATGCCCCTCTTCTCCAGGACGCCGGATTTGACGAGCATGGCGAGTGCGTCGGCGCCTATCTCGTGTTTCACGCCAGGAGGCACGTAAACATCAGCCTCTGGGTTCAGGTCGAGCCCCACCGATCCGGCTTTGATAACGCAGGCATTCCTTTCAGGCGGCTTTATGTTGTAATCGTGCATGGCGTGCTCGCCCCAGTATGCCAGATCTCGGACCTCGATGTTCTGGAAGAGTGAAAGCTGGGTCGGGTTACCGTCCACTGCCACCCTCTCCACCTTGGCCAGGTCGATTTCGAGGAGCTTGAGGAGCGAGTTTATCGTGTCGATTATGAGCTTGTGCGCCACATCCTCGCCGACCTCGACCGCGAAATGAAGGTGATCGATCACGTTCGCCCCAGGCAAGGGATGTCTGAGGGTTATTGCGGTCGCAACCACCTCAGAGGTATCCAGGTCCAGCGCCTGGATCCTTATACCGCTCGTCCCAATATCTATCGCCAGCCCGTACAAAAACCCGTCCTCCATTTCAATTTTTATAGTAATTATTTCCTACAAATAGATATAAATGTATGTTACACTATTCTAACCTGTAAAAAATATGTCGACTTTTGAGTATATCGTCGGTAGCCTCATGGAGAGGCTGATCAACGTGAAAGGGATTGTTGATGCAGTCCTGCTCCCCACAGAGCTGAAGAATCAGATCCTCTCTTCAGAACTATGCGAGGAGAGCAACACGGGCGGGTTTTTCCTGAAGTACAATGCAGGGGTCAGGGAAGCGTTGAAAAGGGACCATTTGCTCGCAGCCCTTACTGACGAGAACTACACATACCCTCCGGAACCTGTCGAGCTGATTTATCTCGGCGACACCGTGGGCGTGGAGATAAGGGACAAGTCGCTCCTAGAAGTATACAAGAAGGACGAGAATGCGATGCTTCTGGGGGACAGTTTTGTGATATTCAAGGACAGGCTCCCCCCTAACAGCGTGAGGAAGGCGATGTCTGGCGAGATAAAGGTCTTCATACCCCCAATGAGCGCAGGGGTGGAGGCGCCCGAAGGGATTCACGGGCTTGTACTTGGCATGCCCTCAACCTACACAGACGAGCTCCTCAAGGACTGGCTGAGAGAGAAGGGGATCGATGTCTCGAACAAGAACCTCGGAGTAGTCCTTATAGGGTTCAATATTCATAAATTATGATTTGTGAAATTGAGATGGGCATAATAGAGGAGGCAATAAAGCTAGAGAACGCTGGAAGAACTCCTGTCGCCCCGGTAATCACTTCCAAGAGAGAAAAGTTTTCAGAGGTTGTGAAAAACAGCGAATCTGTTTTGAAGAAATTCGACGGATTCCTGCTACATCCGGCTGTCTTTGACTCGGGATGGATCTATCTCCCTTCGAAGCCCTCGCTCAGAGAACCGGTCCAGATAATAAAGGGCAGCGATGGCTACGACGACCTGTGCGACTTTGGACCTGTGGAATATGCGTTGAAGATCCATAAGGAAAACGACCTCATAGTCGATTTGGAGAAAAGGCTGGCTGAGACGCCTGGCTTGGTGAGTAGTTTCGTTGAAGAAACAGAAGGCTGGGGAGTTGCAAACTACTGCGGTGCGATGGGCGTAACCCCGATAGGCTACATATCGTACTACAGGGGCTTCAATGAGACGATGAGGGACATGGCAAGGGACCAGCAGAAGATCTACAACACAGCGATGATAATAGCCAAGATGTACCCAAAGTTCCTTGCCGAATTTGCAAAGTCGTGCAAAGTGCCCAGGGTGTGGATCTCGTTCACTAATGCGACCCCTGGGATCGTGGGCGACTACTACTTCGAAAAGATCGTATGGCCCACAACGATGAAAATGCTCGAAGGAATGATCAAAGAAGGCGTCGTGCCGATCATCCAATTCGAGGAGAACGCCAAGAATCTGAAATTCCTGACCCAACTGCCCCCAAGGAGCTACATTGTCCACGTCTCAAGAGATTCGGATCTGTTGAAGGTCTCGGAGACGCTGGCTAACCAGGCAGCCGTTATGGGTAACTTCAAAGTTCCTGCCGACCAAGAGGAGGAAAACAGGATCAGGGATTTAGTAGACAGGTTGAAATCGGGCGCACCTAAGAATTTGATAGTTAGCACGGATGGAGGGGAACCGTTCATCCTGACTTCCCACAATGTGGAGAAGCTATCAACGCTCGAACCATTCCTGAAAAAGGGCTAGTGGTGGTGGCGGTGGAGGTCCTCGACCGATAACCCGTATTTTTTGCTCGTTTCCCTGATCGTTTCTTTTAGGTAAGATCGCATATCCTCAGACCCGAACCCCTCGAGTGCCATGAAGATAGAGAGCCTGAGCTCCTTCCAGGACTTTGGGAGATCACCGGAGAATTCGACGCCAGTCGCGAGATCAACCATGCTAGCCTTGAAGCCCCTCCCCTCCGACTCGCCGAAAGCCTTGATATGACCTAGGATCCGCCCTGTCTTTTCGACGCATGCCCTGCCCATTGCCTCGATTACCTCAGTCACGAAAGTTCGGATCGCATTGTCATCCAGTTCCTTGGCGGATCTGAACATCCCGTAGAAGTCTGCATTGCCAACTCCGGACGCTGCCACCGAATCGTCTTGGGCAGGATTCGTCTCAGGCTCCAATGCGACCCGCCCACCGAGGATTGCAGCCAGAAGTTCAGGCATACCCTCTCCAGTCACCGACGAAACACCGATTACACTGGTACCAGGCCTCATCTCGCCGAGTGCAGAGATCATCAGGGGGAGTTCGAATTTATTGTCGATCCTGTCGATCTTCGTCAGCGCCAAGATCTCTGCGTCACGGGCCTGCTTAGTCAGGAAATCCTTGAACTCGGCGAGCAGGGAGCGGAACCTAACGCCATCAACTAGCGCAACAGTCGGTGAGAACTCAAGACCGGGGACGAGGTAAGATGCCTGAACGAAGAACCGCTTCACCTGTGAGGGGAGGGCAACCCCGGTGGGCTCGACGAAGATCACATCAGGGTGAAACTCCTCGACAACGATCTTTATCGTGGAGACCAGGTCTGCACCGAGGCTGCAGCATATGCACCCTCCGAGAATTCTCTTGGCTTTGAGCCCGGAGCTCTTTACAAACTCCCCGTCGACGTCCACATCACCGATCTCGTTGACGATGACTGCGGTCTTCAGCCCCTTCTTTTGCGCCTCGGTGGCCATCCTTATTATCGAGCTGGTCTTGCCGCTCCCCAAGAAGCCTGAGATCTGTGCTAGAAGGACCATTAAGTTTCACCGTTTTTATATTAGACTGGGACATTATAAACCATTCCAAAACTTTTTATCCACTTGGCGGATAATGGATAATACCACAGGGGAGATAGAAATGAGCGCAAGAGAAAGAGTTTTGAATGTGCTTTCCGACCAGCCTGTCGACAAGATCCCAGTTACTTGCTTCACCCAAGTTGGAATTGTGGAGGCCATGCATAAAGTCGGGGCGACTTGGCCCGAGGCCCACAGCGATCCTAACAAGATGGCAGTACTTGGTGCTTCGCTCAACAGGCTAGTCGGCCTTGAAGCGGTGAGGATACCATTCTGCTTGACGGTCGAGGCGGAGGCGATAGGATGTAAGGTCGATATGGGGACTATTAACAGGCAGCCTTCGATTAGGGCACCTGCATTCGAATCGCCATCGCTTGCCGAGATCGACATGGGATTCTTGGACAAGGGAAGGATACCAGTCGTACTGGAGGCGATCAGGATCCTCAAGAAGGAAAACATAGACGCCCCGCTAATTGTCGGGATCACAGGTCCTTTCACGCTGAGCGGTCACTTGGTAGAAACCGAGAGGCTTGTGAAGATGATGAGGACTAAGCCGACAGAGGTCGAAAGCCTCCTGGACAAGGTAACGGACGCGAGCATAGCCTACGTCGAGAAGATCGCAGAGGCGGGGGCGGACGTCATCACCGTCAACGAGCCTTCGGCTGCCCCAGAGCTAATAGACCCGCTCTCATTCAGGTCCACAATAAAATCAAGGCTCCAGTACCTTGCGAGGAACATCAAGACCAAGAAGGTACTGCACATCTGCGGCGCTTCCCTCCCAATAGTCGGCGACATGGCCGAGTGCGGCTTCGACGCCATCAGCATTGAGGACAAGGTCGACATCGCAAAAGCGAGAGATGTGATAAAAGGAGGGGCTGGCGCAAAACCCGCAGGAGGGTTCAGGACGGGAGGAGGATTCGGAGGAGGATTCGGAGGAGGATTCGGAGGAGGATTCGGAGGAGGATTCGGAGCCAGACCTGGCGCAGGAGAGCCGGCTAAAGCAGTGAAGATCGCTGGCAACGTCTCGACCGCGAAGACGCTTTTCACAGGGAAGCCAGAGGAGGTCAAGGCAGAGGCCCTCAGTGCGCTCAGGGCAGGGACCGACTTGCTCGCTCCCGCCTGCGGTATTGCTCCCGGCAGCCCGCTGGCAAACATCAAGGCCCTGGTCGAGGCGAGGGACGAATACCAAAAATAATTTTTATATTTTTATATTCTTCGCATATCTTCCAAATGCAACAGCGTTATAAACCCGTTAACTTTTTTCTAGAATAATTTGTACACTTTCAGTTACAAAGTACATTATTGTAAAAACAAATCTTAAATAATTTACTTAAATATTAATCTTGGGGATAATATGTCTTTTGTGATATATGCTGCTTTAGGACTCCTAGGGCTATGCACAGGTCTCGCAATACTAATCTTCTGCAACTTCAACATAATAAAACAAAAGGAAGGATACCTGCTCGGTAACGGACAAGCGGCTTGGTTCATATGGGTCTCCGGGATAGCAGAGCTGATCGCGAGTGGATATTTCGCGATGCACCTTGACTTCCTAGACGCTGCGACATTCGGGGGATACGGGCTATTCTGGATGGCATTAGGCACCATGGTCTACTGGGGAGGGGACGGGAGGGTCCTCGGCCCCATGGCAATTGCCTACGCGATATTCTCGCTGCCGCTAATGTTCGCATACGCAACCGTCAGTTCCACGCTATTCCTTGTGATACTGATGCTTTTCCTGATCTTCCTTGCACTGATTCCGGCCGCATGGGAGAAGGCAAATGCGAAGGTCCTCGGCACGCTCCAGCTGATATGCCTGATATTTGCGGCGCTCTCGATACTAGGGCTAGTTTTCGCAGCGATTCCAGCGCTCGCAGGATACGCCTCTTGGTTCCTTTGGCCAGCACTGATCTAAAACAATCCTCTTCCTTTTTTTATTCTGAAAGGCAATCCATTTTATAAACCTCAACCCATATCCATACTGGGATTTAGAGATGCCGATCTGCCCCATTGACACAGGAAGGTATGGAAGCAAGGAGATGAGGGCGCTTTTTGAGGAGGGATCCAGGCTCCAGAGATATCTCGACGTCGAGGCTGCCCTCGCACTCGCCCTAGCCGAGCTGGGAGGGATCCCGCCCGAGAGCGCTGAGAGGATCAGCAAGCTTGCGAATGTGAATGTGGTCACCCCAGAGAAGGTGAAGGTGAGGGAGGCGAAGACGAGGCATGACCTGATGGCGATGGTGGAGGTGCTCGCCGAAGAGTGCGGCGAGGACGGCAAGTACGTCCACTGGGGAGCCACCAGTTACGACATTGTGGACACAAGCTGGGCACTCATAATGCGCGACGCTTCGAAGATATTGAAAGCGAAGCTGGGGCGCGTGAGGGATGTGCTCTGCGCCCTTGCACTCGAGCATAAGAGCCTTGTGATGGTGGGGCGGACGCATGGGCAGCACGCCGTGCCGGTCACGCTGGGCTTCAAGATGGCAGTTTATGCAGCGGAGGCTGCGAGGAACCTCCAGCGGCTGAAGGAGTTGGAGAAGAGGCTTCTAGTCGGGAAGATGAGCGGTGCAGTCGGCACTATGGCTAGCCAAGGCGAGAAGGCTTTCGATTTGGAGAGGAAGGTGATGGAAAGGCTTGGATTGGAACCGGCGGAGATATCCACTCAGGTCGTCTGCAGGGATAGGATAGCAGAGTTTGTCTGTTGGAGTGCGGTCACGGCCTCGAGCCTGGACAGGATCGCGACTGAGATCAGGAACCTGCAGAGGACAGAGATACTCGAGGTCGCGGAGGGGTTCGAAGCAAGCGCACAAGTGGGGAGCAGCACGATGCCCCACAAGCAGAACCCCATCGACTGCGAGAAGGTGTCCGGACTCGCTAAGGTCATGAGGGGGCTTGTTGTGCCAGCGCTGGAGAACATTCCCCTTTGGCACGAGAGGGATCTCACCGATTCGAGCAGTGAGCGCTTCATAATTCCGTTATCGTTCGTAGTGCTGGACGAGATGCTGACCACAATGGAGAGGGTGCTTAAGAACCTGCGTGTGTTCCCAGAGAACATGAGGAGGAACCTGGGCCTGACCAAGGGGGCGATATTGAGCGAAGCGGTTATGATGGCGCTTGCGAGGAAGGGCATGGGGAGACAGGCGGCACACGAAGTCCTGAGAAAGGCATCGGTCAGGGCGTTCAATGAGGGGAGGGGGCTGAAGGATGTACTGGCAGAGATGCAGGAGGTGGCGAGCCTTCTCACAGCAGAGGAGCTCGAAGAAGTTCTCAAGCCGGAGAACTATGTAGGTAAAGCCTCCGAACTTGTTGAGAGGGCGGTTGCGGCTGCTAGACTGGTTGATGCATAAATAGAAAATTATTTTTCTATATTTTGGTATATACTTTCTGTTATATCAAATATGAAATATTTAAAGACCAGCCCAGCAGTCGGTGCTGGTTTCAGCAACCCTGGCAAGAGAAAACTTTATGAACAGAAGGATCAGAGCGATGAGAAGTGACAGCAATGGAGCCAAGAGACAAGGTCTTGCTCGGTGTTTCTTCCAACATCCTTTTGCTCGGCGTGGTCAGCTTCTTCACTGACATCAGTACCGAGCTCATAATGTCCGTGCTCCCGACGTTCCTTGTAATATCCCTCGGCGCCACGCCCGAGATCGTTGGGACTATCGAGGGGATCGCAGAGAGCATGACCTCCTTCTTGAAGCTGGTTTCAGGAGCGATTGCGGACAGGACGGGCAAGAAAAAGAGGCTCACGGTCATCGGCTACACCCTCTCGAACATCACAAAGCCCATCATGGGTTTCGCCACAAGCTGGCCGGATGTCCTCGTCCTCAGGATAGGGGACCGCGTCGGGAAAGGGCTGAGGACCGCACCGAGGGATGCAATGATTGCAGACTCCGCAGACAGCAGGATCGGCAGATCGTTCGGGATACACAGGACGCTCGACCAGCTCGGAGCGATAGTAGGGCCCGTGCTTGCCTTCGTTCTTCTGATCCCTCTGGGTTACGGCGGGATCTTCCTCTTCACGGCGATACCTGGGGCAATAGCGATAGCAATGCTCGTACTCTTTGTGAAGGAGCCGCCTCCCAAGAGCAGGCCAAACAAGGCGATACTGAAGAATGCAAGGGCAATAATGAACAGGGGCTTTTCGATGTACATTGTCTCTGCCACTTTCTACGCGGCATCAGCCATCAGCTATGCCTTCATTCTCCTCAGGGCGATAGAGGTCGGAATACCAGTCGAGATGACCGCTCTGGTCTACGCCCTAATCCAGATCTTCCATGTCTTCTCAGGCGTGCCTGCGGGGGAGATCTCAGACAGGTTCGGGCGTGTCATGGCGGTGCAGGTCGGGTACTTCTTGCTCTTGGCAGCATTCGCGACGATCGCAGTCTCCTCGGAGCCGTGGCTATTCCTCTTTGGGGTAGTTCTCTTCGGGATGCACCAAGGGACTGTTGAGACCTCACAGCGGGCGGTCATACCCAGCCTAACCAAAGAGGAGTTCAAAGGGACGGCCTACGGGGTCTACAATATGGCGGTCGGCGCAGTCGCGCTGCCTACCAACATCTTGGCGGGCTTCATATTCTCATCTCTGGGCAGCCAGTATGCCTTCTTATACGGATCCATACTTGCCCTGTTCGCGTCGTTGGCAATGGCTGCAACCGAGAGGATGCTTAAGCAGGATGCAGGGAAAGAGAGAGCGTTGAATATCAGTGCTTCAGCCTCATCTTCATCCAGCCACGCCCGTAGCAACGGAAACCCAGCTTCCGGTAAAAGTCCTGCCTCTCGCCCCTAGCGCGCAGAGTGATCCTTACCTGCGGTTCCTTGAAGCTTACGTCTACGATGTCTATCAGCTCCTCTATAAGCCTAGTTCCGATGCCCATGCCCCTCTCGCTCGGCAGCACAGCCACCCATTCTATCCTCACGGTGGGCACCTCAGTTTTCAGGCACCGTGCCGCGATCACGCCGACGACTTCCCTCTCTTTCTTAGCGACCAGGCACACCCAACCCTTGTCGCACCTTATGATCCTCTTCGCTTCGCAGTGCCAGCTCTTGATCTTGTAGTAAGAGGCCTCCCCGGGGAAAGATGCCTTTAGCACATTGGCTATTGAATCGATATCCCTTGACAACGCGGGGACTATCCTGATCTCAGGAGTTTTGACTTCTTCGGTGCTGTTCTCAGCGAGGTACATAGGGAATCTACCATTATGCCTTCAGGAGAATAGCTTTTCTACTACCTCCTCGAACGCCTTATTGTCGTACTCCTCGATCTTGCCCCTGTCGCAGGCAGCTGAGAGAGATGGGTCGATGGGCAACGAACCGAGGAATTGCGTGTTTATCTGCTCGGCCATCAACTTGCCCCTGCTATCCCCGAAGAGCCGGATTATCTCGCCGCACTTTGGGCACTGGACATAACTCATGTTCTCAAGGACCCCCACTATTGGGACCGACAGCATCTTCGACATCTGGACTGCCTTTGCAACAATTATACCTGCGAGTTCCTGTGGCGAGGTGACGACCACGATCCCGTCCACGGGGAGAAGCTGCAGCACAGTAAGCTGGGCATCGCTTGTCCCAGGCGGAAGGTCCACAAGGAGATAGTCGAGCTCTCCCCAGTCGACATCGGTATAGAACTGCTTAATTGCAGTGCTCACCAGAGGCCCTCGCCAAATGACTGGCGTCTCCTCCTTGCCCAAGAGCAGGTTCATCGAGATTATCTTGATCCCCTTGCTCGAAGTCGCAGGGATGATCTTCCCCTCGAGCACGAACGGCATTTCGTTAACGCCGAATATCTTGGGTATGCTGGGGCCTGTGATGTCGGCGTCCAAAATGCCGACCCTCAGACCGCGCCGCTGCATGCCCACCGCTATCATGGAGGTGACAGAAGACTTGCCGACCCCGCCTTTTCCGGAGAGGATTGCCAGGATCCGCTTAATCCCGTGCTTCGGGAGCTTGCCAGGCATCGGAAGAGTCTTCCGCTTCTCCTTAAGCTTCTCGATCAATGCTGACCTCTCTTCCTCGTTCATGACGGTAGTCTCAATGGAGACGGATGAGACTCCTTCAAGGCCTCCGATAACAGATTCAACATCATCCTTTATCCTGTTCACCAGAGGACAAGAGTCGGATGTCAAGGCTATGGTGACCGATACATTGCCCCCTTCCACCGCGACGCTCCTCACCATCCCCAGGGTCACGATATCGATATCGATCTCAGGGTCCACAACGTTACGGAGAGCATCCATGACCTTTTCTTTTGCGACCATCCAAGCCACCACTACGCTAAAAAAAGGTCTATGCTTATAAACTTCACAGAAGGTTTTTTAATGTCGGATGGATAATCTATCCATATGCTAAGGAACAACGGCAGGCTCTCAAGGACGCAGAAGATAACATACACGAGCCTCCTGATAGCATTGGCAGCGTCATTGAGGCTTGTAAAGTACGCCCTATTTGGGCCCGTCCAGTTCATCAACTTCCCCGGGATCTTTACCATACTGGGAGGCATACTCTTCGGTCCCGTTACAGGTGGAGCGGTCGGCGTAGCGTCCTACCTGATATCAGACATAATAGTTGGGTTACCCGGCCCATGGACGGCTGTAAACTCCCTAATGATGGGAGTCGTCGGGTTCGGGGCAGGACTACTATGGAATAGAAAGGACAAGAACAAGATCTCAAAGACTGGCATGCTTATTGGATGTTATATCATCATGTTTGCATTCGATGTGGTGACATCTTGGATCCTGCTAGTTATGATAGGATGGGATGCCATCTACGCCCTGGTGATCGGGTTGCTCGGGCTTTTCATACCCACGCCAGCCTCCGGGGGATGGATGGTGGCAGTCGGTCCAATAACCGAGTTCACGACTGCCTCCGTGATAGCGATGCTCGTGCAGGTGCTCGCAAGGAACAGAACAAAGTGAACGCGCCTTACGACCAAGCATTCGTCGACTCGTCAACCATAGCAGACTGGAATGCCCACTCAGTCGCATGGAAAAGAGAAAAAGGAAAAGTAGCTTAGAATTTTGTCAAGATCCACTTTATTGATTCGCCATTCTTCAGGATGTACTGGTCAGCGCCTACGGGGCCCATCTCCCAATTGTTGTTCGACCAGGCGTAATAGACCCAGTAGGTGTTCTGAGCGACGTTTTCGAAGACGCCGTTGATTCCGTTAACCCAGACGCCATACGAGTAAACGGTGTAGTTCACCTGTGCCGCTTTGAGCGTGGCGTTAAGCAAGCTAAAACCTATGGGCACATATGTGTCATTCTTCCAGACGGTAGTGCCGTTCCCATAATCGAACCCCAGATTGACCTTTATTGCGACGTTATCAATCACTGATTTGTAGTTGTCAATAATGACCTGCTGGCTCTGAGAATTCTGGTAATAGTAAGCCAGTCCGACTGTGGCCCCTACGGCCCATACCAAGAGCACTCCTGAAATTATGGTCCACGTATTGGTCGCCATTCAGATCGCCTATAATGGATAGATAATCCATCCGTATTTAAAAACTTGACTGAGTGTAGTTTCCCAACAGCGATATTGGGATGGGACCGCTACTATTAATTTGCAGGTTTGACTCTTTTTGACTCTGGGAAGTGTCAGATACGCAGGTGTTGATCCCCGAAATAGGCATGTTTGTCGCCCAGAAGCTCCCATACCATTCGTGCAGGAGGTGCGGCAGATGCTGTGCCAATAAGCTCATCCCTCTGTACGAAAAGGATCTCGAGAGGCTCGTTGGCTTCAGAGGCTTTTACCTCCCAACCAGCAGTCTGGAAAGGAAGGTCACAGGGGCAGCACACAAAATGAAGATGCTCGACTCGAAGTGCATATTCCTAGATGGCACGACGTGCAAAGTCTACGAATTGAGGCCAGACACCTGCCGGAGGCACCCTTTCATAGTGACCAGGAAGAGGATCCTCGTCTCAGCAACCTGCCCAGGAGTCGACTGGTCAATTGAGAGCGATGACTTGGCTTACTACAAGAGCCTATCTTTTGGGATAAGTGAAAAGCTGGATCTTTTCATAGAGACGAGATCAAAGTTCAGCGATCGACGGACTCGACCTTGAGGCCTTGTTCAGAGACAGTCGCCCTGAACGGAACCCCCCCGACTATCCGGATAGCGGTCGATACCTCAACTTCCCTATCCGGGCAGAGAGCTATCATGCAGCCGCCGCCACCTCCACCAGTCATCTTCGAACCGATTGCCCCCGCAAACCTGGCAGAATATACCATGTCGTTGAGGGACTTGGAGGAGACTCCAAGCGAGTCCAGTAGACCATGGTTAATGTTCATCAGCCTTCCCAAGGAATCCAGATCGCCGGAAGCCAAGGCGCCCTTCGCCCGCTCGGAAATCCTGCCAATGCTCTGTAGGGTAGGCGAAATGATATCAGGATATGCTTCCCGCAGTGCCCTTACCTTCTTGACCAGGTCGGATGTCCGGAACTCGCGTTCAGAGTACCCTACGACCATCGGCAGGGGGCAAGTAATCGGCAGCTTCTCTATCGTCTGCTGTGCAGAGGGCCTGATGTACAGGACTCCCCCATACGTCGCAACAGAGGTGTCCATCGGGCTGGCCAGACCTTGGACCGCCAGCTCCGTCTGGTGAGCAAGGCGGGCTATTTCGCCCAGAGGGAGCTCCTCCTCCATGAGCAGCGCGTAAGCAGCCACCGTGCCGACTGCCACCGCAGCTGATGTGCCGAGCCCAGCGCCCACGGGCATCTCCGACCTTATCGTCACGTTTACGCCTCCCCTCTTCCCAAGGCATTCAGAGGCTATCTCTATAGCTTTCCTCACGTACCCGACCGCGCCGACTATCTTTCCGTAATCGGTCTCGACAATGAGCTCGGGGCTTTCCTCGCTGAACGTCAACACGACGCCCGGGACTTGGAGATCCATGGCAGATATCTTGATGAGCCTGTCTGATCGCCCTTCAACAGAAACTGTGAGCCTCTTCCCGATCGCGGCCACCAAGGCAGGTTCCCCATAGACAACTGCGTGCTCCCCAAAGAGGGAGACTTTCCCTGGGACTGAGACCGTGACCCTCATCCCCGCACCAGCCAATAAGGCTTTGAATTCTTTTAGTATTTAAATGTGTGAGAGGATAATCTATGATAAGTTGAGTGCTTGAGGAGAGATGTCCACAATGAAGGAAAGGCTCTTCGAGATTGGCGAAAGGGTGCGCAAGGGGTTCCTCTCGATGGGGGCAGATCAGGCGATAATAATCCCGAGCCACGTCGAGAGGCTCATGGTGAGGTTCTCAAACAACAAGACCACAGTCGTCCAGAACTGGAGCATGATGGGCATTGATGCGCTGGCGGTCTTTGGAAAGAAGAAGATCATAACTCGGCTGGAGGATCTCTCCGAGGACGGCATCAGGAAGGGGTTGGAACGCGCGGTCAAGAGCGCCCCAATGGTTTCAGATTCAGAGACAATTACCGATGTAGAAGGGACAAAATTCCCGGATAGGCGCTCCGCCCAAGAAATAGACCCGGAAAGGATTAACGACTGCATCAGCAGCTGCATAGGGGCGGCAATAAAGGAAGGCGGTGAGAGGAGTGCGGGGATATTCAATGCGGAGGTGAGGAAGGTCGCGATCCTGACCAGCAGCGGAGGGGAAGGCTACGATGAGAGGAGCGCCTTCGAGCTGAATGTCCGGGCATTCGCAGGGGAAGGATCGGGTCAGGGGCTGACCTGCGCCACCGAAATGCAAGCGCTAGATGCCGATGGGGCGGGGAGGAGGGCAGGCATTACTGCGAGGATGTCAAGAGAGAGCGTGCACTGGAGCGAAGGTAGTTACGAAGTCATATTGGGCCCCATAATATTCGCGAACCTCATGGAGAGGGTCGGTGACGCGAGCTCGGCGTTCAGCGTGGAGGCGGGCATATCCTTCCTCGCCGGCAAGATCGGAGAGAAGGTGGCTACCGAAAAGCTGACAATAGAGGATGATGGTTCAGATCCCAAGGGGCTCAATTCAAGGACTTTCGACGACGAAGGCGTCCCTGTTCGCAAGACGACGATTGTCCAAGGGGGAGAAATGACAGCATACCTCCACAACAAGTCGACAGCGAAGAGGTCCGGCACGAGCAGCACGGGCAATGCAGGCTGGGTGGCTCCATCACCCTGGAACCTTAAGGTCTCCCCAGGCGACATGAGCATGGAGGAGATGATCAGCGAGATGAGGAGGGGGGTCTTCGTTGTCAGCAACTGGTACACAAGGTTCCAGAACTATGCGACTGGCGACTTCTCGACGATATGCAGGGATGGGACTTTCCTTATTGAGGGGGGAGAGGTGAAAGGCGCTCTTCGGGGGGTCAGGATAAGCGACAACATGCTCAGAATGCTCGGATCGATCAGGCAGGTCAGTTCGGATCGGAGCTGGGTACGCTGGTGGGAGGTCCGGACGCCCTCGCTAGTGCCTGCAGTACTCGCTTCTGGCGTAATGCTGACAAAGGCGCAGGGCAGCTGAGCCTGCCAACCGTTCGTTTCCTTCCAATCGCCGTTAATTCATGCCGCCATATTCTGGTCGGATATCCTGAGGGCCTTGTCGAGGGCTTCGATCCCAATATCGATCTCGGACTCTGTGATTATGAGGGGCGGCGCTATCACCAGATGGTTTATCCAAGCGTGCTGGTAGACCCCCCAGCGGTACATCTCTGAAGCAATGCGATCCGCCATTAGCTGAAGGCCCTTGGCTTTGTCTGCGCGCGTGTTGAAGGGGAGGCGCCGCGACCTGTCCTTAGTCAACTCGAGCGCCCAGAATAGCCCCTTGCCCCTGACGTCGCCCACAGAGGGGTGTGCCTCCTTAAGCTCTTCCAAGCGCCTCTTCATGTAACCGCCGAGCCTCCTCACATGGTTGAGCAGATCCATTCTCCTGAACTCTGATATCACTGCAGGCACAGCAGCTAAGGAGATCGGGTGGGCCTCGTACGTGTGTCCATGGGTGAAGCCCGTATTTTCTGCCTCTTCTGCAATATCTCGCCTCACCGCAGTAATCCCCAAAGGGGCGTAAGCGCCCGTGCTTCCCTTCGCAGTCGTGATTATGTCAGGCACAACGCCCCAATGCTCGAACGAGAACCACGTCCCGGTCCGCCCCCAGCCAGCCATCACCTCATCCGCAACGAAGACAAGGCTGAACTCCTCGGCTATCCTCTTCAGGCGCGGAAGGTATTCGTCGACAGGCACTATCACGCCGTTTGTTCCCACGATCGGCTCCACGATGATACCGGCAACGTTCCCCTCGTTCTCGACCAAGTACCTGACGTACTCTGCGCATGCCACATCGCATTCAGGGTACGACAGCCTGAAGGGGCATCTGTAGCAGTAGCAGTCTGGCGCAAATACAACCCCAGGGATCTTCCCTGCTGGCTCGGCGCCAAGACGGCGCGGATCCCCCGTGCAAGAGATTGCGCCAGCAGTAGAACCGTGGTAAGATGCGTACCGCGAGATGATCTTGTAAGCCCCGCGAGATCTCTGGAAGTGCCTCATGATTCCCAAGGCTGCCTCATTCGCTTCGCTGCCCGAAGTCGAGAAGAGCAGCTTGTCGATGCCGCGGGGCAGGATCTCCGAGAGGGATTTTGCAGCATTCGCGCGGACCTCAAGTGCGAACGCCGGGCTCATGAAGGGCACACTCTTTACCTGCGCAGCGATTGCCTCGATCACTGATCTGTTCTTGTGCCCCAAGTTTGAGCACATGAGCTGGGAAGAGAAGTCGAGGATCTTCCGCCCCGATCCCTCTTTCAGGAAGACCCCTTCAGCGTCAACGATCCGTACGGGCCTTCCCCATCCCCTCTGCCTCCACCAGGTATTGAATAGGTAAAGGGACTGCTCGTCGCTAATGCTTTCCTCTTCTTCTTTGTCCCGCAAGTGAGACACCAAACGATTGGTCTACTCCCCCATTCCGATAATAAGCTTTCCCGGCATTTCTTACCTGATTTGGAAGTGCGGCGCTCAAAGCGCATGGTTTAAGAGAAGGCAAATGTGCGATCCTCCAAGCAGGCAGAGGTTTTGGAGATGGCGGTCAAACCTGGCTTCAGCTTGGGCCCTAGGAAATACTTCATTTTCCCGCTTGTAGCCATCCCTCTTGCGCTGCTTTTTATCCTCGGGCTAAACACGTACCTGGGCAGGGACATCCAGCCAACTGCCTTTGCCCTATTGGGTGTGGAGGGCGGTCCGGAGGCAGGGGAATACAGGTTTACAATGGCTCTTGTGAACCAGAACGGCACTAACGGGCCTGCTGACGGCTACATAACGATCAAGATGACCGACCAAAAAGGTGAGGGGGTCTACAGCAGCAGCTTCCGGGTGAAGTCAGGCGAGTTCCGCGAGGTTAGGGCGGATGGCGGGGTTAGGCTGATCGGGTTCAGCTGGAGCGTCCCCGTGGGAAACCTCAGCACCGTTGCTGGAGGCGGAAGGGGCACCGCAGAAATCGTGTTCCTCTCCCTGTATGGGAATTCGGTAACGGGGACTTTGGAGATAGAGCTTCCATAGTTCGGCGCAGGCGCAGCAATCTGTCTTTGCCTCTCTGCCGACAGGGTTAAGAGATTCCAGGCGAGACAGCTTCACGGGGATGATGTTGGCAAAGATGAAGGGTTTCAGGAAGCTCACCAATGTCGCTGAGGCCCTCCAGATTGCACTGAAGGAATGCACCAAGGTGAAGGTGGGCGGGGAGATGATCAGCGCAGAGGGGGCGCTGGGCAGGATACTTGCGGAGGACGTGGTCTCCCAGCACAACGTCCCCCCTTATGACAGGGCGGCGGTCGATGGCTATGCGATCAGGAGCGAGGAAGCTTTCAGCGGATCCCAGTCGAATCCAGCCATCTTCAGGATTGTTGGGGTTGCAGAGGCGGGCGCTGGGCGCAAGAGGGTTGGATCCATGGAGGCGGTCGAGATATACACAGGAGCAGTGATGCCAGATGGTGCCGACGCAGTCGCGATGGCAGAGGACTGCAAAAAGGAGGGCGATGAGCTGCAGGTGCTCCGTGCAGTCCCAAAGTATGCCAACGTCTCCAGGTGCGGCGAAGACATCAAAAAGGGCGATGTCGTGTTCAGGAGAGGGCACATGCTTAGGGCATGGGACGTCGGGGTTCTTCTGTCAATAAGGATGCGAGAAGTCGCGGTCAGATCCAGGCTCAAGGTCGCAGTACTCTCGACTGGCTCGGAGCTGGTCGAGATCTCCGATCCGAGGGCATTGGACGAAACGAGCCTCGTTGACTCGACCAGACCAATGATCAAGGCGCTGCTCACGCAGGCGGGGTGCGATGTGGTCGACGGGGGGATCGTGCAGGACGAAGTTGAGGCGATAAGGGAACGGCTCTCAAAGCTTTCCGGGCATGCTGACATCCTAATCACCGTCGGCGGGACCTCAATAGGGGGCAAGGATCTTGTCCCTGAAGCGCTCGACGGGGTGGAGGGTTCTAGATTGATCTTTCACGGAATCGCGGCAAAGCCAGGGAAGCCACTGGGGTTCGGGGTTTACATGGGGAAGCCACTCTTCATGCTGCCAGGTTACCCCGTATCAGCGCTAGTCGGGTATGAGAGCGTCATAAAGCCGGTGATCGCGTCCCTCACGGGCATCCCGGTGAGGGAAAGGGAAAAAGTAAAAGCCAGGCTCTCGAGGAGAGTCCCCACCACCCCGGGGGTGAGGCACTTCCTCAGGGTTGCACTGGAGCGTGAAGGGGAGAGGTTTACGGCCAAGCCGATAGCCCTCACGGGCTCTGGGCTACTGTCATCGGTAGCCAAAGCAGACGGATTAGTCATAGTCGGTGAGGACAGGGAAGGGCTCGAAGAGGGCGAAGTGGTAGAGGTCGAGCTTTTGGGTGATTGAGTTGACACGGGACGAAAGGAAGATATTCCACAGGCTGGCGACCTTGGAAGAGGCGTCCATAATGCTAAGCGGTTTGGCGACCCACCTTCCGGAGCCGGAGAAGGTCGGGCTCAGCCAAGCATTTGGCAGGGTCCTTTCGAGAACACTCTATTCAAAGATAGACCTCCCGCCATTCGACAGGTCAGAGATGGACGGCTATGCGGTCCTATCCTCGGACACCGAGGGGGCAAGCGAGACTGCCCCGCTGAGGCTCAGGGTGGTCGGCAGGGTTGATGCTGGCTCTGCCTACAGGGGGGAGGTTGCCGGCGGATCCTGCGTCGAGATAGCGACCGGTGCGCCGGTGCCTAGGGGTGCGGACGCAGTATTGATGGTCGAGCACACGTCACGATCTGGCGACTTTATTGAAGTCTACAAACCAGTGACGCCTGGCGAGAATATTGCCCACACAGGATCGGATCTAGAGATAGGGGAGGCGGTGCTGAGGAAGGGCTCGGTAATCGGTGTCAGGGAGGTCGCATTGCTCTCGGCCGCAGGGTTCGGGGAGGTCGAGGTTTACGGAAAGCCGAAGGTCGGCATAATATCCACCGGCAACGAGCTAGTCGAACCAGGGCTCGAGCTCCCCCCCGGGAAGATATACGATGTGAACTCCCAAATGCTCGGGGCCGCAGTGGCCGAGGCAGGCGGGACCCCGTCATTTGTGGGCAGAGTCGGAGATGATCTTGAAACGATAAAGGGACGCATCGCGGCAGCCATCGATGGCACAGATCTCGTCCTGATATCTGGTGGCACCTCGGCTGGTCTGGGCGATGCGGTGTACAGGGCGATAGGGGAGCTATGCGATCCAGGAATCGTTGCACACGGGCTCAAGATTAAGCCCGGCAAGCCCACGGTCATAGCCACTCACAAGGGCAAAGCCGTGATAGGCCTCCCCGGATACCCGGTCTCGGCACTGATGGTCTTCAACCAAATAGTGAGACCTCTGATACAGAGGATGACGATGGTGAAGGGCAGGAGCGAAAGGGTGGTTGAAGCGGCGCTTACCCAGAGGGTCAACAGCGCGAAGGGGAGAAGGTGGTTCCTCCCAGTGCACCTGCTGGGGGGCGACGGGCAGAGGGCCTACCCTATCTTTGCAAGCTCAGGAGCCGTAGGGACCCTTGCCAGGGCGGACGGGTATATAGTCGTCCCTGAGGACATTGAGTACATAGAAGGAGGGGAGGACGTCCAGGTCAGGCTCTTTGGGGATCCCGAAACCAAGGATGGGCTGGTTGTGATGGGCAGCCACTGCCCTGCGCTGGACCTGCTCCTGGAGATGCTGTTCGAGGAAAAAGGCATAAGCGCGAGGGCTCTGAACGTGGGATCTCTGGGCGGGCTGAACGCGGTGGCGAGGGGGGAATGCGACCTCGCTGGGATCCACCTGCTGGACGAAGCGACTATGACCTACAACACGCAGTTCGTCAGGAGGGCGGGGCTCCCGGATTGGTCCCTCGTTAAGGGATACAGGAGGACGCAGGGAATCGCGATCCCCAAGGGGAACCCGAAGGGCGTGACGGGGCTCCGGGACCTCATCAGGAGAGACCTGATCTTCGCGAACAGGAACAGGGGGTCAGGGACAAGGGTCCTCACGGACCGGATGCTCAAGGCCATTGCGGATGAGCTTGGGCTCGATTTCAGGGATCTGGTGGGCAGGATAAGGGGGTACAGATCAGAGTTCAAGACACATTCTTCAGTTGCTGCGGCAGTTGGCCAAGGGCGGGCAGACCTCGGCGTCTGTGTGAAGGGTGCCGCGGTAGCTTATGGGCTCGATTTCATCCCAATCGCCGACGAGGAGTACGACTTTGTGATCAACCCAGAGTGCAAGGAAAAGGAGGAGGTCAAGGAGTTCCTCGGCTGCCTGAGATCAAACCGCTTCAGGGAGATGGCGGAGAAGCTGGAGGGCTACGCGTTCTGGTAAGAGCCTCTCAGATCCCCTTTTATCTACGGGGGCAGAGAGTGAACAAGTAGGGAAACGAAGCGGAGTGCATTGCACGGGGGGTTGCGTGCAATTGGGAAAGAGGACGCCACTTTACTTCATTCATGCCGAAGCGGCACATATGGGAGAATTCGCTGGCTTCGAGTTGCCCATATGGTACGAAGGAATTGTGCACGAGGTTCTGAACACGAGGAAAGGCGCTTCGATTTTCGACGTTTCCCATATGGGCAGATTCCTTATCGAAGGGACTGAGAGCGCAAGCCTGCTAGACCGGATGACCACGGCCAGAATATCAGGGCTCGGTTTGAATCAGGGAAAATATTGCCTGCTCTGTAATGAGCGGGGCGGCATCCTCGAAGATGCGATCGTCTTCAGGGTTGGCGAGAACAGGTTCATTTTGGTCGGTAATGCCTCCAGAAGGGAGTTTGACCTCGAGTGGCTAACATCCCACGTTGGCAAATTCGACGCATCGGTGAAGGATTTCTCAGACTCCTCCTTAATGTTCGCGCTGCAGGGGCCGGAGTCCCAGGAGCGGCTCCAAAGAGCCTGCGGCGAGGATCTCTCGAAGATACGGAGGTTCAGGGGGGAGTGGGCAAAGATTCTCGGAGAGGAGGCTTTTGTGACAAGGACTGGCTACACAGGCGAAGATGGGTTTGAGGCAATATTTTTCAGCCTGGACTGTGCTGAGAGGGTATGGAAAGGGCTGCTCGGCGAAGGGTTCAAGCCGGCGGGCTTGGGAGCCAGGGACGTCCTCAGGATAGAGGCTGGGCTGCCCCTCTACGGCAAGGAGCTGAACGAGTCGGTCACCCCAATAGACGCAGGGTTATTTTTTGCTGTATCGATGGAGAAGGGCGACTTCATAGGCAAGGAAGCGATAGGAGAGATTCTGCGGGAAGGGAGGAGAAAGTTCCTGGTCGGGATCAGGATGGAAGAGGGGGGCGTGCCCAGGGAAGGCTATCCGTTGTTCTTGAACGGCGACAGGATAGGGAAGATAACAAGCGGGACGTTCTCCCCCACCATAGGTGCAGGAATAGGGCTAGGCTACACATCGATGCGGCTTGAGCCAGGATGTGCGATCTCGGTTGGTGTGAGGGGAGTATTGAAGGCGTGCAGGATCGCAGGGATCCCTTTCTACGAGCCCAAACTACATGGCACCGGTACCTCGAGGCAATTATAGACCCAAATGGGAGCGCCCGAATACAAGGGTTAAATAGCAATGGTCTCAACGGTATAGTTGGTGTTCATCCAGCATGGTCAACGTCACAAGCGTGAGCCTGAGCCAAATCTCGGGCGAGAGATTAATGGACTTGGAGGGCGGCATCTCCAACCTCCAGGTCACGACAAACATAAGCATCACGAAGATAACGCAGGCTCGCGGGATGCTCGAGGTGGGCTTCGTATTTGCAGTGAATTACAACCCGGCGGTCGCCAATCTCATCCTGAAGGGGGTCGCCAGGGTTTCAGGTAACGATAAAGAGCTCGAGGAAGTTAAGAAAAACTTTGAGGAGAGGAAAGTCCTTCCGCCTATAGTGCTCCAGTCGATCTCGAACATCTCTTTCATCGAAGGCATATTCCTTGCCAGGTCACTCAACATCCCGCCCCCGATCCCTCTCCCGACTATCCAGCAGCAGGAAGCCACTAAAGGGAAGAGCCCAAGCTACATAGCCTGATCATTGCGCTGAAGGGCCAGGAATATGGAGGGGTGCCTCCGCCGTATCCCGGGTAGTGCATGCGAGTGCCGGAGGTGGGAAGTTGGGGGATAGGAGGGTAGTCATTCTTGCTGACCTGGACTACTTCTACAGCCAAGCAGAAGAGCTCAGGAATCCCTCCCTCAGGGGGAAACCGGTCGTTGTATGTGTCTACTCGGGAAGGACCGAGGAGAGCGGCGTGGTTGCCACTGCGAATTACGAAGCCAGGAGGTACGGCGTAAGATCAGGCATGCCCATTGCCTTGGCCAAAAAGAGGCTTTCTGGCGCGGATCCAGTCTTCCTGCCTGTGGACTTTGCGTATTACAAGGAAGTCTCCGAACGGGTCATCAGGATCATCAAGGAGTATTCAGACCAGCTGGAGCAGGTTGGTTTGGATGAGGCATATCTTGACGTCAGCAACAGGGTGGAGGACTATGTGGAGGCTGAGCAGCTGGCGAAGGAAATCAAAAGGAGGGTGCTTCAGGAGGCAGGGCTAAAGCTCACAGTCGGGGTGGGGCCAAACAAGATCATTGCAAAGATGGCTTCGGATGCCGCAAAGCCAGACGGCTTGATGGTGATCAGACCAGAGGGCGTGGAATCGTTCATTGGACCACTCCCAGTCGACAAGATCCCGGGAGTCGGGAAGAAGACCGCGGAGCGCCTCGAGCGCATGGGTATAAAGACGGTGCAGGACCTTGCACGCTTCGACCCGGTGAGGCTTGTAGACGAGTTCGGGGAGAGCCTCGGGGCATACCTGCATGCCGCCTCGAGAGGGGAGGACCAAGACCCCGTCCAAGGAAGGGCAGAAGCGGGATCAATGAGCAGGATAATCACCCTGAAGGAAAACACAAAGGACCTGAAATCAATATTGCCCAAGGTCGAGGAGATCTGCGAAGAGATCCACAAGAGGGCGATCAGGGATGGCATCCTTTTCAGGACGATAGGGATCATCGCGATCACCGCCGATCTTGGGATTAAGACGAGGACAAAGAGCCTGCCGGCGCCCACCGATGACTTGGGAACCCTGAAGAGGGAGAGCTCCGAGCTAACCAAAAAGTTCCTCCAGAGCACGGACAAGGAGCTTAGGAGGATAGGGGTGCACATATCTGATTTCACCCGGAGGGAGAAAGGTCAGATGACTCTAGCCGGATACCTTTAGCGGGACTTCTTGCCTGCATTGGCGGTCTTTCCTTTTTTGCGGGAGGATGGAAAGCAGATGACATCCCCGCCATCGGACTGAAAAGGCTTATTTTTTGCATTGGCGGAGATGAATTGGTGAGACTTTTGGATCAACGAGAGATCTCCAGGAAGCTGATTGAAACGCTTGGGATTGAGAAGGCACCAGTTGCGGTCAAGTTCCTGAGGCCCGGCGAGAGCGTGCCCGAGGGGTTTTCTGTACCCCAGAAGAGGATGAGGTTCTGCCAAGCTGTGATGGAGGCGACATGGGGCAAGGCGCTTGCCGTCCAGCCAACCGAAATGGCTTGCGGACCGGGGCCCGGTTCATTCGGGGCGCCCGTGAAGGAGAAGGTATTCAAAGGAGAGGTGCACCATGCCCTTGGGCTATTCGAGAAGCCCGAGGCTGCCCTCAGGTGCCTCAGCGCCAACACGAAGATGATGCCTGGCTCGGTTTCCTATGTCTTGGTCGCCCCCCTGGAGCTCGGTTTGATGGAGCCAGACGTCGTCATACTGAGGGTAAACCCAGAGCAGGCGATGTGGCTTTGCCAGACCTGGACGTACCCTGAAGGGCACCACCTGAAGATAGACCTCCAGACTGAGGCGTGCGTCTGCTCAGGAATCGCAGTCTCAACCTACCTGAAGAACGAGATTCAGATCGGTCTTGGTTGCTATGGTTCGCGCTCGGCTACGGACATTGGGCCTGGTGAGATGCTTGTGGGGATCCCAGGGAAGCTCTTGGAGAGGACTGCGGAAGTGCTGACCAAGATGAGCAAACCCCTCTCTGAGTCGAGGGGCAAGAGAATCTTTATCGAGGCGTATCCAGAAAAGGGGGGCAGTTCCTGAAATCGATGCGCCATGTCCCTTGATGCCGCCGATTATCAGGAGGGAACGGGCACCCGTATCCGATGCCGGTGTGATGGCTGTGACTATTCAACCAACACTTTCTTTATCGTCAATAATGTCGGATAAACCGAGGGGGTGACAGAGCTATGGAAGCGACCGTGCGTGTGGACGGTGTGGAGATACCCCTTAATGAGTTCGTTTCGAAGATTCTTGCAGGGACTGTTACTGGCGCAGTCATGTCCTTAAGGGGGGTTGGCGAAGGATGGAAGAAAATAGAGATTGAAGTGAGGCGCAGCTGATCTTTCATCCGACGAGCTCGAGCTTCACTTCGGCAAACATCTCTTTCTTTGCCTTGCAGATCGGGCAAATGTATGGCGGTTCATCCCTGAAAGCCACATATCCGCACTGCTTGCAGTACCAGAGCTTCATGCTTGGCGCACCACCCATCTCTTCATTTTCCTTTCCCTTTACTGTTTCCTTTTTCCCGGCTTTATCCTTCCCCCCACCGGTCTCGATCGCTGGAGCGCCTGCGGCATAGGAAACTGCCGCCTCCTGTTTTTTAGCAGGCCTGCGCTCAGGGACAGGCCGCAAGGGAGTTTTTCCCTCGAATACATCCCCCCTCACATAGAGGGCGCAGTAGCAGGCTCCGTATTCCTCAACATCGGCGTCCCTGTAGTCGCATGGGCATATTATGTCCCGGTCCAGCACGAAATCCCCTGTCGCGATCCTGCACGGGCAAGATGGATACCCGTACCGGCGTTCGTTTTCGACCAGCCCTTCAAGAAGGTCTTTGAGGAAGTTCTCGTCAGGGTTTAGGAAGTACCCCCTAGACTTTGCGTCGCTTTCAGCCCTTCTCCTGGCCTCATCTAGGGTCGTCAAACCCCGAGTGCCCCCTTCAGCTCATCCTCCTTGAACCCGAGTATCTCGACCTTGTCATCGATTATTATGAATGGGAAGCTCATAGGTGCGCCACGCCTCTCGAGTTCTGACCTTATTGCCGCGATGTCCTCTTTTGAGCACCGGTCAACATCAACGTATTCAAACTCGATTCCATGGTCCTCGAGGAACTTTTTCGTCTTCTTGCACCAAGCACAAGTGCTCAGCGCGTAAAGGAAGACCTTGTGCCTCTTGTCTTTGCCAGGGACTTTGACCACTTGCATCCAAATCACAGATCGTATTTGCCTCTGACAGGATATAACGCTTTTCTGGAAGGATGCTTTTTTCATACATGCGCCTAAATGTATCCATTTTTGACATACCAGTCTACCGTCTCTCGCAGTCCCGTTCGCAAATCGTGTTTTGGCAGGTAGCCGAGTTCTGACTTCGCCTTCCCAATGCTGTATGCCCTGTCTTGGGTCACTGACCGGACCGTGGATACATGGTACAAGAAGCTCTCCTTCCCGGCGATCATGTTTAGGACCTCTACCGGGAGTATCAGGGCTGCAGAGATCCACTTTGGGACGTGTATTTTTGGCGGCTCTCGGTTGGACAGCTCGGACAGGATCGAGTAGACCTCTTCGTAAGTATAGGCACGCTCATCGCTTATAATATAGGTCTTCCCAGCGGAAATCTCAGGCTTCTCGATCGCCAGGAGAAACCCTTGGGCAACGTCTTTTACGTGGACGAACTGTATGAGGTTCCTCCCGCTCCCCACGATGAATCTGGTGGGCAAGGAGTTCTTTGCAAAAGAGGTTATTGTCCAGTAAGAAACATCGTCGACGTTCCTAGGCCCGTAAATCCCGGAAGGCCTCAGGATCGTGAAAGACATGCCATCCTTTACGCTGCAGGAATCCCTAACGATCCCTTCGGCGATAAGCTTCGATTTCCCATACGGATATTGAGGGTTCGGGGTCGTAAGCTCGTCAGCAGGCGGATCCTTGACGGGACCAATGACCTCTGTAGTACTGCAGTATATGAAATGGCGGATCCCTTTCCGCTTGGCAGCCTCCACCATTGCCTTAGTGCCGTCTATGTTGATCTTCTTGTAGAGTTCCCACTTCCCGTGGAAAGTGTAGTAAGCCGCGAGGTGGACAACAACATCAGCCCCACTCAAAGACTCAGGGAGACCTTCCCCTGTCCCCAGGTCAATGTACCTAAGCTCTACGCCCAAGCGAGACAGTACTGAGAGGTCGCTGCTCCTCCTGACCAGCGCGACAACATCGTGCCCCCTCTCAACGAGTGCCTCCGAGAGGTGCCCACCCAAGAATCCTGCCGCTCCAGTCACAGCCACCTTCAATCCGGACACCTGCGCTATGCTGCCAACGGCCTGTCCCGCCTGTAAACGGCGTAGGTGAAAGCTTGGGCGAGGTTAATGCCGTCGTACGGCTCGAGAGCGCTGCGCATGTACATGTCCTCAAGGGGGAGTATCCTGAAGACCCCCATCTCTGCCAGATTCTTGCAGAGGCGCTCCCTCACACCATCTGACACACTGAGGCCCACAGACTGCACGCCGTCGATGCCCCTGAAGGATTTCCTTTTCGGAAGGTCTTCGATCATCTTCAGGGCGTCTTCGTATTTCTCGACTACGACGATCTCTATGAACCTGCGCCTTGTGTGCAGCCCGAACTCAGGGAATGCCTGAGTCGCATCGTCCAAGATGCTCCTTGACTTCGACAGGGCTATCGTCCAAGATGGGGAAGAATCAGACTTGAAGACCATGGAACCCTTGAACTGGAGAGATCGGCGCACCCCCTCGATTACGTAGGCGTAGGATTCGGTTATTTTTGGCGGGAATATCTCTGTCAGCTCGTCGAGCCTTTTGCCTACCCGGGTAACGAATTCAACAGCCTCTTCCCACTCCCCCACAAATGCCCCTTCAGTCGGGGAGCTGCACAGCTGCTGGTCGTAAAGCAGGATATTCCTGGCCAATCCTAGAGCCGCGGAGTCGCCTGCGCCCGCTGCGTCAACGATGGCGTAACCTGTGAGCGGCCCGTTTATTATTAATGAGGGGTGGTTCGGGTTTGATGAGACGCGCCTGCTGATCTCTGTCCTAGCCGGCTCGCCTCCCCAGAAGTTAATCACCCCCACCCGCGACTTGCTCAGCAGGTATTCAAGTGAGGGGCTGTCGTGCGAGAAGTAGCTTATCGTGAGAGCCTCCCGCATCAGTTCAGCCACGTCCCCGCCGATTTCATCTAGAATCGAATAAACCGCCCTAACTCCGGAGAAATTTGCCAGCGATGGTCTGAGGAGAGTCATGTTTCCGGTCGCAAGTGAGATCGTCGTCGGTATCAGCGGGGGGATTAGCGAGTTGCCAGAGCTTATTATGAAGACTGGTCCGCGCGGCCTGAACCAGCAGTGCTCATCATTACCGGCCTTTGTAAACCCCTCGAGGCAATGGACGCCGAGCGGGAAAGACGCGTTCAGGTTCTGCTTGATGCCGAGGGCATTGAGGGCAGAGGGCACGAACGAGAACTCCAGGTCAATCATCCTGGGGCTATACCCCGTAGAGGCGGAGAGTTCGTTCTTCAGCCCTTCTAGTTCCCCTCTTCGGTGCTTTTCTGCCCAAGCCCTCCCAATCTTATCGATCACGATGAGTCTCTCTTCCACAGGTATCGAGCATAGGCGGTCCTGTACCTCCCTTGCCTTGGAAAACAGGTCAGATAGACCGCCCTCGCTGATCTCCGCCACTGCCTGGTTGCCCACCGTCTTCTCTATGCATGCGTATGCCCGATTGGAGAAAGGGGTCAGGAGCAATAGCGATCCCTCTATACCTTTGTTGTCATCATCTCTTCCATGGTGCCGCCGCAGGCACGCTGGAGGTCCCAGCCCTCTTCCACGGTGAAGCGTCGAATGTACTTGAACTCCCTTCCGTAGTAACTCGTCGAGGGCATAGAGGACATCAGATCACCCGGGTAGAAGGTCTCAAGCCAAGAAGTGACAAATGGGTTGAAAATACCGAGTATGCCTTCCTTGCCATCCTCATCAACCACTTCATACGTCTTGGGATCCAGGAGGAACACGTGAGAGAGCGGGTGGGGTATCTTGTTCAGGGATCCATGCCGGTCAATGAGCGCTGTGAGGGTCTCGGTCATCCCTAGGACATCCATAAAAGGCGTAGGTATCTCAGCCCCTGAAGAGTCTTTTGCCGAGAAGTACTTCCTCGACAGCGACACGATATCGTCATAAGGCGGTAGAGTATAGCCCTTGGAGCCGCCCCCGGTGACTATTATTCCTCCCCTGCCAAGTTCAATTGGAGGTGTGCCAGTGATTAGCTTGTAAACTATTCGCTTGAGGATGTTCATCTTTTCAAAATTCTGCGAAAGCAAGTAGATCCCCGCGGGGGCAGTGAAGAGGAGCTTGGGCTCAGCCTTGCTCTTCATGAATTTCAATATTCGCTCTTTGTTTGGCACCAACTTCTGCCATTGCGTACCAGAGGTTTTCCCCTGAGTCAAATCCATGCCGTACAGCAGCTCGATGTTCTTGTACTCCAGAGTGAGCTGCACGAATGCCACGAAGCTCAGCTTATGCCTCAGCTCAGGTGCGGCCAAGAAGAGGGCAATCCCCTTCCCCTCCTCGAGCTTGCCACCATAAATGTGCTCGAAGAGGAATGTGTTTGCTTTAATCATTACAGCAAGATCGAGCGGGCTGCGGTAGATCTTGACAGGATCCTTCCCGGTCGTGCCACTCGAAGTGAAGTACTCCCCGCCCTGCTCAATATCGTCTATTAGAAACTGCCTGTGACCTTCTCCCCTCAGCATATCAGAGGGGATCGCGAGCTTAGCTAGATCCGGAAAGTCTGCACTCTTCGGATTGATGCCCAGCCTCTCGAAGAGCTGTGAGTAGTATGTGCTGTGCCTCTTGAAGAAGTCAAGCGATTCCCTCAGAAGCTCCCTTCTCAAGGAGTGCAAGAAGTCAGGAGACTTCTTGAAAAGGCCTGTATCTCCAATCAGCTTCCAGACTTTTTCCACATAGGGATCCTTGAGGAGACGGCTCTCGGAGGCCCTCTTGAAGATCTCTGATGAGCTCATTCGTCACACCCAGACTTGTAAAGGGATATGATCAGGGGGTTTAAAAAAGTGAGCCTCACGACTTGGCCGCGAAGGTGCATCTCCAGATTTTAAAATGCAATAAAAAAAGCGAATTGTAAAAAGGCTAAAGGACGCCCGCTTCCCTGATCGCGTTCTTCAGAGTGTTCTTTGTGGGGCAAACCCCGATTATCCGGATGTCCCTGTCGATCACGATAGCAGGGCTCACCTTGAGGCCGTATTCTTTGGCCTTCTCGGTGACCCCCTTGTGGATCTCGACATCGATCTTGTCGCCGTACTCCTGCTTGATTTCTTCCATCAGTTTGAGAACCAGCCTGCCCCCGGAGCAGGGTGGCTGGGACGCGAATACCTCGATCTTCAGCGCCATCGCTACACCCCCAGTTCTTTCAGCGAAGCGGTCAGTGTTTCCATATCCGGACATACCCCCATCAGCATAATGCGCCCTCCTTCGAAGACTACCGCAGGAACGACTGTCAGCCCGTATTCATCAAATTCCTTGCATGGCCCCACATGCTTGATGACCTCCAAACGATCCCCGTACTTCTCGGCAAGCTCGTCAGCCAACCTGAGAAGCTCCACACACCCTGCACAAGGAGGCTCTGCTGTGAAAAACTCAACTCTAACCATCCTCGAAAACCTCAAATTCATTTTTTTGAATTGGTAAATATATAATTTTCTTATTGCGGCGCCTACGGTATACGAAAATCACAGGGCTTTTTCAGACTGTGAATAAGTCTTCGCGAGATCCGAGATCGATCTCATGGCTATCCTGTCGACCTCTTCTAGTATCCTGAAGACCCCTTCGCTGGATACCCAGTATATGGTCTTCTTGCCCTCAGCGCGCCTTCCCAATATGCCCGACCTGTAAAGCATATCCAAGTCCTTTGAGATGGTGGACTGGGATCTCCTCAAAAGAGGGATCAGCTCGCACACGCACCGCTCTCCGTCTTTGAGCGCATAGATTATCTTGAGCCTAATAGGGTCGCAAAGCGCTTTGAGCACGTTTGCCCTCAACTCGTTGATACGGTCATTTGGGAGTTCCATGATAGCATCTGATTTGGACAAACAATATAAACATATCTACAAATTCAGATATTAATTGAGTATGGGAGCAAGTGGATGGGGATCGGGTGCCCAGTAAAGCAGGTCGGATAGCAATTTGCCATCTGGATCGGGATTTCATACGAAGAGCTTAAAGAGCGGCGGGTGCGCTTGAAAACAAATGGGATATAGCACAGGGCGGGATTGACTGTGATGGTCCAGACGTTCGGGATAACTAAGAGGTACAAGAACCTCATCGCAGTAAACCACGTAGATCTCTCCATCGAGGAAGGCGAGATCTTTGGCCTCCTAGGGCCTAACGGGGCAGGCAAGACCACACTGCTGTCGATGCTCGCTACCCTCACCCCGCCGACGGAAGGCACTGCAAAAGTCAACGGCTATGACGTTAGGAAAGAGCCCGGGAAGGTACGGGCATCCATAGGCATGGTATTCCAGACCCCCAGCTCAGACGAGATCCTTACAGGGAGGGAGAATCTGTACCTCCACGCCCTGATGTACGGGGTACCCAAGGAGGAGAGGAGGGGGAGGATAGAGGAGGCTCTGGAACTTGTCGACCTCACAGACAGGGCGGATGACCTCGTCAAGACATACTCAGGCGGGATGAGGAGGAGGCTCGAGCTAGCACGGGGGCTGCTCCACAGACCTAAGATCCTCTTCCTGGATGAGCCGACCCTCGGCTTGGATCCGCAGACTAGGCAGCACATCTGGGAGTACATAAGTAGGCTCTCCAAAGAGCACGGCGTTACGATCATAATCACAACGCATTACATGGAGGAAGCAGACTCCCTCTGCGACCGCGTGGCAATAATAGACCACGGGGAGATCAAAGCGCTTGATTCCCCGTCGATGCTGAAAATGAAGGTCGGGAAGAGCATGATAAGGGCAAGAGTCGAGCGCCCGAATCTTGAATACATAAGGGGGCTGCCGTATGTGACAAGGGCAGAGGCTAAGGACGGCACTGTGACGATAATCCTGAGCGAGGCTGGCGCGCATATCCAGGAGATCCTATGCAACCTGGGGAATGTCTCCTTTGTGGAGCTCAGGGAGCCGACGCTGAACGATGTCTTCCTGCAGATAACCGGGAAGGAGATAAGGGAAGAGTCGGCGGAGGAGTGGGCAGAAGTGTACGCGAGGGCTGGTTCCACATGAGTGATCTTTGGGGGATCTACGCGCTCTGGTACAGGGAGGTGAAAGTCTTCCTTAGGGAGAAGTCCCGCCTCGTCTCCTCGACAGTAAACCCGCTGATCTGGCTGGTTGCCTTCGGAGGGGGGCTTGGAGCGACCATATCCATCGGCGGGGCAGGATACCAGGCATTCATATTCCCAGGGGTCCTGATGCTTGTGGTCCTCTTCACGACGATCTTCTTCGGGCTATACGTGGTCTGGGACAAGAAAATCGACTTCTTCAAGGAGGTCCTGGTCTCACCGCTGAACAGGACTTCAATTTTCGTGGGCAAGATGCTAGGAGGCTGCACGGACGGCTTCATACAGAGCGGGATAATCATCCTCTTCGGGCCCCTTTTTGGAATAAACTACACAGCTTATTCATTGGGGGTGGTAATCCTCTTCGTGCTGCTCCTGGCGATGGGCACAACGAGCCTCGGTCTTGCGATAGGCTCCCAGATGACCAGCTTTGAGGGCTTTGGGCTGGTCCAGTCATTCGTGATCCTGCCTCTCTTCTTCCTCAGCGGGGCGTTGTACCCGATAGACAACCTGCCGGAATGGCTCAGCTGGATAACCTATGCTAATCCGCTCACATACATAGTCGACGGGATGAGGGGGGCGCTACTCGGGCAGAGCAGTTTTCCGATGGCCCTTGACCTCGGGGTGGCTGCAGTTTACGTCGCAGTGCTTGTTGCAGTCGGCACCTATGCCTTCGAGAAGATGACCTGATCCGACCTAATGCTCATGGTCATGAAAGTGCACATTCGTAGCAGCCCTCTGTACCACCTCCGGCAGAGCGGGGTGTATGTGGACTGTGTTTATTATGCTGAAGGCATCCCCCTGGCAGCTCCTCATCGCGACGATGACTTCGTGTATCAGGGTCGCGGCATCGGTGCCGATTATGTGGCACCCCAGTATCTTGAGGGTCTTCTTCTCGTAGAGGAACTTCACGAAACCGTCATGGTCTTCGATGGCCTTTCCCATGCCAGAGTCAATGTACCTCCACTTGGCAGCGACGTAATCAATGCCCTTGGATCTGAGCTCCTGCTCCGTGCTGCCGACAGATGCTATCTGCGGCGATGCGAATATTGCATGCGGCATTGCCGTGTAATCGACAGGGACCTTATCCTCCGGGGAGAGTATATTTTGGAGGGCATACTCTGCCTCGAGGTTGGCTGCATGTTTGAACTGGTACTTGCCGATTATGTCGCCTAGCGCGTATATGCCAGGCACATTGGTCTCGAGGTATTCGTTCACCTTTACATATCCTCGCGGGTCAACTTGGACCCCGGTTTTTTCCAGGTCGAGTAGATCAGAGTTTGGAACCCTCCCAGCAGCTACGAGGAGCTGGTCTGACCTGACGGTCACAATTGATGAAGCCTTCAGATCCTTGACCGCGATCTCATATTTGTTGCCCTCACGCCTCACTGAGACTGGCTCGGACGAGGTGAACACTCTGTATTTTTTGGAGGCTATGTCTGTGAATGCACGGGCCACTTCCTCGTCCTCGTTGCTGAGCAGAAGTTCCTTCTTGTGGATTATAGTGACCTCCGTACCCAAGGATCCGAAGAAGTGCGCCAGTTCCGCGGCGATGTACCCGCCGCCTATGATTGCAAGGGTTTTAGGCTGTTCCCTGAGGCGGAGGGCTTCGTCGCTTGTGATGAATCCGGATTCCCGCAGCCCCTCGATTTCAGGTATCTTGGGCCGACTACCTGCCGCAATGAGTATCTTCTCGGCAGTGATTTCGTCCCCATTCACCCCGATCAGCTTTGGTCCCGTGAATTTGCCCAAACCCTTGAAGAGGATCGGATTCTCGGAGCCCATCAGTGCATTCTCTATGGACTTGGACTCAGAATCAACCTCGGAAGTGACCCTATCCACGATAGAAGGGTAGTCGACTTCGTAACCCTTCACTTTTATCCCGAACTTGCCAGCACCCTTCATTTCTTCCATCAAGTCGGCGCTGTGGATGAGCATCTTTGAAGGTATGCACCCGCGGTTGAGGCAGGTTCCTCCCAATGGGCCCTTCTCAATTATTGCTACTCTGAGGCCCCTGTTGGCTGCAGCTACCGCAACATCAAGCCCAGAGCCGCTACCTATTACAATGAGGTCGAATTGTCTCAAACCGGTCACCTTCGGCATCCCTATTCCGGCAGCTCAACCATTATTGAGCCTTCCTCGACCTTCACTTTGTACGAGTTTAGGTCGGAGGTCTTCAATTTGATTGGCCCAAACTTCGGACCTGATATGGCTTTTCCCGAAGTCAGGTCGAACTTTGACCCGTGAACGGGGCAGGTCACGGTGGTGCCGCTCACGGTACCCTTTGATAGGTCCCCTTTCCTATGCGAACACCTGTTGTCCATTGCGTAGATGTTCCCGCTCAGGTTAGCCACAAGTATTTCCCTTCCGGATACTGTAAAAGGCTTCATTGAGTTCGGAGGCACCTCTGAAAGGCTTGCTACCCTATAAAATGTCATATCCATCGCTACATATCTTTGTGGAGAACATTAATAAATTGAGTTGTGAGATAAAAACCAAAATGTGGGGAATTCAATGGAAACTTACGATGTAATCATAATAGGGGGCGGGCCAGCCGGAGTTAGCGCCGCCATTTATGCAAAGAGGAAGCTCCTCCGCACAGTGTTGATCAGCAAAGAAATCGGCGGGCAAGTCCTCTTAACCAGCAACATCGAGAATTACCCTGGGTTTGTGGAGAAGTCGGGCATAAGGCTAGGCGAGTACTTCGAACAGCAGCTCAAGGAGCTCGGCGTCGAGATCGTCGAGGACATGGTCAGAGAAGTCCGCAAAGAAGGAAACAGCTTCAGAGCAATCTGCGAGGAAGGGCGAGAGTTCTTAGGCAAGAGCGTGATAGCCACAGGAGGGAGCTCGCACAGGAAACTGAATGTCCCTGGGGAGAACGAGTTCTTCGGGAGGGGCGTGTATGTCTGCGCGACGTGCGATGCCCCCCTTACAAAGAACAAGACAGTGGCGGTTGTGGGAGGCGGGAACGCGGCTTTCCAGAGCGCAGATCTCTTGGCGAGGTATGCGGCAAAAGTGTATCTGATTCACCACAGAGGGGAGTTCAGGGCGGACGGCCTTCTGGTCAACAGGGTGAATGGGCACGGCAACGTGGAAGTAATAACCAATGTTGCGGTGAGGGAGATAAGGGGGAAGGACAGGGTGGATAGCCTATTGCTTGAGAACTTGGAAAGCCGCCGACTCTTTGAGCTGCCAGTCCAGAAAGTCTTCATCGAAATAGGGAGGGAAGTCAAAGCCGATTATTTGAAGGGGCTTGTCCTAACGAACCAGCACGGTCAGGTAATCGTGGACAGGCTTCAGCGGACGAGCTGCGGCGGCATATTCGCTGCAGGGGAGATAACGGATCTCCCTTATGGTCAAGCGATAATTTCGGCAGGGCAGGGGGCAGTAGCGGCACTTGCGGTCTTCGATTACCTCTCAGAGAAGAAAAGCTGATGATTTCACAGTCATCTCGCCAGCCCAACAAGCTCGACCGCGAGATCGACCGCCTTCTCAGGGTCTTCCTCAAAGCGTAGGCGCACCATTTTCCGGTGGTCGAGGAAACCGTCTGGGAAGAGCTCCACGAGCCGGTCTGCCATCATACCTGTGCCCTTCAGGACCACGATTGGCTTCTTCATGTTGTATGCCATCGCCACCTCGGTGAGGGAGCCGACACCTCCAGCCACTAGGATCAGGGCGTCGCTGCTCCTCACCACAATGGAGCTCCTTGACGTGAAGGACTGCCCCGATCGTATCACCACACGGTTATATGGGTTATGCCATGGGTGGGCGCCGGATATCCCCTCCATCTCTATAGCCACGATCCCCACAGTCGTACCCCCTTCCCTGTAGGCAGCCTCGGAGACTGTCCTCATAAGACCGCCGTCCCCGCCTGTGATTAGCACGTGACCTCTCCTCGCGATCGCCTTCCCGAGTGCCCTCGCCTTTGCCTCTACCTCAGGAGGCACCGGGTCGTATGTTGTGAGGACGCCTATCTGCACCATACCTGAAGATACAGCATTTCGGATTATAAGCATGCCCCGTCGATCCCAGGGATTTTTTATATATGGAAGGGAGGATTGGATTCTTGGGTCAAATCTATGGACGATCTTTTCTCATCCTTCTCGAAACCCATCCAGAGGATAGTCTTGGAGAAGGGGTTCAAGGGCTTCACTGAGCCGCAGAGGAAGGCAATCCCGCTAATAATGGAGGGCAAGAATGTGCTCGTCATAGCGCCCACCGGCACCGGCAAGACCGAGGCAGCGTTTCTGCCAGTCTTGGACCGCATAATCAGGGAAGGGGGTACAGGCGGGATCAGGGTCCTCTACATATCCCCCCTGAGGGCACTGAACAGGGATCTGCTCGACAGGCTCCACTGGTGGTGCAGCAGGCTCGACCTTAAGGTTGCAGTCAGGCACGGAGACACCGAAACGAAGGAGAGGGGACGGCAGACGATGGCCCCGCCAGACATTATGATTACTACGCCCGAGACCCTCCAGGCGATGCTCCCAGGCAGGAACCTGAAGAGGCACCTGTCGAAGGTGAAGTGGGTGATAGTCGACGAGGTCCACGAGCTGGCAAACGACAAGCGGGGTGTCCAGCTTACGGTGGCGCTAGAGAGGCTCAGGGAGATCACGTCGGTCGAGCCCCAGGTGATCGGGCTTTCAGCAACAATTGGATCACCTGAACTGATCGGGAAGTTCCTTGTAGGCGCCGGGAGGGGGTGCGAGATCGTCCGGGTTTCAGTTGCAAAGGACTTGTCCCTCGACGTTGTCCTCCCTGAGGCTGAAAACTCAGACTACGAGCTTGCAGAGAGGCTCGCCACCTTTCCCGAAGTTGCGGCGAGGCTCAGGAGGCTGAAGGAGCTGATTGAGAAGAACAGGTCGACACTCATATTCACAAACACGAGATCCGAAGCGGAGATCCTGGCGAGCAGGTTCAGGATCTGGGACGTCAATGCCCCAATAAGCATCCATCATGGGAGCCTCGCAAAGTCCTCGAGGGTAGAGGTGGAGGCGAGCCTGAAGAAGGGGGAGCTGAAGGGGGTGGTCTGCACCTCCTCGCTCGAGCTCGGGATCGACATCGGCAACGTCGACCTCGTTATACAGTACAACTCGCCAAGGCAGGTGACGAGGCTGCTCCAGAGGGTAGGTCGTTCTGGGCACTGGGTGGGAGGCGTTTCGAGGGGCGTAATAGTAACTATGGACTCGGACGACGCGCTCGAGTCCGCAGTCATAGTCAGGAAGGCGCTGGCAGAGGAGCTGGAGGAGGTCAAGATCATCGAGAACCCCTTCGACGTGCTTACGCACCAGCTAGCCGGGCTTCTCCTCGACGAGGGCAGGAGGGGGGTCAGCGAGGCCCTCTCGATTGTGAGGAGGGCATATCCTTTCACATCGCTGGAGGAAGGGAGGGTTGAGAGGGTGCTTGAATATATGAGCAACAGGAGGCCGAGGCTAGCGCTCTACCTTCCGGAGGAGGAGATCTTCATAAAGTCGAGGCCAAAAGAAGCGCTCTACCAGTACTACTTCGAGAACCTTTCGATGATCCCAGAGGAGAAGCATTATGTTGTGATTGACGAGAAGACTGACGAGGCCATAGGGCTCCTCGACGAGGCGTTCGTTGCCGAATACGGAGAGCCGGGGGTCAAGTTCATAGTGAGGGGGTCGCCATGGAAGATAGTCCAAGTATACAAGAGCGCAGTGTATGTCAGGGCGGAGGAGGATCCGACGGGCGCGATACCCGACTGGATAGGCGACGAGATACCGGTGCCTTTCGAGATAGCCCAAGAGGTTGGCAGCATAAGAAGGAGGGCGGCCAGCGCATTGAGGCAGGGCAAGGATTACGGCACAGTCATCGATGAATTGCTCAACGATTACCCGATCTCCAGGGATACCTTCTACCGAGCACTCCAAGAATTGAAAGAACAGGCTGAGGGCAAGTGGGAGATCCCTACAGACGACGTTGTCACGGTCGAGGGTTGGGAAGGGTACGTGATAATCAGTTGCGCTTTCGGACTTATGATAAACAAGGCGCTCTCGAGGATACTGGGGTACATGATAACTCAGAGGACGGGTGTGGGCGCGGGGACCTCGCAGGATGCCTACCGGGTCTTCGTTAAGGCGAATGTAAGTCCTGCGCTAGTGGCAGAGATCCTTAGGGGGCTCGAAGCCAGCGAGGTGCGGAGAGTCGCCGAGGTTGCTGTCGAAAAGACAGGGCTCTTTAGGAGGAGGCTAATCCACGTAGCCAAGAGGATGGGTGTCATAAGCAAGGAGGCAGAGATAGGCGATGTCGGGTCGGTTCAGCTAGTGGAGAATCTGAAGGGGAGCATCGTCTACGAGGAGGCGATGAGCGAAGTGTTCACAAAGGACTTGGATCTTGAAGGACTCGTCTCGGTTGTAGACGGAATCAAGTCAGGGAGGTTCAAAGTCAGAGTGATGGATCCTGAGTTGCCGCTGTCTCCGATCTCAAGGGTCGGCATAAGGGAGCTCAGCTGGAAGACGGATCTGGTGCCTGCAGACAGGCTCAGGAGGCTACTCATCGAGTCGGCTAAGGCAAGGCTCCTGAATGAGGCGAGGGTTGCAATCTGCACCGAATGCTTCAGGTTCGTCGAGAACGTGAAGATAAAGAGGTTCATCGGGGGGCTGAAGTGCCCGGAGTGCGGTTCTGCCAAGATTGGGCTGCTCGACGAGGACACCAACGAAGTGGCCCAGATGGCGTCAGAGAGGTCAGAGCTCGGAAAGGTGTCCGAGAGGCATAAGCCCATGCTCAAAGAGGCGGTTGAGACTGGAGAGCTGGTTGGAGGGTACGGGCTGCAGGCAGCGATGGTTATAGCTTCGAAGGGCATCCCTAAGCCCGTGGCGTTCACGATAGCGACTTCCAGCATTAAGGACCTCGATACGCTCGTAGACATGATAATAAGGGAAGAGAAGAGCGCGTTGAAGAGCAGGTTCCGCCACAGGAGACTTGACGCAGGAGCCTAGGACTTGGGTCCGGCTTCTAGATCCACCTTTTCAGGTGAAGAACCCGCTATCATGTCGAGGAGACGCTTCCTGTCGATCTCGACCCTCGTCCTCCACCCTATGAACAGCACGCCGTTCTGGTCCTCGTCTAGGTAACCTCTCCTGATGAACCGGTTGAGATCCTGGTCAATCTTCCAGTCCGGGAACTTCTCTTGGAGGAGCTCCTCCACATCTCTCCTGGGCGCCCTGCCCTGCTTCGAGGTCAGGTATGCCACGGTGGCCGCGAAGACAGCCAATGTGTCAATCCTCCAGCCCGACAGCGATGCGTCCCCCATCTGCAGAGGGGCTTTTGATATGACATAGAACCTCGCCTGCTCCAGCTCGTCCTCGGTCGGGTTATGGTGCTCCAGTCCGTCGGCATACACAGTCTTCACCTCAAGCCCAAGGTCATCGAGCTTCCTCTGGAGCAGCGAGACGACCTTCATGAAGTCCCTGCCGATGTACTTCCTTAGTTCATACCCCTTCACGCCCGGAAGGCGGTGGTGCTGGTACATTATGAGCTGGGCTGCCTTCCTGACCTTTTTTGCGAGTGATGCGTCCTCGCTCATTTTCTATCACCCTCCTTGATCATAGATCTCCACTTTTCGTAGCTTATGCTGATGACCACTGAACGGCCTCCCCGCCTGTTCTCCACGCCCTCTGCAGGCTCGACCAGGATGGTCTCCTCGATGGGGTTAATTATCAGGTTGGCCAGGCCCTTCGAGACCAGAAATGAAAGGCGATATGCATTCATCGCGGTCTCCTCGTATGAAGGGGCGAGGACGAACCTCCAGTAGTCAACAGGTCCGTCCTTTGCAGATTCGATCAGTCTTGACCGCATCTGCCGAACGTCCTCGTTGAAGGTTCGCTCTGAGATGAACCTCAGCTTCACGAGCTCTGCTATGTCAACCGTCCTGTCCGAAGAGGTCTGATCTGAGGGCCCCTCCTTGACCCGCTGTGAGAGCGGGAGGATCGAGTTCCAGTAATCCAATGCATCCTCGAGGCGCTCAGGGGTGAGCTGATCCATAGCGACCAGAGGGTGCCAGGAAGAGAGGACGGAATATGCCAAGGACTCCTTGCTGAGGAGTTTTATCTTCACTTCAACGAGGAAGGGATCGATGAAAAGCCCCGAGGCACGACGCTTCACCCAGTCGCTTTGGAGCTTCACCATGAGAGACAGCTCCTTTATCGCCTCTGCGTCCATGAGCAGGTCGTCGATGAGCTTCCATTTAGGCAGGAGGCGCTTCAGAATTGTGAGCTTCTGGGGTATGTCCACAAGGAAGGGGTCGTCGCTTTTTGTGCTTATGCTCTGGCAGAGGTTTATTATCCTTGCCAGTTCCTCGTAGTACTCCTCGCTACGCCCTTGCTGCGGCAGCCCTTGCCACCTCCGACTTGCCATGGACGTTCTGTACAAAGATTATGTTAGCAAAGTCTCCCACAGCGCTGAGCTGGCTCGGGGTTATCACTATGAACTGGACGTCCGAGTTCTCGTTCATGAACGAGAATAGCATCCGCATCATAGCTTCCCTGTTGAAAGGATCCATGTGCACGTCGAACTCGTCGACCGCCCTCACCGGGGACTTGAGCTGGTGCTGCAGCGCGAGAAGGAAGGCCATGGTAGCTACCGCACGCTCGCCCCCGCTCTGCGCATAGGCGTCTAACAGGACCGGAGAGGCCCCTCTGAAACCGACAGTCACCTCGATCCCCGCCTTCTCTGGGTCGTCCATGTTCGAGAGGCGTATATCGCCCGTCCCCCCCACCCTGCTCAGGACGGTCCGGTATATCGGGGTTATCTCCGCGACAAGCCTCTCGAGGACTTCCCTCCAGATCCTCTTCCGCTCCCCTATCTCCTCGATCAGGTGTTTCCTGTTCTCTCCGACTACAGCCGCCTTCTGCTTCAACTCCTGGTAGGTCTTCTTGTATGCCTCATACATCGACGGGGCATCATCCGGAACGTCGCCAAGCGAGAGAAGGTGGGCATTGACGTACCTTATCTCGTCCGATATCTCCAGGAGCGCCCTAGCAGTCTGGATGCGCTCTCCTGCGTCTTTGATCTCGCGCTGGACCTCTGCGAGCGATTTCTTCGCCTCTTCAAGACCGGATTTCAGGTCTCGGATCTCCTGTTCTATCTCGTTTGACCGATACCGCATGACTGCCTCTTCGACCCTGGCGTCCACGTAAGATCTCACTATCGAGTCGAGCCGTTCGTCGGAAAGGCCCCTCTCTTGGAGCCGCCCGGAACCGGCGAGAAGTTCCCTCAGCCTCTCCTTTTCAGCCAGGTAGTCGGACCATAGCTGCTCCGCAGCCGCCTTCTTCTGGGCCATCCCCTCCCTAAGGTCCTCGAGTTGCGCGGACTTGAGGCGGATCCTCTCTTCGATCGAGGCTACGGCTTTCTCGCCCTTTATGACCTGTGCCCAGACCATCTCCCTCTCCAAGTAGGACTTCCTGTCGAGCAGGCGCCTCTTCTCTTCGTAACGGTCGTTAAGATCCTTCCAGTATGCCAGCGTCTGCTCTGCGCTGCCCAGGAGCTGGGTTGTTGCCTCCTCCTCCCCAAGGATGCGGCTCAGCTTCTCCTCGGCCTCGAATATTGCATTCCTGTACTGAAGGAAGCCTACAGCCTCTTCCACCATCCTGAGCTTTTCTTCGGGCGAGGTTATCGCGAACTCCTCTATCATGTTCTGGTGCATTATTATCAGCATGTTGTCGGGATTCATCCCGACGCTCTTGAAGAGGCGGTTCACGTCGAACTTGCTGGCCTCTTTTGAGTTTATCTCAAACCAGTAGGTTCCATCCTTTTTGAGATACCTGGAGACGGTGATCAGATCGCTGTTGATGAGGGGCACGGGGCGCTTCCCGTCCACAGCGGTGTTGTTGAGCACGAGCGTAACCCGTGCCGTCTCCTTCCCCCGCCTAATCAGGTCTGAGAGCTTCCTTGACCGCTCGGTATAGCTCTGACCAGTTGCCACAGATATCGCGAGCAGGATCGAGGACTTGCCAGCGCCATTAGGGCCGGATATGAGGTTGAGCCCCCGGTTAAGCTGTACCCTAGCGTACTCATACGACATGAAGTTCTCGAGGATCACCTCAGACAGAGTGAGCTTAGCCATAGAGTTCACCGAAGGGCTTCCCCTTACTTTTTATCTTTAATAAACCTGTCCTGTCCCTGCAAGAGTCGATAACAGGCAGTCATTTATATTGACTTCGTTGGAGAGGCAGGACTCGTTTGGCGCCGTAATCCTTTTTTATAAAAAATGCGTAGTGTTCAGAAAAAGCTTATGAATATTTTCAATAATCATTTAAAAGCACAGGCGATGACCATTGGAGAAGTTCGAGGTTAAGACGCTCGCCCACAATGGTGTGCTCATCCCAGCGTACAAGCCAGTCGGTTTCAGGATCCGCTTCAGGGGGCAGGAGATCACGCTGAACAGGGATCAGGAGGAGATGGCTGTCGCCTGGGTCAAGAAGCTTGGGACGGAGTATGCGACAGACAAGGTATTCGTCAGGAATTTCTTCCACGACTTCGGGAAGGCCCTGGGAATAAAGGGGAAGGTGAAGCCAGAGGATTTTGATTTCTCTGAAATATCGAGATGGATCGAGGAAGTGAAGGCGAAGAAGGAGGCGATGACAAAGGAGGAGAGGAAGGCGCTGGCTGCCGAGCGGAAGAGGGTAAGGGAGGAGAACAGGCTGAAGTACGGTTACGCATACGTCAACGGCATGCCGATGGAGATAAGCAACTACATGGTAGAGCCCGCCTCCATCTTCATGGGCAGGGGGGACCACCCGATGCGCGGACGATGGAAGCCAGGAGTCAAGTCAGAGGACATCACGCTGAATCTATCTCCTGATGCCCCTGTTCCAGAGCCACCGGACGGGGGAAGGTGGGGCGGCGTGATCTTCGATCCTGGCTCGCTCTGGATAGCAAGGTGGAGGGACAGGCTCAGGGACAAGATGAAGTACGTCTGGCTCTCGGACACCGCTTACATCAAGCAGGTCAGGGATGTTGAAAAGTTCAATAAAGCCTGGGAGCTCGAGGGAAAAATCAGGGAGGTAAGGGACCACATACTGGTGGGCCTAGAGTCGCAGGATCCCCTGCAGAGGAAGGTCGCGACGGTCTGCTACCTGATCGACGCGCTGAAGATGAGGGTCGGGGACGAGAAGGATGAGGACGAGGCGGACACCGTGGGGGCCACGACGCTCAGACCCGAGCACATAAGCATAGACGAGGAGAAGGGCGAGGTAACTTTCGATTTCCTCGGCAAGGACTCGGTGCGGTGGGTCAGCACGATCAAGCCCCCCGCAGTCGTCATCCAAAACCTGAAGGAGTTCATCGAAGAAGGCAAGGAGACGGTATTCAACGGCGTGAGATCGCAGAAGGTGAACGCGTACCTGGCTGAGATAATGCCCGGGCTCACCGCCAAGGTCTTCAGAACCTACCATGCTTCGACCACAACTAAGGGCTATTTGGAGAAGGCTGATGTTGAGAAGGACGACCCTGCCTTTGTGAAGAAGTACCACGCGACGATGGCTAACCTGGAGGCTGCAAAGGTCTGCAACCACAAGAGAAAGCTGCCGAAGACCTGGGAGGAGTCCCTGAGGAAGAAGGAGAATCGGCTCAAGGCACTGAAGGAGAAGAACGCCAAGCCCGAAAAGATAAAGGAGCTCCAACTCAGGATCAAGGCAATGAAGGCGACCAAAGACTACAACCTGAACACCTCCCTCAAGAACTACATCGACCCCAGGGTCTATGCCGACTGGGGGCGGCGGATAGATTTTGACTGGAAGCTCTACTACTCCAAGTCCCTGCAGAGGAGGTTTGCCTGGGTAGAAAAGGAAATTAATGCGGCTGAATTACGGGGACAGTGATGGCACATGGTCATGGCCGGTAAGGTCTTTATTGTAAAGGAGGAAACAGATCTCGGGACGATCTCAGGTAAGCTCAAGGGCTACCGGACCGAGCAGGAGTTTGACTACGGCGGCGAGAGGATCCCGCTGATCACAGAGATAATCAAGCTAACCATGTCGCAGGACTCGATCGAAGGGGTCCTGTCCCAGGACTATGTCTTCACGGTGCACCACCGCGACGGGGAGAAGGCAGTGGTCAAGACTTCAGAGTCCACATTCACATTCTTCAAGTCCGGGGAGAGGATCTTCCTCATCGTGCTAGAGAAGAAGAGGGCTGCGAACAACATCGCCAACCTCCTCAGCAAAATCCTCTTCATCTCGGTCGGGGGCATAGTGGAGAGCAGGATCCAGCCGGAGACCCTGAAGAAGTTCCACGAGCAGAACCCTGAGGACACGAAAATCATATTCTTCGAAGGGGTGAATATACCCAACATCGAAAAGCTCTCACTCTATGGGTCGGGTCTTGCAAACACAATCCTGTATTCAGACTACTCGTCCAGGGGAGGGATCTGGTACATGGTGTTCAAGTCGAGGAAGTATGGCATAGTGGTCGGCGTCACCAGAACCGGGGTCGTGACCGCATTCAGTGAAGTCGAGGCCTCCGAGTTCCTCTCCTACATAAAGAGTGAGATAATACCGCTCATCTCTTGAGCGGCTTTATCGTCTTTTTCCTCGCCTCTCCAGTCATGTCAAAGTAATCTCGGACCTTTCCGCTCCTGAGGCAGAACATCACCGTGACCCTTAGGAAGAGGGGTATCACGTACAGCAGAACCGGGTTAGCTATGTACATGTAAACGTACATGACAACATTGAGGCCGCTGAAGAGGAGGCCGAAGAGCCAGGCCCACTTTGCACCGGACCTGAACCCCACTATCAGTATGAAGTCGAATAAGGCAAACATGTAGGCTGCAAAGAAGTCGAAGGTCCCGAATTGCTCGAAGAACGGCGAGAAGAAAGGCAAGATCAGGTCAATGGCGACTAGAGGGATCTGCAGGACAACCATGAGGAGGACGAGCCGCGGCATGTCTCTCAAAGCGAACACCTAGGTCAGAAGGGATTGTTCTAAGTATTTATCCTTTTATAATAACTTTCCTAGTGAACCGCCCCGCCCTCACGGGGGTCTTCTTGCGGGGTGGAAGATAAAAATTAGAATGAGGTCAGAGGCTCATCAGAACGAAGCGTATGTCCGTGAGTGGGTATGTATTCACCGCAAGCATGTAAGATCCAGAGAGGTAAACGGTTGAGGCGTTGCCTATAACGTTTTTGACGACCGAGGAATACTGGGCGCCCGCCGACTCCCTAGAAGGAAAGGAGAAGACGTCATGCTTCACTATCGAGGTTGTGCCGAACGCTGCACTCATAACCCAGGATATGTCGAACTGGTTGCTGTCAGCCTTGTAATACGATACCACAAAGCTATCAGCCCCTCCTGTGGCGAGGAGATACCCAGTCTTGTATGAGTCGTCGTCAAAGAGAACCTGGTTGGTTTCGATGATCGAGACTATTGCATAGTATGCATCTGAGTCCCCCTCGCTGTAAAGCAAGGAGTTGTTGTATATACACAACCATGCATCAGGGAAAGTCGAACCGTTGCTCGCGGGGACCCTGTAGACTGGAACGTCGCGCACATACGACGGTGTGATGTTGCTACGCTGCAATGCCTCGGCGATCCGATCCCTGACGTCTTCCCTGATTCCGAGGATTGAGACGCCCGTGTAGTTAAAGGCAATGAGATCGATACCAAAGGTAATCTCGGAGATGTTGACCTGTATTGCGGGATCAGGTATGGAAAGTACCGTGGAAGACAGAAGGTCTGGAAAGGCTGAGAGCTTTGTGACGTTCAAGAACCTGAACTCAAAGGCGTCGGCTGGTATGAGGTCCATCCATGCCTGTGCCTTGAAGTTTTGGGGCGAGGGCAATGGGGTCGTCTTCGGCCCGCCAGTTAGGAATATGCCGACCGTGGAGACAACCAAGGCTGCAATTATGAGGATGCCGACGATCTTTGCCTTATTCGAGGACTGATCCTTCTTTTTATGTCTGGGTTTCACTTTGGTCATTGATACCACTAATCACAGAAAAAACATTTAGGAACGGGGTTATATAGGCTCTCCTGAAGGTCTTTAATTTGAGGATCCTCCTCGCGGACTTCGTAATCCTTAACGGCATTGCTATCGCGATTTCCGCTCTGGGTTCTTTTTTGGGCTGGGGCCTTTTCAACACATTCGTCCTTACGATTTTCCTTTTGAGCGGCATTGTTCTGATTTTTGGCGGTTACCTCGGGTTTTTCGTGTCGAGCGTGGCCTATGGCAAGCTGTTTGCGCTACTCAGGCTGAAGAGGGAGGATAAGGGAGAGGAACAGAAGAAAGAGGCAAAAGAGAAGCCAGAAAAGAGGGGGCTCAGGATGGTCGTGCTTGGAACCATGCTATTTGTAGAGAGCCTTGTATTGACTCTATTTATGATTTAATAAAAATTATCTTTTATAAAATATTTAGTTTTCTGTAAAATCTGTAGACGAAGTAAACTTAAAAAAATAAAAAAAGGAGGGTTATTTTTTCCTCATTCCGAGGGCGATTGCAACTATCAATGCTATGATTGCGAGTCCTATGCCCGCATATGCCATGTTTGTGGCATTCGCGAGTTGCGCAGTCAGATCGTTGACCTTTGTGTTCAGTGTATTCACCTGGTTGACGTAGGATGAGATTGCATTGTCGACAGAGATTACCGTTACGCTCTTGGCCGGGGTCGTCTGCGGGTCGATGACTTTGCTAATGCTATCGTACGGGTAGGTCGGACCTGATGCAGCTGAAGCAGCAGCGGTCTTCGCCCCGACTCCGGTCAGCTGGACCTTGAAGTAGTAGGTGCCGGTCTGAGTCGGCGTATAGCTCATCTTGTAGTATCCACCTGTGTTAACCACTGTCTGTGCAACTGGTGTCCAGGTCGAATTGTCGGTGCTCATTAGCAGTAGCGCAACGATTCCGTCCTCCTCCAGAGCGACAACTGGATCGATGTCGAATGTACCTTCAAATGTGATCGGCTGCCCGAGGAGGTAGCTCGACAACACGGTAGGTCCTGAAGGGGTTACTCCGACTTCGTACCCAGCCATGGCTAAGAGCTCCTTGGCTTTGTCCGGGCTGTACTCTCTTGCAACAATGCTCGAGTTGTAGTACGGGCTGACGGGGTTGACGTGCACCGCGGCCGGCTCACCGAATCCGCCCAAGAGGTTGTCGATGATCAGTTGCCTCGGTATCAGGTAGTCCATCGCCTGGCGGACGTACCTCGCAGCTTCGGCTGCCCTCGCAGGGTTCGACTTGCCGAGCGGTGTGTCGACGCCAGTGCCGAAGACAGGGTGCCTCATGTTGTAACCGAGCTGCTGGATGCCTGAACCTCTCAGCTCGTAGTTAGCCGCAAAGTCTAAGTTGCCTGCCTTGTAGTCGTTGCCCAACTGGTAGTTCTGGTCGAGTATGTGGACCTGCCCGTTCTTGAGGGCCGCTATCGCGCTGTCCTTCTCGACGATGTACCTTACATAGAACTTCTGGACGGTGAAGAATCCTTCCGACTCGAGCCTTGCCTTGTCCCAGTAGTTGTCGTTCTTCTCAAGGGTCACCAGTGCTGAAACGGGGTCGTAGCTCTTGAACACATACGGGCCGGTGCCGATCGGTCCTGAGAAGGTCTTGCCGTTCGACTCATAAGTCCCAGTACCGCTGTTGAACGGGTGGGTCTTCCAGTCCTCGAACGGTACCGCCTCCAGCACGTGCTTCGGCAGGATCGCGACTCCATCACCCTCAGGGTGGAAGGTCGCAACAGGCTTGCCGAGGCCACCGAACTCCGCTATTGTAATTTGCACCGTGTTCGCGTCGAGTGCCTCGATCCTGGCAGGCCTCGTGCCGGTCACGTTGGCCGGAGCTGGGTAGTAGGCGACAGGCTCGTCGCCGCTCAGGTCAAGAACCAGTCTCGAGGTTGTTCCGTCAGCGTAGACGAAGGTTATGTCATCGCCGATGTATCCTGCCTCATATCCGGACTGCTGCGAGCCGGACTGCGGGTTCAGGTAGGCCAGGAAGGAGAAGACCACGTCGTCGGCGGTCATCTTGATCCCGTCATGGAAGTAGACGTCGTCCCTGAGGTGGTACGTGAAGGTGCTTCCGTCCTCAGAGATCTCAAGCACTGTGCATATGCCAGGGAGGTATTCATAGTCGGAGCTCAGCGTGAAGAGCGAGTCGAAGATGGCATTGAAGACCTCGGTGTCATACCAAGAGTTCGAGAGCGGCGGGTTTATGTCCAGCAGCTCACCAGTCGTGGCGAGGACGACCTCGTTAAGACCGGTCAGGTACTGCGGCACAGGGCCGAGGTTGTCGAATATCCACTCATATCCATTGAAGTTAATGTCTTTCGATGCGGTGAAGACCGCAGTAGAGAAGAATATCTGGGACGCCGGGACGTCAATGTACTGGACGTATTGCCAGTCCTTGAATGCCTCAATTCCCGCTTCGTTATAGCCCTCAGTCATAAACTTCTCTATGAGGGCATCAGACTCAGGGTTATCCCACAGGAAGTAGTTGGAGTTAGGAGGCGTGTTCGCGCTGTAGTAGATCTGGAACGAGCCTGCGAACGGGGCGACCGGAGAACCAGGGGTCCAGCCAATGAAGAGGGCGTCGAAGCCACCTTCATCGTACGTCTTGCCAACCATTGACGGGTCAGGGGTGAGGATCCTGTCATATACCGAACCCCATCCCAAGAATACAACTCTGGCATCGATACCGACCGACTTGAACGAGTTCGCTATGATGAGACCCCATTGACGCCTGAGCAGGTTTGCGCTTCCAGGGGCCACCATTGTTATCTTGAAGATACCGTCAGGCGTGGCCTCCACTTTTGGCACCGGAGCGATTGCTAGCATCGAACCGAGCAATATAAATAGCATTGCAGCTGCAAAAATTTTGGATTTCATTTCAATTTCACCAATCTACACACTTTGTGTAGTTGATAAATTATAGAAGCAGAAGCTATTTAAAAACTACCATAAAACTATGTAAAAAATTATCAGCTAAACTGAAAGAAAAAAAGGAAAAATGCATTCCAGTAAGATCACATGAAGTTAAATGCGTAATGGCAAGCCACGAAATGATCCTTGTCGATTTCCTCGAGCTTCGGCTTCTCCGCCTTGCACTTCTCGGTTGCGTACTGGCAGCGGGGATGGAACCTGCAGCCGGACGGGGGGTTGACCGGGCTGGGGACCTCCCCCGGAAGGAGGATCACGTCCATTTTCCTGGCGGGGTCAGGTATAGGCACGGCTGAGATCAGAGCGCGGGTATACGGGTGCAACGGGTGTTCGAAGAGCTTTTCCGCAGGTGCAGACTCAACTATCTCGCCGAGGTACATGACCACTACACGGTGAGATATCTGACGCACGGAGCTCAGGTCATGGGATATGTAGAGGTATGATATCCCCAAGTCTTTCTGCAGATCCATCATCAGGTTCAGGATCTGCGCCCTTATCGAAACATCCAAGGACGAGACGGGTTCGTCTGCCACTATAAACTTCGGTTCGACTGCGATCGCCCTGGCAATGCAGATCCTCTGCCGCTGGCCTCCGCTGAACTCGTGGGGGTACCTTTCGGCATGGTATGACTCCAGACCGACCATAGAGAGCAGCTTGTAGACCCTGTTTTCCCATTCCTCTTTCGGTATATGGCGGTGTATCTTGAACGGCTCACTGATAATGTCGTATATCGTCATCCTGGGATCCAATGAAGCGTAGGGATTCTGGAATACCATCTGCATCGATCTTCTAAGGCGAGACTTTTCCTCATTGCTGCCCTTTTCAAATGCCTTCAGTACATCAATACCCTCAAATTTGACCTCGCCCGAGGTGGCTTTTTCGAGATTCAGGATGAGCTTTCCAGTGGTCGTCTTCCCGCAACCGCTTTCTCCGACCAGCCCCACGGTCTCACCTTTGCGCACTTCGAAGCTTATGTGATCTACTGCGTGGACGTTACCCACCACTTTCTTCATGAATATCCCGCGGGAGTACACAGGGAAATACTTCACGAGATCTCTCACTTCAAGAATCGTCTCCATTGTCCTAGCCTCCATTAAGTTCGCGCCAGCGATGGCACGAAATCATGTGACCATCACCGACGTCCACAAGCTGTGGAACCTCCGCCTTGCACTTCTCGGTTGCGTACTGGCAGCGGGGATGGAACCTGCAGCCGGACGGGGGGTTGATCAGGTTCGGTATGTTTCCGGGTATGGAAATCAGCCTCCTCGTCTGATCCAGCCTCGGCACTGCCTTGAGCAGGGCTTCAGTGTAAGGGTGCGGCATCTGGAAGATCTGTTCTATGCTGCCGATCTCCATTACGTTGCCTGCATAAAGGACTACGACGCACTTGCACATCTGTGTGACAATGCCCATGTCGTGGGTTATCATTACTAAAGTGAGACCAATGTTCTTTTGGAGTTCAATTAGCAGGTTGATTATCTGCGCCTGTATCGTAACATCGAGATTGGTAGTAGGCTCATCCGCAAACAGCAGTTCAGGGTTGAGCAGGAGGGCCCTTGCAATGCAGATCCTCTGCTTCATCCCCCCGCTGAATTGGTGGGGGTAGCGTCTCAAAGCCTCCTCAGGATCAGGGAGCCGGACAAGCCTAAGCGCTTTGATCACTTCCTCGGCAGCATCGCTTTTGCTGACTTCCTTATGCTGCCTCACTATTTCGACCAACTGAGTACCGATTGTAAACACCGGATTCAGGGAGCTCGTAGGATCCTGGAAGATTAGGCTTATCTTTTTACCGCGGTATGAACGCATCTCTTCCTCCTTCTTAGCAAGGATGTCCTCCCCATTGAAGAATATCTTACCGCCGATAATCTTTCCAGGCTTAGGGACAATCCGCAGTACAGACTGGGCAGTCACTGACTTCCCACTCCCGCTCTCGCCCACAAGCCCAACTGTGCACCCCTTCTCTACGTTGAAAGAGATGCCATCGACTGCCTTTACAACTCCTGCCTCCGTGAAGAAGTATGTCTTAAGGTCGTTTACCTGCAAAAGATCCATGGTCACTCCCTCAGCCTCGGGTTCAACGCATCAGATATGCCATCGCCCATAAGGTTAAATGCGAGCACCGTGAAGAAGACCGCAAGACCCGGGAAGACTTCAGCCCACCAAGTTGTGCTCATATCTTGGAAGCTCTCCTCCATCATCCTTCCCCAAGTAATGGTGTTAGGATCTCCAAATCCCAGGAAGGACACCACTGCCTCAATCAGGACCGCGGATGCCATCGTCAGCGTAGCGATAACAATAACCTGTGGCAATATGTTGGGGAATATGTGCCTGAGCATTATCCATCTCGAGCCGGCGCCCAGGCTCTTAGCGGCTTGGATGAACTCCTTTTCCTTGAGGGCCATCACCTCACCCCTAATGACCCTCGCGTTGCCTGCCCATGCGAACACGGCGACAATAATCACGATCATAGTCAGGTTGACCGGTATGGATATCCCCAAAACGTTCCAGAACGGCTCGGGGTTTACAAGTTGGTAGATCCTCGCAAATACAAGTATCAGCAGTAGAGACGGGAAGACGAGGAACACCTCGGTTATGCGCATAAGCACATCATCGACCTTCCTTCCCAAATACCCGGATGAGATGCCCACTACCACTGTGATGAGCATCGCTATCAGAGTGGTCCCTATTGCAACGTACAACGTGTAGACTGTCCCGTGGACGAGCTCGCTGAACACGTCAGTACCCATTATAGTAGTGCCGAAGGGATGTTTCCATGAAGGGGGCTGCCCTGCCTCTCCTTCATAGAGAGGCGAGAAAGCGCCAGGGTCAGGCCTCGCAGGATAGGGAGCTATGAAGGAGTGAAATATTGCGACCAGCACGAGGGCTACAATCATCCCAAGCCCAAACAGACCTGACTTGTGCTTCTTGAACCTGCGCCAAGCAACTGCCCACTGGCTCGCCGAACGCCTTTCCTGAGCTTCGCTGTTTACCCTATCCCTAAGAGCTAGACGCACCATTATCCTTCACCTAATCTATCGATATCCTCGGATCAATCGCAGCATACGAGATATCAGTTATCAGGTTCGCAACGAGGATCATGATTGTGATGATCATAGTGATCCCCATGATCAGGGGAAAGTCGAGCCTTGATGCTGCCGTAACGTAGGCACGACCCAGCCCCGGCCAGCTAAAGACGGTTTCGGTCGCAGGGGCACCCGCTATTGCAAAACCGATTGACATTCCCAGCAAGGTTATCAGCGGCATGATCGCATTCTTGAGGGCATACTTGAAGAGTATCCTCCTCTCGGGTATGCCACTAGCCCTTGCTGCCATTATATAGTCCTGCCTCAGGACTTCCAGCATTCCTGCCCTGAGAAGGCGCGTGTTATAGGCCAGACCGGCGAGGGTCAGTACAGTGGCAGGCATTACTAGATGGGCTAGCTCGTCCAGTAAGGGATGCTGAATCCCGAATACAGGCCAGAGCTGCGGTGCGCCGTGCGCGCCTGCGGAGGGCAACCATCCGAGCTGGTAAGAGAAGACGAGGATGAATATGATACCCAAGAAGAAGACCGGGAATGAAACCCCTGCAATGGATATTCCTGAGAAGAGATAATCAAACCAAGACCTCTGCTTCACCGCAGAGTAGATTCCGATCGGGATCGATATTGCGAATGCCAAGATTATCGAGACAAGCTGAAGCTTGAGCGTCTCCCAGAAGTAGATAGATATGATCTCGTTCACAGGCTTGCCGCCATAGAGAGACTTCCCGAAGTCGAAGTGCAGGAAGTGGTCAAGCCACCGCAGATACTGGACCGGTAATGGGTCATTGAGCCCATAATACTCCCTCAAGAACTGCCTTTGGGCTTCTGTGATGCTGGGGTTCCCTGCAGTCGCTATCTGTATAGGGTCACCCGCGGCATACATAACCATGAAGACAACAATCGATATACCGAGTATCAGCGGTATCATGTATATGAGTCGCCTAACGAGATACTTCATTAGACCCATACCAATCAACGAATCATAATTTCTATTCCTATTTAAGGTTATCTTGGAGCTTTTTCTCTAATTTTGCCTTGAACTTTTCAAAATCATCCCTTCCGGCACCCCTTATCAAAACCGTTTTGCTCCGATCAGATTTGCCCCTCAGGATGATAGCTGAGGTGGCACTCACTCCGAACGCCTTTGAAATTTGTTTCAAGGCAGAGATGTTTGCTCGCCCTTGCTCTGCTTTCTCTCTCGTTTCGATCACCACGAGATCCCCTTCAACTGAGATCGAGTCCCTCTTAGAATTCGGTTTGACAAGAACATCCAAGACTACGCCGTCTTTGGTCTCTCTCAAGATGTTCACTCGCGGAAATGATTCTTTTTTGTGAATTAAACCTTTTCATTTGTTTTTCTGTAGAAATCGGGCTCGAAACATTAAAAACCTTAAATGAAGAATCTATCTTTGTGGTTTTATGGGGAACTGCAAAGGATGCAGATGGTGGAGACCGGATTACTTCTTCGACGATCTAGGTGAGTGTGAGAAAAAACCGGGGATACATAGAGAAGACGAGGCTGCCTGTGAGATGTTTGAGGTGAAAAAGGAAAATGAATTCTGCTGGTGCAGGGACTGCAAGGTCACCTTCCATGCATCGGAGAGAGGCTTACACAGAGGACATAATTTCTTCTGCAGGACAAGGGTCGATCCAGACGTGCATGAGTACACCAGCACAGGGGACTGATGGTTAAAATGGACCTGAATCTCATAATCGGAGGGCCGCAGGGAGGCGGGATCGAGACCGCAGGTTTGCTCGCAGTGAAGGCACTTGCGATGGATGGTCTCGAGGTATTCGCCGACAGGGAATACCATTCGAACATAAAGGGGAAGCACAGCTACTCGCACATTCGGGCATCCGACAAACGGGTCAGGAGCATAAAATACCCGGTGGATTTTGTTGCGGCTCTTGACGTCGAAAGTATTGCTACACATTATAAAGACTTGAAGCCGGGGGGCGTGCTAATCCATGACTCTGCACTCCTTGACAAATCGCTTTTAAAGCTGCCTCCAATGGAAAAGAAGAAGGCTGAGCGGCTGAAGGCTGAATTGGACGCAAATAGAGCCGGCGCTACGGTGAAGGAGCTTGACGAATGGCTGCAGAGGAACGGTAAAGTTGTCCTCCAGTACCCGTTCTCCAAAACCATATTGGAGAAGGTTAAACTGGATTCCCAGCTTATAGAGAGGGCCATGAACACCGCCTTGACCACCGTGCTCCTGAGGGCTGCCGGGATGCCATTAACAAAAATACTCGAGGCCGTAGATTCACTCTTCATCGACAAAGCCGAGGCCAGGGATCTGAACAGAGCGGTGGCAGGTGCGGTAAGCGACGGCTTCGACGAGCTTTCAGGTACAAAGAAGCTTGACATTAAAATCCTAGGGCAGGATAGGCCGCCTCGAGGTAAGAGGATGCTCGTCGCAGGGAACGATGCGGTCGCTATAGGGAAGCTCATCGGGGGGCTCAGGCTGCAGACATACTATCCGATAACTCCTGCCGCGGACGAGTCTTTTGTCATTGAGCAGCACGCCAAGCTGTTAGACTCAGAGGGCAGGGCAGTAGGTTCGCCCATCGTCATACAGGCAGAGGATGAGATCTCTGCGATCTGCATGGCAATAGGAGGTGCGCTCACCGGCGTCAGGTCGGCGACCTGCACAAGCGGGCCAGGATTCTCATTGATGGTCGAAGGCATAGGATGGGCAGGAATGAACGAGGTACCGGTTGTAGTCACATGTTACCAAAGGGGAGGGCCTTCGACGGGCCTTCCGACAAGGCATAGCCAGTCAGACCTCCTATTCGCAATCAATTCAGGACACGGCGAGTTCTCAAGGATCGTCCTTGCATCGGGCAGCCACGAGGAGGCCGTGGATGACGCCGTGAAATGCATGAACCTTGCAGAAAGGTACCAAGTCCCGGTGATCCACCTCCTTGACAAGGGGATAGCCAACTGTGTGACAACTGTTGATCCTCCGGTCTTTGGGGCGGTAGAACGTGGAAAGCGTGCAGAGAAGGGGACGGGGGAGTACCTGAGGTTTGCCTTTGGGGACGACCCAGTCTCGCCTAGGGCATACCTGGGCGAAGAGCTGATGTGGTACACAGGAGACGAGCACGACGAGCTGGGTCACATCACTGAAGACCCGGATACAAGAAGGAGGATGTACGAGAAGAGGATGGCTAAGAGGGAGAAGATCCTTAAGGAAGCTCCGGATGGAGACAAGGCAGTCCTGTACGGCGATGAGGGTTTCGAAGACCTTCTGGTCACCTGGGGCGTGAGCACGGGCGCTGCCATAGATGCGCTCCCTGAGTTGCGCAGTCGTGGATCCAGAGTGGCAGTCTTACAAGTAAGGATGGTAGAACCTTTCCCTGCTGACTATATTTCGAAGTTCGTCTCGGAGGCGAATAATGTGATAGGCCTTGAAGCCAACTATATCGGTCAGCTCGCAGAACTCGTCGGGTGCAATACGGGCTTCAGGATCAGGAGCAGGATTTTGAAATACACTGGGAGACTAATAACGCAGGACGAGGTTGTCAATGCATACATGCGCATAAAGGGCGGCGAGGAGAGGGTAGTCCTTACCGGAGGCGAGTGAGATGTCGACAGACTGGAACAGCGGAGTCTGGCCGGACTGGTGCCCGGGGTGCGGGAACTTTGGCATATTCACTGCCCTCAAGGGGGCGCTCTCTGAGCTGGGGATAATGAGGGAGAGGATCGTCCTGGTATCGGGGATAGGATGCAGCGGGAAGATCCCGCACTTTGTGAAAGTCCCCGGGGTACACACCCTCCACGGGAGGGCGATACCATTCGCGACCGGCATAAAGGCTTCGAACCCAGAGCTGAAGGTGATCGTCCACGGCGGAGACGGCGACCTGCTGGGCATAGGCATGGGGCATCTGATAGCGATGGGGAGGAGGAACCCGGATATTCTTGTGGTGATACACAACAACGGGGTCTACGGCCTCACAAAGGGGCAGGCATCGCCGACGCTGCAGCTCGGAAGAAAGACGAAATCGTTGGCTTTCCCCAACATAAACAGCGCAGTGAACCCGATCCTTCTGGGCGTCGCTTCAGGATACACGTTCTTGGCCAGGAGCTATGCTTATGACATCGAGCACCTGAAGGCGTGCCTGAAGCAGGGGATATCGCACAGCGGTGCGGGGATACTCGAGGTTATCCAGCCCTGCCCGACTTGGAACAACTTGGTGACAATGGATTGGGTGGAAAAGAACACCTACCGCCTCAAGGACTGGGATCCTGTTGTGAAGGACGACGAAGACGCTGTGAGGAAGGCTCAGGGGATAATAGGCCTAGAGTCTGGTGAGAGGAAGGCGCTCGGCACAATCCTTGTCGACAGGAGAAAAGAGACCTTCGGAAAAAGGATTGCGTCCATATACAAGAATTACGCAGCTGAACCGCCTGCAGCCCAGCGGGTGGAGGTAGAAGGCAAAGCTCTGCCGATCGATCTGGAAAAGACATTCCCGAGGTTCTTCATCCAGTAACCAATCCATTTTTATTTAGTGGCAACTAGATATCATGGGGATAATTTTTGGTTCATGCCGGAGATGTTTACCCGAAATTTTGCGCTGCAGGGGTGCAGGCAGCGCCGGTCTTTCTGAACCGCGATTCTACAATCGAGAAGATGGGAAGCCTAGTCTCGGAGGCTGCAGGAAAGGGTGCTGACCTTGTCGTTCTAGGAGAGAGCTTCGTCCCCGCGTTCCCAGTTTGGAACATGGTGCACCCCCCAATGGATCAGCAGATCTTTTTCAAGCGGCTCTTCGAGAATGCGCTTGAGATACCCAGCCCGCAATTTGAGAAGATCGCCGGAATCGCCAAGGAGAACAGGGTATTCCTCTCCGTAGGCGTCACCGAAAAGGCCGCTTACAGCATGGGCACGATGTGGAACTCCAACCTGCTCTTTGACAGGGAAGGGAGGTTAATCAACCACAGGAGAAAGCTAGTCCCCACGTGGGCCGAAAAGCTGACTTGGGCCGACGGTGATGCCCAAGGTCTAGAGCCCACCAGGACTGAGATTGGCAGGGTCGGGGTGCTAATATGCGGAGAGAACACGAATCCGCTGGCAAGATATGCAATGCTCGCCCAGGGCGAGCAGATACATATTGCAACGTATCCTCCTGCTTTCCCGTTCAAGCGCCCGGGTTCTTCAGACAACTATGATCTCGCAGAGGCGATCAGGATCAGATCAGCGGCGCACTCCTTCGAGGGAAAGGTTTTCAATATCGTCGTATCGTGTGCCCTGGATGAAAGCGCGATCGAAGAAATTTCAATGGGAAGGGAGGAGATCAAAAAGGTTCTCGAGGGAACGCCAAAGGCAGCATCCATGATCTTGGGCCCTCAAGGGGAGTACCTTTGCGAACCGCTTGTGGGGAAGGAAGGGATAATAATTGCAGAGATAGACGTCTCAAAGAGCATCGAGCACAAGCAGGTTCACGACATCATCGGGTACTACAACAGGTTCGACATATTCAAGCTTAAAGTGTACAAGTCCGCTAACCGCCCTGTGTGGATAAGGGAAGATCCAAGGCAAAACGATGAAAGAGAAGAGAAAAATGCCGAGAAATGGGCTGGGGAAGCGGGGGCGACCCATGAAAGAGCGGGTCAGATGACCAGGAGACGGCACATGGCCAGGTAGTTGAAAAAGGTTTGTGACTCGGCCCGGCTGGACCCTATATTGGCAAAGCCTTCTGTTTTATTTTAACTGCGTTATATTCACATACCTCGTAGCAGGCATAACACCTTATGCACTTCGAATCATCAACTACGGGGTATCCGACCATCCTGATAGCCCCTTCTGGGCAGATCCCCGCGCAGTCACCGCACTTTACACAACGGCTTTCCTCAAAGGAAATCCTTGGGACAAAACGCTTAACCACAGAACCAAACCTCAATGAGATGTCCCTGAGGATTGTTGACGGGATCTTGAATTCATAGTTGGGCAGGGGCCCTCCAATAACCTCGATCTCATCTTCGCTTGAGGGGCCCATCCCGCGGCGCACCCCCTCCCTGATGTAGGGGACGCAGAGAGGGTCGATGCCAGCCATCCTAAATGACACCATATCAAGCGCCAGCGCATCCCTGCCCGCCAGTATCTTTGACGCACGCCGCACTCTTCCGAAGGAAGGCCCGTTTCCATCCATACAGACTATTGCATCCATGAGGTTGAGATCCACCCTTTCGCGGATGTGTGAATACACGTCGATTATGACCTTGGCCATTTTTTCCGAAGTGTTTCCCAATGTATGCAGCTTTGACTTGCTGGCGCCCTGTATGCAGCCGAAGGACAAGTTCTTCACAGCGCCGGTCATCACCGTCTGTACGTGAGTCTTCAACTTGGGGATGTTTATGATCCTGTGCTCCTGGATGTGCTTTGAGAACGGCACTGAGGCAACGAGCTCGCCGCCTATCTGTTCAATCACCGGTGGCTGCCCCTCAAAGTCAAGGAACTCCCCTCCAGCCTCGAGGATTTCTTTCATCATGCCGGTGCTCTCAAAGACTACTTTTGATTTTCCCGGGTAAGCGTTGCCTGGAGAGTCCCCGACGCATGCCCGGCACCCCCTCCCTTTTAGCACCCTTATCATTGCAGAAACTATTTTCGGATCGGTCGTCACCCCTTCTTCCGCAGTCTTTGCGTTGAGCATATTCGGCTTGAGCAAGTAGCTTGAGCCTACTTCTGGCTTCCATTCCAAAGAGGCGAGCAATTTGTTGACTGCAGAGTCATAATCTCCAGCGAAGTCCACAACCGCAACCTGGTACTTCAAGCCAAAGATCTCCGGGGCAGATGTTGATGAGAAATGAAAAAATGAAGATTTAACGATTTTGCTTAGGGTTGATCCGTTCCCGCGACACTACGTAAATCTTCTTACGCATGTCCTTCCAATCCGGGATCTCCTTTATCATCCCGCTTTCCCTTAGGGACTTTATTGCATATTTCACTGTCCGGGGAGGGATAGAGGTTTTATTCCGGATGTAGCTCTGGGTTGCAGGTCCTTCTGAGGCTATAATTTCCAGCACCTTGGCGACTGTGCAAGGCAACTGCCTAGCAAACTAAATCCCCCATTTTTAAGACCTCATGACTTGAGGATTATTTTTCGCTTAAAAGGCTTATGGTCAGTGCAAAAAGATCGCTGGGGTCTAAAAAACAAAAAACTTTCGACCAGTTATAAAGGCGAGGAAAGCTCATCCTACAACACGGGCACCGCATTCGCAGATCTTTGAGAGGGCTTCAGCGAATGTCCTTACCTCCCACTTGGTGTTGTAGAGATACACAGACGCCCTGACCGAACCGTTTTCGATCTTCAGCACTTCCTTCATTAGCGGGAGAGCGCAGTGGTGCCCTGAGCGAACCATGATCCCCGCGGCGCGGTCTAGGTCAAGTGCCACATCGTGCGGATCCATCCCTTCCACATTGAAGGAGATGATCCCGGTCCGCCTATTCGCATCGGGAGAACCGTAGATTTTTAGCTTGCTGATCCCTTTCATGTACTCCAACATTGTCCTGGTCAGTTCCGCCTCGTGTTTTTCAATGTTTTCCATTCCTATCCCCATTAAGTATTCTGCGGCCGCCCCCATGCCTATTGCCTCAGCTATCGCTGGCGTCCCGGCCTCGAACTTATGAGGCGGGCTCCTGAGAACGTAATAGTCGACCCCAACATCTTCAATTGATCCCCCACCTATGCAAAGCGGCTCGAGATCGCCTTGGAGATCCTCCCTGATGTAAAGCGCTCCCGCGCCAGTCGGCCCGCACATCTTATGTCCAGAAAAGGCAAGGAAGTCGCACCCAATCCGCTTAACATCAACGCGGATGTGTGGGACGGATTGGGCACCGTCTACGAGCAGGAGTGCGCCATTCTCCCTGCAGGCTTTTGCCACTTCCTCGACAGGATTCTTCAAGCCGAGCACGTTCGAGACGTGCGTCATTGAAACAAGCTTAGCTCCTGACGCGATCTCGCCTATGAGCTCGGAAAGTTTCAATTCACCAAAGGCGTCTGCTCCGACCACCCTGAGATCGATCCGCTTCCGTCTCTTTTCTCTCAACCAGATTATGTAGTTGGAGTGGTGCTCCTGCACAGTCGTTATGACTTTGTCGCCTGTCCGCAGGCTCAAGCCTGATGCAACTAGGTTCATCGCCTCCGAAGTATTTCTGACGAAGATTATCTCTTCAGGTCTGGCGTTTATCAGTCTGGCCACCTTCTTTCTTGCAGCCTCGAACTCGTCTGTCGCGCGCCTGGACGCGACATAAATTCCCCTCCCCACATTGGCGCGGTAATCCCGGTAGTACTCAAGCATCTTAGCCAAGACGGGCTCGGGGGTCAGGCTTGTGGACGACGAATCCAAGTACACGCGACCAGGCCTAATGAAAGGGAAGTCCTTACGGACAGCTTCAACGTCCAACATGGCAGCAATCTCCAATGGCTACATAGAATGATCTAGCTTATGAGATAAAAAGCTGTGCACAAGTTCTTGGGAGCTGATCCAACCAACCCCATCTTAGGCCCATAATAGAGTTCGGTATTTTTCGATTAGCAACGCTTATATCCCAACATTATAGAGATGGATTCACGTGGAGGAGATTGAATGGGTAGAACTGGAGTGCTTTTGGCGATCGCTGTGATAGGATACTTCATCGGTGTGGCCGGGTATTACCTTCTCAAGAATTTATCGCCTTGGCTTGCCCAAGTCCTGCCAATGCTCTTGCAGGCGGAGTGGGTCATTTCAGGGCTCTTCGGAGCGGTATTCGCGGTCATACTCGTTGTGATTTGGTCCTACACGACAAAAGAGTGATAAGTTCTTAAAAACGAGAACTCACTTTTTATCAAACCATTCAATTTAATTTATCTTTTGAATCAGCTGTTTATCATCAATTACAGCTGAGCGTTCGGAAGGCTTTGAGGAAAGCTGGTATTGTATCGCCCAGAAATCCTCCGGGCTGTACCTGGAGTCGATCACTGTACAGTCAAATCCGAATATGTCCAGCAGACCGTAGAATATGAAACCCCAGATCATGGGAGGGACGGGGAACCCCCTATCGGCAGCAATCTTGAAGGCGGGCGAAAGGTTGCCGCTTACCTCTGACGTTATCAGGTTAAGTGGCTCGTCGTATGTGAATCGCCACTCTACCCCCTCGTAAAGGAGTACGAGCGAGCTGAGAAGCTTCAGCGACTGGTGAAGAGACGGCAGGAAGCTCGGCAGAGATGTCTTTTTCATCGCCTCAATTGTCTTCCTGCCTATCTCTACCAGTGTTGGATTGAGTTTCTGGTTTATCCTGGTGGACATCACGTCCAGAAGGTAAAGGTAGAAGTAAGGCGAGGCCTGGTTGAACTGGGGGCCGGAAAGCAGGTCTTCCTTCAGCCAGTCGTTCTCAATTGCAGGATAGATTATCTGGAAGTCCTTTGAGGCAGAGCAGTCGACCCCGTTCATGTATTCCTTGATATAGTCGCAGATGTTCCCTCCGCTGTAGTATTCGGCTACGAGCGTAGAACCCTTGTTTTCGAGCAGGAGTATCTTCTTGAAGACGAGCAGGTCTTTTCCGTCCGCCAGTACCAAGTTTACTTTCGGTGAGAAAGGCACGTACTTGATCTTGAAGAAGTCGGAGAACCTCCTTAGGATCTCGCAGTCCTGCTTTCCTGAGTTGACGAATATCTTAACTTCGACGTCGTTCCTTGTCGCATCGTTGAGTATTTCGAAGAATTGGCTAAAGATGACATCAAGCCCATCGTGGTTGAGAGTGAGCACTATCTCCTCGGACGCGTTGGTGACGATCTCATAAATCCTCTTAATTGCCTCTTCCTGGCTCCTGGTGACCCAGTACTCTTTCTTCTCAAGCTGGTCCGCGGCTAGCACGCTTTCCTGAAGCCTCCGGAGTTCCGCGATAGTCTTCTTCATTGTCTTGAGGTCCTGCTCAAGATTTTTTATCGGGCTGAGGAGCGAATTGTCCGGGGGCAGGGCCTTTGCGGTGATTATCTTACCCGGGACAAAGGTCACAAGCCGCCGCTTCTCGAGGTTCTTGAGGACAGGGTATATCTTCGTCCGGGGCACCATGCTCTTAGCCGCTATGTCTTTGATTGTCGACCGCCCGTACCTCACAAGGGTCAGGTAGACCAACGACTCGTACTCAGTTAGACCGAACTTGGTCAGGGACTGGGCGAGCGGCTTGACCTGTAACTCCAAACTTTGTCACCGGAGGGACAGACACTGCGGTTACAAGATATTCTGGTCACACGAGTCTTATAAAATATTCGTATCAAACCCTAGAGTGGTGACCGAAAATGAGCAACTTCGCAAACCGATGGGAGAGGAAGGAAACCCCAGGCATTAGCTCCAGGGTAAAGGAGTCTGTCAGACCGCCAGGCCCATTGAAGCCGAGGCTCGAGGCAGCAGTGAGATCCATACAGCTACAGATGCAGAAGCTTGACATAGCGAACCAGAGATTCCAGGAAAGAGACAGGATAATGTTCAGCAAGGTCGTTGACGCTTACTCCAAACACGATCTCGACCATGCCAAGATCTACGCTAATGAGCTCGCAGAGATAAGGAAGATGTCCAAGATGCTGATGCAGGCCAGGATGGCGCTCGAGCAGATTGTGATGCGCCTCAGCACGGTGACCGAGCTCGGAGACATTGTCGTGACTCTCGCTCCAGCAATGGGAGTCATCAAGAACGTCAGGGCAGGCATCTCGACTCTGCTGCCGGAGGCAGAGAGGGAGCTCGGCGACATCAGCACGCTCCTGAGCGGAATACTCGTGGACGCAGGGCAGAGCAGTGGGCTCAGCCTCAACTTTGAGAGCGCCAACGAGGACGCCCAGAAGATACTCGGAGAAGCAGCGGCTGTTGCAGAGCAGAGGGTCAAGGAGAAGTTCCCAGACCTCCCAGCAGGAATCGCAGCAGGAGAGAAAGCAGGGTTCTGAGGAGTTGGACTTGGCAACCCTCATACCCATTTTTTTGAAAATGAGGTCAGGTATCAAACTGACGGAAATACCCCATATCCCATGAGTGATCCTTAGAGGTGGAGTAAAAAATGCTGAAGAACTTTTTTCGACGGACTCCACCTCTAAAGGACGCTCTGAGTGAAGCGATAATTAACCTAGGAAGGCAAAAAAGAAAGCTAGAGATAATTGATGTCAAGTTGAAAGCCAGACGCAGGGAGCTCTTCAGGCTTTGCACGTCAGCAATCGAGAAGAAGAGCTCTGAGAGGGCCAAGATCTACGCGAATGAGATCGCTGAGATAAAGAAGGTACAGGAGAAGGTCTCGAACGGCATCCTTTTACTAGAGCAGCTCATGTTGAGGATGGAGACTCTGAGGGAGGTCGGTTCGACATTCGCACAGTTGGAGCCGACCCTGGAAGTGGTCAAGCAGGTCTCCGACCAATTGTCAGAGGTCATACCAGAGGTCTCAGGAGAGCTGATGCACATCGGGAACTCCCTCAATTCAGTCATGGCTGAGATGAGGATCCCGTTATCAGAAATAGAGGTAACCGCAATTTCAGATACGATTGAAAACGAAGAGATACTCGATGAGGCTTCCGCGTTCATAAGGGGAAGGCTTATTGAGCAACTTCCAGAGCCCCCGAAGGAGATTGGCTCAGTATTACCTATAAACTCAATTGGAACGGGGCGCCTGACGAAAAACACTTCGCGTCCGCAGGTAGACATCAGAATCGAAGGGGAGGAGGCGCTATTAGAACACTTGGAGGGAAATGAAGGCGTATTGGACTTTAGAGAGCTGAGTTCGAAGTTCGGCATGAATGAGAGACAGGTCACCAGGCTTATAGAAAGCTTATCTAAGAAGGGTTTGATAAGGATTATGACTGCAAGCGAGGCGATTGCAAGTGATGGCGATCAATGAACTAGAATCGGCAGCGATAAAGTATGCGAGCGAAGCGATTAGGCTCGACAACCAAGGATCTAAGGGGATGGCGATCACCTACTACCAGAAGGCAATTGATGTGCTTTTGAAGATCGTCAACCTCTATCCGAACTACGAACTCAACAGGATCTATGTCACCCGGGCAATGGCATACCAGGAGAGGATAAAGGTCCTGCAGACGGGGCATTGTGCAGAGGCCCCGGATGAGGAGGGGACAGCAGTCTTCGAAATCAAGCCGATCAACCGGAGCGAGTCTGCCCCGAAGGGGGAGGGCAAGCAGCAGCCGCAGCTGCAACAGCAGCAGAAGAAGAGCTCCTACGAAGACCTCCTTGTGGTAGACAAGCCCAATGTAAGGTGGGACGACATCTCTGGCCTTGAGACGACCAAAAAGGCGCTCAAGGAGGCGATCGTCTACCCTTCACTCAGATCAGACCTCTTCCCACTCGGTTGGCCTAGAGGGATCCTACTCTACGGACCTCCGGGTTGTGGCAAGACCCTTACCGCGGCGGCTGTGGCTACGGAGATAAATGCAGCATTCTACTCCGTCGACGCTGCCTCGATAATGTCGAAGTGGCTGGGCGAGGCTGAAAAGAACGTCGCCAAGCTCTTCAGATCGGCAAGGGAAAGAATTGCCAACAACGAGGCGGTAATCATATTTATCGACGAGATCGATTCGCTTTTGGGAGTCCACTCCAACGAGGTAGGAGGGGAGATCAGGGTCAGGAACCAGTTCCTGAAGGAGATGGACGGCATAATCGACAAGGGCAAGAACAGCCTCCTCTACGTGGTAGGCGCCACGAACAAACCCTGGGCGCTCGACTGGGCGTTTATACGCAGATTCCAGAAGAGGATCTACGTCCCGGTTCCCGACTACGAGGCTAGGCTGAGGATGTTCCAGATCTACACTCAGAGCCTGGGCATGGAAGGCGTGAGTATCGAGGAGCTGGCTAAGATGACTGAGGGCTACTCTGGCAGCGACATAAGGGATATCGCACAGGCGGTACAGCTGAAGGTGGTCAGCGAGCTTTTCGAGGCAGGACTTGCGCTTGACAAGGCATCCAAACCTAGACCGATACGGATGGAGGACTTTAAGGAAGTGCTCGCAAGGCGCAAACCGAGCGTGACCAAAGAAATGATCAGGGCATACGAGATGTGGGAAGAGAACTTCAGAGCCTGCTAAAAACCCTTTTTTATTCACAGAACCTAATATGAACTATGGAATGGATAGTCGCACATGGGGACACCGACGGGATATGCTCGGCGGCTATAGCACTGGCTGCCCACAAGGGGAGCAAGGTCTTTTTCTCCCATCCCTCCGGACTTGCCGAGGACCTAAAACAGGTGGAGGGGAACGTGGTCATCTGCGACATAGCCCTCTCCAGCACATTTCTTCAAGAGGTGAGGCAAGAACTCGAAAGGATAGTCACCGGAGGAGGCAACATAATATACATAGATCACCACCCTCTGCCGCGGGGGTTCAGTAAGGAGGGCTTCCCGGGAAAGATGGTGAGTTCAACAAAAAGCTGCACGAGCGAACTGACTTACCTGGAGTTCAGGGATCTTGTCCCTGCGGACATGAGCAGAGTGGCAATATACGGCGCCATAGGAGACTACATGGACAACACTTACGAGATAAGGCACCTCCTGCAGGACTGGGAGAAGAGGAGCATGTACCTCGAGAGCGGGCTGCTGATACAGGCGATTGACGCCGGGGGGAGGGACTACGAGACGAAGAGGAAGATGGTGACCTTCTTAGCATCAAATAGGACGCCCAGCTCAGATGAGGAGATCGTGGAGAGGGCCATAGCCGAGGCGATTGCCGAGGAAGAGATGAGGAAGAGAATAAAGGAGGAGGTAAAGGTGGTCGGGAGGGTAGCATACGTCCTGGACCTCAAGTGGTCGATGGGGAAGAGCGCTGTCTACGCCAAGGCTTACGGCAAGACACCCGTAGGGATAGGCGCGGAGACGAGGAAGGGCAGGATCGACATGAGCATACGCTCTTCAAGCGAGCAGATAAACCTTAATGAAATGCTCCAGGAGATCGCACCAAAGTACAACGGCAGCGGCGGCGGGCACCCGATGGCCGCCGGCGCCAGGGTGCCAGAGG
>Ga0067045_1002520_pt1 | contig 89303 bp, 82 predicted proteins | sample TerdegcTABiofilm_FD_59184 | JGI IMG/M metagenome (GOLD analysis project Ga0067045, IMG submission 59184) | Combined Assembly of (Gp0054472, Gp0054536) Wastewater bioreactor microbial communities from Singapore -Terephthalate degrading...
ACGTTCCAGTTACCCTGGGTAACTTCGGATTTCAGCTGTTGAACCTGATGGTCACTGGCCTTTTGAGCAGGCTTGTAGTAATTCTTCTGCTCGGCAACCTTGAAGAGCTGGTAGTGAAAATGTTCACATTCGTTCCTGATCTGTTGTAGTGTCTGTCTCAGATTCTGGTCTTCGCATTCGCCTATTACTGTTCCATAGTTTGTAAGGCTGGATTTGAGAGAACCAAGGACATCATTTACCATATCTTTTTCCTGCATAACCAAACCTCCTTATCGTAAGAATGAAATTAATTTTTGGGTAGTACTGTCAGCGGAACGGGCTCCCTGCTCAAACATCTGTTTGATCTGGGGGTCGTTACACTGCTGTGCATAGGTTCTGAGTTTTGTGCTCTCTGTCTGGTGTTTTCCGATAAGCTCTCTCAAGTTTTGAAGTTCAAGCTCGTTCAAATGTGCCATAAAAACTCCCCTTTCTATTGTTTGATCTTGAGTACCTATATTATTTTTTCTCATGCGGAGGGTTATTATGCTTGTATTAGTGATTTTCAGAAAATATGCGCATGGAAATTGTTTCCAAATATTTATTCTCCTTCAACGCTCTCCACGCTTATGCCTCTGTCACTGATAAATTCCATATATGTGCTGCCGCACATGGGACACCGGTTTTTTACGTAAAGCACCTCGAAGATGTTACCGCAGTAACGACATCGGGCCAGTGTACTCCTTTTTTTAATAATCAACCTCGAATTTTTAATCAGGCTGTTGTTTCGAAATTCATCAAAGATACTGGTCAACTGGTGAGTGCTTATGCTTTCCTGTGCACCGAGCGTTATGACAATATTGGTTATCCTTTCATAGCCGTTCCTGGCCGCTTCTTCCTCGATCAAGGCAACTAATCTCATTACCGCATACCGGGCGCTCAAAATCATTTCCCCTTTCCGTTGAAGGTGTGTCCCCTTTCATTATTATGCCGGCAGTCTATTCTATATACCGGTAGGGAGGATTATGACACTAAAATGAAGTTCTGAAGCTGCCGATAGAATTCATAGGTAATGCATGTAAAGGGTGTGAGTTTTATGACCAGAAAATCGCAGTTGGACCCTCATATACAGGACAGGAAGGATATACCCCTTTTGATTCATGAAGATGTATGGCTGGATTTTTTCAACACATACTGCAATGTGTGGATTAAAGTGAAATACTCAAAACTTGTTAGGCTGGATGCGGAAGCGAAGGAAATTGAAAGGCTGCTGGAGAGTACAAAGAAGGATAAGAAGAAGAACATGAACAAAGTGATCGTGTTATCCGGGATGATCAATAACGAAGGAAATGAAGCGGCCTTATCGGAACTGGAAGAGACACAGGCGTTGATCCAGCACCTTAACAATGAGATTGAAACACTTGAATCCAGAAGGCTGAGCGTGAATGAGAGAAAGAGGAAACTGAATTTCGACATTCTAAACGACACTGTAAAAATAGCCTATAAAGAGATCAAGAAACAGGAGAGAATTCTTGAAAACATATCGGGGGAAATAGAAGGCCTAAAGGAAATGTTGAACCGTTCTATAGATAGGAAGCATGGTATTGAAGAGCAGAAAAACCAGCTGTACAGGTTGGTTCACGGGCTGATAGGGCGGGATGAGACCAATAAGATGGATGACACCTACTTGGAAACATAAAGATTTTTCTCAAAGGAATTATACAACGATTATAGAAAATAATATTTAATGAACCTGAGTGAGGTGGTAGTATGATAAAGGGTATGGGTATAGACATAATAGAGATAGATAGAATCCGAAGAGTGATGGTGAGGAGAAGGGGATTTATTAAGAGGTTTTTCAACGAAGAGGAGATTGCCTACTATGAAAGCCGCAATTTGAATGCGGCATCCATAGCAGGAGGGTTTGCCGCGAAGGAAGCGGTGGCAAAGGCCATGGGTACGGGATTTAGAGATATATGCTGGACAGATATTGTAATCCTGCATGATGAACTGGGGAAACCTTTGGTTCGTATGGAAGGAAAAGCGAAGGATGCTTGTTTTCAGCTGGGCATTAAGGAAGTCCTTATTACAATTTCCCACAGCAGGGACTATGCCGTAGCCAATGCTTTAGCTATGGGAGGTGTTTAGGGTGAAGGTGGTTACACCGAGTCAGATGAGACAAATTGACAGCGCAGCCATTGACGGGTACGGCATACCCGGTGTGGTCCTGATGGAAAACGCCGGTGCGGGTATAGCTAAAGAGATACTTAAGCTTCCGGCACATAAAAGGAATAGGGTGGCGCTCATCGCAGGAAAGGGAAACAACGGCGGGGATGTAATGGTAATTGCCCGCCATTTACATAACAACGGTGTGAATACCGTTGTATACCTGGTGGGCAAACAGCAGGAAATCAAAGGGGACTCCCGTATAAACCTCAATATTCTTAATAATATCGGAATAGGGATAAAGGAAATAAACTGTGATGATGACCTTTGCAGGTTGGAGAAAGATTTAGAATGGGCGCAGGTCGTAGTTGACGGGATTTTCGGAACAGGGCTTAAGGGAGAGATTACGGGTATAGCGAGAAAAGTAATAGATGCCATAAATAACAGCGGCAGATTTGTGGTGGCGGTTGATATTCCTTCAGGAATCAACGGAGAAACAGGTCAGATATGCGGCACGTGTGTACAAGCCCATATTACCGTTACCCTTGGCTATCTCAAGACGGGTTTGCTCCAGCACCCGGGAGCATCACGCACGGGCAAGCTCATTGTTTCGGATATTTCGATCCCCCGCAGTATAGCCTGCAGTATGGATATTAAAACCAGCGTGCTGGTACGGGACTATGTAAGGCGTATCCTCCCCTACAGGGAATCCGATGCCCATAAGGGTTCCTGCGGCAGGGCCTTGATTATCGGGGGCTCCGAGGGGATGACGGGAGCTGTGGCCCTGGCATCGTCCGGCTGCCTCAAGGCAGGGGCCGGCTTGATAAAGGCTGCCGTACCGGCAGCGCTCAATCCCATACTGGAAAACAAACTGACCGAGGTAATGACTGTTCCTATAGGGGATAGATCCAGTGTCAGGTTCGGGGAGGATGCCATGGAAGCGCTGAGCTGCTTAATGAAGAAGGCAACTGTTGCCGCAATAGGTCCCGGAATGGGAGTTGACGATGCTGTCGCCGGTGTGGTGGAGCATGTGGTCCAAAGCGCGTTAATACCCCTTGTCATTGATGCCGACGCGCTTAACTGCCTTGCGCTGAATCCGGACGTTCTCAAGAAGGCTGTAAGCCCGTTGGTGTTGACCCCGCACCCGGGAGAAATGGCAAGGCTCATGAAATGCGGCATCAGGGAAGTGCAGGAAGACCGGATAGGAGCTGCAAGGGAATTTTCATGCAAGTGGGGGGTAGTTACAGTGCTTAAAGGAGCAAACAGTGTAATAGCAGACCCGATAGGGAATATATATATTAATACAACAGGAAACAGAGGAATGGCTTCAGGCGGTATGGGGGACGTTCTGACGGGAGTGATTGCTTCGTTGATGTGCCAGGGAGTGGATCCGGTGGGGGCTTCCTGTGCAGGCGCATATGTACACGGTTTTGCCGGGGATTTGCTGGCCCGGGAAAAGGGGCACATAGGAATAACAGCGTCAGAGCTGGCCGGGTATTTGCCCATGGCTATCAAATTAACAAAGGAAGGAAGTGGAGAGCATGATGGTGAAGGATATTATGACAAAGGAAGTTATTACGGTGAGGGATACTGATACCGTTGACCATGCGGGTAAAATAATGCTGGAACGGAAAATTAGCGGGCTGCCGGTGGTAAACCACGAGGAGGAGCTTGTCGGAGTAGTTTCCGAAGCTGACCTGATATACAGGGAGGGCAATATACACCTGCCCACATTTATTCCTATAATGGATGGCGTAATATTCCTGGAGAGTATGAAAAAGGTTGAAGAACAGGTGAAAAAGATGATAGGTTACAAGGTAAAGGATGTCATGACCAGAGATGTGATAACCATTAAAGAGAATGCACCTGTGGAAGAAGCTGCGAGGATCATGATGGATAAAAAGGTTAACAGGCTTCCGGTAGTAAGAAACAAAAAAATCGTTGGAATAGTAACGCGGTCAGATATACTAAAGGCAATAACAGGATGATGATATGGAGGTATAGTATTGTCGCGTAAATATAGGCTTCTTGCCTTAGTATTGCTGATAGCCGCAGTGCTGACAGGATGCAGTGGCAGTACCGAAGAAAAAATATACAAAAGGGTTCACAGCAAGCTGGCAGGTCTGGAAAGCTATGCCTGTGAAGCGGAAATTTACATTAAAGGCAATAAAGAACCCGGGGAATTTAGAGTAAAACAGTGGTTTGCCGTTCCTGACAAGTATCGCCTGGAGGTGCTGGAACCGGCAATTATGAAAGGGAAAACCACTGTTTTTGACGGAAAACGCCTGTGGATATATTATCCGTATATAGACCAGGTGTTTTTGGCGGAAGATGTTGAAGCGGAAAGCGAGGAAAGCCTGTTTATCGGGTTCTTTTTAAGGGATATGCTGGAAACCGAAAATATACAGCATTATATGGAGGAGGTAGACGGAACGCCCGCCTTGACTCTTGAAATTCCCGTTAAAGGAGAGAACAGATATTTCTATAAACAGAAATTGTATATAAACGCTAAGGATTTGACCCCTATACGGTTAACGGTTTTGGATGTAAACAACAATATAACGGTAGGGGTTAAATTTAATAATTTTAATTATAATCCAGTCCTTGCTCCTGATCTGTTCAACAGTGAGAAGGCCTCTGTAAGCATGGTATATGAAGAGTGGGATGCCTCCGGTATGTTCCTGCAATCATTGGAAGATGCCAGAGATTATATAGGTTTTGCGCCCTTGGTGCTGGATGCCGTTCCCCAGGGGTATACGGTTGATATAATACAGGTTTTGGACGGGGCCGGCGGCAGGGCGCTGCTGTCCAGCTATAAGAGCCAGGGAGATAGCTTTACAATAATTCAAAAAATATATAACAAAGATGGAGGAGATTTCAAACCGGAAGGAGAAATATTAGACCTTGGTGGAAGGACAGCCGGTTATTCGGAGATTGAAGGCATGCGAAAGGTTACCTGGATAGAGGGGAATATTCAGATTGATATTACGGGAAACATATCCAGGGGGTTGCTTTTAACGATTGCAAAGGAAATCAGATGAAGAAGGAGGAGCTATTGTGATACAAAGGATAAGGCCTGTTTGGCTTGAGGTCAACCTGGACAATCTGGTTTACAACGTCAGAGCAATCAGGAGGAATCTCAGCAGCAATGTTGAGATGATGGGCGTGGTCAAGGCGGACGGATACGGACACGGTGCGGTGGAGATCTCACAGGTCCTGTTGGAAGAGGGGGTTAGCAGGCTGGCCGTAGCGGTTCTGGACGAAGCAGTGGAACTGAGGAAGGCGGGGATAGATGTGCCGATTCTGGTCCTTGGCTATACACCGTCTTCCCAATTCAAGGAGATGATAGAAAATTATATTACGCCTACTATATACTGTTATGATGATGCCGCAGCTTTATCCGCGCTGGCGGTGGAATCTGGACAGGATATCAAGATCCACCTTAAATTGGATACGGGAATGGGACGTATTGGCCTGCTTCCCGGGAAGGATTCCCTTGAGGTCGTGGAGAATATATATAAATTGCCCGGAATAAAAATCGAAGGGATTTTTACCCATTTTGCAGTGGCCGATGAGAAGGACAAATCCTACACACGAGGGCAGTACTCAAAATATTCGGAGTTTTGCAGGGCGTTGGCAGCCGCCGGAATCAATATCCCGGTGAAGCACGTCGGCAACAGCGCCACAGCGATAGACCTGCCCGAAATGCACGAAAGCATGGTAAGGCCGGGGATTATATTGTACGGTCTATATCCTTCGGAGGAAGTGGACAAACAGCGGGTGCCGCTAAAGCCATTGGCTTCGCTGAAAGCAAAGATTTCCCATGTTAAGACAATACAGCCCGGCGACAGTGTAGGATATGGGAGGAGGTTTATAGCGGAGAAGGAAACCGTAATCGCTACACTGCCCCTTGGATATGCGGACGGATATACGCGCATGCTGAGCAGAAAGGCAAAGGTGCTGGTAAAAGGTCAGGAAGCGCCCATAGCAGGCAATATTTGCATGGACCAGTGCATGATTGATGTTACCGGCATTCAGGGTGTAGAGGTTGGTGATGAGGTTGTCTTGATGGGTGAACAGGGAGGAAAGTCAATAACAGCGGAAGATTTAGCAGGTATACTGGGAACCATAAATTATGAAATAGTATGTATGATTAGCAAAAGGGTGCCCAGGGTTTATATAAAGGATGGTAAAATTGTGAAATATCGAATTGGTGTAGGCAGGTAAATGCATAAAAAACTAGTAATATTGACACACTTATATTGAATAGTATATAATGGTGTATATATTTTGCTCAATATTATAATTGCCCTACATACGTCCACCCGAGTTAGTTTTGCCTGCTGGACGCCGTTTATATTAGGAGGTGCCTGAGGTGGCAGAATCGAAGAGGATAATCGTTAGCCTGCCGGACAGCTTGTTGAAGGAAGTTGATGCTGTAGTAGGCCTTGAAAAGAAGAATAGAAGCGAATTCATAAGGGAGGCTATGAAGCTATATATAAGGGAAAGAAAAAAGATGGAGATAAGAGAACAGCTAAAAAAAGGATATATAGAAATGGCGAATCTCAATCTTGCTTTGGCGGAACACAGCTTAATCGAAGACACTCTTTCCTTTGGCAGCTATGAGGGCAAGCTAGCGGAGGGTGAATGATGTGCAAATAAGAAGGGGAGATATATTCTATGCTGATCTAAGCCCTGTAATAGGCTCGGAGCAGGGCGGCGTGCGCCCGGTATTAGTAATACAAAACGATGTAGGCAATAAATACAGTCCCACAACCATCGTTTCTGCTATTACTTCCCAGATTAACAAGGCAAAACTACCAACCCACATAGAAATTAATGCTGCCGAATATGGTCTTAACAAGGATTCTGTCGTTCTTCTTGAGCAGGTTAGGACTATAGACAAACGGCGTCTTCGTGAAAAGATAGGGCATTTTGACGATGATATGATGGATAAGGTTAATGAAGCGTTAAAAATCAGCTTTGGACTTATAGATTTCTAGAGATTCAGCTTCAGGTTCTGACCTGAGCTTTTATTTTTAATAGATAGAAGAAGAATAGGAGGGGAGCGGCTGCGGGAATTTCCGCCTGATTCCGGAGGCAGCCGGATAAAATGTCAAAGGATTTAGTAAAAAGTGAGGTTCTTAACAGGCTTAAGACAATAAAGGGCCATATAAGCGGTATAGAAAAAATGCTGGAAGAAGGGAAGAGCTGCGAGGAAGTATTGCTCCAGATTGCTGCAGTCCGGTCATCAATAGAAAAGACAGGGCTTATGATACTGGAAGAGCATACTGTGGATTGTCTTTTTGAGGATATGAAGGACGATAGTTCAAGGGAAAAGCTGGAAAAAATAGTCGCTACAATTATTAAATTTATGAAATAATTTGATTGGAAACAGGGTTGATTTATGTATGGCCCTGTTATATAATTAACATACAGCCCCTCCCCATAGGGGGTGGGATAATGACGGGAGGTATTAGTATGAAGGTTCTGATTGTTGGAGGTGTCGCAGGCGGCGCCAGTGCAGCAGCCAGGTTGAGAAGAATAAGTGAAGAAGCGGAAATTATAATGTTTGAAAAGGGTGAGCATATATCCTTTGCTAATTGCGGACTTCCTTACTATATTGGAGGAGCCATTGAACAAAGGGACGCTTTGCTTGTGCAGACACCGGAGAAGATGAAAGAAAGGTTTAATATAGACGTCAGGGTGAACAGCGCGGTACAGAGTATTGACAGGGAGGCAAAAAAGGTAAGGGTGAAGAATACTGTGACCGGAGCCGAGTATGATGAGACCTACGACAAGCTCATTCTCTCTCCGGGTGCAATGCCATTAAAGCCCCCTATTCCGGGAATCGAATCAAAAAGCATATATATTCTGAGAAACATTCCTGACACAGATAAGATCAAAAAGGCTGTGGATGAGGAGCAGCCAAAAACCGCTGTGGTGGTAGGAGGCGGTTTTATAGGGCTTGAGATGGCAGAGAACCTGCACGAAAGGGGTATCGGGGTTACAATTGTGGAAATGGCGGACCAGGTGATGACACCGGTAGATTATGAAATGGCCTCAATTGTACACGGCCATCTTATGGATAAGGGTATAACACTGCTCCTGAAAGACGGCGTAAAGGCTTTCGAAGAAGACGGGGAAAGGACATTTGTGGTGCTGCAGAGCGGTAGGAGAGTTCCGGCCGATATTATAGTCCTGGCGATCGGGGTGAAGCCGGACGTGAGACTTGCAAAGGAAGCCGGTCTCGATATAGGCGAAAGGGGAGGCATATTAGTAAACTCATATCTCCAGACCTCTGACCCGGACATCTATGCTGTTGGGGACGCAATAGAAGTATCCGATTTTATCAGCGGGGCCAGCACGCTTATTCCACTGGCAGGGCCTGCAAATAAACAGGGAAGGATTGCCGCCAACAATATTTGCGGAAGAACGGAGGAGTACAAAGGAACGCAGGGAACATCTATCGTAAAGGTGTTCGACCTAACCGTTGCTTCGACCGGGAGCAATGAGAAAATGCTTAAAAGAGCGGGCGTGCAATACAGGAAAACCTATACAGAATCAAACTCCCATGCAGGATACTACCCCGGAGCATTTCCGATGAACGTTAAGCTCTTGTATACTCCGGAAGGAAAGATACTCGGAGCGCAGATAGTGGGGTACGAAGGGGTCGATAAGAGGATAGACGTGATTGCAACTGCCGTGAGGTTCGGGAAATCCGTGCATGACCTGGAAGAATTGGAGCTAGCGTATGCCCCGCCCTATTCTTCTGCCAAGGACCCCGTCAACATGGCCGGATATGCCGCTGCCAATTTCCTGAAGGGTGATACGGATGTGATATTCTGGGATGAGATTGACGGCCTGGACAGGAATAATACGGTTATCCTTGATATAAGGGACAAGGAAGAAAGAGATATGGGATATATTGAGGGATCCGTTCACATCCCCTTAAGCAGGTTAAGGGAAAGGCTGCACGAGCTCCCGAAGGACAAAGGCATTGTTGTGTATTGCCAGATTGGACTTAGGGCATACATTGCATGCAGGATTTTAGTCCAGAAGGGCTTCAGGGACGTCAAAAACCTGAGCGGAGGTTTCAAACTGTACAACGCGGTTAAGCAGTCCGAAAGAAAGCTGAATGACCAGGGTTATGACGAAAAGGGTTCAGTCCGGAACGGAGCAGGGGGAAACAGCGGCATGCAAAAAGCTGATGAGGCAAGAAGGGTCAGGCTTAACGCGTGCGGGCTGTCCTGCCCCGGTCCAATAATGCAGGTGTATAAATCCATACAGGAGTTAGAGGATGGCGAGGTACTGGAGGTTCTTGCAACCGATCCGGGCTTTGTAAACGATATAAAGCAATGGTGCGACAGTACCGGCAATACGCTGCTGGAGTGCGGGAAAGATGAGAAAAGCTTTTATGCTCATATCAGGAAAGGCTGCACCGAGTCGGACAGGGTTTCCGGAGCCTGCGCGGTTCCTGAAAACGCGGATTCAAAGACTATAGTGGTCTTCAGCGGGGATCTGGATAAGGCGATCGCATCCTTTGTAATCGCAAACGGCGCCGCTTCAATGGGCAGAAAGGTGACAATGTTCTTCACATTCTGGGGCTTGAATATACTGAGAAAAGACCGGTATGTGAATGCACAAAAGGGATTTATGGATAGGATGTTCGGGATGATGATGCCAAGGGGCAGCAGAAAGCTGGGGCTGTCCAGGATGAATATGGCGGGAATAGGGCCAAAGCTGATAAGGAAGGTAATGAAGGACAAAGGCATTTCATCGCTTGAACAGCTGATTGTACAGGCGAGGCAGAGCGGGGTAAAGCTAATGGCATGCAATATGTCGATGGATGTTATGGGAATAAAGATAGAAGAATTGATTGACGGCATTGAGGTAGGAGGAGTAGCGGCCTACCTGGGCGAGGCTGAAAAATCAAACGTGAACCTGTTTATATAACGATAAAGGCCACAGAAACCCTGTGGCCTTTATCGTTATTATGTGACAATATTGCCCAGGAAATAGCTGCATTGCAAAATAATTTACATGAGACGACAGGAATTTTTGGCTAAGCATAGAATCAACTATATTGGGGACATTCCGCGGCAAGGAATACCTGCATCGCAGCGGTGTGTCCCCTGACCTTAGACGAGGAGGGATAGTATGCTGCAAAAAATCAGGCAGAGCAAGGTATACGTCTATGGATTGATCATTGTGATTTTGATTCTGGCTGCCGGGCAGTTTGTGCTTGCAGGCAGTTTCCAGCCGGGCTCCCAGGAGGATCCCCTGGTCACCCAGAGTTATGTGGAACAGAGAAATGAACAGTTAAAATACTACTTTGAACAGAAGGAACAGGAGACAAAATCCCTCATTGATCAGAATAGGGCAAGGATAGATGCTCTGGAACAGAGAATAAACACTCAGCCACAGGGTGGAGGGACTACAGGAGAACTGCGGGTCGTTAATTTAACCGCAGGGCAGATCCTGACGGGCTTTGCAGGTACAGAGATAATACTAAGGGGCGGAAAGGCAACTGCCGTGCAAAGTGAACTTGGCGGGTTGTCTGATGTTACGGGAGCCAGGGATATAAGGCAGGGAGAAGTTATTCCGGATAACCACCTGTTATTGGTGCCCAGGTCTGACGGCAGGGGATTAAAAGCGGTTAATGATTGTATACTGATGGTACGAGGACAGTACAGTATACAATAGCATACTTTTAAACCAACCCTGAGGGGTTGGTTTTTTGTTGTTCATCTAGCATGTTATATTGGAATAATAGGTACAGGTGTCATATGTTTCGCAAGCGATGTGTGCCCTATTAAAGTTTTAATGAAGCCGCGATTGTGTTATAATATATCAGAAAAAACTCAAGCATAGGAGTGTACCCATGAAACTGAATAAACCAATTTTATTCATATTAATATTGTCCCTTTCCGTATCGCTGTTCACGATCTACCAAAGAGCCGATGCCGAAAGGCCGTATAACAAAGTAGAACTGGTTGCGGACTACGGCAAGTACAAAAAACTTGGCCATGACATGGGCATGGATATGGAGAAGGTCTTGAAGAACCTTAAGGATGCCGGTGTAACAACTGTGGCTATCAAGGAAGAGAGCCTTGAAGAGATAAAAAAATCCGGCCGCATTACCATCGTGAACCTGTGGGAGCTCAGTGAAAAGAATACGATAACGGGCAGCCTTGAGCCGGTTATTAGAGAGGTCATGGATTCAAATCTGGACCCGTCCGGTACTGTGGTAGTAATACCAAATAACGCCGAGGACTATGAATGGATAAAGGAACCTTTAAAGAACAGGGCGGCCGGCTTCAAAGACTGGTCGAAGGATGGTGCATATGTTCTGACCTTTTCGGGCAGATATGAAGACCTTGAGGATTTTACCCTGGGCTTTGATTTCAGTAAATTTGAACAGGCAAAAAACCTCGGGCTTAATATCTCTGTACGCCCTTCTAATTACATGGAAATGACCCCTGACTATATACGGTCTCTCTTTGAGAAGTTTCGAGAGTATCCTGTTACTTCTGTCATTTTTAACGGAGTACAGGTGTTAGGGTATCCGTACAATTTAGAGGTTACTGCAAATATGGTCAAAGAAACAGGCATTGTCATAGGCCCCATCGAGACATGGACACAGCTTATGCACATTGAGCAAAAGGGGCTGAACTCCTTGATTGAACTCGCTGACTATAAAGCCGTCAGGGTATTCAGCCTGAACGAAGCGGAGGCGAACAAGGTATCCTTCAAGGAGGTTATGGATAGATGGTTCAGGGCTGTGGATGAAAGGAATCTCAGGCTCGTATATCTTAACCCCAAAGAGGAAAAGTTTATGAGTCCTGCAGAAAATTTTGAAACCAATCTTTTCTATATAAAGCAGTTTGTTGAGGTTATACAGAACAGGGGATTTGTTATTGGCAGAGTGGTGCCGATGAAAGATTTCAATATCGGCAGAACAAGGATGCTGGTTTTACTGGCCGGGGTGATTGCCGGAGCGCTGCTTCTCCTTGATAATATGTTCAGGATCAGGAAGTCATACTTGTACGGCCTGTTTGCTGTAGGAATGGTACTGGGACAGGCTATGCTGCATGTAATGCCTTCCCTCGCGGATAAGGCTTTTGCTCTGGGAGCCGCAATCGTGTTCCCGTCCCTGGCCATGATTTATATATTGCAGCTCTGCAGGCGTATAATAGAAGAGCAGACCGGGGAAGCGGGGTTGGCAAGGATTGTTAAGGCAAGCGTAGCGGAACTCCTTAAAGCCTCCGGCATTTCGCTTATTGGAGCGGCCTTCGTTGCGTCAATGCTGAGTTCAACCGCATATCTCCTGGAGCTGGATGTTTTTAGGGGGGTTAAGATCGCCCATATTATTCCCCTTGCGGTATTCGTGATAGCGTATTTTATAATTATAGGCTACCGCAGGGATGAGTTCGGAAGCATATGGAAAGAAATAAAGGCGCTGCTGGATGTGCCGATTACCGTTAAGTATGTTTTACTGATTGGCATAATAGCGGTGGGTGGGTATTTGTATCTTGGCAGGACAGGCCATACTGCCGGAGCGCCAATTTTTGGGCTTGAGGTCAAGATAAGAACACTTTTGGAGCAGGCTCTGGTCGCGCGCCCGAGGACCAAGGAATTTCTTGTTGCGCACCCGGCAATGATCTTGATGATTGCAGGGGTATTGAAAAAATACAAGTCTATAATTCTTCCCCTGGGTCTTGCCGGCGCAATAGGACAGATATCCATGGTCAACAGCTTCAGCCATCTCAGAACACCGCTGTACATGTCAGCATATAGGACCGCCTACGGACTGGCTATCGGAATTGTTTTGGGAATTATCGGAATAATATTCTTGTGGATGGTTGTCCATATATATAATGCCCGTAGGAGGACAAAGGATGTATAGGATATTGATATCCGGGTACTACGGTTTTGGGAATGTCGGGGATGAGTCTATCCTGACGTCGATCGTCGATAGTTTAAACTCTGTCAGCAAAGGTGTGGATATTACTGTCCTGTCGGCCAACCCTCCGTTTACGGAGGCGAGGCATGGCATAAATGCGGTGGACAGGAAGAATTTTTTTGAAATATATATGGCAATAAAGAATTGTGACCTGTTTATTAGCGGAGGCGGGGGCCTCCTCCAGGATATCACCAGCGAAAAGAGCATAAGGTATTATCTGGGGTTGATATACATAGCAAAGCGGCTGAGGAAAAAGGTCATGGTCTATGGGCAGGGCATAGGGCCCATTACCAAAAAAAGCAACAGGAGGCTTACCCGGAACATATTGAATACCGTTGACGCAATAACAGTGAGAGATGAGCAGTCGCTGAAGGATTTAAAGAATATGGGTGTGGAGATACCTCCAATACACCTGACGGCCGACCCGGTTGTAGCCTTGAGGCCAACCGGTACCGGCACGGGGTCGGAAGTTTTGAAAGCTATCGGCATAGATACTGATAAGCCGGTTGTGGGGTTCTCGGTCAGGGAATGGAAGGATTCAGAGAAGTTCAACCATATAATAGCGAAAACCGCCGATAATCTTATAGAAGAGTTGGGGTTCCAGGTTGTGTTTATACCTTTCCACTATGGGGAGGATAACGACTGTATTGAGAGGATAAAGTCAATCATGAAGAACGGCGCATACTCGGTTGACCAGAGGTTTAAAGTAAAGGAACTTCTGGACCTTGTTGGTGAATTGGATCTTATGATAGGCGTAAGGCTGCATTCATTGATATTTTCCGCCATACAGGGCGTGCCCCTTATAGGCGTGTCGTATGACCCGAAAATCGATGGGTTTCTGGCTCAAATAGGGATGAAACCTGTAGGGAAAATCGATGATGTTGAGCTCAGCGATATGCTGATAGAAGTACAAAGGGTTTGGAACAACAGGGAGACTATCCGCATGTGTCTGGACGAAAGAATAGGAAAACTGCGGGAGCAGGCAGAGATTAACAATACGCTTGTCTTTCAACTCCTGGAGTAATAAAGGGCTGGTGGCTTGTGTATGGGCAACTCGGGTAGAGTAAGAATACTGGGAATTGAAGTGGATAAAGTGGATATGGCAGAGGCCTTGGAACGGTTAACAGGGTTCCTTGGGGGAGAAGTGCTGAGGATGGTCTTTACGCCCAATTCGGAGATGATTGCCGCAGCACTGAACGACATGGAGTTGAAGCACGCGCTGGATAATGGTGACCTTGTGGTACCCGATGGAATAGGAGTGGTATATGCTTCCCGGATTTACGGTGAACCCCTTCCGGAAAGAGTGGCCGGATACGATCTGATGATGGAATTTTTGGGTGTTATTGAAAGGGAGAAGAAGGGTATATTTTTACTGGGGGGCAATCCAGGGATAGCCCAAAGGGCGGGGGGAAAAATACTTCAAAGGTTTCCGGGAATCATGGTGAAAGGGTGCCAGCACGGATACTTCGGGGACGAAGATGTGCCCGACATACTGAAAAAAATCAACGAGTCCGGAGCGGATGTCCTTTTTGTCGCCCTTGGAAGCCCAAAGCAGGAAAAATGGATTCATAGCAACAGGGATAAGCTGTCGGTAAAGATAGCCATGGGAGTAGGTGGAAGCTTTGACGTGATAGCAGGGGAAGTAAAAAGAGCGCCGGCTGTTTTTAGGGAAGCGGGACTGGAATGGTTTTACAGGTTGATTACTCAGCCGTGGAGGGCTAAAAGGATGGCAGCGCTCCCGAAGTTTGCATTAAAGGTAATAATGGATAGGAAAGGAGGCAGGAGGGCTTGAACCTTTCCGTTTTTTTGTGTAAAGCGCTTAACAGGTTTTTCCCCCTTCCCCAGCATCCGTTTAATCTGCAGAACGAGGGTAAGCTGTCCTATGCAGAATGGCAGTTTGACATGGGAAGGCGGACCATAGAATTTTACCTGGATGTAACCGATGAAAACGAGATGTTCAAGGGTAAGAAGGTTCTCGATATCGGCTGCGGCGCAGGAGGGAAGACCCTTTATTATGCATCCCGCGGAGCGGATGCGGTATATGGAATCGATACCGTTGAGTATTATGAAGAAGAGGCATTGAAATTGGCAAGGGAAAAGGGACTTGAGCACAAGTTCAGGTTTATCGTTGGCGATGCGGGGCAGATGCCCTTCGAGGAAGACAGTTTTGATACGATAATAATGAATGATGCTATGGAGCATGTGGACCACCCCTATGAAGTACTCCTCGAATGCAGGAGGGTGCTGAAGCCCGGTGGGAGGCTGTATATCAACTTTCCTCCCTACTATCACCCTTATGGAGCACACCTGTCGGACGCCATTGCAATTCCCTGGGTTCATAGGTTTTTTAGCCAGAAAACCTTAATTCAAGCCTATAAGGACCTGGTAAAGGGGCTGCCGGACGGGGAAAAAAGGATTGATTTCCGCATCAGCAGGGACGATAGGGGAAACGAGTATTTTTCATATATCAACGGTATGACGGTCAAACGATTCGAAGAATTGATATCAAGGGTACCTCTGGCTATTGAGTATTATAAACTGGTCCCACTGAGAGGAGTCTTTAAAGGTTTTGAGAAGAATCCGCTGCTCCGGGAGTATCTGGTAAAAATGGTTGTCTGCATATTGGCGAAGGGAGATGAAAGCATTGGAGGACAGGTTTAGGGAACTGGAGAAAATTTCGCAGAAATCCAGGAGGCTGATAGTTGAGATGACATGCGCCGCCAAGTCGGGACATCCGGGTGGTTCATTGTCGGCGGTTGAGATACTTGCCTCTCTGTATTTCAGGATAATGAGAGTGGACCCGGAAAATCCGGGATGGCCGGATAGGGACAGATTCGTTCTGTCCAAGGGACATGCTTCACCGGTGTTGTATTCCGTCCTTGCGCTTCGGGGTTATTTTCCTGAGGAAGAGCTGATGGGTTTCAGGAAGATTGACAGCATGCTGCAGGGACACCCTGATATGAAGGGTACGCCCGGCGTGGATATGTCAACGGGATCTTTGGGACAGGGCCTTGCGGTGGCAAATGGTATGGCCATGGCCGGCAAGCTGGATGGTAAAGATTACAGGGTTTATGTTTTGCTGGGAGACGGCGAAGTACAGGAAGGTATGGTGTGGGAAGCCGCAATGGCTGCTGCCCATTATAAGCTCGACAACCTGACTGCTTTTCTGGACCATAACGGGCTGCAGATAGACGGCGCCAACAGCCAGGTAATGGGAGTCGAACCCCTGAGGGATAAATGGACGGCCTTTGGGTGGAATGTGATAGAAATCGACGGGCACAGCTATGGTGAAATCATCGATGCGGCCGATGAAGCCCGGAGGGTTAAGGGCAAGCCGACCATTGTCATTGCAAAAACCATAAAGGGAAAGGGTATATCGTATATGGAGAACGCAGTGGATTGGCACGGCAAGGCCCCGAGCAGGGAACAAGCTGACGCCGCCATCAAGGAACTGGAGGTGGTCTGCGGTGAGTGACGGTATAGCAACCAGAGATGCTTACGGGAAGACTTTGGTTTCCCTTGGCGGGGAGAATGACAAGATAGTGGTTCTTGACGCGGATTTGTCCAAGTCAACGAAAACCGTCCTGTTTGCAGAAGCGTTCCCGGAGAGGTTTTTCAACATGGGCATTGCCGAACAAAATCTTATAGGTATGGCTGCCGGACTTGCAGCCAGCGGCAAAATACCCTTTGCCAGCACCTTTGCGATGTTTGCTTCAGGAAGGGCCTTTGAACCCATACGTAACTCGGTAGCCTATCCCCGGCTGAACGTAAAAATTGCCGCTACGCATGCCGGGCTCACGGTTGGTGAAGACGGGGCTTCACACCAGTGTATTGAAGATATTGCATTGATGAGGGCCGTACCTAACATGACTGTCATTTGTCCTGCGGACGGTGTGGAGACCGAAGCGGCAGTAAGGGCTGCAGCTGAGTACAAGGGACCGGTGTACATAAGGCTTGGGAGGAGCAAGGTTCCTGCGGTATTCGATAAAGAGAGCTACGCCTTTGAGTGGGGTAAGGGTATAACTGTGAGAGAGGGAAAGGATGCAGCAATTATAGCCACCGGAATCATGGTGCCTGTGGCGGTGGATGCGGCGGCAGAATTGGCGGAGTGTGGGATTAACGTAAGGGTTATTGATATTCATACGATAAAACCCATAGACAGGGAGTTGATAATAAGGGCGGCCCGTGAAACCGGTGCCATAGTAACGGCGGAGGAGCACAGCATAATTGGCGGTCTGGGGAGTGCGGTAGCCGAGGTGCTGTGCGAAAGCATCCCTGTTCCGATGAAACGCATAGGCGTCAGGGATACCTTCGGAGAGTCCGGGACAGCGGAAGACCTTCTTGAGAAATACGGGCTGACAGCAAAGAATATCGTAGAGGAAGTGAAGCGATTATTTGGAAATAAAACCGGTAAAAAGTAATATACCCGATAAGCAGCTAATAATTTATAACAGGAGGTGTAATAGTGTGGGGAAAAAGGGGTTATGCATCCTTCTGTTAGTACTGCTGCTCATTCTGAATGGATGTTGCAAAATGCCGGAGGTGGTTGATGTGGCATATAAAAAAGTCACAGTTTTCGAAGCTCCCCCTCAGATTAAGGAGATGGTTGAAAACTTTAAGGATGAAGAAAAAGCTGCGGTTTACGTGGTTGACAATATAGTGTATATTGTAGTTACGAGAGGGGAAAAACCGACAGGGGGCTATGGGGTTAAGGTTGTCGATATAGATAAACACATGCTGGGGGAAGACAGGTTTGGGGTGGTTGTCAAGGTTGAGTATATTGAGCCTAAGCCCGGCCAGCCAGTGACCCAGGCTATTACATATCCTTTCACCATTGTCCAGACAGAACTGGTTGACATACCGATGGATACCCAGTTTAGATTCATGATCAATGGTTTGGAAATAGCTGAATACCCCATAAAACTCTAGGCTTTATGTATCAGGACAGGCGATTTGACCTGTTCTTTTTTTAAAAGACCGGATTTGAACGACTAATGGTGTTAACTTTCCGTTATCGGGGGTATTATATATTTCATAGGGCTGCCGCTGGGTATGCCGTTTGTATCGATAGCGCTATAAATAAAATGAGGGGTGATTAGAATGGCAGAGATCAGAGAACTAAAGGTAGAGCAGTTGAAAAGTACATGCGATTACAATGACTTCGAGTTCGAGACTACGGAAGATATTGCTCCCCTTGAGGGCATTATTGGGCAGGAAAGGGCGACCAGGGCTATGGAATTTGGCCTAAAGGTGGAGAAGCAGGGTTATAATATATACGTTGCCGGGCTGAACGGAACAGGAAGAAACAGCTATGCCAGGTCCATAGTGGGGCGGCTGGCAAAGGATAAACCGGTTCCGCAGGATTGGTGCTATATCTATAACTTTGATGACCCTGACCAGCCTCTGGCCATATCGATGCCCTCCGGGACCGGAACCATGATAAAGGATGATATGGAGGAACTGATAAACCAGCTCAAAAAAGCAATCCCCAAAGCATTTTCCGGTGAGGATTATAACAAAAAGAGAACCAGAATCCTCCAGGAGTTTCAGGAGAAGATTACAGGCCTGATGGAGGAGCTTAATAAGACGGCCAAGGAGTACGGCTTCGAGTTTAAAAGAAATGTTAATGGCTTTGTCAGCATACCGCTGGTGGAAGGAAAGCCTATAAGCGAAGAGGACTACAGGAATCTTGACGAAGAGACTCTTAAGGAGATAGAGGAAAGGAACGACCAGCTTCAAATGAGGGCCGTGGAGATATTCAACAGGATCAAGGAGATGGAGCAGAAGGCTCAGGTTACAATTAAAGAGCTGGACGGTGAAATTGCTTTGAATGCGGTTGGTTACCTCATAGACCAGATGAAAAAGAAATATGAAGGGTGCGGCTGCAAAGAAATACTTGAATATCTGGACCGGGTTCAGAGCGATATAGTGGAGAATGTCGATGACTTCAAGGAAAAGGAAGAGGATTCACCGCTGAACATTCCGTGGCTGTCCAAGACGCGGAAAGCCGACAACACATTCAAATATAAAATAAACCTTTTGGTGGACAGCACTAAACTGGACCACGCGCCGGTGGTGATCGAGAGCAATCCTACATATTACAACCTTATCGGTAAGGTGGAATACGAAAACCAGTTGGGGGTATTGACGACCAATTTCACCAAAATCAAGCCCGGGGCGCTGCACAAAGCCAACGGCGGCTATCTTATCATCCAGGCCAGGGATATACTGACCAGTCCGTATGCCTGGGAGGCTCTGAAGAGGGCGCTGAAAACCGGCGAGGTTTCCATTGAAAGCATTGCCGAGCAGGTAGGAGCTGTTGCCACCTCATCCTTAAGGCCGAAAGCTATCCCGCTGAACCTTAAGATAATTATCATAGGCAGTTACGACATATACCAGCTTTTATACAACCTGGACGATGACTTCAAGAAACTGTTTAAAATAAAAGCTGATTTTGATGTGGAAATGGATAAGGATAGGGAGCACCTGCAGAAAATCGCCAGTTTTGTATCCAAGCACTGTAAAGAACAGAACCTGAGACATTTTCACAGGTCTGCCCTTGCAAAGGTAGTCGAATACAGTTCCCGTCTGGCAGAGAGCCAGGAAAAGCTCAGCACCAGGTTCAACGAGATGGTTGAGATTATTTATGAAGCCGATGCGTGGGCCAGTATGGAGAAAGCCGAATACGTCACCGACGTTCACGTAACCAGGGCCATCAGCGAAAAAGTATACCGCTCCAACAAGTACGAGAAAAAGATCCAGGAATACATTAAGGACGGCACCATCCTGATAGATACGGAGGGAGCGGTCGTTGGCCAGGTGAACGGCCTGTCTGTGCTTGACATGGGCGAATACTCCTTTGGCCGCCCATCGAGGATAACCGCCGTCACCTATGCCGGGCGGAAGGGTATAATCAATATCGAGCGGGAAGTCAAAATGAGCGGCAGCATACATGATAAGGGCGTGCTCATTCTCAGCGGCTACCTGGGGAAAAGGTTCGCCCAGGATTCACCCCTATCCCTAACGGCGAGCATCGCCTTTGAACAGTCCTACGGCGGGATTGACGGGGACAGTGCTTCCAGCACCGAGCTATACGCTATCCTCTCAAGCCTCGCGGAGGTGCCGATAAAACAAAACTTTGCGGTCACCGGTTCGGTAAACCAGAGGGGGGAAATACAGCCCATCGGAGGAGTTAACCAGAAGATTGAAGGCTTTTACCGGGTATGCAAGGAAAAGGGAATCACCGGGGACCAGGGTGTCCTTATACCGCATCAGAACGTCAAAAATCTTATGCTGGATGATGAAGTGATAGAAGCCGTTAAATCAGGAAAATTTCACATATATCCGGTTAAAACCATAGAAGAAGGAATAGAGATTCTGACGGGAATGCCGGCCGGTGAAGCCGCCTCGGACGGCAGTTACCCTGAGGGGACCATATACAATAAGGTGCAGCAAAAACTCGACTATTTCAGGAAAACGGTTGAAAAGGCGGAAGACAGCGAAAAGTAAGGGAAGATTAGAAGAGCAGAACCTGCTGCCCTGCTGCCATATGGCAGCAGGTTTTGCTAACAGACATAGCGACGGTTCTTTTATCCATTTGTCTTACCAAAATACTCTTCGATATACTCTTTAGCTTCACCATATGTCCTCGCGCTAAACTTCGCATATGAAACATGAACCTTTAATATTTCCGCCTTGCGATAAACCCGGGTAGCCCACCAAAGTGCGATTACTGTCAACGGGAGCATTACAATAAAGGCCTCAGAAATTTTGCTGTCGGCAATTATGCCACCTGACAGCATTGCTCATATTTTCACCTCCAGTATCTGGTTATTGCCTTTTGGTCAGCACAACAATTCCGTGACTTAGAAGTCCCAAACTTATGCCGGCACCACAGCCTACAGCAAGCCCGATGCATGTACTTACAAGACTATGACCGCTAATATAGCCGAAAAACGCGCCAAGCGTATGCTCCAGGACAAGAAAGGCCGCATAGAAAAGGCCGATGGCCTCGCCGTTTTCCATATACCACTTTTCCATCCATGCGTATTCCTCCATGCCAAAACCGTCAAATTTCCGCATAAACTCTTCAAAACTACTGTTTAGCTCTGTCTCGTCAAATTTATCCATTGTAATTTTGAGCGCTTCCTCTTCCGGATAGCCTTCTTTCATCAGATCTACCAGCCCGTCACGCAGAAAGGTATAAACGATACGAATTTTAATTTCCGTCTTTAAGTGGATATCTCTTATTTGCAGCTCTTAGATAACGAAACAAACGCAGAACAAAATAACCGATAATTATATACAAAAAAATAAAAAAGATTGAACATTAAAATTAAAAATGTCGTACATAATATTGTATCAAATCGTCCGCAGTGGTATGATATTACCGGAGGTGATTATATGAAATCGATTAATTATAGGGAAGGCATTGTGATAACCGCAACCGAACTTAAACAAAATTTAGGAAAATATATGGATTACGTTGAACAGCAAAACGATGTGGTAATAACAAAGAATGGCAATAAAATAGCCAGGTTAACTCCATATGTAACAGATATCGAGCAGTATTTTACAGTGAGAGAAAAGGCATTGGACTACCAATATGGCGGGAAAAAGGTTTCCTATGAAGAGTTTATGGAGATTTATGAAAAAAGTACTCTGAGGATGGAACTGATTAATGGCGAAATATATTTATTATCTTCTCCAAGCATTGGGCATCAGGAGATACTTGGAAGATTGTACCTGATATTTAACGAATATTTCAAAGGTAAAAAATGCAGAGTGTTTTTAGCTCCTTTTGATGTGCATTTTAAAAAGAAGGAGATAAAGGAACCGGATGTCATGCAGCCGGATGTATTGGTAGCATGTGATTTGGAGAATAATGTTACGGAAAAAGGAAAATACATGGGCACTCCGACCTTGGTTGTTGAAATTCTGTCGGACAGCACGCGAAGCAAGGATATGATTGACAAATTAAATACCTACAGGTTGTCAGGGGTGAAGGAATACTGGATCATTGATCAAAAACAAGAAAATATTATTGTGTATGGTTTTGATAATTATGAAATTGATAAGTATAAAATTTTTGAAAAAGGAGATGTTGCCAGATCACTTGTATTCAACGGCTTATCAACAGATATTGAAAGTTTGTTTAATGAATTGATATAAACGGGGACGAGGGGACAGGTCTCCCACATCACCGCCTATCCCCTCTTTACATCTTTGGCTATATTGACGTGCTTGTCTGCTCATGTTTTAATCACCCAGCCCGATTGTATCATGTCTTTTTTAAAGCATCAATGAGTTTGTTGACAATCCGGGTACGTCTCTATTCGTCACCTGTTCGTCCACCTGTCTATATGGCATGAGAAAAACGGCACAAATAGATGCTACATGGTGGCGGCTCAAAAAAAGAAAATATTGACAGGTAGAAAGATATTGCTTATATTATAATTAGAATTCTAATCATATAGGCGGAGATGAATTATGAGCAAATTGAGTCTGATGTCTAAGCTGGGTATTGCATATCTTACATGGACGCGAATGCTGCAGAAGGATCTGGTCCCTTATAAAATCACTTTGAAGCAGCAATATGTCTTGAGACAGCTTTCTAGAAAAGATTTTCTTTATCCTTCCCAGATTGCCGATATGCTGTTTTGTGACCGACCTACTGTAACAGTCATCATTAAAAACATGGAACGGGAAAAATGGGTAAAGAAGGAAAGGGACATAGAAAATGCCAAGCAGGTACGTATATCCATCACTGAAGAAGGAAGGCAGAAGCTAGCCTCACTGAAAGGCACATCCGGTCCGGAGGACATGGCGCGTTATGACCCGCTTCAGTGCCTTACCGAAGAGGAGAGGAAGCAGCTGGATGTTCTGATGACAAAGGTACTGTCTCATATAAATGCAAATAAGGGCAATCTTAAATAATTTTTTTGCTGTCATGATTAGAATTCAAATTATAATCAAAAGGAGATAAAGCAATGGAATGTAAATTAAACAAACTCTCAATCCATTATGAGGTAATCGGTCAGGGAAAGCCTATCGTGATGATACACGGCTATACCCCCGACCACAGGTTGATGTCCGGCTGTATGGAGCCAGTTTTCAAGGAAAAAACGGCCTACAAAAGAATCTATTTTGATCTGCCCGGTATGGGAAAAACAAGAGCTGCGGATTGGATAGCCAATTCGGATGTAATGCTGGATATTGTTCTGGAATTCATCGACCATATCATACCAGGCGAAAATTTTTTGCTTGCGGGTGAATCCTATGGAGGTTACCTGTCGAGGGGCATCCTTAAAAAAATCCCTAACTAGGTTGACGGTCTCCTGATGATATGTCCTTGCATCGTTCCGGATTCAAGCAAACGAAAGCTTCCGCAAAAAAAGTCATTCAGAAAAACAGTAAGCTGCTGTCACAACTGGACCTCTATGAAATGGAACAATATGCATCGATTGCAGTTGTACAGAGCGATGAAACCTGGCGGCGGTTCAGGGAAGAGGTCTTACCGGGGCTTAAGCTGGCTGACGAAGCCTTTCTGACAAATTTCAAAGAAACCGGCTATGCCTTTTCGTTTGATGTCGATGAAGCCGGCAGCAGCTTCGATAAGCCAACACTCATACTGATGGGCCGCCAGGACACAAGCGTCGGCTACAGAGACGCGTGGGACCTGTTAGACCACTATCCCCGGGCAGCCTTTGCCGTTCTAGACCGCGCTGGACACAATCTTCAAATTGAGCAGCCAAACGTATTCACTTGCCTGGTAAGCGAATGGTTGGACAGGGTTGCAGAATACTTGGAGGAGGAGCTTGTATGAACGACACTTTTAAAACCATACATAACCTGCATTCTACCCATGGCAATTTTTCTTCACGGGAGATAACCGGTGAGGACCTAGATGCAATAATTAAAGCCAGCGTAAGAGCTGCAAATGCTTCAGCACGGCAAAGCTATTCCATTATCGTCGTCAACGATAAGGCAGTAATGAAGGAGTACCTTGAATATGTTGGCAGCAAGGCCTTGATTTTCTGCCTGGACTTCACCCGTTTGAAGGATACTGCCGAATACCTGGGTCATCCCTTTCCCGCAAAAATACTGTTTCCCTGTAATCGCGCTTATCCTCGGATATTCGGATAAGGACCATGCCATTGCAAGAGGGCTGTGATGCGTCTTAGTTTTTGGGCTCTGTGTATAGCCCTGTGAAAGCATATATCTTGTGACAGTAGAATTGATAATCTCTCTGTTTTTTAACATCTCTTCCTTACTGTCTGCCTTTAAGTAATCCGGGTCAATATCAACGGACAATCTGGGCAGATTAAAAATAGTCAGATTGATTGCAGTACCACCCTTTAATGCGAGGCTTTCCTTGAGTAAAGGATTTGTATTCAAATACTCCAGAATATCTGCCAAGCGGTACACCTTTTCCAGCGTATCACGAACAAAGCCTAATTTCTCTGCTCTTTTGCCAATGTATATTTTGTCATAATTAGACAAGCTCGCCACCGCCCTGCTCTGTTATATCGAAAAGACCTTTCGGCACAATTAATCTCCATTCCCTATTATAGGTACCAGTATATCTTAACTCCTTCAGCAAATAACGAGTACTTTTGCCTATTTTGCTTTTGCAGTAATCGATAAAGTCCTCCGGCAATTGCATCTCATTCATATAATGCTCTAAAATAAAACCTGTTTTTTGATAAAGTGCCTGTGTATTGTAGCCATCTAAATACCTGATTAGTTTTTCTGCATCCAGATAATGTATTAATGAAAGGCAATTTAACAATTCTTCAAGTCCGCCTATTTTCTCAAAATCCTTTATACTGTCAACAACGGTACGCTCCATGTCTGTTATTTTTATGCCTTCGGTATTTTTGGGCTGTATTATACCATCACTCAGTTTTGGAGCTATATATTTATAGTTAAATCCCTCGAATTCAAAATCTCTAAACCTTGTGTCCGAGGACACATATACTTCATAATATACTTGATTTGCCACGCCATAATATTCAAAGGCTGTGTGATGTGATAAATAGGCGGTGCTATTACATGCACAGGCCATTTGGTACTTGGAGGCTATTACTTCTCCCGTTGCAATATTCACACATGTATATAAGTTACTCCTGACCTTCTTTACAAATCCCTTATTCAATAAAAATACAAGTGAAGCTGCAAAATATACTGCAGCTAGACTTGTACTCTTCATATTCAGCATGGACAGGCATGGACAGACACGGGCAGGTTCTTTTGTCTAATTCATGAGGAGGTTCTGGCTAACCCTTTATATATCATGGAACGGTGTTTGCCGTAAACAATCATTATTAACAGTAAAGGTTAGCCAATCTGAAACAATATTGGGTTTCCAACTTTTTTGCAGATTTCAACGCGTATTTATCATGAGTTTTCTATTGGAAAGATGGAAAATTCAGCAGACCAAATCGCATTTCTTCAGCAAATTCCAGATGTTCAACCATTTCAAGCGTGATATCAATCTGATTACATAGGTCGAGGAACAGATAGTAGGTTTCCTCTCTTGCAACGAAAAGTTTTGAGGGCTTTTTACCGGTATGCTCAATAAAGTCTGCAAGCAATTCAATACACTTATGACCTTCCGTACTTAAATTGGAAAGCATGTCAAAAGACAGTACCATGCCGGAATGATGGTCTAGCAGGGCACAGACTTTTGGATAATAGGGTCGTCCTTTCTCCTTCACTGGGTTGGGAATATAGAAAGTATCTGCTTCAAGTGCCAGCCGTTTGTCAGGTTGTATTGATGCAAGTTTGCGAACACGTATTTCATCGGTAATATGAAACGATACAAATGCAGGGTGGAAAGGTTCGATTTCAATATATTTATCTTCCCAGACAATATCGCCGTTTGATGTTTTTTTACTTGTCCTTACAAAATAAGTTTGAATGGTCTTGTGTTCGAGGATATCCTTGCTTTCACGGCAGCGGAGCGATACTTCCAATGCTTGGTTAAGGATATGCGTTAAAAAACGGCATTGCTGCCCGGTTATGAACCACGGGAAAAGGCCAGGCGCATAATGTCTGAATACTGGCCATGCATTCTTGCCTCTGAATTTAAGCCCCAATTTCTTAATTACTCTTAAATCCTCTGGTGCAAGCAATGTTCTATCTTCAAAGGAACACATCAGGCACTTCTGAACAAACATATTATCAGGGTCATCAGGTTCAAGTTCACCTGAGAGCATTTTTAGTATCCCATCAAGACCTTCATTGCCAAGATACCCGGCAACTGCAAAATGTTCTCCTGCATTGCCCATTATACAGCAGAACGAGATCTCGCCGGTTTCTGGATCCTGGATTCCAAATATATCATCGTCATACATCCACTCCCAGCAAGCGGATTTCTTGAATGTAACAGATGCTTCATATAGTGCAAGCCACTCTTTTGTTGTAGGTTTTGTTGATTTTGACATATGTATTTCGCTCCTTAATTCAAATATCTTTAAGTATTATTGTGATATTATTCTATACAGTGGATAAGTGGTTGTCAATTGGAGAAATAAGCAAGATACTTAGTGTCCCTGAAAAATGATTTTTTGATAAAACCCTCAGGGGTTGAATATAAATTTTGGTTCCTTGACAATTTCATACCGGTTATTCGTGGCCACTATCCCCGATATTACGCATATTTTACTGCATTTAACAGGTTATGGGTCAAAATACCCCAACCTACCCATGTGCTTGTATCCAAAAGGTATAAAGTGCAGGTGCTGGTTTGACTATTATGGAATTGAAAAACCTTATTATTCCACTACTTGTGGAAATGTCCGGGCAAGCTGCTTAATAGCCTGCTTTACAAAACCTTTTGAAAAATTTTAAAAGCCTTATTACATAGGCTTAGCTTTCTTATGCCCTTTTTTTCTCCACATACGCAGCATATTTTGTTTTCAAAGTCCAACGTATAACTATTATTGGTCATCAACCTTTTTATTGTTAATTTCCAACATCATACACAATTTCCATGTTAGTTTTCGAATTCATTCTTATAGTTTTTGCCTTATGTACGTTGGAAGGGGCAAGGAACGGCTTGATATTGTACTTCGTAAGCTCCATACAATATCATCTCCGACCTACACGGCAGCACCTGCTTTACACAGGATGAGCAGAAAATATGCAGGTGTTGTCATGCCGAATTTTTGTATTTATTCTCATGTTCGTCCTCAATTTTCCTTATTCGCCCGATGCCCATAGTCCGTATAGTGATTACTTCCTGATACCCTTTTCTGCTGAGAAGATTAATAGGGCAGTTATCATAGAATCCGCCGTCAATATAGAATTTCCCTTCTATGGGTTCAATTCTGAAAGCTGGGAAATTCGCGCTTGCCATCAGGTAATCTATCATTTTTCCGTAAGGGATATCTTCCTTGTAAAGCTCCAGAGGCTTTAAATCCGACATGGAAACCGTAACAATCCCAAAATCGGTATGGGATTGCCGAAGTTTTTCTTCATCGATAATAAGTTTCAGGGTTTCACGGATCTTTTTTGTATCCAAACCTCTGTTTTCAACGATATTCTTTACTTTTGAAGATAGATAAAAGAGAACCTCTTTATCTATCTTTTTATTCATGAAGTTTTGTATATGTGTCTGATCAATATCAAACAGCAAAGAGGTGTCCATTTTTTCCCACCATTGATAACCCAGGTCAAAATCCCCCTGCGCAATAATAGCTCCATTAAGAGCGCCGATGGATGTACCCGCGACTCCATCAAATACATACCCTTCGTCAAGAAAAGCCTTTACTGCTCCCATATGGAAAGCACCCTTTGCACCGCCTCCTTCTAAAGCCAATCCAAGCATAAATGCATTCTCCTTCCTGTTAAATTACATTTTTTTAAATGAAAGATGATGGACACATATCCCGACTTACCCCCAAAACCGAAATTCGTAGGTCTGTGAAATAGGAAAGCCAATGCGCTCTGACTTTCTTTGATTTACAGAGCGAAAAATTCGGCGCTGCAATACTTACCTTCAAGGTATACTAATTCTTGTTGTTACTAAGCAAAATGCTTTTCAGCGTTTGCCATGCATCGTTATATTTTATAAACCTTAATTTTGGAAAGGCACGGGCAAGCCTTATGCTCTGAAACCGGTTCAGGCTAAACAGCCTTTTGATGCGTTCGCTGTAATACTCGTTTTCTTCAAATTTATCAAACAAGGTGTCCTTCAGTTCTCCGGCACGTTTTGCATACTGTTCCAGGAAACCATTTAATGCCGCCTGGATTTCCTTTAACCTGCCATTGAGAAGCAGAAGATGGTGTACGGTTACATATAAATCAAGCATGATAATGATAAAAATGAAAACAGAGGAGGTGACCAGTGCCCAGTCGGGCAATTGGTCGATCAGTCCGCTGACAAACGGATGGATATACTTGATAAGCAGCACCGTCAGAATACCAAAAACCACGGCTCCCAAAAGGCAGACCCGGCCCTGAATGTTGAAACGGTGATGCGAATAGTCCCACCATTTTGCATCAAACAGCTTTTCAAGCAGAAGCGCAGTGATGTATTCCACCGTACAGGTTAAAAGCATTCCGGCAAAGAACAATATAAACACATTGTCTGTTCTTTGATCCAGAAAAAGTATGCAAGCTAACGCTCCAAACCCATACACCGGACACACAGGCCCATTTAAAAACCCGCGGTTCACCAGCTTTCTTTGTCCAATGGAACATACGATGGATTCATAGATCCATCCTATAAAGCTATAAGCAATCAACCATAAAAACCATTTTACTAAAATCATGATATTCCACTACTCCTAATAATACAGGCTGCTCTTTTATAGTACATGAAAAGCATGGGTTTATAAGCATACATCACTTAAGGCGGTACTCATCACGCCTTATTGATACTCAAAACGTTCCACGGCAAAATTACTCAAATACTGCCGGAGAAGCTATTCATAAAGCCTCTCCGGCAGCAGCATCCCACATATCAGGCAGAAGTGGATATCGTTTCCTTTACCGCGCTTCCACCACAGGCAGTGCAGCCGGCACAAGCGTGGGATTCACTCCAGATTCTATCGGCGGCTATCGCCCAATTCTCGGCGGCGTTCACACATTTCGCGCTTAAATCCTGAACATTTTGCGGCTTCATCATATCTGTGGATTTTGCACCGGAAACTTCAACCATCCTGGAAAGACGGCCCGGATTGTCAAGCAGAGGGCATGGACGCAGATGATTCTCATTAAAGGGTTGGTTTTTGTGGTACTGCATAAATAACGGAGATCTAAGCGCCTCAAGCAAGGTCTTTTGATAGATATTCGAGTCTGAATAGTGTATGAACGCACAGGGCTCGATGTCCCCGCCCGCGTTGATATGCAGATATCTTCTTCCTCCTGCAATACAACCATCCACAAACTCGCCGTCATTCCAAAAGTCCAAGGTAAACAGGGGTTTTGTTTCACGGAATTTGCGGATCTGCCGATACATGAATTCGCGCTGTTCGGCGGTGACCAGCAGGTCGGACGGCGAATCGACGCCTACCGGCATATATGTAAAGAACCATGCGAACTTCGCGCCCTTTTCTATCATATCATCAAAGAATTCCTCACTTCCGATTACCTCTGTGTTATGTCTGGTGTAGCAGCAGGAGGTTCCAAAGGCAAGCTTTTTCTTTTTCAATATCTCCATCGCCCGGATAACAGCTTTGTAGGTGCCTTTGCCGCGCCTTGAATCCGTAGCTTCCTCAAAGCCCTCGATACTGATGGCGGGAATAAAATTTTTGACCCGCAGCATTTCATCCGCAAATTCTTCATCGATCAGTGTACCATTGGTGAAAGCGGCAAATACGCAGTCCTTATGCTTTTCGCAAAGCTTGATAATATCCTTTTTGCGGACAAGCGGCTCACCGCCGGAATACAGATAAAAATACACGCCCATCTCCTTGCCTTGCCGGATGATACTGTCCAAGGTTTCAAGGCTCATGGAAAGCTGGTTGCCATAATCCGCAGCCCAGCAGCCGGTGCATTTGAGATTGCAGGCGGATGTAGGGTCCATAAGGATTGCCCAAGGAATGTTGCAATCGTACGCTTCTCTCAATTTATCTTGCTTCTGATATCCAATGGCCGTGGCGTTGATGATAAAGTTATTAAAAAATGCCTTTCTCACTCCCGCGTCAAGGTCATTCCATAAGCTCAGGATAAGCTGATACCAGTTGTTATTCTTATCCTCAATTATTTTACGAATTGCCTGACGCTGACCTTTCATAGAATCATCTTTGTCAAATCGGTCTACCCAGTTCATAAGCTTTGGAATATTTTTATCAGGATTCGAATCCAGATAGAAATATGCCAGCTTCAAGCCCATTGAGCTGATTCTTTCATTCATGATTTTGTTACCTCCCGAATTAATCTAATTTAGAGTTTAACATATCGAATAATCACGGTAATTAGACAGAATCATAGGGTGTAAAAATACTTTACACTTTTGTATATCTGTCAATAGAGAGCTTTTTTGTTTCAAGGTAAAATAACAAAAGGGAATACTGTACAATAGGATTAACGCAAAGGAGTTGATTGATTTTGGATTTGCATCACCGGTTAATGCGGCAAACGATTAATATAGCAGTCAGCAAAGCCATTGAGGATATGCGGAGCGACACAAAACGAAGCATCAGAAACCTGATTGATTTAGGCTTGTTTTTTTCACAAAGCGAAAATCAAAAATGGTTTTTCAGCACAGCCAAAAAAGTAATCTCCGATGTCCGCAATCCATACAACAAACTGGTTTCCAGAATGATTGCCAATATCGATATCAGCACAATAAAAACAGTCGGAATCAATTTGGGGTACAGCAGCTTGACCTATGGCGCAAATAAACTGCAAAAGCGGCAGGCGGCAATAGATTGTTCCCTTCCATGGGTTTTGATTTTCGATGCCTTGAGCTATGTTCCTGCTTTTTTTGATCGAACCGAGGCGTTTATCCGTGAGGGGAGAGAGCTTGGCATTTACAGCTATATCTTCTGTCCTCAAAGAGTGAAGGATATTGACGCCATTTGTAAAATCGCCGGACGTTTTGAAGAGTGTGTTTTTGCTCTGAAAACGCCTCCTGAACTCATCACGTCGCAATCCGTTGAATGGATCCGGAAAGGCTATAATATTGTGGTTTCAGTCCATGTGCCGGATACCGACCTAAACAGCGAATACTGCACGCGGGCTTTTCATATTTTAAGGGACAATCGCTGCCTTTACGGATTTCATACAGGTTATAATGATAGAAACTTTGAAAATTTGGCCACTGCCGAATATATCCACTCCGCAATTTCCCTTGGCAGCGTATTTGGCATGTTTATTGCCGATGGAGGGATTTCTGTTTCGTGCAGGAACGCCATGTATGACTATGTTTGCTTTGAAAGAGGTGAAACGGGGCTGCCGCTGCTGGCCTTTGAATGGTTTACTGATATGCAGAATATCAGTAAAAAAATTCAGGCTAACGGCGAATATATGATTATAAATTCGATGGGCGAGGCTTACCTTAAATGCAATAAAGTAGAAAATATTTTCAGCAATTCACTTTTTGAAATCATAAGAAATGTGATGCCATGTGTTATGCGGGGCAATTTGGAAGAAGGGCTATATAAATAGTTTTGGATTCTTTATAATCATTACCAAAACAAGGATGAAAGCATCATTGACGTATACGCAGGCAGGCTTCAGAAGATTTAATACAACGGTTGTAGATTATTCACGCTTTTTCTCTCAATTCTCCCTCTAATTCGTGAAGGATGCTTCCGTCAAAGATGCTTCTTATTTGTGCAAAATACTCCGCCGGATCTTCTTTCATGCCGTTATTGGCCCAGCGCACAATAAGACCCACAAAAGCTGTTGACATAAATTCAACAATAAATCGCCATTTTTTATCATCAAACTCCAAACCGGTCATATTTTCTATTACAGACATCGAAATATCGCTGATATAATCATGCAGATATTCCTGGAAAGAATTTTGCCCGGTGGTGTTAAGAGCATTTATATAAAACACCTTATTCTGCCGCATATAATAGCACAAATCCTTCAAGCCGTCCGTCCAATGATCCACCGTATCATATGAACTCATAAAACGTGCGGTTTCCGTGTAATAGATCCAATTCATAAGGTCATATTTATCCTTGAAATGATAATAGTAGGCTTGTCTTGTCAGTCCGCAATCCTCGACAATATCACTCACGGAAATTTTGCTAAAGGATTTCTTTACCATCAGTTTCTTTAAGGAATTTGCAAGGGCCAGCTTCGTTATATTTGAGTCAGGCATGACAAGTCCCTCCTTATCTCTGTGGATGAAAAAGCTATACATAACCTCTGATAAGCTTTAATGCGTCTGGCTTTATCGGCCAATTGCAGCAACCGTTCTTTATTCAGTTTTTTGATGCCGCTTGGAGCGGCAATGTATTTTAGAAACTTGACCATCGGTACTTGTCCCTTCCTTCAGCTTTTCCCCTTCCGGATTTAAATGCTTTTTAATAACAAATGTGTTCATAAACTTTTGTTGAGCGATTTGATAAACATTTCCAACAATCCAGTAAAGACCCAGTCCGGCAGGCACGGTAAAGGAAATAATGCCGCTCATCACAGGAGATATCAAAGCCATGTTCTTTTGCATAGATGCCTGTATTTGATTGTCGCTTGCCTGAGGGACCTCATGCATAGAGTATTTTACGGATATATAGGATGTGATCACTGACAATATTGGAATTAAAAGCAAAAGAAAGCTATGTACGCCCGTGTCAGGATTAAAATAATTGCTAAAACTCCATGTAGGTATTGCCCCCAGGTTAATACCCAAAAAATCCATGTTAAACAATTCTTCAGTTTTAAGCATATGGTTTACCTTCTGCAGTTCTTCCGTATGCCTGCCAAAGTAAGTGATAATGCTTAGATCCTTCATGTTTGCAATCCTGTCAGAGCCTTGCGGTATCATTTCATATAGCTTGCCGATTACCTCTGATGATTTTCCCGCCATGTATTTCAATGGCTGCGAAATGACATAATACAGGGAAAACAAAATGGGCATCTGAATCAGTAAAGGGAGGCATCCGCCGGCAGGATTCACTTTATTCTCCTGATAAAACTTCATCAGTTCTTCGTTCAGCTTTTCCTTGTCGTTCTTATACTTCTCTTGGATTTCCCTCATTTGAGGCTGGAGCTCGTTTATTTTGGAGGTTGAATGATACTGCTTTATAGTTAAAGGCAGCAAAAGCGATTTTACTGCTACTGTAAATAGTATGATTGCAATTCCATAATTTTGAAATGCAATTGTATCATAGATATATTTCAAGATGTATCCCATAGGAATTGCGATAATATCAAACATAACTTATTCCATCCTTTTCTTGTGGAAAGCAATTTAATATGACAACAGCCTTTGAAGTCTGTTTACATTTCTCCTTTTGCCGAATTTGGAAATCTCCATGAATGCACAATATTTGTCTGCCAATACCACAACGTAAGCTTCTTTATGCTTGGGCGGTGTTATTGTCAAAGGCCACATGTGTTTGAGTATGATTTCTTTTTCCAGTTCATTCAAATAAAAATACTTGTTTGCATTTTGCAGTGCAATGCGGGGATGCATAAACCCATGCAGTCCCTTGTACGGTTTTGTGACATGCCAGTCGTACAGAAAAAAATCGTGAAGAAGTCCCCCTCTGGCCGCAGAACGATAATCAAGCCCCATCCGTCTGCATATCAGATAGCTGTTATATGACACATAGAGGCTGTGTTCGAGACAATCAATGTCGCGGTGCTGTATATAATTTTTCATTGACCAGACCATTTCATGGTCAATCAAGTCGCGAATACAATCCACATATTCTTCATAATCAGATGAATCTGCATTTAAGTTTAACTTTGATATGATCCAACCGACCATTGAGGCTCTCCTTTTGCTCATGTTTTTTCAACGCCCTGACCTTAACATAGAAATCACAAGTCCTAAAACAATAATAGCGGCCATAGCCAGACCCGTTTTCAATACGGTAATGTTAAAAAGATACATCTTATTGCCGCATCCGCACTTAAGCCGGAGCCGCTAATGACTCCGGCGATTATGATGCATACGGCAAGCAGTACCCCGCTAAAGGAGATTCTGTTAAAAATCCTTTCAAACCGCTTTTGAAGTTTGTCAATCTCCCTCAATTCGAATTGAACGGAAAAGTCCTCGTCCTCCATTTTGCCCATTATGTCCAGCATTGCAATCAGTTTAATAAACTTTCCGCCAGATTTAATGATTCAAAAGTACTTTCCTTATCTGAGCCAAGCATTATTTGAATAGAGACACCATATAATGCGCCAAGAATTAACCTGGCTATGGATTTAGATGAGTATTCCTGCAAGCCCTTACAAATCTCTGTGTCTGCCAGTATGTTTTTATCTATAATTTCCGCTAAATTGTTAAAAAGGCTGTCCACTTGTTCTCCAAAAGATGGCAGCCATAAAGCCTGTGCCGTAAAATCAATAAAAAGTCGCAAAAGATTTGGTTTATCCCTGATTAGTTCCTTAAAGTATCTCACGAGGGACGCAATCTTTTCTTTTGTGCTTGCTGCAGACTTTAGACTGTCCTCTATTTCATGCAAATATTGATGCATCATCATATTTATAACTTCGGTAAATAAACCTTCTTTATTTTTGTAGTAATAAGTCAAGTGACTCAAAGCAACACCGGCTTCGTTGGCTATATCTCTCATAGACACATTGGCATAGCCTTTTGTGGACAAACACTCAAAAGCTGTCGTAAGTATTTTCTGAGAAGGTTTTGCTTTCTCTATCTTTTTTTTCATTTCTTCATCTCCTTATTTGTTCGTACGTACGACCTAATTTTACCATGGTACTTTATCTTTGTCAAGCAATATAGTTAATCCAGATTTTTACTATGCTGCTTCGTACTTTCAAAGTGTTATTAACATGTTTTCATGAAGCACTCCGCAAACAATTTCAAAAAGGCAAAAAATTGCTGTAGACATGTTTCCCTGTACGACGAAACTCCTTTCAAATCACATCTTTTTCATCAACACACCCCTAACCGCTCAAAGAGCCGTAGACATGTTTCCACGAAATACTTCACAAACAAAAAAACGGGGTTCCTCGGCATCTTGACCACCTGCCAGCACTCCTGCTGCGGATGGCAAAACACCGGAAACCCCCGTAGTTATGCGGTTTTTCGGGCTTTTTAATTTTCTACACGCGACATCAAGACAACACTCTCAACGTGAGCCGTAAATGCGGGAACATATCTACAGGCTGGACCTCCATCATCCTGTATCCCTTCCCGTCCAGATGCGCCAGGTCCCGAGCAAGGGTCGCCGGGTTGCAGCAGACATATATCAAGGGCATATATCAGGAGGAATGTCCTCTTATATCCAGGCAGTTAATAATCCGGTTTTCGGTGACGATATAATCAACGGGTATATCCGTAGCCTCTGTGGGTACTTCGGTAAGGACCTGAATTTCAAAGGCAAGGCCGATAGTCGGCACCGGCTTTTTAAGGGCGGACAAAAACCTGTCATAGTAACCGGCACCGTAACCTAACCTGAAGCCCCTGGGATCATAGGCTAACGCAGGGACAAGTATAAGGTCAAGGTCTTCCTTTGCATAGGGTTTCATGTGACCGGGGAGCGGCTCCAGAATACCGTAGCTGCCAGGTACAAGCTCTGAGTCGGGGTCTCTGATTTCAGAAAGGAGAAGAGTCCTGGTTTCTTTCTGGGTAATGGGGATTATTATTCTCTTGCCGCTATTGAGGGAATACCGGATTATGTGGCCAGTGTCCACTTCACTCCTGAAAGACATATACGCCATTATGCTATGGGACTTTTTGTAGAGTTCTGTATCGAACAGTCTACGGGCTATTTGCATGCTGTATCTGTGAGATGCCTCCGGACCGAGGTCCTGTCTCAGTTTCATGATTTTTTCTCTTAAAGAAGTTTTCATGGCATCCTCCCGACCGGCAACCGCGCCTATCGGCATGCAGGCGCAGGCTCCTCAAAAAATGGTGTATTCGCGAACATAATAACATATAAAACTACCTATATTGTACAACAAAAATATCTGTTGGATATATTTTCACCTTTATTGTTTGAAAAAATTGTACTATACTCAAAACTGGGACAATTATGTAAACATTAATATGAAAAATCTTGAAGGATTAGCGCCTTTTGCGTCGAAATTGTCAGAGTGATGGGAGTGATTCTTGATGATAATACTGAACGGAGTTACCAAAAAATATCCGAGCGGTACCATTGCCCTTAATGGTATCAATATTGAGATACATAAAGGCGAATTTGTTTTTTTTGTTGGACCCAGCGGAGCCGGCAAATCTACCCTGATCAAACTGTTGATGAGAGAACAGGTTGCGACCAGCGGTACAATTATGATCGATGGCATCGATATTGCGACACTTAAAAGGCGTCAGATACCCCACCTGAGAAGGAAACTGGGTGTAGTATTCCAGGATTTCAGGCTTTTGAACAATAAAACGGTATTTGAGAATGTGGCTTTTGCCATGCAGATCGTAGAATCTTCAAAAAGGGAGATAGTCAGACAGGTTCCCCGCGTGCTGTCGCTGGTCGGGCTTGGAGATAAGGCCGGTGCGTATCCTGCGCAGCTATCCGGTGGAGAACAGCAGAGGGTTTCCCTTGCCAGGGCTATAGTTAACAACCCTCCTATACTTATAGCCGACGAACCTACCGGCAACCTCGACCCGGATACGGCGTGGGAGATCATGAAACTTTTGAAGGAGATAAATCACAGGGGTACTACGGTGATAATGGCTACCCATGCCCGCGATATTGTCAACTACATGAGGCAAAGGGTTGTTACCCTTGAGAAGGGAAGAATAACAAGAGACCAGGAGAGAGGAGGGTACGGCCTTGAAGATTAGAACGTTCGGTCTTCAGTTTAAAGAAGGGCTTATCGGATTGTGGAGAAACAGGGTTATGAGCCTTGCTTCAATAGGTTCGGTCACCGCGGTATTATTAGTGCTCGGCCTTTCCCTTGTCTTAATAGTAAATGTGAACAGCATAGCCGAATACGTTGAATCAAGCGTGGAGATCAAGGTATTTCTGATTGATGAACTGGATAGTTCGCAGGTGGAGACTATCGGAGCAAAGATCAAGCAGCTGGAGGGCATCAAGGAGATTACCTTTGAGTCCAAGGAGCAAGCCCTTGAGAAGTATAAGAAACAGCTCGGCAACAACAATAACCTGCTGGAAGGCCTGGAAGGAGAGAATAATCCTCTGCCGAGCTCGTATATAGTCAAGGTCGAAGACCCCAATACCATTGGGGACACCGCGGGCAAGATATCTGCCTTTGAAGGGGTAGAGGAGGTCACATACGGCAAGGATGTTGTCGACAGGCTGTTGAAATCAACGTATATGATAAGAATAGTGGGCAGCATACTCATCGGTATCCTCGCCTTAATTTCAATTTTTATAATATCCAACACGATAAAGCTAACGGTTGCTGCAAGAAGAAAAGAGATAAACATAATGAAGTTTGTTGGTGCTACAGACGGATTCATCAGGCTGCCCTTTGTAATAGAAGGACTGGTGCTCGGGTTGATAGGCGCAGTGCTATCCTCAGGGATGCTTGTAGCCCTGTACAATTACTTCTATTCAATTATGGGCAGAAACTTCGGCAGCTTCTTCATATTAGTATCCAGCAGCCTGGCGCCCTTCAACCAGACGATGTATAATACTTCGCTGGTTCTGCTGGCAGTAGGAGTTTTCATAGGTATAATAGGAAGCGCAGTATCACTGAGGAAATTTCTCAACGTGTGAACAGCCATTATATTATCCATTTACAGCAGCCCATCCTTAAGGGGGTAGGCTGCTGTAATTTTGCCTTTCGCTTAGGCGTTCAGGGTTGAACCGTCTTCCATATTGCTTTGAAATAGAAATTATGTGGTGATATAATGAATACGTGCTTATATTAACCGGTATAATTACGTATATTGTTTATATGAAGAAAATAATACAGGAGGCTAGTTTATGATTTCCAGGCTCAAGACAGTAATAGGGGCAGTTGCTTTGGTCGTTATAACAGTGTTGATTACAGTCAGTGTGATTAATTTTGTATCCATTCCTGTGCCCGGGGGAAATGTAATTTTATCTGCAAGGGATTACAACAACTTGAAGGAAATGAATAAGCTTTTGGGGATTAAGGAGTTTCTAAAGGACTACTATTACAAAGACATTGATATGGATAAATTGCAGGAGGGCGCCATACGGGGGATGCTGGAGTCGCTGGAGGATCCATATACGGTATTCATGAATCGGGAAGAGTACGACAGCTTCATGACACACACCATGGGAACTTACGAAGGAATAGGGCTGGTGGTGGAAAAGGGCGAGGATGGATATATTACCGTTGTTGCTCCTATTGAAGACACTCCGAGCGAAAGGGCCGGGATCAAAAGCGCCGATAAAATCCTTAAAGTTGACCATAAGGATGTGTTCGGTGACCAGTTGGAGCAAGCTGTTTCGATGATGAAAGGCCCCGGGGGGACCAAGGTTATACTGACAATTATCAGGGAAGGTGTGGAGAACCCCTTTGATGTTACCATTACACGGGAGGAGATAAGGCTTAAGACAGTTAAATCCCAGGTGCTGGAAGATGATATAGGATATATAAGGATATCCACGTTCGATGAAAAAACCTATGATGATTTTAACAAGGCCCTCAAGGACCTGTCAAAGTCCGGCATAAAGGGTTTGCTGATAGACCTGAGAAGCAACCCCGGCGGGCTTTTGGATGTGGTTGTGGATATTGCCGATGTGCTGATGGGGAAGGGTCTTATCGTATATACCGAAGACAGGCAGGGTAATAGGAAAGAGGAAGTCTCCGACGCCGGTGAGATTGGCCTGCCGATGGCGGTTCTGGTTGACGGAGGCAGCGCCAGTGCCTCCGAAATTCTTGCAGGCGCTCTGCAGGATTCGGGAACCGGTGTTCTTGTAGGTACAAAAACCTTCGGCAAGGCACTGGTACAGACGGTCCAGGAACTGAAGGACGGAACTGCCATCAAGGTAACAATTGCACAGTATTATACACCTAAGGGCAGGAGTATACAGGGCAAGGGAATTATGCCCGATTATGTTGTGGAGCTTCCCGAAGACGCTGTCATGGGAGAATACAAGCAGGGAAGGGACCCGCAAATGGCAAAAGCCATAGAAATAATAAAAGGCAGAATAAGATGAAAAACCTGATTGCCCTTAATTTGGCCTATGGTTCTTTCTTGGAGGTGGTTGAGTGTTTCCTATCGTGGATCTGACTATTATGGTTATTAAATCTATAATAAGCGTTTTTATAAATCCCCTTTTCTGGGTGGTGCTGTTTCTGGTGTACAGCCAGTATAAGAGAAGCAGCAGACTGGAAGAGAAGATGCTTGGCAAGTCAAAGTATTCGGTAAAGGACAGGGTAGTAAGCTCGGCCCTTACCGGGCTGCTCGGAGGCATTATTGGAAGCGCCGTAATGGTCGTTGTAGGCGTTACCCTTGACAATACGGGAATTATATACGTGTGGATAATTGCAATACTGCTTATGATGATCAACCCCAGGTATATGTGTTTTTCCTACGCGGGGGGGATCGTATCCCTTGCAAGTCTCATATTTGGGTATCCCAGTATAGATGTATCAGCCCTCATGTCCATAGTGGCAATACTTCACCTGGTTGAAAGCGTATTGATATATTTTAACGGCAGCAAGCACAGCATACCGGTATTTATGGAGGATAAAAGGTATGGGGTGGTGGGAGGCTACAACCTGGTCAGGTTCTGGCCCATACCGATAATCATAATGACTGCGGTGACCGGTCAGATTATCCCGGGGGAAACCATTCCCATGCCTGACTGGTGGCCGATGCTAAAGGCAATGGGCTTAGAGGGCAAACCCGATGACGTCATCTATTTAATGCTGCCGGTGGTGGCTGCACTGGGCTACAGTGACATCGCCATAACCGAAACCCCGGAGCGCAAAAGCCGGGATTCGGCGGTGAAGCTTCTGGGCTACAGCATAACACTGCTGATAATTTCTGTGCTATCCTCGTACCAGAAACCCCTGCAGTGGGTTGCTGCCGTTGTGGGACCGCTGATGCATGAACTTTTGATAATTGCAAGCAGGAAAACCCAGAAGCAGGGTAAACCCCTTTACCTGGCTGCGGATAACGGAATCAGGGTACTGGATGTATTGCCCGGAAGCCCTGCAGAAAAGATGGGTATTAAACGGGGGGACATCCTGCACAGGATAAACGGCAAAGAGATAGCTAATGAAGCAGATATTGGCGATATACTCAATTACTACCCAACGTATATGTGGGTAGATGCAGTTACAGTTAAGGGTGAGCGCACCACCTATGAGTTTACGCAGTATCCTGTCGGGGTAGGAAAACTGGGGGTTCTTGTTGTGCCCAGAGATGGAGATGTCCCTGTTGCCGCCATGGAGGTGCTGAGTCCGCTGAAACGATGGATCAGAAGGTTTCGAAATACCCAGGATGACGAGTAGATAATGTGCAGTAGAACTGTGAAACCAAGGGGCTATATGGCGGGCTCCATACTGCCTGCCATATAGCATTATTATTGCATTTTTCCTATAGATAAAAAATAATGAGTACCGAGTGATAGAATAACTTACGGGGGATAACAGGTATATGTTTAACAACAGAAATCTCAGCAAAAGGATATTAATACTGGCGTGGCCGGTGATTCTTGAGATGGCCCTTCATATGATTGTATGGGTGTTCGATACGGCGATGGTGGGGCGGTTGAGCGCAGAAGCCCTGAATGCGGTGGGTCTGGGAGGTCAGATTGTATTCACGGTCACGTTTATATTTGCGGGTATCGGCGTGGGGACGATGGTTCTTGTAGCAAGGTATACCGGCTCAGGGCAGAAGGAAGATGTTGAGAAAACCGCATCCCAGGGGCTTGGCCTGGGCTTCATTATTGGAATGGTGGTGGCGCTGACAATAGGCCTGCTGTCCAGGAATCTGTTGATGCATTTCGTAAAGGACCCGGAAGTCCTGAGGCTGGGTATAGTCTATATGAGAATAACCTCCTTGGCCGCTGCGTTTATGATTCCACTCAATGTCTGCAGTTCCATCCTAAGGGGTGCCGGGAATACCACCATTCCGATGATAATCGCCGCAGTAGCCAACCTAATTAACATAGTAGGGGATTATGTACTCATATTCGGGTACTTCGGCTTTCCAAGGCTGGAGGTTGCCGGCGCTGCTATAGCAACGGCTGTGGGCCAGATCACCGGTTCATTGATACTCATAGGTATGCTTATGTCGGGTATAGGGGGAGTGAGGGTGAGGCCCTCGCAAATGTTCAGCTTTGATAAGGACCTGGTAAGAAAAATATTCAAGCTGAGCATACCTGCATCCCTCGAGGAGTTTACCCACAGCGGGAGCAGGGTGCTGTCCTCATTATGGATTTCAAGTATGGGCGCAGTTTCCTTTGCCGCCAACTCTATCGCGGTGTCCGCCGAAAGCATATCCTTTATGCCCGGTTACGGCTTTGCGGTAGCTGCATCGACGCTGGTAGGCCAAAACCTTGGGGCATGCAGGAAGGACGAGGCGGAGGAAAGCGCCCTGCAGTCCACCGCCATGGGCGTATTATTGATGACAATGATAGGCCTGGCTTTCTTTCTCTTTCCAACGGTAATAATTTCGGTATTTACCAATCTGCCGGATGTTATGAAGCTTGCTGCTAGATGTCTTAAGATAGGGGCCTTTGAGCAGCCGTTTATTGCCCTGAGCATGGCAATGGCGTCGTCCCTGAGGGGCGCGGGCGATACCAGGGGGGCCTTTATTGTGGCTGCCACCAGCAATTGGCTTGTGCGTCTGCCGCTCATATTCATGGTTATATACGTCTTTCGCCTTGAAGTGACCTATGTGTGGATGGCTACCCTGATGCAATTTGTGGTAGAATCCGGCCTTCTCACCCATAGGTTTTTAAGGAGAAAATGGAAGGATATTGACCTGGAGACAATTTAATAATATAATATACACGCGAACAAATGTTCCGAATGGATGTGGTGATGCGATGGACGGTAAATTCAAACTGGTATCCGAGTATAAGCCCGGGGGCGACCAGCCCCATGCTATTGAGGAGCTTACAGGAGGGCTTACGGCGGGCTGCAGGTATCAAACCCTGCTCGGCGCTACCGGCACGGGTAAGACCTATACAATGGCGAATGTAATCCAGAACGTTCAGAGGCCGACGCTGGTCATAGCCCACAACAAGACGCTGGCAGCCCAGCTTTGCGGGGAATTCAGGGAATTTTTCCCGGAGAATGCCGTGGAGTACTTTGTAAGCTATTATGACTATTACCAGCCCGAGGCCTATGTACCCCAGACCGATACATACATAGAAAAGGATTCTTCAATAAACGAGGAGATCGACAAGCTGAGGCACTCCGCCACCGCGGCGCTGTTCGAACGGCGGGACGTTATAATCGTAGCGAGCGTATCATGCATTTATGGCCTGGGCGACCCCATAGACTACAATAACCTTGTCATCTCCATGCGGCCGGGAATGGTCAGGGACAGGGATGAGATTATCAGAAAACTTGTGGACATCCAGTATGAAAGGAACGATATAAGCTTCACAAGGGGGACTTTCAGGGTAAGGGGAGACGTAATCGAAGTGTTTCCTGCCGAATCTTCGGACAGGGCAATAAGGGTGGAGTTCTTCGGTGACGAAATTGAGCGGATATCGGAGATAGACAGCCTGACCGGTGAGATCATCGGATACAGGAATCATGTATCCATCTTTCCCGCCTCGCACTTTGCCACAACCAAGGAAAAAGTGGACAGGGCAGTCAGGAGCATAGAGGATGAACTGGAGCACAGGCTGAAGGAACTCCGCTCCCAGGACAAGCTGCTGGAAGCGCAGAGGCTGGAGCAAAGAACGAGATACGACCTTGAGATGCTTGAGGAGATGGGGTTCTGCTCAGGCATAGAGAACTACTCCAGACATCTGAGCGGAAGGCCCCCCGGCAGCAGGCCCTATACCCTTATCGACTATTTTCCTGAAGATTTCCTGGTAATCATCGATGAATCCCACGTGACCATTCCCCAAATCGGGGGAATGTACAACGGGGACAGGTCAAGGAAAGAAACCCTTGTGGAATACGGCTTCAGGCTTCCATCGGCCCTGGATAACAGGCCGCTGACCTTCAGGGAGTTCGAGAAAATGATTAACCAGGCGATTTTTGTGAGCGCTACCCCCGGACCTTACGAGAGGAAAAAGAGCAGCCGCATAGTAGAACAGATAATCAGGCCTACGGGGCTGGTAGATCCCATGGTTGAGGTTAGACCCGTACAGGGGCAGGTAGACCACCTTATTGGCGAGATAAACAAAAGAGTATCGGATAACCAGAGGGTTTTAGTCACAACGCTGACCAAAAAGATGGCGGAGGATCTGACATCTTACCTCAAGGAAATTGGCATAAAGGTGAGATATCTTCATTCTGACATAGATACCCTGGAGAGGATGGAGATAATACGGGACCTGCGGCTTGGAGTTTTTGACGTGCTTGTGGGGATAAACCTGCTGAGGGAGGGTCTGGACCTTCCCGAGGTATCCCTTGTAGCTATACTTGACGCCGACAAGGAAGGTTTTTTGCGGTCCGAAACATCGCTGGTACAGACCATCGGTAGGGCTGCCCGTAATGTGGACGGAAAGGTTATCATGTACGCAGACAGCATAACAAATTCGATGCGCAGGGCAATAGATGAAACCAACCGCAGGAGGGGTATACAAATACAGTATAATGAGGAGCACGGCATTACCCCGCAGTCCATCAGCAAGGCGGTCAGGGACATCATTGAGGCAACCAGGGCAGCTGAGGAAAGGGTGGTTTACAGCAATCTTGTCGATGTACTGGATAACCGTGAAGATATAATGGAAGCATTGGCGGCTATGGAAAAAGAGATGAGACAGGCTGCGGAACGGCTTGATTTTGAGAAGGCTGCAGCATTGAGGGATAGGATATTTGAACTGAAGAAAAAATCCGGCACAGACTGAATCTTAGGGGTGAAAACATGGCAAAGGACAGGATATTCATAAAGGGTGCCAGGGAACATAACCTGAAAAATATTGACCTTGAGCTGCCGAGGGACAGGTTCATTGTTATGACAGGATTAAGCGGTTCGGGGAAGTCTTCCCTGGCCTTCGACACAATATACGCAGAGGGTCAGCGCCGGTATGTTGAATCCCTCTCCGCATACGCCCGCCAGTTTCTCGGGCAGATGGAGAAGCCTGATGTCGATTATATAGAAGGATTATCACCGGCCATATCGATAGACCAGAAGACCACCAGCAGGAATCCCCGCTCAACGGTGGGTACGGTTACCGAGATTTATGACTACCTGCGCCTCCTGTTTGCGCGGGTAGGTACCCCGTACTGCTACGAATGCGGGATGGAGATCACACAGCAAACGGTTGAACAGATGGCAGACAGTATTATGGCTATGGACGAAGGCAGCAGGATTCAGCTTCTTGCCCCGGTGGTCAGGGGCCGGAAGGGAGAATACGCAAAACTGCTGGACGAGATGCGCAAAGGCGGATATGTAAGGGCCCGTGTTGATGGGGAAGTACTGGATTTAGGTGAAGAGATAAAGCTGGAAAAAAACCGGAAGCATACCATAGAAGTGGTGGTGGACAGGCTGGTGGTAAGGCCGGGCATCGGGAAACGCCTCGCGGATTCCATTGAAACCTGTCTTAAGCTGTCCGGTGGGATACTCCTTGTCGATGTGGTAGAAGGCGGGGAAATGGTCTTCAGCCAGAATTTTGCCTGTGTAAACTGCGGCATCAGCATAGAGGAACTCAGCCCGAGGATGTTTTCGTTCAACAGCCCCTACGGTGCATGTCCCAATTGCAATGGTCTGGGCAGTCTGATGAAGGTGGATCCTGACCTTATCATACCCGATAAGAATAAATCCCTCAGGGAAGGCGGGATAGAAGCCATTTCCGATTCGGAGGACAGCTGGTATTACAGCATGGTGGAGGGAATACTGAATAGCTGCGGGTACAGCAGCGATACACCTATGAGGGACATTGACCAGAAGACGCTGGACATTATACTGTTCGGGTCAAGGGGGCAGAAATTCAGGTTCAGCTACAGCGGCAAGTACGGAAGCAGGACCTACAATGCACCCTTTGAAGGGGTCATTAATAACCTGCAGAGAAGGTATAAGGAGACGCAATCGGATTATATCAAGAGTTACATAGAGGGCTTCATGAGTGTGACCCCGTGTCCCGTATGCAGCGGGGCCAGGCTGAAGAAGGAAGTGCTGGCCGTAAAGATAGGCGGCAAGAACATCAATGATATAACCAACATGTCGGTCCTCGAAAGCCTTGAATTCTTCCAGAACCTCAAACTGGAGGGAAACAAAGAGATTATTGCATACCAGATATTGAAGGAAATCAGGGAGAGACTGGGTTTTCTCGTTAATGTGGGCCTCGATTATCTGACCCTTTCCAGGGCAGCCGGTACCCTTTCGGGGGGAGAGGCCCAGAGGATAAGGCTTGCAACCCAGATAGGCTCAAGCCTGGTGGGCGTCCTCTATATTCTGGACGAGCCCAGTATAGGACTCCACCAGAGGGATAACCGCCGGTTGATCGAAACCCTGAGAAAGCTCACCGATCTGGGCAATACCCTTATCGTAGTGGAACACGACGAGGATACCATAAGGGCAGCCGATTATATAGTGGATATTGGTCCGGGGGCAGGAATCCATGGAGGTTGGGTCGTTGCTGCCGGTGAACTGGATGAAATCGAAGGATGCCCTGAGTCCATAACCGGGCAGTACCTCAGGGGCGATAAATGCATAGAAGTGCCGGGAACAAGGAGAAAACCGAACGGCAAGCATATTAGGGTGCTCGGTGCCAGGGAGAATAACCTGAAGAGCATTGACGTTGATTTTCCGCTGGGTGTGTTCATCTGTGTTACCGGCGTTTCAGGCTCAGGAAAAAGTACCCTGGTAAACGAGATACTCTACAAGGGCATTGCCCAGAGGCTCTACAATTCCAAAGCGAAGCCCGGAGAGCACGATCGGATAACCGGTATCGAGCACATAGATAAGATAATCGATATAGACCAGTCGCCGATCGGAAGGACGCCCAGATCCAACCCTGCGACGTATACGGGTGTCTTTGACCATATCAGGGACCTGTTTTCAAGGACACCGGAGGCAAGGACTCGGGGCTACAAGAAGGGAAGGTTCAGTTTCAACGTAAAGGGCGGCAGGTGCGAGGCCTGCCGGGGCGACGGAATAATCAAGATAGAGATGCATTTCCTGCCCGATGTATATGTACCCTGCGATCTCTGCAAGGGAAAAAGGTATAACAGGGAAACCCTCCAGGTAAAATACAAGGGCAAGAGTATTTCAGACGTACTTGATATGACGGTGGAAGAAGCCCTGGAATTTTTCGACAATCTACCGTCAATAAAGAGGAAACTGCAGACCATGTACGATGTGGGTCTGGGATATATACGTCTTGGTCAGCCTTCAACGCAGCTATCGGGCGGAGAAGCCCAGAGAATAAAGCTTGCGGCCGAGTTGAGCAGACGCAGTACGGGCAAAACCCTGTATATATTGGACGAGCCTACGACGGGCCTCCACTTCGAAGATGTCAGCAAGCTCATAGGAGTTCTTTCAAGGCTTGCCGACGGGGGAAACACGGTGGTTGTGATTGAACACAACCTTGATGTAATAAAAACGTCCGATTATATCATAGACCTCGGTCCCGAGGGAGGGTACAGGGGAGGAACCGTAATAGCCACCGGTACACCCGAAGAGGTTGCGGATACCGGGTGCTCCTATACGGGCCAGTTTCTAAGGAGGGTCCTGAAAGGAGGTGTCTGTCATGAATGCTAAAGAAGCAGTACTAAAAGTCTTGGGCGAATCTTCAGAACCTTTAAAAGCAGGAGATATTGCCCAAAAGGCCGGACTGGATAAAAAAGAAGTGGATAAAGCAATTAAAGATTTAGCGAAAGAAGAAAAGGTTGTTTCACCGAAAAGATGCTTTTATGCTTTACCATAAATTTTGGACACCTGCTTTTATGTAGCAGGCAGAGTGGTAAGGGTATAGCAAGGGGACATTCCTTCAAAGAAGGTGTGTCCTCTTTTGATTTGATATCTTATTTCTAAAGGAATAAGGCATCTTTAGCAACCCTGTTACTTTGATTTTATGAAATTAAAATTTGATATTAAAATATCAATTTATTTTATTGATAAATCATTGGACGAGTTATACAATATACTCATAAGATGGATAAGCATGGAAGGAGGATGAGGATGAAAAAGAACATAGAAGCTTTTTGGGAGTTACTTTATCAAAGAGATATCACCTCCAAGGAACAACTGGTTAATGAGGCACTAAGGGCTGTTAAAACCCATAAATATATAAACCAAGAGAAAGTTATTGATATCAACGAAAAGAATTTAAAAAATAGAATATTTGAGGCGATGAAGCTGGTATCTGAAAAAGAATCCTTGGGGTTTTTCCCCGGGGATAGGGATTATTTCCTTGAACTTTATGATGCCGGGAAAAACCTTGATATATTGCAGTATGTGATAGAGACTTACAGGAATGACCGCTCGGGGACAGTGTTTGTTCCGGATTTCCTTCTTAAGTTTACTTCAGAATTAATTACCGTGGAAGATGGAAGGAAAATTCTTATTGCTGAAGCGGAAAAATACTTGAATGGCTTGCATCAATTTATAGAGCAGTACTCAAACAGTGAGATATTCCTCACTTCAATGAATTGGCATATGTATAAGGTCCTGCAAACAGCTTTTGAAAGCTTCAACAATGTCAGGGTTTTAAACATTTCAATTTATCGGAAAGTGCAAATGCAGGATCGGTTTGATGTCATCGTTGCAGTTCCAACTTTCGGCGGGAAGCTTTATGAGGAAGAGACAAGTGAGGACTTTCTGACAAGGGAAACGGAAGGGGTAGCCGCAGAAAATCTTCTTAATTATATAAATGAGACTGGCAGGATGTACTTTATAGCTCCTGCAAAGTTTACCTTTACCGGTGGTCCTATGACGGACCTCAGAAAGCTTATTACGGATAAGTATAATGTTAACACTATTTTTTCACTGCCAGAAGGGATCTTCAGACCCTATACCGGTATTAAAACATACTTGATATGTGTTTCAAATAAAAAGGCTGATATGGTACAAGTGGGTAGTGTGGATATTGATGGGGAGACATTGAAGTTAGCTGTCCAAAAGCATGTCCCTTCCCATGAGTTTCAAAAATATGAAGACTGGAGAATTGAGCTTTTTCTGACAGAGGATCAGGATGGGTTGTATAAATTCGTTAAATCCGAAGTCAGGAAAGTAAAGCTGAAGGAAATTGCTGAAATATTCCGAGGGAAAGCCATCATGAAAGATGATGTAAAGCCTGGAGAATTCTTTGTACTCAATATTTCAAACCTCGAAGATGGTGAAGTGCTGCTAGACTCCATGGATACCATTGATGAAGAGGAAAGGAAGCTAAAAAGGTATGAACTTATAGAGGGAGATGTGGTTATAACCTGCAGGGGTACAGTCAACAAGGCTGCAATATTCCCTAGAACTTCAAAGAAGGTTATAGCATCTGCCAATATCATTGTTATAAGGCTAAAGAAAGAGGTGATTCCGGGATACCTGAAAATATTTCTTGAAAGCCCTGTGGGTGCTAGGCTAGTGAAGAGTTTTCAACGAGGGAGTACCATAATGAATATCAACCCGGGGGATATTGGAGAGATGGAGGTTCCGGTACCCGATTTACAATTACAAAATCAGATTGCACAAGAGTATATGAACAATTTTTCCATATATAAGGAGACCATTAAGGCTGCAACGGAAAATTGGACAAAGGTTAGAAATTCTCTGTATGATAAATTACTTGATTAGCAGGAGGAATAAAAATGGCAGAAAATAAGACTAACGGAGCAAATCTAGGGTTTGAAGAAAATCTTTGGTTAATGGCGGACAAGCTTAGAAACAACATGGATGCTGCTGAGTACAAGCATGTTGCATTGGGGCTGTTGTTTCTGAAATATATATCGGATGCTTTTGAAGAAAAATATGAAGAACTATCCAAGGATGAACTGGCTGATCCTGAGGATGTGGACGAATATACTGCGAGTAACATATTTTGGGTGCCAAAAGAAGCAAGGTGGGAGAATATAAAGAAGAATGCCAAGCTTCCTACGATCGGGCAGATCATTGATGATGCCATGGTTGCTATTGAAAAAAGCAACGATACATTAAAGGATGTATTGCCTAAAAATTATGCAAGACCTGAATTGGATAAGACAAAGTTGGGTGAACTAATAGACCTATTCTCCTTTAAGGTGGGCGATGCAGAGAGCAGAGCTAAAGATGTTCTAGGAAGAGTTTATGATATTTCTTAAGCAAAATTAATGCTGATTTGGTTGATTGTATCGTGACACTTCCAGGACAGTTATTCTACTCCACTCAGATACCTGTGTGCCTCTGGTTTATTGCCAAGAATAAAAGTCCTGTCGGACTTAGGGATAGGGGAGGAGAGGTTCTATTTATAGATGCCAGAAAGCTAGGCTATATGGCGGATAGAACCCATAAAGAACTCTCGGACAAACTACAGGACTTGGGCATGTTACTGTGAGTGGTTTAAAGAGAGTAAAATTTGTTTATCCCACTCGTGATGTAATGATGAGTTATCATAATGTGCTACAACCAATAATAAGTAAACTTAAAATGAATTTCTCAGAAAATAAGAGTTTAGCAAAAACAAGAGATACCCTGCTCCCAAAACTAATATCAGGTGAAATTCGTGTACCGGAGGTGCTTACTAATGCGTAATCCTTACGTTCCGCAACAATTACCCCTGGAAAACCTTGATTACAACAACTTTGTGAGCTTGCTTTCAGAAGCCAACAGAAATGTAGCCAGGTATGACGGGCTGCTGGGCTCCATACAGAACAAGTATGTGTTCCTTTCACCCTTGATTACACAGGAAGCGGTATTATCCTCAGTTATTGAAGGTACGCAGGCAACCTTTCAGGAAGTGCTGGAGTTTGAAGCGGATGAAAGCAAGTTTAAGGATATGGACAAACGTAATGACATACTGGAGATCAAAAACTATAGAGCAGCAATGAACCATGCTGTAAAGAGATTCGGAGAGATACCTTTGTTCTTAAGGTTAATAAAGGAAGTTCATGAAATATTAATGAGTTCGGTAAGAGGAATGAATAAGAGCCCCGGGGAGTTCAGAAAAGTACAAAACTGGATTGGTAAGCCCGGATGTACGATGGAGGATGCTACTTTTATACCGCCATCACCTGAAAAGCTGCCGGATTACTTGAGTAACTTGGAGAAATATATGAATGATGATGACAAGGATTATATTGTTCAGGCAGCAATCATCCATGCTCAATTTGAAATTCTTCATCCCTTTTTAGATGGTAATGGAAGAATAGGCAGGATGCTGATACCATTGTTTCTCTTTACAAAAGGTGTCATGTCGGACCCTGTATTCTATATCAGCAGCTACATGGAAGAAAAAAGAGAAGAATATTATTACAATTTAAACAGGATTACTGGCTATGGTGATTGGAATAGCTGGATTTTATTCTTTATCAGGGCCGTCAACGAACAGGCGGTAAGAAATATAAGTAAAGTAAAGATGTAATCCTGGATGACAGGCTTAAAGATGCACTTTTTAGAATAAACTGAAAGATCCCTCATGATGCTCTGGAGGAAGCTTTCAGGAAAATAAAAAGTCCGCAGAGTCCAAGCCTTTTGATGAACAATAAAGCTTTTCAAAGGATGATTACAGACGGTGTAGATGTCCAGTACAGGCGGGATGATGGAAGCATAAAAACCGACAAGGTCTGGATATTTGATTTGGAGAATGTGAATAACAATCTTGACTCTGCAAGTGTATGTCCTGTTGTTTTTGAAATGTTTGAAAGATTGAAACAAATATACCGTTTTAAAAGAAGAAAAAGATATTAAAAATTTTTAGTTTTTACTTGACACAGGCTGACGAAGCTCACCGTTCACAGTACGGCTTTAATGCAGATGTGTCTGTCGGAAAAGAGGAAGCGGATATTAAATATGGATATGCAAAATATATGAGGAATGCGCTGCCTAATGCCTCCTATATAGGCTTTACCGGTACACCGGTTGAGTTGTCGGACAAGAATACACCTGCCGCATTTGGGGATTATATTGATATTTACGATATGTCCCGGGCGGTGGAGGACGGTACTACCGTTAAGATTTTCTATGAAAGCAGAATAGCAAAGCTTGATTTGCAGGAAGATGAAAGACCAAAAATAGATGAAGAGTTCGAAGAAATCACTGAATACCAGGAAGAATATGAAAAAGAGAAGCAAAAGGAGGGACATAGGGACAGGTTATCTGTCCCTGTTATGTAAGTATTACACGCTCATTGTATCATAGACCAACGGGTTTACCTGTTTCGACGGGTAAACCTCTTTTATTTGCGATAATTGTCAAAATATGAAATATAATAGGTATTAAGGTAAAAAGAGGGAAAATATATGCTGATGTAGAAACAAATAATGTCAAAACTTCCGGAATTACCGGTTGAAAATAATCAAAGGCTTGGCTGTTGAGAGAATAGGACCTCAAGGCTTGACCATTAACGCAGGCAAGTGCAAGAGGGAGGGAAAGAATTGAAAATCCGCATGAACAGGGTTATTATTTCATTATTTTTGATTTACTCCCTGGTATTCGCTCAAAATCCTTGGTGGGGTTTGGTAGAAGGAGGCGGCTGTAAGACTGACAACGCATTAACCGGCATACAAAGCGCGCCGCCAAATCCCAATACCTATCCCGGCGTTTACAGTAAAGACAGGAAGGGAGGTGAACTGCCGCCACAGCCGCAAGATGCGGTATTTTCTCCAGAAAAATTCTCAGTGCCGGACAGGCAGGCGATACCGGCGCCGGGGGCGGTGGAGAAGCTGCTGATAATCCCGGTGTATTTCATTGATACCGGTTTTGATGATGAACACGGTGTCCGGTATTTTGAAGCCATTGCCAAAGACCTTAAAGACTACTATGAAAAAAATTCGAAGTATTCAGAAGGGGCCAGGGGGATGTCCATCAGCGCTACTGTAGTAGACCCGGTACGGAGCAGCCACAGCATGAAATACTACGGAGAAGACGGAGGCGGTATTGACGATGCCAATGGGAATATATACGAACTGGCAAGGGAAGCGGTGCTGCTGCTTGACGGCACCGGATTTGACTTCGCGCCTTTCGATACGAATTCGGACGGCATTATTGACCACATCATCATAATACACGCCGGTGATGGGCAGGAGGATGTTAACAATCCGGACCTGATATGGTCCCATCACTGGAAAATAGGAGAGGAAGGACAGGTGACACAGTCCGGGAAGACTGCAAAGAGCTATACGATGATAGCGGAGTCTTCGCCCCTGGGAGTATTGGCCCACGAGTTTGGTCATGATATAGGGCTGCCTGACCTGTATGATGCCGACGGCTTTGCGAACGGTTATACCTTTGGGGTTGGAAGCTGGGACGTGATGGGCTTCGGCGCGTGGAACCATCTTCCCGGGGACAGGCCGGGGAGCTGCCCGGCAAACCTGTCGGCCTGGAGCAGGGAGTATATGGGGTGGGTTGAGCCGATAGACACTAGCTCCGATACTTCAACACAAAGGACGATCGCGAATACCGATGGGTACAGTAGTGTTCGCAGGCTTTGGCCTAAAGGAAACACCTCGTGCGGCGAATACTTTCTGGTGGAATACAGGAGAAAAATCGGATACGATGCGGGGCTTCCCGGGGAGGGTATCCTTGTATGGCATGTGGACAGCGCCTGGATCGATGAGACTATACCCTTCAACAAAGTCAACGCCTATGAAAACCGTCTGGGCATCGAATTGGAGCAGGCGGATGGCAAATGGGACCTGTGGTACCTGGAAAACACCGGGGATGCAGGGGACCCGTTTCCCGGCGGAGCGGAAAACTACAATTTTGTTGGGGTGCCCCATGGGTTTAACTCGAGCAATATAGATGGAAAGTTTACCTATGTCGAATTAAAGAATATCAGCGTTTCGGGCAGTATGGCGTATGCATATTTCCTGGTCATGAAAGAAGTCCCGGATGCTAAGCCTGTACTTAAAGCCCCCTCTGACGGCATCATTGCCGATACCACACCGGAATTCTCCTGGAACATTGTGTATAAGGCAGAGTCCTATATTCTGCAGGTATCCGGCGACGCAGACTTCGGTGAAGCAGAGACCCGGGAGTACACTATAGAAAACAACAGCGACAGCCTGGTTTATTGGGGAAAGGGTTATACCTACAAGTTATCACCCGGGCAGCTTTCAAATTCCTCAACATACTACTGGCGGGTGGCGGCGGTAAATGGTTCGGGTGATACGGATGATCCCGGAAATATTATATGGAGTGATCGGAGAAGCTTTGCGACATGCAGCGGGAATACCTTGCGCGTTCCCGCGAACCTGTCCGCCTATGCATCGGCAGCAGGCCGGATAACCGTTACTTGGGATGAAGTGGACGGGGCGACAGGCTACATCGTTATGGTGGACGGGGCAGAAAAAACCTGTCCGGTGAATGAGTATATTCACAGCGGCCTGTCCGGCTTTACCAGGCATACCTACAGGGTGAGGGCAGTGAATACAGGCGAGAACAGTTTAAGTGACTGGAGCGATGAGATTACAGCGTATACCCTAGGGGTGCCTACAATTGAAGCAGAGATTTTAGGGGTTATTGAGGGCAGCGAAGACGGCGGGTTGATAGAAATCAACCTTTCAAACGGGGTGTTCAGGTATGACGGGGCTTACAACAGGGCAACGGTTAGGCTGGACTTATCCAGGCTGCCGGAGGGTGTTAGACAGGGCAATGTAGCAAGAATGGATGACAGGGTTCTAAGAATCGAGTTGGTGGGGAACAGCACAGAGGATTACGATACCGATGTGGTTGTACCGGTTATAGTTACCAAGGAACAGGTGGATATCGGAAGGTATTATGACCTTGAAGCGGATATAGTTATCCCCGCCACCGTAGAACCTTCACCCGCCGCACCCAATGTAGAATTCAGTTTCGACGGGCCTAACGCAGACAGATTGATGGGAACCGCAACAAATATGGAATACAGTCTGAACGGCGGAGCAAGCTATACCGCTGTGTCTGCGGATAGCCAGGAGTTGACTTCTGCTGAAATCCAGGCTATAACATCGCAGAACGATATTCTGGTAAGGCTGAAGGCTGACTTAAGAATTCCTGCAGGGCAGGTACAGGTGATAGATATACTTTCCGGGCCTGCTGAGCCCGGGGTAATTGGGGATGACGACGCAAACACAGTAACGGGTATGGATAATACTATGGAATTCAGCACCGACGGCAGTACCTGGACAAGATACGATGGAAACCTTCCTGACTTGAGCGGTAATGTAACGTTAAAGGTCAGGGTAGCTGCCGCTGGAACGACTCTGGCAGGGGACATTAAGACTCTGACCTTCACCGTGGATGATCTTCCCATTGAAGAAGAAGAGGGAGAAGAAGGAGGCGGAGGTAAAAGAAGAAGCGGCAGAGGCCTCAGTCCGCTGCCCGAGCCCGGTATCCACGTGAGCATTGATAGTATAAATGACCAACTCACAGACCCGGCCGTATACCAAATCCATGTAGATATACCGGCGTATTTGGAGCAGCAGGTAATGGCCATCGAGGCCGAAGTATTTAAAAAACTGAATGAACGGCAGAAATCGCTAAAAGTTACAGCGGGCAGAACCAGTACAGTGTTCCATCCTCTGTCGGTTAATGTCAGTGTTCTGGAAGAAATGGGGGATGAAGCGGTGCTGAGGCTCACGGTTCAGCCTTTGGATAAAGAAGAGCTCAGGGAAAAGACGGGGTATGACGCTGTCGACGGTGGTCAGGATATGTATATAGTTGACAACCTTGCGTTTGAGCTGAGGCTTGAAACGGTGACGGGAGATAAGATTGAGGCAGTAAAGGAATTTGACCCGCCGGTTATGGTTGCAATATCCATTGAAGGTATTGACCTGAACGAAATAGACATCAATAGGTTGGGTGCTTATTATTACAATGAAGCGGCCGACCAATGGGAGTACGTCGGCGGCAGATATAATGCCGAAGACAGCACCATTACTTTTGCCGCTATACACTTTAGCTGCTATGCGGTTGCGGAATTCAGGAAGACCTTTGCAGATATTGCTAACCACTGGGCGAAGGATGATATAGAAATAATGGCGGCAAGGCATATAGCAAAGGGCAAGAGCGATACCGAATTCCAGCCCGATGCCGCAATAACCAGGGCTGAATTTACAGCACTGCTGGTGAGGGTGCTGGAACTGAAGGGCAGGTACGATGAAAGGGGGCTTCCCTTCGAAGATGTTGAGGCGGAAAGCTGGTATAATAACGAGTTAGCAAGTGCTTTGAGTTCAAACATTATCAGTGAGGATGTTGTGTTCAGGCCCGACGCTGCAATAACAAGGCAGGAGATTGTAACAATGATAGTTCGGGCGCTGGAGCAGAAGGGGTTTGATACTAGAGTATCCGGGGACCCGGCTGAAGAAATCCTGCGTGGGTTCGATGATATGAACGATATTTCCGAATATGCCAGGCTGCCCTTCGCCTTTGCGGTGGGTAAGGGAATAATCCAGGGCAGGCGTCCCGTTCATCTGGTACCAAGGGGAGAGGCCTCCAGGGCTGAGGCCATTGTATTTATCAAGCGGGTACTGGATCTGCTCACCGCCCTATGACCGCTCCCCGGACCTGGCCGCTGCTGTTCAGAATGAATCCCCCCGTGTCTCCGGGACGGAGCTGGTAGAAATGAAGGTTTTCACTGCCCGAACCGCCTTGAAACACAATGACGGCATCCTGTCTGAACGAAAGGGGGTTTTCTATTTCAATACTGTTGTCATCAAAGTGCTGCTCAATCTCTACAGAAAAGTTTTCATAGCTGACGCGTTTTACTTCACCGTATACAAATATCTCCCCGAGGTCAGGCCTGCATTCTCCCAGGGACCGGTAATGGCCGGCGCTGCTGATTATTACGGCCCTGGCTTCGGGTACCCAGTCCACGTCTTTACCAAGGACGCTGCTTACAAAACGCAGGGGGACATAGACCCTGTCATTGTGGATGAAGGGTTCCTCCTCAAGGGAAACCTCCGTGTTATCCACAACGATCCTGATGTTGCCCCTGAAAATTTCTATCGTTTCCCCGAGACCCTCTGCGCTTATACCGGTAGAGGCCAATAAAAGCATGATAATGGCAATCAGAATGGTTTTTTTAGACATATCGCATTCTCCTTTCCCATTCCGATTATGCCCATAAACTGGTAAGGTATACGCGATATTGAAGGGAATCGATAAAAAGACCTGCCGTCCGGCAGGTCTCGGATTTATTTTGCAGATAGGGTGTTTCTACAGAAATTCATGAGGCTCATACGGTTTAACAGGGTGTGCATTATGAATGGAAAGGCGAAGGTATACATAATCAGCGCCATAGCCCGGGGCAGTATCGTTACTTTCATGGGTATACCGAATATTACCTGCAAAAAATAAGGGGTCAGTATGGTTGAGGTTACCAGTTGGGTTATGAACACTATCCAGCCTAGATATAAAGGGTTTTTATAGCCTTTGCCGTTGATTGCTATCATGATGCCGGGAATAATTCCGGTAAGGGCTTTTACGAAGGTGAAGTGGGGCATATAGGCGCCCATGGGATTTATGAAGTAGCCTATGATATCGCTGACCGCCCCGACGAGGCCTCCTGAAAGCGGGCCGAGCATCATCCCTGACATTATTATAGGAAGGTCGCCCAGACCGATTCTGATTCCTTCAACACCGGCAAAACTGATCCTGAGGCTGGCAACCCGTGTAAGTATGATGCTTATGGATGTAAGAAGCGCCATAAAAACCAGCTGTTTGGTAGAAATTTTCATAGTTAATGTCCCCCTGTGTTTTTTATTGTCTTTATACTATAATACATTATGAGGGATGCTAATACAACAGGAATATAGCTGCGGAAACGCATGGATACTGCATCAGAGGTGATATGATTGAACGAAAAAATAGCCGGTATTCTGGATAAGCTTCCCGGCCAGCCGGGGATATACATTATGAAGGATGATAGGGATACAATTCTATACGTAGGCAAGGCAAAAAACCTGAAAAAGCGGGTCAGGCAGTATTTTCAGAGCAGCAGGTCCATGGATATGAAAACCCGTTCGCTGGTCAGCCAGATAGAGGATATTGAATACATGATCACAGCGACCGAGTTGGAAGCGCTTATACTTGAATGCAACATGATAAAAAAACACAGGCCCAAATACAATATACTGCTCAAGGATGACAAGCACTACCCCTATATCAGGGTGACCATGGAAGAGGATTATCCCAGGATAATAATAGCCCGGGACATGAAAAAAAACGGGTCAAGGTATTTCGGACCCTATAGGAACAGCTATGCGATAAAGCAGACAATAGAAGCAATAAACAGGCTTTTTCCCATCAGGACATGCACCAGGAACGTCAGCGGCAGCCGTACGGTTGACAGGCCATGTTTGAATTTTCATATAGGAAAGTGCCTGGCACCCTGTCAAGGGAACGTTGACAGGGATGAATACAGGGATATGATAAAGCAGATATGCCTGTTCCTTGGCAACAGGCTCGGGCAACTTGTTCAAGCCCTGGAGGAAGAGATGAAAAAAGCCTCCCATAACCTTGACTTTGAAAAGGCGGCGCGCCTGAGGGACCAGATTTCATCGGTGCGTTCCATTGCTGAAAAGCAAAGGGTAATAACAGCAAGCATGGAGGACCAGGACGTGATTGCGTTTGCCAGGGACGGCGACGGGGCATGCGTCCAGGTTTTCTTTATCAGAAACGGCAAACTGCTGGGGGGAGAGCATTACTTCCTTGAGGAAATTGACGGAATTAAAGCTGAGGAACTGATGGCTGAGTTTGTGAAAAGGTTTTATTCCGCCACCGCCTTTGTTCCGGAGGAAATCCTGGTCCAAAACAGCATAGATGAAGCCCTGATTATTGAGCAATGGCTGAGACAAAAGAAGGGCAGCAGCGTGAAAATCAAGGTGCCTTTAAAGGGCGATAAGAAGAAAATAGTGAATATGGCTGCAGAAAATGCTGCCGAGGTGCTCAAAAATTACAGTGACAGGCTTAGAAGGGAAAGGGAAGAAGCGTATGACGCCCTTGATCAACTGCACACAGCCCTGGGGTTGGAGGAGTTTCCCTTCAGAATCGAAGCCTTTGACATATCCAACATACAGGGAATGGACCCTGTGGGCTCTATGGTCGTGTTCGAAGAGGCCAAGCCCAAGAAAAGCGATTACAGGCGCTATAGGATAAATATGGTTCAAGGACCCGATGACTATAGCAGCATAAGAGAAATCATCAGGCGCCGCTATAGAAGATTTGTCAATGACGGTTTAGAGGCGCTGCCCCAGCTTATTTTGATCGATGGAGGGAGGGGACAGGTTTCTGCGGCAGAGATGATACTGGAAGAGCTGGGAATCAAGGTTCAGGTTTGCGGTATGGTTAAGGACGACCGCCACAGGACAAGAGGTATAATAAAGGGCGGAGAGGAAATATCCCTGGTCAATGCAAAGAAGGCCTTTCAACTGGTGGCCGCCATACAGGAGGAAGCGCACAGGTTTGCTGTAACCTATCACAGGACGCTAAGGAGAACAAGACAGGTCAGGTCCCAGCTTGACCAGATTGACGGCATAGGGGAGAAGAGGAGGAAAGCCCTGTTGAAGCACTTCGGAAGCATCGACGCAATCAAGGAGGCAGGTGTGGAGGCGCTGGCCGGTGTGAAGGGGATGAATATAAAGGCGGCAGAAGAGGTATATAATTACTTTCACAGACAAGGGGTGACAGGATAATGAAAGCGGTATTGGATATGCACTGCCATACAATATCCAGCGGGCATGCTTACAGCACAATAGCAGAGATGGCGCATGCGGCCCGGGAAAAGGGGCTGGCGGCTATCGTAATGGCTGATCACGGACCGGCAATGCCGGGAGGGCCCCACCTATATCACTTCGGTAACCTCAGGGCTTTACCCAGAGTAATAGACGAAGTTCTGGTGCTCAGAGGCGTAGAGGCAAACATACTGAACCCCGGCGGGGAATTGGATATGCCCGATGATTATCTTAAGAGGCTGGACATTGTACTGGCCGGGCTTCATGACGTATGTTTCAGAGGGGATGGGATTGAGGATAATACCAACGCAATTATCAAGGCCATGGAAAACCCCCTTGTAGATGTTATAGTTCACCCGGGCAACCCCGCATATCCGATAGATAAAGAGAGGGTTGTTGAGGCGGCATATAACACAGGGACCCTGCTGGAGATAAACAACAGCTCCTTCGTGACAAGCAGGAAGGGCAGTTACGATAACTGCCTGGAAATAGCTGTTATGGCTAAAGAAAGGGGTATAATGGTAAGCCTCGGAAGCGACGCCCATTTTGCTTCAGCGGTCGGAGAATTCGGCAAGGTTATTGAGTTGATTGATACGGCAGGGATACCCGAGCAGCAGATCATCAATACTTCCCTGCATAAGTTAAGAGCTTTCCTCCGTGGGAAGGGCAAGAAAGTTGAATTCTAGCTGTATATATGCAGAGCTGAATTAATATATATAGAGTGAAAAGGTTTGGAGGTAAGGTCAATGGGTAATAGATTTAAACCTTTTACTCTTTTTTTATGTCTGCTTATAATCGCATTTCTAATTATCGGTCCCAGGGTTATTGAGAACAATACCGAAATCGAAATAACAAGAGACCGTAAGAATAAACCAGAAGAGGAGTGGAGAGGAGTTATTACCGTATGGGATTATCCGAGACCGTACCCGGAAGGGGGCAGCGGTTACGGATGGATAAGGGGAAAGATAAGGGAGTTTGAGAGCAAAAATCCCGGAGTTTTCATCGAACTGCATAAAATGGACTGGCAGCAGGGTTCAATACAGATGGATCTTGCCGTTAAGACAGGCACATATCCGGATATTGCGCCGGTGGGTACCAACTTTGGATACGCAGAAGCGGGGCTGCTGGAAGCCCTGGACGAATACTATACCCCGGAGGTCAGAAGCAAGTATATGGAATACGCAATTAAAGCGGTCATCCACAGGGACAGAATCTGGGGCATCCCATTGTATGGCGCTTCACCGGTATTGCTGCTGAACCTGGAGATATTCAACAAGCTGAAAGTGGAGCCGCCGCCAGATGGACGGTGGACCTACGACGAATTCGTTGAGACCCTGAAGCGGCTGACCGTAGACACCAATGGTGACGGCAAAACAGATATATATGGCTTTCATTCCTTTATTCAGAACGGCTATACAGACCTGTACGGATTGCTGCTCTCGGACGGCTGGGAGCTGTACGACCATGTGGAAGGCAGGTATTCCATCAATACACCCGATGCGCTGTCAGGGTTAAACAAACTGGTTGCCCTTGCCCGGGACTACGGAGTCGTACCCGATGATTTCGGTGTAAGTTCACCGGATGAAGCATGGCTGGCGTTTGCTTCCAGACGGAACGTAGCAGTACACCCTGCAGGGCTGTGGGCTTTAGGAAAACTGGAGCTGATGAAAAACGAAGGCAAAGGGTTTGAATACATGATTGCAGAGTACCCGATTGGAAAAACAGGCATCCCCGTAACGGTATCGGAAGGGGTTGCCGCCTATGGGCTGTTTGTCCAGCGGGATGCTGGGAAAAGAGAAATGTGCATCAGATTTCTTAACCATCTGGTGCAGGGATTCGACGCCAATGAGATTAGGAGAAGAAATGTCATTCCGGTGAGAAAAGATCAGGTTGAGAGCTATGCTCCGCTTGTTGAGCCGGATACAATAAAAGTAATACCTAAGATGAATAACTGGGTATATATAGAAGATATACTGAACTCCCATATAAGGCAGGCTGTTTTAGGGAAAGAAACACCGGAGGAAGCCCTGAAGCGTGCCCAAAGCGAAATAGACAGCCTGAGAGGCCAGCCCTAGCATACGAGTTGTAAAATAGGGTAAAATACTGTAGAATTTATTTGTAAATGAAGTACCCGGGAGTGGTGATATGTACCCACAGGAGGTTTTGGAACAATTAAAGAAGTATATCCCACCAAGCAAAATAAAGACCAATGAACCCATGAAGGACCATACTTCCTTTAAAATCGGCGGTCCCGCAGATATCATGGTGTTCCCGTCTTCAATAGAAGAGATCGTAGCAACTGTAGAAATATGCAAACAAAACAGCTGTCCGTATTTTATTATGGGTAATGGCACCAACCTGCTTGTGTCGGATAGCGGATACAGGGGAGTAATAGTGAAAACCGCAGCAAATATGAAGGACTGCAGTATAGATGGTGAAAGGGTGTATGGACAGGCCGGCATCCTGCTATCCACTCTTTCCAAAAATGTAATTGAAGCCGGCCTGGAGGGGTTTGAGTTTGCCCACGGTATTCCCGGGACTCTCGGCGGAGCAGTGGCTATGAACGCCGGTGCATACGGCGGAGAGATTAAGGATGTTCTGAAATGGGCAAGGCTTTTAACTCCCGAGGGCGATATTAAGACTTATTCAAATTCCCGCTTGAAACTCGGATACAGGTCAAGCCTGGTTCAAGCCGAGGGCCTTATTGTACTGGACTGCGAACTGGTATTTAAAAAAGGTGACCGTAAGCAGATTGATGAGCGTATCAGGGAGTATACGCAGCTCAGAAAATCCAAGCAGCCTTTGCATCTCCCCAGCGCCGGCAGTATATTTAAAAGGCCGGAGGGCTATTACGCAGGCAAGCTGATAGAGCAGGCGGGGTTAAGGGGTAAAAGGATAGGAGATGCCCAGGTTTCAGAGCTTCACTGCGGGTTTATTGTAAATGTGGGAAATGCAACGGCTCAGGATGTTATCTCGCTTATCAACTATGTGAAGGATGAAGTCAGGGATAAATTCGGAGTGGAACTGCAGCCGGAGATTAAGGTTGTGGGAGATATGGGCAGAATAAAAGTATAGCGGAGCGCCGGAGGCGCTTTTTTGTTGTACAGAATTGCTACAGCCTATAGTATCAGAATTAAACATGGGGTAGAATATTATATAAGGAACCAGTGAAGAACTGAAAGGAGCAGAACTTTGAGAATATTTGCGGATTACCATACCCATACCAGGTTTAGCCACGGCAAGGGGACTATTGAAGAAAACGTACAGGCGGCACGGAAAAAAGGTTTGAGGGAGATTGCCATTACAGACCATGGGCCGGGTCACTTTTTATACGGGATCAGAAAGGACGCCCTTGTGAAAATGAAGGAGGAAGTCAGGCGCATCAATGACAGGTACGGCGATATTGATGTGCTTCTGGGAGTGGAGGCGAATGTGGTTTCCATTGATGGGACCATCGATGTTGATGAAAGCATTATTCCCATGCTGGACATTCTGTTGGTCGGATATCATTTTGGTGCACTACCCGGGTCGATTAGGGATGGCTATCATATACATTTTAAGAACTTCGCAGGCAGGTTGATCAAAGGGCTTGCTCTGAGCGCAAGGGAGATAAACACCAGGGCCCTCATAAAAGCCATTGAAAGATATCCCGTCAGGATAATCACCCACCCCGGAGCCAAGGCGGATATAGATACGGCAGCAATAGCGGATGCGGCCGTCCGTAATGGGACAGCCCTTGAAATAAACGCAAGTCATCATTTCATGACGGTGGATTACGTTAGAATCGCCAAACAGCATGGAGCAAAGTTTGTCCTCAGCAGTGATGCCCACAGCCCGGAAAAGGTGGGTGAGGTAAGCAGCGCGCTGGACATAGCAATTAAGGCAGGAATTTCCGCCAGGGATATAATAAATGCAGAGGAGGTTTAAAATAGAGATGAGGTATGTGATCATAACCGGGCTCTCGGGAGCCGGTAAAACGCAGGCTATCAGAAGCCTTGAAGATCTGGGGTTCTTTTGTGTCGACAACCTGCCCCCCGCGTTGATTCCCAAATTTGCAGAGCTCTGCTATCAGACCCGCGGGAAGATCGATAAAATAGCCCTGGTTATCGATATCAGGGGAGGAGAATTCTTCAATGAATTGCTTTCAAGCCTTGAAGCTCTGGAAGACGAGGGCGTCAGTCTGGAGATTCTGTTTCTGGAGGCATCGGATGAAGCCCTTGTAAAGAGGTTTAAAGAAAGCAGGAGAAGGCATCCCCTGGCACCGGACGATAGGGTTATAAAAGGAATAGAAGAGGAACGCAAGCGGCTGGAAGAGATAAGGATAAAGGCTGATTACGTTATTGATACCACAAACTTAAGGCCAAAACAGCTCAAAGAGCAACTGGCCGGTCTTTTTTCGGTAGAGGGAAAAAAGGAAGGCCTGCTCATATCCGTAGTGTCATTTGGCTTCAAGTACGGAATTCCATTGGACGCAGACCTTGTATTTGACGTGAGATTTCTGCCGAATCCGTATTACAATGAAGCCCTGAGGGATTACAGCGGCGAAAACAAGGCTGTGAAGGAGTATGTTATGAAGTGGCCTGACACCAAGAAATTTCTTAGCAAGCTCAACGACCTTATCGAATTCCTTATCCCCAGATATATACAGGAGGGCAAGAATAACCTGGTTATTGCCGTAGGGTGTACAGGGGGAAGGCATAGATCCGTAATAATAGCGAATGCTCTATGCGAGGAAATGAAAAGCAGAAACCATAGGGCGATAGTAGACCACAGGGATGTTCACAAGGCCGCCATTGGAGATGAAGGCAAATGAGGGTACGGGATTGGCTTAGGCCGGGTCTTGGTATAAAAAGATGGTTGCTTGTAGCATTGATTGGGGTTGCGTTGATTGGAGCGGGTATTTCTGTTGTATTGAGCAGTTTGGGGTTAAAAGTCGGCAGTACCGCATCTGCTGTCATGCTGATAGGGTTGGGTACCGTGCTTGAATATATATCCTTCAGGGGGCTGATTTTAAGTTTTCTCGGTTTCAGGAAGGTCAACGGCATAGCTTCAGAAAACAGCCTTTCCAATAGAAACATAATACACGATAGAATTCTTATGAAAGGACCCAGGGTAGTTGTCATAGGAGGAGGCACAGGGCTTTCGGTGCTGCTCAGGGGAATGAAAAATTTTACTTCCAATATTACCGCAGTAGTAACGGTTGCGGATGATGGGGGAGGTTCAGGGGTACTCCGGACCGACCTTGGCATCCTGCCACCCGGAGATATAAGGAACTGCATCCTGGCACTGGCGGATACAGAGCCCGTTATGGAGCAGCTCCTCGAGTACAGGTTCAAGAAAGGAAGCTTGAAGGGCCAGAGCTTTGGAAATCTATTTATAGCAGCCATGACAGGCATATCCAACAGCTTTGAGGAGGCAGTAAAGCGGATTTCAGAGGTGCTTGCCGTGACCGGCAAGGTTTTGCCCTTTACCCTTGACGACGTTACCCTTTATGCGCAGCTTAAGAACGGAATGGTGGTAAGAGGTGAGTCGAATATACCCAATTCGGTCGTTGAGAACAAATCGGGTATTGAGAGTGTGTTTATCAAACCTAAAGACCCCCGGGCCCTTCCGGAAGTCCTGGATGCAATAAACTATGCCGACGCAATAGTACTGGGTCCCGGAAGCCTGTTTACCAGCATTATTCCAAACCTTCTTTCCAGCGACATAGTTAATGCAATCAACGGTTCAAAGGCAGTAAAAATATACGTCTGCAATATTATGACACAGCCCGGTGAAACATCAGGCTTCACAGTGTCTGATCATATCAAAGCTCTGGAAGAGCACGCGGGTAGTAAAATCCTGGATTATGTCATAACAAATAGCGGGAAGATTGAAAGATCCTACCTGGATAGATACGCCCAGGACGGGTCACAGCCGGTAATGCCGGATATTGACAGGGTAAGGCCGGGAATAAAAATCGTTTCCGAAGACCTTGTTTCGGTTGAGAAGGGTTTTTTAAGGCATGACTCCATAAAGCTCGCCCACCTGATTGCCAAACTTGCTAACAATAATGAGATGGGACTTTTAGATTACTATTATCTTCTGATGAACCTGAGACACAACGGGAGAGTGGTTTAAATGAATATGAAGGAACTTATGGATAAATCCAGCAAAATTCTTGACGCTATATATAATGGCATTGTGGCGGTTGACAACAGGGGAACGGTTATTTATGTGAACCCGGCCAATAACAGAATAACCGGAATCAACAGGGAAGACGCGGTTGGAAAACATGTAAGTTCGGTTGTACCGGATTCGCATATACTCGAAGTCATAAAGAGCGGTTCTGAAATGATCGGGGTTAGAACCAAAACCGGCAAAAGCGAAGTAATATCGAATATTGTTCCGATAAGGGAGAGGGGGAATCTGATAGGCGCCATTTCGATTTTCCAGGATATTACCGATATTATCAAGCTCAATAGGCGGTTAAACGAGGCGCAGAACACAATAGCGCACCTATCCCAGAGACTCAGCCAGGCAAACGAGATTGACAAAGATGTAATTGTAGGTAACAACAGGGATATGCTTAGGGTTATGCAGCTTGCCATTAAGGCCTCCGGCGTTAGTTCCAACGTTCTCATCCAGGGGGAAAGCGGGACCGGCAAAGAAGTGTTTGCCAGGTATATACACAGGCACAGCGACAGAAGGGATAAACCCTTTGTAGTTGTGAACTGCGCTGCGATTCCGGAACACCTGCTGGAGAGCGAACTTTTCGGGTATGAAGAAGGGGCCTTTACCGGTGCAAAAAAGGGAGGCAGGCGCGGGCTGTTCGAACTGGCCGATGGCGGCACGATCTTCCTTGATGAAATAGGCGATATGCATATAGCATTACAGCCTAAAGTGCTTAGAGTCCTTCAAAACGGTGAGATTATGAGGATAGGCGGCACATCGGTACGCCATGCCGACGTAAGGGTTATTGCTGCCACTAATAAAAATCTGAAAAACCTGGTGGAAACCAACAGGTTCAGGGAGGATTTGTATTACAGGCTCAGGGTAATACTCATACAGCTTCAGCCTCTGAGGGAGAGAAAGGAAGACTTGCACATATTTATTAAAAGCATAACCAGGAAAACGTGCGAACGCCTGAAAAAAGAAGCGCTGGATATTGCCCCGGCCGCAATGCGGGTCCTTATGAATTATGATTATCCGGGCAACGTGCGGGAGATGGAGAATATTATCGAGCAATCGGTGGTCATGGATGAAGACAGCATAATAGACGTTGATGATCTTCCCAGGTATCTAACCGGAGACGGAAAAGAAGAGGATAACCTGAACCTTTTCTTTGCTGATAGGTTCCCCACCCTGGAGGAAATAGAAAGGGAAGTTCTGACCAAAGCTGTAAGCAGGTATAAGAATAAGACCGATATAGCAAAGGCCCTTAATATATCAAGGGCTACTTTATACCGGAAGCTTGACAAATATGACCTTGATGATGTGTAGCATAATAATACAAATACAGGACGTTTGAGCAGTGAAATTCAAATGTTGTATTATAATAATACACGCAATTAAGGACATTGCAGCTATTTGATACAGTAACCGGATCTTGTGTATTAAAAAGATCAGGACGAGAGCTGGTTCTTTGTGGTTATTTCATGTACATGCCTGTAAATACGGAACGCAAAGGTTGCTGGTACGGATATTGCATAAACTAAATCTGGAGACTAAATTTAGGAGGATGATGAAATATGGCCACAAGGAAAGCGGAACCCTACAGGATTAAAATGGTAGAACCCATAAGGCTGATACCAAGGGAAGAGAGAATACAGAAGCTGCAGGAAGCAGGATACAATGTATTTGCCCTAAAGGCGGAGGACGTGTTCATTGACCTTCTGACAGACAGCGGAACCGGAGCCATGAGCGATAATCAGTGGGCAGGCATCATGCTGGGAGATGAATCCTATGCCGGAAGCAAGAACTTCTACAACCTTGAAAAATCCATACAGGATATATTCGGTTACAAATACCTGATTCCTACCCATCAGGGCAGGGGTGCAGAAAAATCGCTGTTCAGCCAGCTGATAAGCAAGGACCAGTATGTTCTCGGAAATATGCACTTCGATACCACAGAGGCGCATATTCACCTGTCAGGGGGGATCCCGGTAAACCTTGTAATAGAAGAAGCCTTTGACACATCAACATATCACCCCTTCAAGGGCAATGTGGATATCGCGAAGCTTGAGAGCTTCATCAAGGATCATGGCGCTGAAAAAATCGCCTTTATGCTGATCACGGTGACATGTAACTCCGCGGGTGGCCAGCCGGTTTCCATGAAGAATATAAGGGAAGTCAGTGAAGTATGCTCCAAATACGGTGTCAGGGTTTTCATGGACTCGGCGAGATTTGCGGAAAACGCGTATTTCATTAAGAAGAGGGAAGAGGGCTATTCCGGAAAGAGTATTCAGGAGATCGTAAGGGAGATGTATTCATACGCCGAAGGCCTTACCATGAGTGCCAAGAAGGATGCCCTGGTCAATATAGGTGGTTTCATTGCCCTGAAGGATGATGAAGAGCTGTTCAACAGGGTGCGGGAAGTAAACGTTGCGTTTGAAGGGTTTCCGACCTATGGCGGTCTGGCGGGAAGGGACCTTGAAGCAATGGCCAGAGGGTTGAGGGAGGTGCTGGAGCTTCCCTACCTGGAAAGCAGGATCGGCCAGGTCGAATACCTGGGGCAGAGGTTGATGGATGCCGGTATTCCGATACAATATCCGGTGGGGGGGCATGCCGTATTCGTTGATGCAAAGAAATTCCTTCCCCATATCCCATACTACCAGTTCCCTGCGGCGGCACTATGCAACGAACTGTATATCGAAGCAGGGGTCAGGGGGGTTGAGATAGGCTCGCTCCTTCTCGGAAGGGACCCAAGGACCGGCGAACAGCAGGAATCCCCGATGGAACTGCTGAGGCTTACCATACCGAGAAGAACATACACCGACAATCATATGGATTATGTAGCCGATGCTTTGATCGAACTCTATAAGAGAAGAGACCGGATAGTAGGCCTGGAATTCATATTTGAGCCAAAGATACTACGACATTTTACCGCAAAGATGAAACCCGTTAGCAAATAGGGACGGTTTGAAGTTCTCAATTTGCCTGGAGAATAATAGGATAAAGATGCAACGTATAGAAAATATAGAGCATATTTTCAATTTTTCAAAATTTCTTTTATAAGCAGAAGACACCATTATCCTTGTAAAGGCGGACGATGGGAGCATAGGATATGGAGAAGCACCTCCTACCGCAGTAATCACAGGGGATACAAACGGTGCAATAATTGGTGCTGTGAAGGAGAATATAGAGAAGACGTTAATCGGAGCAGAAATATCAAACCTGGAAAACATCATGTTTATTCTGGATAAGTCTGTGTCTAACCGAGATAGAGATCAAATAGAGAGGGCTCTTAATTTGCCTGGACAATCATGGACCCAGAAAGACCGGAGAGTAATCGCTCCGGTCTTTCTGGGTCAGTGTCTTTTATATTTCTCATCCAAAAGGTGTGCGATCAGATCGCCGGCCGTTTTCTTGTTGAGTTTATCCGTATCAACAGGAATATTCAAGCTTTGCGACAGGTCTTTGATAGTATCAAGCTGCCTTCGGGTGGGGGGCGAGTTATCCGGAGATATAGTACTGGAAGAAGTCGTCTTTTTTTCAGTGTTTCTTCCGGCAGCATCGGGAGTAACGGCCATATCCTCCTTCTCATTGAAATCTAGTTCTTCAATGGCAGTAATCCCAATATTGGTCATATCGCGCAATGCCCTTGCCTTGGCCCTGGTTGAAGCCATCCGGAGTATATGCGGCACAAGGTTTTGGCCTACGGATGTTGGACTTGCATCGCCAAAATCGGAGAATAGCTTTTCCCCGGCCTTTGCAGTGGCACGGCATATCGCCGTCATGTTATTATCCTGGGACGGTGTCTGTACCACATCCACCTGGATGGATTCAAGTCCAAGCTGGTGCGCCCGGTCCAACAGTCCTTCATAGGTGACGAAATTTTTTCCCTGTAATTGGATTATAAATCTATCATCAATCATAGGATACCTCCTCATAGCAATTCAAGAGTTTTCTCTTCTTAGTTTTTATTGGACAGCATATTTTTTATCCCTGAATAAGGCATGTATTTATTCCATACTAATAAAAATATACGGTTTAAAGGAATTTTTTACAATCGGATTGCACCGGCAGCAGCGATAACATAGCGCATCTTATTGTTCTAACTTTTATTGAATAGGGTGAATATGATATTATATATAAAAACCAAATAATTAATCTGGGGGTTTTTGAATGGTCACATTAAAAGACATAAAAGAGAATGAAAAATTCAGTACGCTGATAAAATGGGCAGCGAAGTGTATGGAGGCAATAGGATATACAGAACATGGCATGCGACACTGCGGTTTTGTAAGCCAGACCGCAAAGGATATATTAAGCAGGCTTGAGTACCCGGAAAGAACCCAGGAACTTGCTGCAATAGCAGGATACATTCACGATATAGGCAACAGCATAAACCGCAAGCATCATGGAATGACAGGGGCTAACCTTGCGTTCCCGCTGCTGATGGAGATGGGTATGGAACTGGATGAAATATGCATGATAACTTCTGCTATTGGCAATCATGAGGAAGAGACGGGGAACGTGGTGAATGAGGTTGCCGCTGCCCTAATAATTGCTGATAAAAGCGATGCGCACAGGACACGGGTTGGCCGCGGTAAATACAACCCGGATGACATTCACGATAGGGTCAATTATGCAATAAAACGTTCCAAGGTAGAGGTGGATATACAGGATAGGATAATAATTTATTCAATAGAGATGGACACATCCTCATCCATTATGGAGTTCATGAAAATATATATGACAAGGATGATGATGTGCGAGAAAGCGGCCAGATATCTTGGATGCAGTTTCCAGCTTGTTGCCAACGGACAGGCGATTAATAACAATCCGGTGCTGGCGGCCAGGAAACTGAATGAAGAAAGTGCATAAAGGCAAAACACAGACGACGGTTGTTAAACAGGGATTTGGGAACTGGAGGAAAAGTCATTGGACAAGGTTGCACAAACAGGAATAGTAAGAAGGATAAAGGGTAGCTCAGCGGAGATTGAAATCACCAGGGGTACAGCGTGCGGCGGTCAGTGCAGCAGCTGCAGCGGAGGATGTGCAGGAACGGGCATAATCGTAAGCCTGCATAATGGTGTGGGCGCAAAGGTCGGTGACATAGTGCGAATTGAGAGTAGGGCCAGCAGCGTTGTAGGCTCAGCCCTGGTAGTGTACCTGCTTCCGATCGTGATGATGATACTTGGTATGACTTTCGGCAGAGCAATAATGCAAAAAATATATCCAAGCGTCAGTACTGACATAGCAGGTCTTGTTTTTGGTTTTGGTGCGCTATTGATCTTTTACTATGTGCTGAAGACGCTTGACAGGCGGCTGTTTGCGAATAAAAAGCAGCCGGTTATTTCGAAAATTCTGAACAGGTAGAAAGGAGGAGAGGGAATGTCCTTTTCCTCTATTGCGAAAAATGAGCTTTCAAGGATCATTCCCGACAATTATTGCTGTCAGATGGCAGAGCTTTCTGCCATAGTTAGAATGGGAGGAATTATAAGGCTGCGCGGCTCAGAAAATATAAGCTTGAGGATGGTTACGGAAAACGCGGCCATTGCAAGGAAGATATTTATTTTACTGAAAAAATTGTACGGATTGAACATAGAAATAATGGTAAGAAAGAATCGGCATCTGAAAAAGAACCACAGCTATATAATGGAAGTTACTGCAGCAATGGGTGCGGATAGGGTCTTGATGGATACAGGTGTAGCCCTGAAGGATACTGAAGGGATGTATAGGATTAACTACAAGGTGCCTGGCTTTGTCCTTGAAGAAAGATGCTGCAGAAGGTCATACTTAAGGGGGGCTTTTCTGGGAGGCGGGTCGGTGAGCGATCCGGAAAGAGCTTATCACCTTGAGTTTGTTACCCACAGCAGTGACCACGCCGAGGACTTGAAAAGACTGATAAACGGATTTTCCCTTTCTTCAAAAATAGTGGAGAGAAAAAGTAACTACGTTGTATATATAAAAGAAGGAGAACAGATAGTTGATTTGTTAAACATAGTAGGGGCCCACAATGCCCTGCTGAAGTTCGAGAACACAAGGATATTCAAGCAAATGCGAAACGATGTAAACAGGATTGTAAACTGCGAAACGGCAAACCTTACAAAAACCGTAAATGCATCAATAAGACAGATAGAAACTATTGAATATATAAAGAATACTGTGGGACTGGACAAGCTGCCTTCCAACCTGAGAGAGATAGCGGAGCTTCGCCTTAACTACAGAGATGCCAGCCTTAAGGAGCTGGGACAAATGCTGAGCCCTGCCCTGGGGAAATCTGGGATTAATCATAGGTTCAGAAAAATAGAAGAGATCGCTGAACAGATAAAGGCCTCTAGGGGAAAATAATAATTTTTGAAAAAATTAGAAGGATATTGGAGAATTATGTCGAATTTTCCCATATATGTCGTCGGAGGCTGTTATGAGGAGAATTAGTGTAGATAAGATAATAACCGGTATGAGATTATCAAAATCTATAAACTTAATTGATGGGAGAATGCTTCTGTCCAAGGGTATGCCGCTAAAGGAAAGCTATATAGATAAACTGAAAAACCTCGGCATATACCAGGTTTATATTGACGACGAAATATCCAGTGATTTGCATGTTGACGATGTCATAAGTGAAGAAACGAGATTTCACGCCCGCGTACAGGTTAAGAAGCTAATGGAGGATATATCGAGCAGCGGAGCGATTGATCTGTGCCCCATTGGGGATACGGTAAACACGATAATTGACGAATTGATATACAATAAAAACATTATGGTAAACCTGGACGATGTGAGGTCGGTGGATGATTACACATTTTCCCACTCGGTAAACGTATGTGTCCTTTCAATAATCACAGGGATTAACCTTGGGTACAATCAAACAAGGATAAAAGAGATGGGTATGGGTGCACTGCTGCACGATATAGGCAAGACAAAGGTGTCCAATGAGATTATCAAAAAACCTGGGTTTTTGCATCCTGTGGAAATGGAGGAAATGAAAAAGCATGCTGAATACGGCCATGAAATTTTAAAATCCTTTCCCGAAATAGGATATACAAGCAGATTTGTCGTGCTGGCACATCATGAAAGATGTGACGGTAGCGGATACCCCCTGGGGTTGAAGGGAGAGGAGACCCATGAGTTTGTTAAAGTGGTGGCGGTGGCGGATGTGTTTGATGCCCTTACCTCTGACAGGATATACAGGCGAAGGGTAGAACGGCAGGAGGCTGTTGAGTATCTTACCTCAATGAGTGGGAAGCTTTTTGACTGTGATATTGTAAAAGCCTTTATCAGGAGTGTCCCTGTATATCCCATAGGAACAATCGTTGAGTTGAGTACAGGTCAAAAGGCCATCGTTTTGGATAATAACAGAGATTTTCCAACAAGGCCAAGGGTTAGAATCATTGAAGATGAAAAACGGAACAGGGTACAGAAGTGCGACGTTATCGACCTGCTGAAGATAAATAATATAACGGTTCTACGGGAGTGCAGGGACATTTAAGTATATAGCCGGGATTTCAGTCAAGGAGCGCCAATAGCGCTCCTTAGCTTTTAGTAAAGTTGTATATCTTCCAGGATTGTTTGAGAGTTGAGATGTATGCTAACGAGTATTATAATTAAAATAAGTACTGGCTGGAAATAGATACACAGGGAGTTGATTGGATGACCAAACACCAGCAGATAATCGAGTATATAAAATCCCTTAAAACCGGTACCCGTATCTCTGTAAGGAGAATTGCCGAGGCTATGAACGTAAGTGAAGGGACGGCGTATAGGGCAATAAAGGAAGCGGAAACATCCCAGTTGGTCAATACCATTTCTAGGGTGGGCACCGTCCGTATTCAGAGCAATGGTGACAAAGATATAGAAAAGCTAACGTTTTCCGAGGTGCTTAACATAGTAGACGGAAATATTCTGGCAGGCAGGGAAGGGCTTCACAAACACCTCAACAACTTTATCATAGGAGCTATGACGCCCGATGTTGTGACGAAATATCTGGAGGATAATAACCTTCTAATTGTCGGCAACAGGGAAGAACTGCTCAGTCTTGCGCTGGAGAAAAACTGCGCCGTTTTAATAACAGGAGGTTTTGACTGCAGCGAAAAAGTCAAGGAGGAGGCGGACCGGAGGGAACTGCCTATTATGAACTGCAGCTATGACACTTTCACTGTTGCTACGCTGATAAATAAAGCAATATACAACAGGATGGCAAAGAAAGACATCATACTTGTGGGGGATATTATTACGGAAAGCCCCTATTGTTTGAAAACCAGCGACCGTGTCCTTGACTGGAAACGATTGGTCAGAGAGACTGCCCATACCCGGTTTCCTGTTATAGACGGTGACGGCAGGGTGGCCGGCATTGTTACACCCAAGGACATTACCGGTAAAGATGATGACGTGTATATAGAAAAGGTAATGACTCCCGATCCCATTACAGTTAATCCCAAGACTTCGGTTGCGTATACAGCCCACATAATGATCTGGGAAGGTATAGAACTAATACCTGTGGTCGAGGGGAAAGAGCTTACCGGTGTCGTAAGCAGGCAGGATGTGATTAAAGCACTGCAGTATAGGCGCCATCAGCCACAGATAGGCAAAACCCTTGAGGAGACATTGCTTGAGAATTTTGAGGTGGCGGACAATAAAGACGGCATTACTATGCATGGAAGGGTAGAGCCGTTCATGCTTGACAATATCGGTACCGGGAGTTGGGGGACCCTAGTAATGCTTATATCTCTAGCTGTATCGATGGCCGTTAAAAAGAAGAAGAACCTCGAAAGCGTGATAGACAGCTTTACAGTTTATTCCATTAGGCCGGTGCAGCTGGGAGACATGCTGTGCGTAACCGTCAATATTACTGAATTGGGGCGAAATGCCTGCAATCTGGATGTTGCCATTATCAGCAACGGATGCGCTGTTATGAGGGCAATGCTGTCTGCCAGCTACATAAAGAAATAATTAACGGGGTGGTGAGTTAATTGGGTTTTGTACACCTCCATGTGCATACAGAATACAGTTTGCTTGACGGTGCAGGAAGGATCAGTGACCTGCTGGACAGGGCCGGCGAACTTGGTATGAGCGCCCTTGCGATAACAGATCACGGGTCAATGTTCGGCGCTGTCAATTTTTATAAAGAGGCACTAAAACGAAACATTAAGCCTATAATCGGTTGTGAGATATATGTTGCAACAAGAACGATGATGGATAGGGACCCTAAACTGGATGCGGACCAGTATCATCTCGTTCTGCTGGTTAAGAATACACAGGGATACAAGAACCTTATGAAGATTGTGTCGAGGGGCTACCTGGAAGGATTCTATTACAAGCCCAGGGTAGATCTATCTGTGTTGAGGCAGTATTCGGAAGGTCTTATCTGTTTAAGCGGGTGCATTGCGGGAGAAGTGCAGCAAAACCTTTTGACAGGGAATTATTCCAGGGCTAAACAGGTTGCCCTTGAATACAAAGGGGTTTTCGGTGAAGGCAACTATTATCTTGAAATCCAGAACCAGGGCATGGAAGAGCAGAAAAGGATAAATCCATTGCTTCTAAAGCTTGGCAGTGAAACGGGTATTCCGTTGGTTGCTACAAATGATGTACACTACACAAGAAAGGAAGACTGGGAATTCCATGATATTTTACTGTGCATTCAGACGGGTAAGACCGTTGACCAGGAGGACAGGCTTAGATTTCCCAACAGAGAATACTACCTGAAATCCTCTGCCGAGATGAGGGAAATGCTTCCTGAAATGGCCGATGCTATTGACAATACGGAAATAATTGCCCGACAGTGCAACCTTGATATGGATTTTGGCACCATCCATCTACCCCATTTCCCGCTTCCGGCGGGGTATACAGCGGACAGCTATCTGAGGGAACTGGCTTGTAAAGGCCTGAAGGACAGGTATTCTGATATTACGCCTGACTTGGAGGAGAGACTGGAGTATGAGCTGGATGTTATTAAGACCATGGGATATTCCCATTATTTCCTGATAGTGTGGGATTTCATTAAATTTGCCAGGGAACGGAACATAATGGTGGGGCCGGGCAGGGGTTCAGCCGCGGGAAGCCTTGTTTCATACTGCCTGAGGATAACTAATATTGACCCGATTAAGTATAACCTGATATTTGAGAGGTTCCTCAATCCCCACAGGATTACGATGCCTGACATAGACATAGACTTCTGCTTTGAAAGACGGGAAGAGGTTATCGAATATGTTGTACGCAAATACGGAGAAGACAGGGTGGCGCAGATAATAACCTTCGGTACCATGGCAGCCCGGGGAGCAATCAGGGATGTGGGAAGAGCAATAAACATGCCTTACGGAGATGTTGACTACATTGCCAAGCAGGTTCCTATGGAGTTGGGTATTACCATAGACAGGGCTCTTGAAATCAGCCCAACCCTAAGAGAGGCCTACAGTCAGGATGAAGAAGTAAAACACCTGATCGATATGGCAAGATTGGTGGAGGGAATGCCGCGGCATGCATCAACCCATGCGGCCGGGGTGGTAATTTCAAAGGAGCCAATCGAGGAATACGTGCCTTTGTACAGGCAGGAGAGTGGAATAACAACCCAGTATGCTATGGGCAACCTGGAAGAACTGGGCCTTCTGAAAATGGATTTTCTTGGTCTGCGCACCCTTACCGTAATTAGAGATGCCCTGGATATAATAGAAGCTACGAGGGGGCAAAGGCCTGATATCGATGCTATTGCCTTTGACGATGAAAGGGTCTTTGAACTCATCAGCAGCGGAGAGACCGACGGGGTGTTTCAGCTGGAAAGTACCGGAATGAAGAACTTCATGAAGGAGCTGAAACCAAGCAGTTTTGAGGATATTATTGCGGGGATTTCACTGTTCAGGCCGGGACCCATGGATCAAATCCCGCTGTATATAAACAACAAGTACCGCCCCCAGGATATCGTCTATAAGCATCCTATGCTGGAGAGCATCCTGAATGTGACTTACGGATGCATCGTATATCAGGAACAGGTTATGCAAATAGTCAGAGAACTGGCAGGGTATTCCTTTGGCCGGTCAGACCTTGTACGAAGGGCAATGGGCAAAAAGAAAATGGATGTGATGGAGAAGGAGCGGAAGAATTTTATCTACGGAATAACAGAAGGCGATAAGGTAATAGTCGAGGGGGCGCGGAAAAGAGGAGTTAGTGAAAAGGTAGCCAATGAGATATTTGATGACATGATAGATTTTGCAAAGTATGCGTTCAATAAATCCCATGCAGCCGCCTATGCGGTTTTGGCTTATCAGACGGCCTGGCTTAAATATTATTATCCCGTGGAATTCATGGCGGCCCTTCTTACAAGCATTATGGGCAGCAGCAAAAAAATATCCCAATATATCCAGTGCTGCAGGAAGATGGGTATTGATGTGCTGCCCCCGGATGTTAATGAGAGCTATGCAGACTTTACGGTAGTTGGGGGAAAGATAAGATTTGGCCTTGCAGCAGTGAAAAATGTAGGTGCCAATGCGGTCAAATCAATTATTGATGCGAGGAAGGGCAGAGGCAAATTCGAAAGTTTTTCTGATTTTTGCAATAGGGTTGATATGACCTATATTAACAAAAGGGCCGTCGAGAGCATGATAAAAGCAGGTGCCTTTGATTCCTTCGAAGGACACCGGTCCCAGTACATGCAGGTATTTGAAAAAATTATGGACAGTGTCCAGCAGACAAAAAAGAACAACATAAAGGGACAGATTTCCTTGTTCGATTCAACTTCCCGTGATGAGAGCCTTGCCAGGGAGGATTACTTGCCGGATGTACCCGAGTTCAGCCGCAAGGTGATGCTTGGATTTGAAAAGGAAATACTGGGCCTTTATATCAGCGGTCATCCCCTGGAGGAGTACCGGGAAGAGCTTAATAACAGTTCAACCGTGACGACCGATCAACTGCAAATACTTTCTGATCCTGAAGAACATGGGTTAGCTGAGGAACTCAGTCATAGGGACGGCAGCATTGTCAGAATCGCCGGCATGATAACGGAGAAAAAAAATAAAACCACCAAAAACAACAACCTGATGGCATTTATCACCCTGGAAGACCTTCAGGGAACGGTTGAAGTTATTGTTTTTCCCACTGTTTATGAACAATACGCAGATTATTTGAAGGAAGACAGTATCGTAGTGGTTGAAGGCAGATTAAGCCTAAAGGAAGACGAAGAACCAAAGATAATATGTGAAAAAATAAAGCCCCTTAACAAATCGGACAGGGGAAAAACTTCAAAGGATGAGGGGGGAAAACTTTATATAAAGATTCCCAAGCATCTGTCTCCGGATATACTGGGGGATATTAAAAACATTCTCCTGGAGAGCAGCAGAGGAGACATACCTGTTTTTATCTGCTTTGAAGACAAGGGCAAAAAGACCATGATGGCAAGCCGTGACCTCTGGGTTAAGGCTGATGAAACGTTATTGACACAGCTTAACAATATACTAGGAGCGGATTGCGTAAAAGTCTGTTAGTCGTATTATACGGCATCGATTCTCGCACATGCTGCCGCGGCTATTCCTGCTACCATGTTCTTAATCCCCGGATTGAAACTGGTGAACTGCTCATCCAAAAGACTGCTGTATGCCTTGACGATATGCCCGTAATAAATTATACCTGCGGAGCCATACAAATTGCAGATGAAAAGGGGGAGTACATTATTCAGATGGCCTTTGTTTCCCTTAATAAGAGTTTGTAAGGGTTCTGGAAGCAGGTTGCTGTTAGCGTATATATTAAGTATTACAATAGTAAGTATAATCTCTGCAGCTTCAGTGTTTGACAATACCTCTTCCACCTCTTGTCTGATGAGGACCAGGGAAAGGTCGGTATCGTTTCCTTTGATTTTCATAACCAGTTCGGATAATTTTTCGATTTCCACACCTGCTTCAGACAGGAGCTGAATAACGGCATTTTTTAACAAAAATCATACCTCCTTAAGTCGAATTAAAATATCCATATATGATATAATATGTCTATAAGTTCGATTCTGGAACGGGATTTCAAATATAGGGGGATGACCATGTGGACGATTGTATATATGGCTCCGAGCAAAGAGACGGCTGAAAATGTTAAGGATTATCTCGAGAAAGAGAGCATCTTGGTAAAGATAAGGCCTGTTAACAGATGTTCATGCAAGGACGGCTATTATGAGGTTTTGGTTCCGGAGAGCGAAATTGAAGAAGCTCATAGTATTCTTTATCAAACGGGCTTATAATTATTTTTTAACTACCGGGACGCTACATGTCCATGGGGCGGAAGGAGGATACTCTTGAAGAAAAAAACAATCGGAGTGCTCACAAGCGGGGGAGATTCACCGGGCATGAACGCCGCGATAAGGGCTGTGGTAAGGACCGGGATATTTAACGGATTGACTGTCCTTGGTGTAAAAAAGGGATATGAAGGACTTATCCATGGGGAGATAGAAGAAATGCAGTTATCCTCTGTTGCGGATATCATTCACAGGGGCGGTACAATGCTTCAAACGGCCAGAAGCAAAGAATTCATGACAGAGGAAGGGCGGCAAAAGGCGTTAAATATTATGGAAGTTTTCGGAATGCAGGGACTCATCATAATAGGCGGGGATGGATCCTTCAGGGGCGCCCTTGAACTCGCCAAACTTGGGGCACAGGTCATAGGGGTCCCCGGCACAATTGATAACGATATCGCTTTCACCGATTATACTATCGGATTTGATACAGCGATTAACACTGTAGTGGATGCTATTGGTAAGATCAGGGATACGACTTCGTCACATAACCGGGCCAACATTATCGAGGTAATGGGAAGAAACTCCGGGGATATCAGCCTATACGCAGGACTTGCGGGTGGGGCTGAAAGCATAATAGTACCGGAGGTAGGATATGATGTTGATGATGTGTGCAAAAGGATTGTGCAGGGCAGGAACAGGGGCAAACTGCACAGCATCATAATCCTGGCCGAAGGAGTCGGGGGAGCCTTTGAGATGGCAAAGACAATAGAGGAGAAAATCGGGGTCGAGACCAGGGTTACGATACTGGGCCATGTACAACGGGGAGGAAGCCCGACCGCCTTTGACAGGGTTCTTGCAAGCAGGCTGGGAGCCAGGGCTGTTGAACTGCTTATCAACGGCCGGACAGCCAGGATGGTGGGTATATATAAGAACGAAATAGCCGATTTTGACCTGGAAGAGGTCCTGAAATCCAGGAAGGAATTCAGTGAAGAACTATACACTCTAGCGCGGATTCTATCAATTTAAAATTACTGAAAACTACGAACTACCAACTACGTAAATTTAGGGGACATTCCGCGGCAAGGAATACCCGCAAACAGCGGTGTGTCCCCTTACATTAGAAGGAGGGAGAATATGAGGAGGACCAAAATCGTCTGTACTCTTGGTCCGGCAACGGATGATATCGGCCTATTAAGGAGAATAGCTCAAAATGGTATGGATATTGCCAGGCTTAATTTTTCCCACGGGAGTCATGAGGAGCACCTGAAAAGGATAAACGATGTCAAAAAGGTCAGGGATGAAATTAAGAAACCCCTGGCCATTCTTCTGGATACAAAAGGCCCGGAAATCAGGTTGAAAACCTTTAGAAACGGAAGGGTCTTTCTGGAAGAGGGCAAAAGATTTGTACTGACCACAAGGGATATCGAGGGAAATGAAGAAGAAGCCGGTGTTACATATGAGTACTTTGCAGGAGATGTGGCCAAGGGGGATACGGTGCTGCTTGATGACGGCTTGATTCAACTAAAAGTCGAGCAGGTGGATGGAGAAGATGTAATCTGCACGGTCATTAACGGCGGCGAAATATCTAATAACAAAGGCGTTAACCTGCCCGGGATTTCCACAAGGTTGCCGGCCGTTACACCCAAGGATACAGAGGATATCCTTTTTGGCATTCGGCATGGCATAGACTTTATTGCAGCATCTTTCTCACGGAAGGCGGAGGATATCCTGGAGATAAGAAGAATTCTGGAAGAGAATAACGGTGCATACATAAAAATAATTGCCAAGATTGAGAACCGTGAAGGGGTAGAAAACCTGGATAGCATCATCGAGGTAGCCGATGGAATTATGGTTGCGAGGGGAGATCTGGGTGTAGAAATTCCGGCTGAAGAGGTACCGTTGCTTCAGAAGGAAATGATCAGGAAATGCAACAGGGTGGGAAAGCCGGTAATCACTGCTACCCAGATGCTTGATTCTATGATGAGAAATCCCAGGCCTACAAGGGCTGAGGTTGCAGACGTGGCTAATGCAATCCTGGATGGAACCGATGCAATTATGCTGTCGGGTGAAACAGCGGCAGGCAAGCATCCTGTAGAAGCGGTCGAGACAATGGCGAGGATTGCGGAGAAGGTTGAAGAGGCATACAATTTCGGCAAGTGGATAAACAAAACGGCGATGGAAGGAAGCAACAGCGTAACAAATGCGGTCAGCCATGCTACATGTGCTACAGCGCAGGACCTGGGTGCAGCGGCAATAATTACGGCCACCCAGTCCGGGCATACCGCGCGGATGGTATCCAAGTACAGGCCTAAATCTTCGATAGTCGGCGCTACACCTGATGAGAGGGTAATGAGGCAGTTAAACCTGACCTGGGGAGTATATCCGGTGCTTTCAAAGCAGGAGGATAATACCGACGACACCCTTGAGGCCAGCGTTAAGGCTGCCCTTGAAAGAGGATATATCAAGGAAGGCGATTTGGTTGTAATAACGGCCGGGGTTCCTACGGCGGTTACGGGTACCACCAATCTAATCCGGGTACATACCGTGGCAAAGGTTATAACCAGAGGTATGGGAGTCGGCAAAAAATCCGCCTACGGAAAGGTAGTTGTCATCAACGATCCGGTAAAAGAACTGGATAAAATGCAGCCGGGAAATGTGTTGGTTATAAAATCGGGAGACAAGGAAATGGTTCCTTTAATGGAGATGGCATCTGCCATAATTGCGGAAGAGGGAGGTCTTACGTCCCATGCTGCCATAGTAGGGCTGCATCTGGGTAAGCCAACGGTTGTGGGAGTTGGAGATGGGTTTGGCCTGCTGCGGGATGGAGAAATTGTAACCGTAGATGGAGCTACAGGCTTGATCTACAGCGGAATAGCAACGGTTATGTAACGGGGGTGATAAAATGCATGTATGGGATGCCAGGGTCAGGGCCAGGTATAAAGATACAGACCAAATGGGCGTTGTATATTATGGGAACTATTACACCTGGTTCGAAGTAGGAAGAACCGAGTTTATAAGGTCATTGGGTTTAAGCTATAAATCCCTTGAAGATAAAGGCGTGATGCTTCCGGTCATTGAAAGCCATTGCAATTATAAGGCGCCTGCAAAATATGATGATCTGCTGCTAATAAGGACTAAGGTAAAGGAACTATCCGGCGCCAGGATAGTTTACGAATACCAGGTGGTGAGGGAAGAGGATGAGGTGCTGTTGGCATCCGGCTATACAGTTCACGCTTTTACCGATGCGCGAACCTTAAAACCTGTTAATCTGAGAAAACGTTGTGCTGAATATTATACAATTTTAGAGAACTCCCTGTAGAATGGAGGGGCTTCATGTTAATCCGGTTTATTTTGCTATTTACTCTCATACCTTTGATAGAACTGGCGATCCTGATAAAACTGGGACAGTATGTCGGGATTGGCTACACGATACTGATTGTACTGCTAACGGGTATATTGGGAGCCTATCTGGCGAAGACCCAGGGCATGGATGTTCTGAGACGTATTCAAACTGAGCTTGAAACGGGAAACATACCAGGCAATCAGATTATTGAGGGTCTATGCATACTGGTGGGAGGAGCAATGCTTCTGACACCCGGTTTGATAACCGATTTGTGTGGATTTGTGCTGGTGATACCCCTTACCAGGGTAGTTGTACGGGAATGGCTAAAGGTCAAGTTCAGAAATATGATCGAACGGGGACAGGTAAACTTTTACTGGAACAGGTGGCAGTAGAGGTATAAAAGAAAATCCATTGGCAAATAGCTAAAGGTGTGCCATCTGACATTATTTGGGTAAACGGATTCTTATTGAGCGTAAATCAAAAGTAGACAGGCTGCGCTGTCTACTAATTATTTTCCGGGTTTATAAATAGAGGCCGGCTAAAAGAGTTGATCAACTTGTTATCCGCAAAGGTATAATCATCATTACCTTCTATCATCAGCTTTACATATTTGACACCGGGAATGGTCGTAAAAGAATATAATATTGAGTCCATCATGATATACTGCTTTTGCCTGTCGTTCCTATAGACTTCAAGGAATGCCCGGTTAAAATCAAGTTTTATTGTATTGTTGATATAGTAAACGTTCAGTAGCTCTACATCCTCGGGTAAAACAGGTTCTACAAACAGGTCGCCTTCTATACCCGTTTTCATGGTATCAAAAAGTGTATAGGCGTAGTCCCTAATGGTTTTCGCTTCCGCAGTATTAGGCCTGTACGGAAACAACAGATATCTGTCAAAGGTGTTTAATAAAAGATATGCAGCGGGCGAGGTTTCCGGGCTCCATGGAGCACTGGTGCTAATCCCCGGGGTTATCTCTTCAACCCGTTTGCCATCAAGCATGAATTGTACCCTCTTCATTTCAGGAATCTCTGTCATGGAATATACTACGGCATCAAGGGCGTGGAAAAGACGAGGGTTGTCCTTCAACCTGTCAGACTTTGAGTTTATATCTACATATACCGTGCTTCCACTGTAGTACACCTTGTTGATATCGGGTATAATGTCGGTTTTCAACAAGCCTGTTACCGGATCCGCACCCTTTACCAGGTTTTCCCCTGTAGTGCTGAGAACAGCCGTGGAATAAGGTACAAATCTGGTTATCGGTACCAGGTAGTTGTAATCACCACTGGGGAAATACAGTACAAGTCCCATACTGTTCTTTGGCTGGTAATTCAGGCTCTTGTAGTACTGGGGGCTGGACTTGTACGACACATTGAGTTCAAGGGGCTCAATATTTTTCAACTTCTCATTGTTGCCGGAAAACTTGAATACGTAACTGCCATCAGGAAGCCGTGTTGTCTTTTGGGAAATATCTACCTGAAACACCAGGGGTTTATCCCTTGATAGAGTCATTTCTTCATCAGTGGCTCCATCCACTGCTTCCACGAAATTAAACCCGTCTATACGGTTCCCATCTTTATACGCTTCGATTTTAATATTATTGCCCGGACTATTTTTTATACTAATGGCAGTACTGGTAGTTGTCATAGAAAACCTGACCAAGTGTGGGTTGGTAACCTCGGTATAGGCTGGTTGAAAAGAATAGCTGATGGATTGTTCAACAGGTATATAGATAAGGCTGTTTATCTCGATAGGTAAGCCTGCACTGAAAAAACCAACAAGAAGTATAAGTGCCAAGGTGAATATGCTCTTCAACAAAGGCATCACTCCCCAATTATAATTGCATTTTCGAAAAAACCCTTGTCCTTATTATATGATAATATATTATAAAGGTAAATGGAACCGTCAAATATAATTGAATAAAGCCAAAAGATTGACGATAGTAAGTGAAGAATAAGAATACGGCATAGGACAGTAAAAGAGAATGAAGTGTCTGAAAACATACATCAAGCAGGGGGAGGATTGTCTGATTTCATGCAAATAGCTTTTGGTAATGATGAGAGCCCAAGGAAATGCTACCTTTTTAAAATGGCACGCTTCTTGCAATTTAGAAATAGCCAGATAATAAAATGCGTTTGAGGAGGATACCCTGTGAAAAAAATGATTAGGCTTCTTAAAAACAAAAAAATCATTATACCGGCTCTCTGTTTAATAATAGCAGTATCGAGTATTTATTGGTACTATTCCAGCAAACGAAATAATGCTGCGAATAACTCCAGCCTGCCCTTAGTCGCAGTGACGCGGGGTGACATCAGAGTATCCATAACAGGGACGGGAAATATACAGCCCGTTAAAGAACAAAGCCTTTCTATAAAGGTAACGGGCAAAGTTGAAGAAATATATTTTAACGAGGGCGACAGAGTTGCTGCAGGAGATTTAATATATGTGTTGAGCAATAGTGACCTGGTTACCGAGCTTGAAAAAGCAAGGGTTAATCTGGATAGCACCCTGCTCGATTACGGCACAACCACCGACAAGGTTCAAAACCTTCAAGTCAAAGCCCCTATTAGCGGGGTTATAGAACAGATGCAGCTGGTTGAAGGAGAAACGGTCAGCAAGGATAAGGTGATAGTAACTATAGTTGACAAGTCCACAATAAAAGTGAAGGCGCCGCTTAACTCACTGCAGAAGGAGAAGGTTATGCCAGGGCAGGAAGCCGATATAGTATTCCCTGCAAGCTTCGCTACATATACCGGTAAGGTAGCATCTGTGGACCAGACGGGCACACCCAACGGCGACGGATCCATCTTCTACTATGCCCATGTGGTTTTTAGCAACCCCGGTGGGTTTACAGAGGGCGAGGAAGGCTATGTGACCATAAAAACGGCGGACGGGGAAGTAAGGGCAGTGAGATCCGGAACGGTAGAATTCGGGGAAACCAAGGAGATAACGGTACCTGCTGAAGCGCTGGTTGAAAAGGTCATTAAGAAGGAAAAGGATATGGTTGTTAAAGGCGAGATTATAGCAACCCTGTCAAGCGATAGCTTGCACCTGGAAAAGGCATCAAAGGATATTTCGGTTAAGCAAGCCCAACTGGACTACAACGAGGTGCTGGACAAGATATCCTCATTGAAGGTATATGCTGAGGTGGATGGTATAATTGCAGGGCAGAACGTAGTTGTGGGCGACGAAATCAAGATAAAGGATGACGATTCCTCAAGTGGAAGTAGTTCAAACAGTACTGCCCTGGGTTATGTCTTGAGCAATCAGAAAAAAGTAAGCATATCGGTGGATGAGTTGGATATCTCAAAAGTCAAGCTGGGACAGAGGGCTGTTGTCACCATTGAAGCGCTGGCAAACAGGGTATTTGAGGGAACCGTTTCCAAGGTATCCGAGGTTCCTAATATTCAAAACGGTGTTTCAAACTATGATGTTATTGTAACTATACCTGAAGGAGGAGATATTAAAACAGGAATGACAGCAGATGTGGAAATACTCATAGAAAGTAAGGAAAATGTATTAATGGTTCCTGTTGAGGCTATTACTCAGCGGAATGGAAACGCCATTGTCATGGTACCTGCTCAGTCCCAGAGCGGAGACCCGGAACCAAGAAGAGTAAAAATTGGTCTTATGAACGAAAGGTACGTGGAAATCACGGAAGGTCTCTCGGAAGGAGAGAGGGTTGTAGTTACAGGACTTAGTGCAGGAAATACTCAGACCAACGGGTTTCCGATGGGCGGAGGTTTCGGCATGCCGGGGATTGACATGCGTGCAGGCCAAAGGCCCCAGGGCGGAACCCAGAGATCGGGAGGCAATTAACCATGGCATTGATAGAGATAGAAAACCTGTGTAAAAGCTATGTGATGGGCGAAATTGAACTGGAAGTATTAAAACATATAAACCTTAACATAGAGGCCAACGAATTTGTCTCAATCGTGGGTCCATCAGGCTCAGGAAAATCCACACTTATGAACATATTAGGCTGCTTGGACACCCCGACACAGGGAAAATACAGGCTTGATGGGATCGATGTGGGAAGCATGCATGGCCGTAAGCTTGCAGAACTCAGGAACAGAAAAATTGGGTTCGTCTTTCAAAGCTTCAACCTTCTGCCCAGGCTTACAGCCCTTGAAAACGTAGAACTGCCGATGGTTTACAGGGGAGCGCAGTCCAGGGAGCAGAGAGAGAAGGCCGTCAGTGCCCTTGAGATGGTCGGCCTGGGGGACAGGCTGCATCACCGCCCGGCAGAGCTGTCAGGGGGGCAGCAGCAGAGAGTTGCCATTGCCAGGGCTATTGTCGGCGAGCCGGCGATAATACTGGCGGATGAACCTACAGGCAACTTGGATTCAGCGTCCGGTAAAGAAGTCATGGAGCTGCTCCAAAGGCTTAACCGTGACGGAGCCACTTTGATCGTGATTACTCATGACTTGGAAATAGCGCAAAAGGCAGAACGGCAAATTTTCATCAGGGACGGGGTAATGACCGAAGCAAGAAAGGAGATGACGACTTGAATCTAAATCTCTTACAGACTCTAAAAATGGCAATATCCAGCATATTAAGCAACAAAATGCGCTCTTTTCTCACAATGCTGGGAGTTATCATCGGAGTCAGCGCAGTGATAATACTTGTATCGGTGGGGGAAGGGTCTGCTAAAAGCGTAACTGAAAGAATTGAAAGCCTGGGTACCAATCTGCTGACAGTAAATATTATGGGCCGGGGTGCACTAACATCCGTTACCTACGATGAGGTCAAGGAGTTTTCAAGCTTTCCCGGGGTTGATAAGGTAGCTCCATCCCAGACGTCTTCAACAACCGTTAAATACGGCAACAAGAAAATGGACAGCGCTTCTCTGGAAAGCACAACCATGGATTATCTGGACGTCCTGAACTATGAACTGTCGGGCGGAAGGTTTTTAATTGAAAGCGACCTGACCAACCGGCAAAGGGTGGCAGTCATAGGTAAGGAGATTATCGATGAGCTATTCCCTTTTCAAAATCCGCTTGGAGAATCTATAACAATAAGCGGGCAGAAATTTACTATTGTGGGTACTTTGAAAGAAAAGGGCAGTTCTATGGGGGGGTCCGGCGACAATAAGGTTATTATTCCCATAACAGTGGGATTAAGGCTCTCGGGCGACACAGGCATCAGGACTATATATGTGCAGGCGGTTTCCGCGGAACAGGTTGAAACTGCGGAGCTGTATATAAACAATTTTCTAACCAGAAAATTCAAGGACGAAGGAAACTACAGAGTTTTCAACCAGACCCAGATGCTCTCGACAATGAGCGAAGTAACGGGCACGCTGACTGCTATGCTGGGGGGGATTGCAGGGATATCCCTATTAGTTGGCGGGATAGGCATAATGAACATTATGCTCGTATCGGTTACCGAAAGGACTAGGGAGATAGGGATACGCAAAGCTCTAGGCGCAAAACACAGCGATATCCTGATACAGTTCTTGATAGAGGCACTGGTGATCAGCTGTCTGGGAGGGGCTATTGGTGTAGCAGTTGGAATATCCGGGTCTGTACTGGTATCAAAGCTGGTTGGGTTCAGCACGGTTGTTTCTGTAAATATGCTGCTTATTGCGAGCCTGTTCTCCATACTTGTGGGAATAGCGTTTGGAATTTACCCCGCAAACAAGGCTGCGCTGTTGAACCCGATAGACGCCTTGAGGTACGAGTAGTATAATGGGCATGTCAGAGTATTTAAATGGGTTCAGGGTGATAGCATGGGGCTTTTTAAAAATAGAACTATAAAACAACAAATAACTACAATACTGGTACTGGTATTGATTGGTCCGACTGCTGCTATTCTAATGAATATCCTCTTTTCTCAGCAGATTGATGACCTTGCTTTTTCGCAGAAGAGAGATGAGCTGGACGGCATGCTGGCTTCATTGTCGGACCGTTTTACATCAGAGGGTCTGAACATACCGGGAAATCTGGCTGAGCAGGGGTATTTAGAGGGCAAGTATAGGGAAATAGTTCAGCCCTTGTTAAGTGAAAGCCCAAAACTGAAGATAAGCTATTATATAATATCCCGAAGAATAAATTTGCATGCAAGGACAGAACCTGACGGAAAGAATACGATAAGCGTGAAGGTTACAGAGGGAGGCCCACCCCTGCCACGGCCCCACATGGCATATTCCGGTAGAACCAGAAACGTGATAACGAGAGCTATGCCGGTAACATATAATGGTGAACCGGTCGGCATTCTATCCGTTGAGGATATTTTAATCTCCGATATATCAAGGGTTCTATTTGTTAGATATTTTTCCCTTGCGATTATAGTTGTAAGCCTTGCGGCAGGGACGCTGGGCATTACATTTATTGTTAAAAACCTTCTCAGGCAAGTCAATAGTATTAATGATGGTATTCTTAAGCTGCAGGAGGACCTGGATTACAGGATACCCCCGATACCCGGGGAATTGGGGAAGGTGGCGCAAGCCGTTAACCATATGGCAAAGGAGTTGAAGGAAAAAAAGAGGCTTGAAGACCAGCTCCAGCGTTCAGAAAGGCTTGCGGCACTTGGACAGTTGGTATCGGGGATCGCCCATGAACTGCGGAATCCATTGAGCATCATTAGAGCCACTGTACAGCTCATGGAGAAAGAACTTAATGCCCATGAGGGGATAAGTGAGTATACCGGTATAGTTAAGGAACAAGCCGACAGGCAGAATAAGATTATTCAGGAACTGCTGGATTTCGCAAAACCGGCTGTTCCTCAGCTGGTGCCGGTGGATTTGAACCAGCTGTTGGATAGTGTGATGACGTTTACGAGAGCCTATCTTAAGGACAGCAATGTTGTACTCAGCATAGAGAAAGAAAAGGAGTTGCCGAAAATTCTGGCGGATGGCGAAAAGATTAAGCAGGTTATACTTAACCTGATTCTTAATGGGGTGCAGGCTATGCCGGATGGCGGGGAACTGAAAATTAAGACCTATAGTACGGAAGGAAAAACGGTAATAGAGTTCAGCGATACAGGGGTGGGGATACCTCAGGAAAACCTGGAAAAGATATTCAATCCATTTTTCACGACAAGGGATGGGGGTACCGGTCTGGGTCTCGCCATAGCCCATCAGATTGTTAAAATGCACCAGGGGACATTGGAAGCCAGAAGCGTTAGGGGGAAAGGCGCGACCTTTACCGTAACAATACCTGCTATGCAGTCGGAGGGGGATGCTAATGCATAGGGTTTTAGTTGTGGACGATGAACGGCATATCAGATGGGTCATTTCCCGTGCCCTCAAAGCAGAGGACCTTGAAGTTGTTGAATTTGAGAACGGGACGGATTTTCTCGAAAATCTGGAAAAACACAGGCCCGATCTGGTAATCCTGGATCTTAAAATGCCTGGAATTGACGGACTTGAAGTATTGCGCAGAGTAAAGGAACGGCAGAGGGACCTGCCGGTGATTATGATAACTGCTCACGGGACAATAGAAACAGCAATAGAAGCCATGAAGATGGGAGCCCATGATTATATCACAAAGCCCTTTGATACCCGAGTT